>FWPU01004124.1_pt1 | contig 15283 bp, 16 predicted proteins | sample 2228361 | NCBI WGS metagenome assembly FWPU01 (sample SAMEA103939777, study PRJEB20133) | metagenome
CCATGAGTTCATCATGGGTCTTAAAATTGCGTGCCACATCAATGAGCCGTATAGCTCTCTCCACCACATCTAATACACCATCTATATGAATCGTCAACTTGTATATATCATCAGTCCGTTGAGGAAGATAGGCGTGTTTTGCAAACACCTCTGTCACAAGTCGTTCTACAATGTTGTCTCCTTGTCGTTCTAGCTGAATGACCTCTGAGGTCAGTGTTCTCACTCTATCGATGTCTCTATTTGACCATGCCGTGATCGCCTCGTAAGTCTTGGCACTTGCAACTTGCATATACTTGGTGAGTTGCAGTATTAGTGTCTGTCCTAGCTCCTGTAGTTTACTATCTTCACGACCAATGACCCTTGAATATGCATCCAACACTATTGACCGCCCATGTTCTTTGCGCGTGCCCTCTCATCTACTTTAGCATTGAGTTCTATTCAGGACATTATTCACTAGATGCGATGGTCGCTTTTATACGCATGAGTCCTGCACCTATCTTCTCCTGACTCTTGATGTTGAAGTGTCCTAGGACCCCCGTGTGTTCCACATGTGGTCCTCCACAGACCTCCATGCTAAAGTTCCCCACTGAATAGACTGAGACCGTGTCACCGTAGGTCTCCTTAAAGAACGCGAGTGCGCCTCTTGCCACCGCCTCGTTGTATGACATGACTTCTCTCTTCACAGGCAGGTCCTGGCTTATGACCTCATTGACTAGGGTCTCCACCTGTCTGATCTCCTCATCGGTCAATTTTCTTGGAAATGTGAAGTCAAATCGAAGCCGTTCTCTTGTGATGTTGCTACCCATCTGACGTACCGAGTCACCAAGTACTCTTCTGAGTGCCGCTTGAAGTAGATGTGTGGCGGTGTGCAACTTTGTTATCTCTTCGCTATGGTCTGCAAGCCCTCCTTTGAACTTGCCTTGCGTTGCAGTCCTCGATATCTCTCTGTGACGTTCAAACTCTCTTCTGAACTCTTCCACATCAATCTCGACCCCTCTCTCTCTTGCCATTTCGAGAGTGGTCTCAAGTGGTAGTCCAAAGCTAGTAAACAGTACGAATGCGTCTTTTCCTGTGATTATGCCCGACTCTGCCAACGTACGTTCAAGCTTCTTAATAGCCTTCGCAAGACTATCGCGGAACTTTGTTTCCTCCTCCTTTAGATTTTTGATTACGAACTCTCGGTTTCTACACACCTCTTCATATATGCTGCCATAGATCTGAATTACGACCTCTGCTAATGCCTCCAGAACGCCGGCACCAACTCCTAGTTTATCTGCACTGAGTATGGCCTTTCTAAGCAGTCGTCGAACAACATACCCGTGTTCCACATTTGATGGTGAGATTCGTCTGTCATCAGACATGATCATGACCGCTGCTTTCACATGGTCTACAACAGTTCGTACTAGAGGAAGTTCCATCTCTGTAAATTTGTTCTTTCCTGAGAGTTCTCTTAGTATATCTATTAATGGTTGAAACAGTTCTGTATCATATACAGAACGTACTCCATTGAGTATGGCAACTGTACGTTCTACTCCCATCCCCGTGTCCACATTTCGTTGTTTCAGTGGCTCATACTTGCCGTCTGCTCTCTTGTTGTATGCCATGAAGACATCATTCCAGATCTCTACCCAATGACCACAATGGCAGCCTGGTATACAATCGGGGCCACACTTGGGTATGCTTTCAACCTCGATAAACATCTCTGTACATGGTCCACATGGACCGGTAGTACCTGCTGGTCCCCACCAGTTGTCCTCCTTTGGTAGGTAGTAGATCCGTTCTGGGGGTATTCCGTGACGCATCCAGATCTGTGCAGACTCTTCATCACGTGGTGCATCACTGTCTCCTGCAAATACAGTCACTGCCAGTTTCTTGGGGTCGATTCCAAGCCATCTCTTGGATGTGAGAAACTCAAAGCTCCAATCAATTGCCTCCTCCTTCCAGTAGTCCCCAAGGCTCCAGTTTCCAAGCATCTCAAAGAATGTCAGATGGATGGTGTCTCCAACTGAGTCTATGTCTGTGGTTCGAATACACTTCTGGCAGTTTGTGAGTCGTTTGCCCTTAGGATGTGGCTGACCGAGTAAGAATGGAACTAGTGGGTGCATTCCTGCAGTAGTGAACAATACAGTCGGGTCATTCTCAGGTAATAGAGATGCTGAACCTATGACTGCATGTCCCTTCTCTTTGAAGAAGTCCATGTATTTCTGTCGTAACGTGTCAGCTTTCATGTGATGCACCAACCAACTGGTCCTGACCATACAGACGGCTCTCTGCTGCTGTCATTTGGCCTGATTTTAATGATTTCGGAGTGTATTCATGGGATATTCAATCTTGCTTTATCGCATACTGATGTACTGGTCTGCAGCTTCTAAGACATATCATATCAGAATGATACCCGCTGGTCCCAGTCGATATTTTCGAATTCTTGATGGTAGCCAGGGATATCTGTCAATCCATGTGAGAAATCTATCGTTGCTCACAATGTCCGCATCTCGTTCTTTTGCAAGTCTTATAATCAACAGGTCGTCATCCTGTCCTCTACTACTCTGAACCATACCTGGCAGTCTCAACAATTCTTCGAGTCCCTCTGGATTGTCGATCTTGTGAACCAGTGCCGCTGAGACAACAGTCACAGTCTGATAACCGGCCATATGAAGGCCTCTTCTTGCGAGAACAATGTTTTCAAGACGGGGTTGACCATCTGGTGCAAGATAGTATGCAACATTGTTACCGTCTATGATGATACATCTTCTTCGTTCCACTGTTCTTGTATGCTCAGTCATGGTTGTACGTGCTCGACATCGGATGACATGTTCGTCTAAGACATCACGACTAAAGAGTCTGTCACAATGAGGACATCTTGCTCTCTTGGGCATGTGTATTCACATCGACTGAGATTATCCACCCTGCTCTTGCAATTGTCACTTGTTCATCACGGTGATGACTATAACACTTTTGTGCAGAGACCCGATACCGACTAACATAGTACAGCAGAGTGTGATGCACACACTCAATCGGGGATGTCCATGCTATATGGTAGTCCCTCACATATGTCCCCTGTGAAAAACTTTACAAGTTCAATCTCCCTATCATCGAGTTCAATATGTGCCACTGCCTTTTCTACTAGGGGTTTGTAGTTACCATCGGTGGGTCTTCCATAGCCCAATGGCACTGTGATGGCTGTGATATGTCCGACTGTCACAACATTTCTCACATGACTATGTCCTGAGATTGAGAGAATTACTCTGGGGTCTCTGCGCAGTATCTCTCCCGTGCTTACTGCACCCATGTAGGCACTAAAAAAGTCCCATGGCAACCTGCCCTTGTATAGTGTCAGTTCTTTGAAAGGTAGATGATGCGAGACATAGATGATTCGTCTGACATCTGCGGGAAGTGTTGACAGATCATATTCCAGTTTCTTATTGAGAAGTTCTGTGATCTCAATGTCTGTAAGGTGCCAGTCTATATTGAATACATCATACCAGATTGCCCCGCCATATTCCTTCTTCTTGTATGCCTCAAATGGAATTCTCAGGTCTTGACGACGAAATGAATAGTCGGACCAACCAATGCTTCCCACGACGGCAAGGTCCCCCTCTATATATGGTTGATCGGGAAGATGGATGAATCCATTCTGAGTACACACCTCTTGAATTGCCGATGAGTACTTTTCGAGTGAATCGCGTTTGTTCTCTTCGAACCATATATCATGATTACCTGCCACGTAGAGACTTGTGAGTCCATCTATCTTTAATTTAGAGAGCGAGTCCCCCAGAATTGTCAGTCGTTCACTTGTGTCGCCTGCAATGATAAAGATGTCGGGATCTATTTGTTCTACCTGTCCCTTAATCTCATAGAGAAGCTCATCATCTTGTCCCTCATTCCTGACGTGAATATCTGATATGGCCGCTATTCTCACTCTGCTGACCCCTGTTATACTGCAATATGTGACGAACTAAAAGTATTCCCCTTCGTCATCTATCAGTCTTCTCTCCAGTTCTATCCTCTTTTATTCATTGACCTTTTGTAGTGGTTGTGGCTGTTGATTGTTAGATACTCCTATTCTATCTTATCTCTCTCCATGTTGGTATTGTGTTTCAGGCGGGTATACATTTTAAAATGCTCAATCTCAAGATTGATAATCTCCAATATCGATACTGGATGCGATGCTGAGGTGTGACAATGACCAACCGAATCAAGGCCGAGTCCGTTCCTGACTGTGACCTATCAACAATGAAGCGAGTGACTGGTCCTGATGAGATAAAGAACAGTTATGGTCTATACATGGATGACGAGTCCCACTCTTTCGATGGATTTGCAGACGAACTGTTGTTTCCAATGACAGAGGCAGAGGTCGCGAATGTACTTCGAAATGCAAGCGCAAGACGTATTCCAGTCACACTACAAGGTGGCCGTACTGGGTTGACTGGTGCTGCAGTACCACTTGGTGGTATTGTTGTGAATCTCGAAAAAATGAACCAAATTCTGTATATTGACTATGATGAGTCGAATGACATGTACTCTGTGGGTGCCCAACCAGGCGTCCTGCTTGAAGATCTGGTCAAAGTTGTGAGTTCCAAGAACCTCAGTTCGCTCAGAGGTCGAGGTACATCTACACAAGAACAGGCCCTGACCAGGTTTTTGGCTGAGAGTGGTACCTTCTCTTTTCCTGTTGATCCTACAGAGACTACAGCATGGCTTGGCGGAATTGTTGCTTGTAACGCCTCTGGTGCAAAGACCTTTAGATATGGTGCAGTCCGAGACTGGGTCCGCCGAATTCGTGTAGTTCTGATGAATGGTGATGTGCTTGACATCCGACGTGGTGCTGTGAGAGCCGAGGCTGGCATATTTGAGATTGAACTGAGCAATGGCAATTTGATACGACTGAACGTTCCAACCTATAAGATGCCGGCAACCAAGAATGCTGCGGGCCTCTATGCAGCTCCTGATATGGACCTCATAGACCTCTTTGTGGGTTCTGAGGGAATATTGGGTGTTATAACACTTGTTGAACTGGGTCTATACCGCATGCCCGACAACATTCTGACGGTCATGGCATTTTTCCCGAGTGAGGATGATGCGGTTGGCTTCGTGGAAGATGCTCGACGAAAAGACTCTCCCGTGAGAATGGACTTCCTCGAGTACTTTGGTCCTGAGGCTGTGAAGATGATACAAGAGAAGGCAGCAAGTGCCGGCATAAAGGTGCCCGCAATGCGTCCTGATACTCAGGCAATTGTATTCTTCCAGTTCTCTTATGGATCCGAGTCCGATATGGATGAGCAAGTCATGGGACTGGAAGAGATCCTGAATCGTCACAACTCATCCTCCGAGTCAAGTTGGGCTGGAATGGACCGTGCTGAGCTTGAGAAGATGAAGACGGTCCGACATTTTGTTCCAGAGACCATCAATGCAACAATCGCCAAACGAAAACAGCAGTATCATGAGGTTCACAAGATTGGAACCGACATGGCAGTGCCTGATGAGGCATTAAGGGAATACCTCCGTTTTTATCGACAGGTCCTCGATTCGCAAGGGATGGAATATGTTATCTTTGGTCATATTGGAAATAACCATCTCCATGTAAACATGATACCCCGCAATAACGAAGAGGTCAAACAGGGAATGGATAACTATATGTTGTTTGCGAAGAAGGCTGTCGAACTCGGCGGTACCGTTGCGGCTGAACATGGAATCGGAAAACTGAAACGTGACTTTTTGGAGGTCATGTATGGTCGTGTCGGCATTGAACAGATGCAGGCCGTAAAGAAAGCATTAGATCCCCTCTGGCTCCTGAATCGTGGTAACATGATACCCGTACCAGAAGATGTCTAGAGCTAGACTATTCATGTGAGGCCCTTTTTTGGTCCTCCATTATTCTCTACAGTGATGTCTGTCCTGGTGTTCACGACGGACTCTATCCTCTACACAGATGATCTTTGAATGTAGCTGTGGATCTTCTATTTGCAGACGAGTCAAGTCATGCAGTCCAACTGTCTTCCAGTATCGTCCAATTAATAGATCTAGGTCCACACAATATTGTTCTGCACTATTCTCCTTGAGCCATCTCTCAATTGCCAATTTAATGTCTTCAACACTCATCTTGTTAAGTCTGACTCGAACCCAAAAGTCACACATCTTGCCTCTACATGGGCCATGTGTCAATACGCACCAGTTCACAAGTTGCGTCAAGTCTCATTAGACTTATCAAATGTTCGTTATGTTGTATCATTTGTATATCGACTTTATACTACACAAAACTCTTAATAGAGTGGTCTATTGTGTTATACCTGCTTACATCCACTGAATGCGTTTGTGCATACGCGAGGTTTAATTAAGCACTATTTCTCATTTCAGCTCAGAAATAAACAGCTTGGGTGTACACGTTGCGCATACTTAAGATGCAGTCAAAATACCTTGAGGTGTTTCTCGAGTGCCTAGGGCGCTTCGGTACCCTCTATGGTCCGGTCCGAAGAGGCAATGTATTGACATATGACCGGGTCGAACGCATCAGCGATGCAGTCCTAACAGGTGAAGAACACACCCTGATTCCGATAAAGAAGCTGTTTCATCCCATGCGATTTGATATGTTTCACTTCGACGAGTCTGGTTTTCATCCAGAATACCATGTCGAGAATCGGGTGATAATTGGAGTTCATCCATGTGAGATTCACAGTCTTCTACGGCTTGATGATATTTTCATGTCTTCTCCTGCTGATCCCTACTATGCAGAACAGAGACAGCGAAGTGCCATTATCGGCTTCTCCTGTGAGCCAACAGAGAACTGTCTCTGCAAGTCTACAGGGACTGACATTGTTGAAGAGGGATTCGATCTGTTCTTTGTCAATCTCGGGGACTACTACCTTGTATGGATTGGGTCAAGTCTCGGTCATGACATGATCCTATGCCATGAAGAGTTCTTCGAGTATGAAGTGACCCGTGATGATATTCATCAGTATGTTGAGTGGAGAAAGAAGAGAGACTCGATGTTCAAAAAGTCCATCAACTTCCGTAACATGCCTGACCTCATGGAGTTGAGCTATGGAAGTGCAATGTGGGACTATTTTGCAAACAAGTGTCTCTCCTGTGGTCAGTGTTCTATGGTATGTCCAACCTGCAACTGTTATACTGTCTCCGATGTTCTTGATGTGAGCAACTCTACTAGTGGTCGTCGTGAGCGATTATGGGACAGTTGTATGTTTGTAGACTATAGTCTAGTCGCAGGAGGGCATAACTTTCGCGGAACCCGTTCTGACCGTCTCAAACTCTGGTATACTCACAAACTAAAGACCTTTGGAACTGAATACGGCCGACCCGGCTGTGTAGGATGTGGCAGATGTGTCGACACGTGTCCTGTTGATATCAATGTATTGACTGTGTCAGATGCTCTCTCATCTAGGGAGGTGCCTAAGTGATGATTCCGACGACAACAACTCAGGTTGACAATCCATTTCAACCAGAACCGGCAAGAATAGTTCGTTCATATGATCTGATCAAAGACCATCGATTTTTCCAGATTCGACATCATGACATGCGACGGGCAATGACATTTACATATAATCCCGGCCAGTTTATCATGCTCTCTCTTCCAGGGGTTGGTGAGGCGCCATTCTCAATATCCTCAACACCAAGCCGTCCGGGTATACTTGAACTGGGCATACGTCGTGTGGGAACGTTGACTGATGTGTTGTTCCAGAAACGTGACAATGACACAGTCTACATTCGTGGACCCTATGGTAATGGTTTCCAGGTTGATCAGATGCGAGATAAGGACATCATAATAGTGGCTGGTGGGCTTGGTGTCATTCCTCTCCGGTCCATCCTTTACTATGTGCTTGACAACCGTGACCAGTTTGGACGTCTGTTCTTCCTATATGGCGCACGAAATCCAGAGGAGATTCTGTTTAAGACTGAGTTCTTCCAGATCAAGAACCGCACTGACATCGAGTGTTTCTACACCGTAGATAAGGTTCCCCAGGGTTCGGAGTGGACAGAGAATGTTGGTGTTGTGACGTCATTGTTCAAGTTCCTTCCGAAACTGGATCCAATCAATGTCAATGCAGTTGTATGTGGACCCCCTGTGATGTATAAGTTTGTCATCAAGGAACTCCTAAACATGAAGATTCCCAAGAATCAGATTCAGATGACTCTGGAGCGGAGAATGAAGTGTGGAGTTGGTAAATGCGGACACTGTGTGATTGACCATGTCTATACTTGTACGAATGGTCCTGTATTCACATACTGGGACACAGTCCATTTCAGGGAGATGATCTAAATGGCGCGTACAAAAGTCAGTACTACAATGCAGCGACCCCGTGTGGGTGTCTATGGTTTTACAGGCTGTGCTGGTGACCAACTCATTCTCATTCACACTGAGGATGAGTTACTCAATCTCTTCAACGCGGCCGATATCCGTTCCTTTGTCATGGCATCAAGCAGACCAATTGAAGAGGAGTTGGATGTCGCTCTTGTTGAGGGCAGCATAAGCACTGAGGAAGAGAGGAAGCATCTGTTGGACATCCGCAAGAGAGCCAAGATCCTTGTGGCTATAGGTAGCTGTGCTGTGTGTGGTGGTCCTCAGGCCATGTTTGCAAAGGATGGCAATTTTGCAAACCGACTCAGACAGGTCTATGGTGAGGTAAAGTTCATTGACGAGCCTATTGAGGCAACACCAGTTGATGCACATGTCACTGTGGACTATTATCTCCCTGGTTGTCCTATCGATGCCAAACAGGCATACGCACTGATCAGCCGACTATTGCATGGGTATCCTCCAGAGTCATTTCCACATCCTGTGTGCCATGAGTGCAAACTTAGAGAGAATCAGTGTCTGCTTCTGAAAAAGCAGTTCTGTATTGGTCCTCTGACTGCTGGTGGATGTGGTGCAGTATGTCCAACTCATGGTCTCCCGTGTGTTGGATGTTGGGGACCCCAGGCGGATGGAAACTTCAAGTCGCACTTTGAACTTCTTCAGAGTTTTGGACTCTCTAAGGAGGACATAATTGGACGTGTCCGGAACTTCGGTGGCCATAAGATACTCGAATTCATCAAGGAGGTGTAAATAGATGTCCAAGAAAGTATCACAAGAAAAGATTGTCTTAATTGAACCTCTTGCACGAGTTGAGGGACATGGTGGAATTCGGGTCGAGATCAAGGACAATAAGATATCCAATGTTGAGGTACAGATACTTGAGGGTCCTCGTCTGTTTGAGACCTTCGTGATTGGAAAGACTCCCGAGGAGGACTTGAGTCTCGTACCACGGATCTGTGCAATCTGCAACCTCTCCCACAAGTATGCAAGCCTCAGGGCACTTGAAAAGGCGCTTGGCGTGACCGTGCCAGAACTGACAACAGCATATCGTCAATTGATGCACCATGGAGAGATGCTTGAGAGTCATAGTCTCCATCTGTTCTTCCTTGCTTTGCCAGACTTCTTGGGCTATGAGAATGCTGTGGCAATGGCTGACAAATATGGTGAAGTGGTGACCAAGGCGTTACAACTAAAGAAGTTCTCTAATAAGATAATGCGGATAATGGGTGGACGCATTATCCATGGAGAAAATCCAATTCTTGGCGGATTTGGTAGATTTCCCGACGAGAAGACGCTACTTGAACTCAAGAAGGAGGCTGAGGAACTGTTACCATTCGCGATGCAGACGATCGATATTCTGTCAACACTAGAGATACCATCGCATATGGAACGTGAGACCCAATTCCTGTGTCTAAAGCCACCTCATGATGACTACGACTACTATGGCGACATCCTACTGACCTCTGATGGGAAGGAACATCCACTTGATGACTACAAAAAAGTCATAGTCGAGCGTGTTGTTGGACATAGCTTTGCAAAACGAAGCAGATATGATGGAAAGCCCTTTACAGTTGGTGCAATTGCACGTGTTCTCTTACTTGGCAAGCGGCTCACTGGACAGGCCGCAGAGGCCTACAAACGACTTGTGAATCCCAGATGGTATAAGAACCCTCTCTATAACAACTTCGCGCAGGCAATTGAGATAGTCTTCTCATTAGAGGGGGTCATTGAGACCGTTAATAGCCTCTTAGGAAAGACTCCACCCCCTGTTGCAAGACCAACCCGTGATAGCGGTACTGGAACTGGTGGTGTAGAGGCACCACGTGGTACTCTCATCCACCACTACGAGATAAAGAACGGAAGGACTGCTGCTGCAGACTACATCACTCCCACAGCAATGTTTCTCGACGACGTTGAGGCCTTCATCAGAAAGGCTGGTGAGACGCTTCTGGAGTCCAGACAGACCAATGATCTTGAACTAAAGTTCGAGATGATTGCACGAGCCTTCGACCCTTGCTTGAGTTGCAGCGCGCATCTTGTTAAGGTCGAGTACAAGTGAGATACGATCCTTGGATTTAGACACCGGGGCATTCGCCCCCGGTGTCGACTTGTTATTTATGTGATGATCTTTTGACTCTTCACAATAACTTCCTTCTATTCAAACCGTTTTCTAAAAGGAGGCACTATAGACCATGTCTAATGCGCCTCCATCCATTCCCATTGTGATCAAGGCAGTACTCTTGACGGAGTTGTTCATGTTTATTGCCTATAATCTTATTATGATGACTGCGGTTCAGAGTTTTGCTCAGTTACTCACTGGTGATGCCACCTCTCTTGGACTATCTTTTGGGATGTTCACACTATTCGCAGCCTCTTTTAGACTGCTTGCAGGTCGGATTCTTGGACGTTTCAACGATGCCACTGTGTCAATCATTGGACTATCTTTACTGGCAGTCACAGTGATCGGCTATCAACTTTCGACAATTGGAATCCATCTATATGTATGTAGGGCCGTTCATGGAATTGGATGGGCACTCTCAGGAGTAGCAATGATGGCTCTGATTGCCAGACTGTCTCCACCAGTTCGAGTAGGTGAGGTAATGGGATATATTAATGGAGTCAATTCTATCACAATGGTCATCTTTCCAACAATCGGCACTACAATTGTGCTCGTGCCTACTCTAGAGGCGTTTCAGTTCCTCTTCACAATTGCATTCGTTGTGAGCCTTGTGGCATGCCTGCTTGCGGGACTGGTATGGCACAACTCAAAACATGTCCGAGAACTGACTCTCAAGTCCTCCGGAAAACTGATTGCACGACCCGCAATGAGACCAACTCTCTCTGTATATCTGCTGTGTCTTAGTTTCGGTGCTATTCTAAGATATGCGCCCACAATTGCGTATCTTCATGGTGTGGACAATCCGGGTATATACATCTCAGTTGTTGCTGTGGGGTTGTTCGTTGGATCAACCCTCTGGGTGGTCCTGTGTCAGATCGGCGAGGGTTCTCTCTGTTGGGAACTGCAGGGTGTGTTATCGCATCCACAGGAGTATTAGTCGTCGGACTTGGAATCAATCTCTTGACATTCTACTCATCCGCGGCTATGTTTGGTGTGGGCCCAGGACTGGCATCTGTGGCTCTTACCGCTCTAGCAGCTCTGTCAGTACCATTGAGTGAAAAGCCACATGCCCTAGCGACTTTTAGTGCTGGTTTTGATGCTGGTGTGATGACCGGCTCAATCATGCTCGCAGTAATGGTCCTGATTGGATTGTCATTGACAATTGCTTTCACAGTGGCTGCACTCGTAGGTGTCTTCTCAGTCTTGAACTATAATGTTCTGAGAGATATGGAGTCAACTGTACGCTCGATGGCATCTACATCTCTAGATATGGACAAGGCAGCCCCCTGATTAGAACTCTGACACAGTTCTCATGCAAATAGAACACTTGCCTCTGTTGTATTAGGTTCCCTCTGCATAGGATCGGGCATATCTCTCTTGTTCCACAGTCCACCTGTCGATTTTGATTCCCATAGTCTCAAGTTTGGCCATTGCAGTTTCCCTGTCTAACTCAGCAGGGAAGTCATAGACAGCAGGCTTGAGTTCTCGACCATGTTTCGAGAGCCAGAGCATCGCATTCAGTTGTCCTGCAAAGCTGAGGTCCATGACTTCACTTGGATGTCCCTCTGCTGCAACAAGGTTCACAAGTCTGCCTTCACCAAGGAGATAGAGTGTGCGTCCATCTCTGGTGATGTATTCATCTAATGCGGGTCTGACTCTTTTCTTACTCTTTGTAAGCGCCAACAAGTCTGGTTCTCTTATCTCCACGTTGTAATGCCCTGAGTTTGCCATCATTGCCCCGTCTTTCATTAGTTTCATATGTTCGCCAGTTATTACATCCTTCATTCCGGTTGCTGTGATAAAGACATCACCCAGAGGTGCAGCATCTATCATTCTCATGACTTGAAAGCCGTCCATTCTTGCCTGAAGTGCTCGAATAGGGTCGACCTCTGTGACTATCACAGTAGCGCCGAGTCCTCTTGCTCTCTCTGCTATTCCTCTTCCACAGTATCCATAGCCGGCGACCACAACAGTCTTACCTGCAATTAGAATGGCAGTGGCACGGAGTATTCCGTCAAAGGTGCTCTGTCCTGTGCCATATACATTGTCGAACAGATGTTTTGTGGCTGCATCATTGACTGCCATTATGGGATACCTGAGTGCCCCGTCTGCAGCCATTGCACGTACTCTGATCACACCTGTTGTAGTCTCCTCCGAACCGCCATATAGATTGGAGATAAGTTCTGGATGTTTGTTATGTAGTGTGAATATCAGGTCTGCTCCGTCATCGAGTGTGAGTGTAGGTTCTGACTTGAGTGTCTGTTCGATGCACCAGTAGTACTCCTCCTTGCTGAGATTATTCCATGCAAATATCGGGATGTCATTTGCAGCCAACGCTGCTGCGACCTTATCATTCGTTGACAGTGGGTTACATCCAGACCATGCCACTTCTGCTCCCAATGCACGGAGTGTTTCAACAAGAACTGCGGTCTCTTTAGTGACATGAAGACACCCTGCAATTCTCATATTCTTCAATGGCATCGGACTGGCATATTTTCGCCTCAGATGCATCAAGACCGGCATATGCTTTTCAGCATACTCAATCAACATACGTCCTTCCGAGGCAAGTCCAATATCCTTTACTTTGTAGTCTGTCAATTAATAGTGCCACCTACGCAAAGACAGAGTTCATAGTGTTATATTAATCCTTCATATTGAACGTATATTGCCTCTTTGTTTAGTGTGTTTGGGAACCTCTCCTCAACCGATCAGAAGTCTACTCCACAACTCCGGACCACGACTCTGATAGACTATTATCAAGAATAGAATCGCCATTGCAACTGTCGTGGTTAGATTTGCTGCCAAATAGGCGGTGGTCCTAATCATTCCTATTCCAATGAACATAATGACTAAGGGGCCAACTATAGCAAATGGATCAATCCATGGCCACAGTATCGGATTATACCAGTGCATTAGTATATCCAACGCCAGATGGCTAAAGACACCAATAGCTGCCGATATTGCCAACACAGAGTTCAACCTGCATGCACTCACAGCCCTCTCCTTATCGATACCAAATATCCTTGTTACTAATGATGGATAGAGTAGTTTCACCGAGGCTATTGTGATAATGGTGCCCAGTGTCATAGCGCCAACAAGACTATGAAGTAAGAGGTGATCCGGGAGATGTGGTGCAAGGACCCACATCAGAGGCACTTCTATATCCGGTATCATGCTGCCCACTATCAGGGCTGGCAGACTGAGACGTCGGTCAAGTCTATGAATGAGCCATGCGAATGGATAATGAAATGGTGTAAACGGCAACGCAACACCTCTCTACCTGTCTACTTAATTCTGCCTTTTCAATACTCTTATAGATAGGCCTCTGTACACATTACAAGGTGTTATCTCATGGGACTCTACAAGTTTGAAGACAAGACTCCCCGGATTCATTCTGATGCGTACGTGTCTCCACGTGCCTCTGTGATTGGTGATGTTGAGATAGGTCCCGAGTCTAGTGTCTGGGAGTATGCTGTGATTCGTGCAGATATGAACTTCATAAAGATTGGACGTGGCACCTCCATACAAGACAATGCCACTGTGCACTGTGAATTTCTCAATCCCACTGTGATTGGTGACTATGTGACTGCGGGACACAACTGTGTCATTCATGGTGCAACAATTGGTGATCATGTAGTCATTGGCATTGGCGCTATTGTTCTGTCTGGTGCACGGGTTGGTGAAAACAGTGTGATTGGTGCGGGCGCAGTCGTTACGGAGAACTCGGACATACCCCCGAATTCGCTCGTACTAGGTATCCCTGGAAAAGTTGTCAAGGAGGTCAGTCCTGCCATGCGAGAGGCCTTCCAGAACAATGCCACACTATACGTTGAACTGGGCCGCAGACACAAGTCCTGTATGGATCTTTAGGTGTTGTAAAGAGGAGGAGAGGACAGATATCTATCCTCACTCGACGAATACTCCGTGTCCGCATCCCCCCTCCTCTTGATATTTCTTTTGATGACTCGTGATCAAGTCTTGATACCGCGTTTCTCAAGTTCCATCCGCCGTAGTTCTCTGTGCAGGACCTTACCGACCTGACTGAGTGGCAGGACCTTGACGAACTCGACCTCTTTCGGACGCTTATAGCCCGCCATACGTTCTCTGCACCACTCGATGAACTCCTCTGGTGTTGCCTCTACACCCTCTTTCAGGACTATAAAGGCCTTCACAAACTCATTTCCTGGCTCATCCTCTTTTGGTACACCAATGACAGCAGCCATCGCCACCTTCGGGTGTGTAGAGGATGTCTTCTATTTCTCTCGGATAGGCCTTCAGACCACCAACATTAATCATCTGTTTCTTACGGTCACTGACTACTGCAAAGCCCTCTGGATCCATGTAACCAATGTCTCCTGTGAGGAAGAATCGCTTTCCACCGATTGTTCTGAAGACCGCCTCGTTTTCTTTTGGTCTCTGCCAGTATCCCAACATGACCTGAGGACCTGATACCGCAATCTCGCCTTGTTCTCCTTGAGGTAGTTCTCTCTCACCGGTCTCTACATCGACTATCTTATAGTCCGTGTCCGGTATTGGTAGACCAATTGACCCAAACTTTCTGTCTTTTCGAGTGGTTGGATTGATATGTGTGACAGGCGAAGTCTCAGTCAATCCATATCCTTCAAACAAGACGGCACCTGTGACCTCTTCAAATCGTCTTGCTAGTTCTGGTGGCAGAGGTGCTGCACCAGAACTGCATATCTTTATGGATCTCAGATTGTACTTTTTGACATTCGGATGATTGACAATCGCCGCATACAACGCTGGTACACAGTTGAGAATTGTGCCCTTGTATCTCTCAAGATCGCGAAGCAGATTGCTGAGTGGTGGTTTGCCCGCACGAGGGTCGGGAATGC
>FWPU01009488.1_pt1 | contig 15281 bp, 11 predicted proteins | sample 2228361 | NCBI WGS metagenome assembly FWPU01 (sample SAMEA103939777, study PRJEB20133) | metagenome
AGAATCATCCAAGATCAACTTCAGATGGCTGAAGTGTTACTCCCTAGTTTTATTATGCCAAGAAGTCTCCGAGGCTCCAAAACGACGTTTCTGCTTGTCGCCGCCATGGCGATTCGCGGAGCCTCAGTGCCCCGACACGGTGGTACCGTTCGCTGAGGCAGCAGCACGCTGCCAAGCCTTAACAGCCCTCCCAACACTATTAAACCCTCTGATCGAGAACGGTTTCGAAAAGCATTGGATTCGCGGCTATTTGCTTGACAACGAGACGAAACCCACCTGATCATCCCCTCGTGATGGGGACATTTGTTCGATTGGTGGCGAGCTAATCGGGTGGGAATGAACCAATAAGCGGGGTATGGGCTGGCACAAGGGAGGGGCCGGTTTTCACGCAACCCAATTCAACTCCGACGCGAGAGCCATTCCGCCGCAATGTCATGACTCGAAAGATGGCATCCAACGACCTACCGGCGGATGAGAAGCAGGTACCAAGTCGTGGCGAACTCCCCGAGCGGAATACGCCAAGCGGAGGATGACCTCTGCGCGGAGAAGGCCCCGGCCAAAGGGCGTCCTTCCGCATCGAGGGGAACGATCTCAATTCCCGTGGCCGCAATCTCCTTCAACAAAAGACTCCCGCGAATAATCTCGATTTCGGTAGGGGCGTGCCCCCAGTCTTCCAAGGACGTTCGGTCGGCGTTCCATTCTTGCCCGGCATTGGCCGCCGTCCCGCAGACCGTCAACAACAGTTGATCCGCGTCGCGAATGGGTGCCGGGTCCACTGCGGAAAGCGTAATCGCCGCAAAACCATTTTCCACCTCAGGCCGCATGTGGTGGGTCTCCGCCGGGAGATCACGGCAATGACCGATTACCGCTTGGAAGCTCGCGGCATCGATGACTACCAAGCCGCGATCTTTCCCCTGCGTCAACCAGGCCAACTCGCCCGTATCGGAACGGATCGGGTTGTCAACGGGAACGTCGGCGGGAATGCGGGTTTCACTTGTCAACGACTCTACCCGAACGCCATGCTGTAGCGGCAAGGCGGCCGGAAATCCCGGCGAGAAAAAGGGACTCAGCTCCCAACGATTCTTGAGGCGGATGCTCTCACGGACGTCTTCCGGACTGTAAGACCGGAGCACCGTCCGCTCGGCCGTCCGGACGTCTCCGCGGAGAAAGGCCGCCGCACAAGCCGCCAATTGCGTCATTTTGACGGGATCGAACGCCAAATCGAAGTGCCCCGCAATTCGCGGCTCAACCCCTACGACTTCGGCGTGGGCCAGGGTGTACCAAAAGATGCCATCCCAATCCTGAAAGGCCCCGTAGGCGGCGAGGATGGGGATGCCCTCGCAGGCGAATCGATGGGGAAACGGGTGATTCACTTCCGACACGGTGTAGGGTTGGTCGGCCATGGGAGTGCGGGCTAGTTGCGCGACCGTGGAGTGCAACGGATCGACGACCATGGGAGTATTGGGAATCTTGAATCCCACGGTCCTGCCGGTATTGGGATCGCGAATGTAGGAGGGGTGCTGCCAATAGACGTGGCCGTCCACCACATCGAGCAAAGAGGTTCCCGCTACGATCGGATATCCTGTGTGCCCGTGACCGTGGTCGCTGTTCCCCACGATCAGTGATCGGACCCCTAAATCTTCGCGGAGAAAACGCTGCATGGAGAGGAAGTATTCTCGTTCCAATTCCATGTAGAACCTGGCTTCCGTGTGAAATCGTTCCGCGGAGGCGGAGGAGAACTGATCCGGACTCAATCGTGGAATCCACGCGCCCTCGTGGACGGAGGCTTCGCTTCGGATGCGGCCGATGGTTTCGGGGGAGACGTTCCGAGTCAACCAATCGTTGTAGAGCCGCGTCAAATCGGCGGCATAACTTGCCGGGATGTCGGTCCAGGTTCCGGGGTTTTTTCGGGTATTCGTCCCTCGCAAACGGCCGTCCATCCAGGCTTCCACCAGCGAATTCTCGTTTACCAACTCGACGATGGCAACGCACGGTTCGTGGCGGTATTCGTTGCCGGTATAAGGGTTTTTGTGCGTCAATAAGGCTCGGGCATATTCTCTCTGAAGCTCCAAAAGCCGCGGATCGAAGTACGTGAGACCCTTCGCGAATCCCAGCAGTTCATAATCCCGGACGCCGTCGCCGACCTTGTAGGATCGCGCCACGTTCAGATTGATGTCGCTGTAGATTCCCCGCGCTTTGAGCCGGGCCGTCAGGTAATCCAACCGGTCCAGATACTCCGGATCGAAGCGACGTGTATCGTTTCGCGATGCATCGATGATTCCGTTCGGTGCCGGACGGTCGAAAAAGTGAAAACGCACGCAGTTGATACCCCAGCGTGCCAATCGTTCCGCCATCGCCTCGGCGTGTTCCTTGGGAGGTAGACAGCCCTTGCCCGAGAGATTCACGCCCCAAAAGCGGATTCTCTTGCCGTCTGCCGTGGCAAGGTGACCGTCACGGATGGTGATGAATCCCGATTTCCCCGCCGGCTTTTCCAGCAGATACGAGAAATCGATCTTGCTGCCGTCGAGGTTTCCCCAAGTCACGGGAAACGGTTTCATGACGGGGCTCGTCGTCTCCTCCGCCGCTTGGACGGAAAAACAGCCCAAGCAAATCCCGAACGCGAGGCATGTGCTCCAACGCATTATCATGGGATCCTCCTCGTGAACCGGCGATGCGTGCGAAAGGCGGACGACTCCAGCGCGGCGAGACGTCACGGCAGCGGATGGATGGAACGGATACGTTCGAACCGCCTCCGCGATCTTATCGCCTAATGGGTTCCCTGCCAAGCGCATGGTTCGTCTAGGACTTGCCGAGCACGTCTCCGTCGCCTCCAACAGCCGCCGGCACCGAATGGGATTTCGAGAAAGTCTCCGCCTGAAGAAATGACCGGGACCGAAAGGGGCGACTCACGTCGGGACTCGCAGCGCTGCGGCAATCCGAGCGGATCGGGCTACTGGGTGGTGCGGCCGTTTGACTTCTCGGGCGTGCCGCCCGCTTCGCCTCCCAACTCCGCGGTCTTCACGAGCAAGGCCGGCGAGGAATCGTAGAGGGGCATGTGGCGATAATAGACTTCCAAAGTACATATCGCCAGAGCCGTGGTGTAAATCCGGCCGCCTTGACGCCCAAATTGATCGAGCGGATCCCAACTTCCGGCCAACGAACCCGTCTTGCGCTGAGTCGTCAAGAGGGTTTCCTTCATGGCGTCATTCCATTTTCGCCAGAAATCTCCGCCCATGTGATGCATGACCTGCGTGGCGTAATAGATGTAGTAGAACCAGGGCATGGAGGTGTCGAGCTTCTGCGAGCTGGGCCGGTTTTCGTTGAGTAGATAGTAGGCCCCCGCCTTCAGCCCTTGATGATCCCGGGGCCAGCCCAGATATTGCCGACAAAGCAAGGCCTCGGCGGTCATGGTGGCAGTGGCTCCGCCGCCTGGGAGATAAGCATAGCGTCCGCCGTAGCGGTCGGCTTGAGCTTGGTCGAGGTACCGAGAGGCGCCGGCAAAGACTCGATCAGGAACGCGAAGGTACGCCATCTTGCCGCTACGCAGCGCCATCAGCTGCCATCCCAGCACGCTCGTGTCCCCAGCCTGGCCCGGATCGTACCGCCAACCACCGGCCGGGTGCTGCGCACGCACAATAAAGTCGAGGGCCTTTTGTGCCGGCTCGCGGAGTTGAGGATCGCGGGTCATGGCATACGCCTCGCACAGGACGATGGCGGCTTGGCCGTGGGCGTACATATCCCCGATTCCGCTGCCCCGCAAGTCGCCGTCCTCTCCCTGACGACCGACGAGCCAATTCAACCCTTTCAAGACCAACGATCGGTACTCGCCGTCACGATGCGTTTGACCGGCCCCTAGGAACGGCAGAAGCGCCAAGGCGGTGCCCGCCACATCCGACTCCTGCCCAAGGCCGTCCTCGTCTCCGACGGCCCCTGGTGCGCGATGGAAGGCATGCAGACTCCAACTACCGTCTCGGTTCTGGTATCGGGACAGCCAGCGAAGGCCCCGCGCCACGGCGGCCTCGGTCTCGCTCGTCCCGCCGCCCTGTTCCAGCAAGCGGCTGCGCACGCTCGGATCTCGGCCGGCGAACATCACCCCCACCGGCGGCGGAGCCAAGGGAGCCGCGACGTTGCTGTCGGCCAAGTAGCTGGAGATGTTCAACGGAACCGGATCGGCGACGGAAGGGACCTCCACCTCGTCCACGCCGGGGGGCGCGTCCGCAACGATGTCGACGGGGACGGCGAGTCCGGCTTCCTCGAATTCCGCCGGGAGCTCCTAACGCTCCTTCAGCAGCCCCTCCTCACCTTCCAGGTCTCGATAATTGATGGAGGTCGATAGGGTAATGGCCGGACGTTGACGCGAATCGGGGGCGGCGAGCAAAGCCAAGAGCAGCAAGGCCACCATGTGGAAGATCAAGCTGATCAGCCAGGCGGGCAAGTCACTCCAAAAGGTACGTGCCAGTGTTTGCGGGCGAGCGGCCACGGCCGCGTCGCGGTACCATTCGCGCCGCGGTACCGCGCTGCGGCGGCGTGCCTCCCGGGGAACCAACGTCAACTCGGGCGAGGCCCCGGGGGCAACTTCGGCGGCCCAACGGCCGGACTTGGCACCTGCGTTCGCCGGCACCGCCTCGAGCTCCGCGTTTTGTGGCCGGGTCTTGGGGGCTGAACGGGAAACGGTCGGGCGAATCGCCGATGCTGCGTCCGCCGTTCTCTGCTCCCTCTCAACCTCCCACTGTTGCAGCAGGCGCATCGCCTGTTGCTCTTGCTCCTCGGTCAGTTCGATGCTCAGGCCGCAGCGCCAGCAATCCGCCATCCGCAACCAAAGACGAATCGACATCGGAGCGCCGCATTGAAGGCAAGCGCAGGCCAACACTCCGCCGTCCAGCCAGATTTCGGTAGGCGATTCCGGCGAGGCCCGCCGCGAAGTCTCGCCGGGCTGCGGGGCAACGCGTTCGGCCGGTTCCCCCGATGCGGCGGGAGACCTCGCAAACGTTTCCGCCGAAGAATCCTTCATGCAGCCGATGCCCTAAAGATGAGGCCGATGGAAAAGGCAGCTCCGACCACCTGCGTAGGGGACGCGGCAACCACAATACCGGCGCCCGCCGCCCGAATCCCGGCGGCGGCCCTCCAGTGCGGCAGCCTTTCCGGCCGGGGCGAGCTTAACGATCCCGCCCCCAGCCGCCTTCGGTTCAATCCGCCACACTTTCCCACGCCCTGTATTTCGTGGTTGCCACCCCGACCTTGTGCACAAATTCATTCTACGGAAGGATTCCCGTGGTTGCCATGATGATTTGGCGGAAAACGCCGTCGAATCGCCAGGTTTCCAAGGGCTTTCACTGTGGGGACTTCAAAAGCAAAACCGACCACAGGGTTGGACAAAATACGAGCCGCCCCTCCTCCCGCGAGGGATGCCGATTCGTTGCGACGAGCGGAAATCAATCGTAGTATAGAGGAAGCTTTCTTCCCAAGCGATCGCCGACTGCTTCCTCGTGGAGTAAGGGGGAGTCGGTTTTTTCCAGGCACCGGAGCAGAGAGTATGACCACCGAGTGGACGGCTGAAAAAACCGCCGAGCGGGCGCTGGAATTGGGTTTGATCAACGATTGGGATCTTCGGCGGATCTGGTCGGAGTTGGGGCGTCGCAATGTGCCCTTGGAAGAATTCCTTCAATTCCTGGTTCGCCGCGAGTACCTCACCAATTACCAGATCGAAAAACTCCTCAAAGGGGATCGTGACGGGTTTTTCTACGGTGATTACAAAGTGATGTATTTGGTCGGGGCAGGCAGCTTCGCCCGCGTCTTCCGCGCCGTCAACCAGATCAACAATCAAGTGGTGGCCCTCAAGGTACTTCGCAAGAGGTACAGCGAGAGTCCGGAATGCTATCGCCAGTTCCTCCGGGAAGGGCAACTGGGAATGGTCTTGCGCCACCCCAACATCGTACCCGTCTACGAGGTCTCCTCTTACAACGGCACGCATTACCTCGTGATGGAGTTCGTCGAGGGCCAAAACTTGCGGGAATTCCTCAAGATCCGCACGAAGCTGGAACCGCTGGAGGCCACCCGGATCATGATCGACATCCTGAGCGGCCTGGATTATGCGTACCGTCAAGGACTGACGCACCGCGATCTCAAGCTCAGCAATGTCCTGATCAGCAGCGAAGGTACCGCGAAGCTGGTGGATTTCGGCTTGGCCACCGTGGACGAGTACTTGGAGTCCATGCTTCCCGAAGTCCCGCCCAACGCCCGCGCGATCGATTACGCCGCCTTGGAGAAGCTGACGGGCGTCAGTCGCAATGATCCTCGGAGCGACATTTTCTTCTCCGGTTGCATGTTCTACCACCTGCTCACCGGTACGGCCCCCTTGTCCGAGACCAAGGATCGCTTGAAACGGATGAACAAAAACCGGTTTTACGAAATCCCCCCCATTCAAGAGCGGGACAAAACCGTTCCTCGCTTGTTGACGGGAATCATCAACAAGGCCATGTCCCTGGATGTGAATTATCGTTACCAAAACCCGGGCCAAATGCTGCTGGACTTGAAGACCGCGGCCAGAAAGCTCGCTCAAGGGGAGGCGGATTCGGACCTGGAAACCCTGCACAACGGCGGGGCCGCCAACGAGGCGCAACCGACTGTGCTGGTGCTCGAGTCGAACTATGAACTTCAAGAGTTGTTCCGCAACGGCTTGAAGAAGGTGGGCTTGCGCGTGCTGGTGGTCTCGGATCCGCAACGAGCCTTGGAACGGTGCCGGGACGAAGAATCGGCTCCGGACTGCGTTATCTTCAGTGCCGCGGATCTCGGCGACGCCGCGCTGACTTGTTTCAATCAATTGGGCGACGACCCTCGGACGCATTTGCTGCCGGCCATTTTGTTACTCGACGAGCCGCAGAAGCATCTTGCTGCCATCGCCGTACGAAGCGACCACCGCCGGGTCTTGCAGATGCCTCTGACCATGAAAGTCTTGCGCACTGAGGTGCTGAATCTGGTGAACCTGCAAAAGGACTTTGCTCGCTGATGGGGCCGGGGATCCGGGGCCAAATACCGCTCCTCGACCCAAATCCCGGGTTCCAGCTCCGGCGTAACACCCCCAAAGCATCCCCGCGTCCCAAGGAGCAGGGGATCCCCGGTCGCTCGTGGAGATTTCCTCTGACAAATGCCTGATGCCGTACCGGCCCGGAGCCGGACCGGGTACCGTACCGGTGCGTCAGTGCCGCTGGGGAAGACGCGCCCGCCATTCCACCATCGCGGACACCCTGCTCGGCGGGCGGATTCATTGCGGGGCGTTCCCGGCTCTGGTACGATGGAAGGTTCAAGAGTTTTGCCAGTCGGCTTCTAATAAACTGCCATCCCGCCCGCATTCTTCATATTGCCCATGATTCGCCTGCTCCCGCCGCCGAAGACCGACGAAGACCTCTTTCGCGAATCTACGATGACCTTCGGGGAACACCTCGAGGAGCTGCGAAAATGCCTGTTTCGCGCCATCGTCGGTTTGGCAATCGGTTTTGTGATCGGGCTGTTCTTCGGGAACCATGTGGTCAAGTTGATCCAGAACCCTTTGGAAAAGGCCCTCACCAAGCATTACGTGAATCTGTCGCAAAAGGAGGTTGCCAACCGCCTCAAAGGCATGACTTCCGAGGGCTTGCAGACGGCCTACTCGGCCGAGGGCGCCGCCGAGTTCATTGCGTCGCAACAAATGCTCGTCGATGAATACTTGATCTCGCCCCGCGACGTCTTGATGCAGGTTCCCGGCAGTCTTCGAAGAATTCGCGAACGCCGGGAGGAAAGCCTCCGGCAGTTGGCGGCGGTGAAAGCAAGACTTCGGCAGGCGGCTGAAGGCACAAGCGGCGCAAACATCACGGACGAAGATCGGGCATTCCTGCTGCAATTGGGGTCGCAAGCCTCGGCCGAAAAGGCCGAAGACGAAGGCGATGGGACGCAAGACTCGGCCGTCGGCGCGCATTCCCCAAGGCTCGGGGACTCACCCGAGTTGGGGGCGGCGCTGGAGCGCTTAGCCCGGAACGATTGGCAAACCGTCGTCGATGGACCGACCTGCGGCGCCCTGGCCGACGCCGTCGGCTCGCTGGAGACCTCGCTGCGGCAGTCTTTGGACCATCTCAACGTGCTCATCCAATCCTACGACCTGACGGCGGAGGCGGCGGGCAAATCGCTCAGCGGGCAGGTGGACAATCGCGAGTTGATCCACATCTTCGCATGGCGTCCCGCCAAAGAGGATTCCCGAGTGCGAGCCAAGAGCCTCAGTGCCCACGAGGCCTTTTCCATCTACATCAAAGCCTCCTTATTGGTCGGAGCCATTCTCTCCGCCCCCTGGGTATTTCTGCAAATCTGGTCATTCGTGGCCGCCGGCCTCTATCGACACGAGCGCAAGTTCGTGTACACGTTCCTGCCGTTCAGTCTGGCGTTGTTCTTCGCGGGCGCCGCCATGGCCTTCTTCTACGTCTTCGAGCCGGTTCTGACATTTCTGTTCCAGTTCAACGAGTGGATGGGCATCCAACTCGAACCGCGAATTAGCGATTGGCTTTCCTTCGTCCTAATCCTGCCGCTCGGGTTCGGGATCGGCTTCCAATTGCCGCTAGTCATGCTTTTCTTGGAAAGAATCGGGATCTTCACCGTGAAGGACTACCTGTCACAGTGGAAAATGGCGATCCTCGTGATCTTCGTGACTTCGGCCATCTTAACTCCTCCGGATCCCTCAAGCCAAATGCTCATGGCCGTGCCCTTGAGCCTTCTCTATTTTGGGGGGCTTCTGTTGTGCAAGTTTTTCCCACGGTCCCGAAGTGGCTTCAGCGACGCAACCGATAGCGCAGGTTCGACTGCGTAGTGCCCCGAACTGACCCGCTATTGTTGTTCACAATTGCATGGAGCCTACGCATCCAACCTAAAACTAGCAAGCACGCCATTCACCACACACGACGCACATTACCCACTCGCCGGAACAATTCCGTAATCTCGCGCAACCGGCAAGTTCGCTGAAGACGTCAACGTTGAATGGTCGATAACTTGTAAACGATGTGGTGCGACCATTGCCAACGAGACGTTCCGATTTTGCGCCAGCCCGACGGCGGCATGTTATGCCCCCAGTGCGGGACATACCGCTTTTCGGCCGTTTCGCCGGATCCTGAGAACCAGGCCGACGCCCGAGACGCGGCGGTAAACGATCGCGGTTTTGCTTTGGGACGTGCCGGGGGGGAACTTCCAGCCTCGGACGCCGCGACGCCTCAAGACGCGAATTCTGCGCCGGTTTCTAATCGAGATGCTTGGTGGGAATTGGAGTCGCGGCTACGTGAGCTGCGTTTCGCTCTCGACACTCTCCTCCCGTCGGGGGAGGCCGCGGGCCGAGAGGCAAGGCGAAAGACCCGCCACGATCGCAGGCATGCGGACATCGCGGCCGTGCATTGGGCACGACACGCCCCCTCCGGCGTGTTCCATCAGCCAGACGGTCATCGAAATCGCCGAGAATCGCCCGTTGTCTTTTGGGTCTCGCTTGCCCTGGGGCTCACAAGCTTCGTTTGCGGCACCGTCCTACTAGGGTGGTCACTGGTACTGAAAACGGCCATTCTGGGGTTCTACGGCGTACCCATCAGCGCGGTCGGCCTAGCTTTTCTTCTTGTTGCGAGGCTCTTCCACGGAGGGGCGGAATCACCGACATCGCACGAGCAAGGACAACCGCTTCCGCCACGGAATTTTTCCCGCCGGCGACGCGCTAGGCGGCCCCGGGTTTTCGCATGAACACCCCGCCGCAGCGGCCGTCACGCATCTCGTCAGAGGTCCGAACCCGTCATGGCAGTTCAGGGGCCGCCTTCCAAGAATATACGGACATGCCCATCGCCCCCCGCCATTAAGGGTACGGCTTGGGTAAAGAAGGCTCGAGCTTCGTCGGCGCGATCATCAAAGTGGAGCATCACGCCCAACAGGAACAGCAAATCTCCGTTTTGCGGCGTCTGCTGCACGGCCTCCGCGAGTCGGGCGATGTGCTCGCGCTTGGCCGCTTCATCGTTGCCGTACAGGGTAATTAGCCGGAAAGGCCCTTTCGGCCATTGCGGATGCAGCTCCAGTCCGGTCTTGGCGGCTCGCGCAGCCGGTTCGTAGGCTCCAACGGCGACCAGTGCGAACACCTGGCGGAAGTAAGCCTCCGCAAGACGAGGCACCGCCTTCGCGGCGTTCCGGTATTGGCCGTATGCATCGCGATACTTTCCCTCGGCGAAGAGACGGTCTCCATTTTCCAGGAATCGCCACCCGGTTTGCAGCATCCTGTCATCGCCGGCATTGCGATCCTTGGGGGCAAAGGCGTCCTCTCCCGCCTTTCGCGCAGGGACCGCCCCGCCTGCCCCTTGGAGATTTGGTCCGGGAAGCGGCCGAACATTCCGTTGCGTCACCGGACCGGCGGGTAGACCGGGCAAAGGGTAGGTCGTGATGAGCGGCACGGCCCGCCATTGATAATAGGTATACGGTAAGCTGCTTATCCCACCGCAACCGTCCGATCCGCAGCCGGAATTCCATCGCCACAGCCAGACGGTCTGTTGGCGATAGTAGAATGCGTACGGCACTGGTCCGGGCACGACGGTCGAGTAGGAAAAGCTCCGCGAAATCGGAAAAGGAGGCACCACGTAGATGGGTGCAACGGGGGGATGGTGATGCGAGCAGGAGCCGTCGCCGGAATGATACCGTCGCTCGGAGCCGTCTTCGGCCTGAACCAAGAACTGGGAGCGCACCCACGGACTGGGGCTTCCGAACAGCACCATGGCGGAGCATACCAGCCGCACGCCCACCACAACAATCCGCCTTTGCGAGTTACTCCGCCAGAACTCATTTCGTGAGCACGGGGGCGACACGGTGACTGATTGGTACGAGTGCATATCAGCCCCTCCTGTTCGCAGCGCAACCTAGCCGAGACGCACGGCCGTATCGTAACCGGTACTTCGCTCAGAGAGGCGGATTCTTTGTCGCGTCGGTTTGCCACACGTCCGTTCTTATTTTACGCGACCGAGGCGGGGCGAACGAGACGGTTTCGCCTCGACAAGCGACGCTTTCTGGGCAAGCCGCTATTTTCGAACGGCCGCCCAGGCTTTCAGAGCCTGAGCTCGCGCTGCGCTATGCTCCACGATCGGCGGCGGATAACGGTCACCGGGCAAAAACCGGGCTTTGACACCTTCTTTCCCCGGCATTTCCCACGGGTTGTGGACGTGGGGAGTCGGAACGTCTTTCAACTCCGGCAGCCGGCGGCGGACGTACACCCCCTCGGGATCGAACTTCTTGCCTTGCAGAACGGGATTGAAGACGCGGAAATAGGGGGCGGCATCGGCACCGCAACCCGCCGTCCACTGCCAGCCGAGGGTGTTGTTGGCCAAGTCGGCGTCCACCAAGGTGTCCCAAAACCAACGTGCGCCTTCGTTCCAGGGGATGAGCAAATGCTTGACGAGAAACGATGCGACGATCATTCGCACGCGGTTGTGCATCCACCCCGTGTGCCACAATTCCCGCATTCCGGCGTCTACGATCGGGTAGCCGGTTCGCCCACGCTGCCACGCCCGCAGGAGTTCGCGGTTGGGCTGCCAGGGAAAATCTCTGAACTCTTGCCGCAGGGGCGTATCGGGTGTATTCGGAAAATGATAGAGCAGGTGATGGGCAAATTCTCGCCAACCCAACTCGCTGAAAAAGACGCGAATACTCTGGTCGTACCGTGCTGAGTTGCGAGCCTGAGGATGCCCTTGGACTGCGTGCCATACTTGGCGAATACTGAGTTCGCCGAAGTGCAAATGCGGAGACAGTCGCGACGTACTCGGCAAATCGGGCCGGTTCCGCAATTCGGCGTACGCGGCCAGTCCCTCGTTCAAAAATGCATCGAGGACCGCCTTCGCCCCTTCTTCCCCGGGAGCCCACGCCGCGCGCAAGCCCGCCGCCCAGTCGACGGTCGGCTCCAGCGCCAACTCTTTCAATGCGAGGGAGTGAAGGCTCGCCGGCGGAGACGGCAGCCGGGCGGGAGCCGGTTGCGGTGAATCGGGCGGCAGCCGCGCGGTGCACGCCTTCCAAAACGGCGTAAACACTTGATACGGCCGGCCCTGCCCGGTGACGACTTCCCACGGTTCCAACAACAGCGAGCCGTTGAAGCTCTCCGCATCTATTCCGTTTTCGCGTAGGTATCGCTTCACCATCGCGTCGCGGCGGACGGCTTCCGGCTCGTAAACACGATTCCAGTAAACGGCATCGCACTGGGCGGCTGCGACCACCTCTTGGATGGCTTCGAGCGTCGGACCACGCCGCAATATCAAGCGCGAACCCAGCCGCCGTAACGAAGCATCCAGTCGGTTTAGGGATTGGTGAAGCCACCAGCGCGACGCGGCGCCGGGCGCCCAATCACCTTCCTCTTCCGGCGCCCAGACGAAAAGACAGATTACCGGGCCGCCCCGCCGAACCGCCGCGAGCAGGGCGGGATTGTCCGCCACGCGCAGGTCTCGGCGAAACCACACCACGCAACCGCTCATCATCCTCCTCCGTCAAGCCCGTATTCGGCCGCCGAAGACTCAAGACTGCGATCCGCCCGCCGGCACGCCGCCCAACTTGGAACCGCGGGAACAACAGGCGATGCACCCAACCGGTCCACGACGCCCCATTCCCTGCGGTTGCATTCCATTGTGCCTGCTGCCGGAACACTCGGCGGCGGCCCCAGTCGTTCCGTCGCACTTGTCACGGAATTGACTTTTCCACCGCAGGGAAACTACATTGACGTTTGCGACGTCGGGAACCAACATCCGTATTGTACGAAGACGAGCGATTCGGCAACGACGTCTTCCCCATTCCGAGGAGAAGCGATGCATATGACGTCGGCCTCCCGATTTTCCCGGCGTTCCCTGCTCAAGACGGTATCGGTCGCGGCGATCGGCCATTGGACGTTTGCGGCCGCACCGGCATGCGAACCGCGCAATAGCTCCGACACGCCAAAGCTGCGACTCTCCGCGTCCACGATCAATTTTTCACGCTTGCCGATCGAGGCGGCCTGCCGCAAGATCGCGGAGTTGGGTTTTGAAGCCGTCGATATTTGGTCGGCGCACGCGGGCTGTCCGCATTTGGACGACGTGCATGATCGACTCGGCGCGTCCGGCCTGCGAGAGCTGCTGGACTCGGTAAATCTCCAGCTTTATGGTATACTCGGGCGGATATCCGAAGTACGCCGAGTTGTTGGGGCGATGCGGGGGCGGCGTGGCCGTGCGGGGTAGCGCCGGGCCGTGCGATCCCGCCGAATTGGTCCCCAAGATGAAGGCCTTCTTGGAATCGCTTCGACCCGAGTTGGAGTTGGCCGAGAAGTATGACTCGTACTTGGCCGTCGAAAATCACGGAAACGCGATCCTCGATTCCTGCCACAGCTTGAAGGCCTTCACCGACCTCAACCGGCACCCGCGCTTGGGAATCGCCTTGGCGCCGTACCATATCCAGGCTCGCGGCGAGGACGTGGCCGAGGCGGTTCGCATTTGCGGCCGCCAACTGCTCTACTTTTACGCATGGCAGAAGGCGGAGGGCATGGGGCAATTGCCGGGGTACGGTCCGAGCGATTTCACCCCGTGGTTGGCGGCGTTGCGATCGATCGACTACGGTTGGTATGTGAACCCCTTTATGCACGACGAACCGGCGCCGGAGGTCATGGCGGCCGCCCTGGCGAAGACCCAAGACTATCTTCGAGAACGATGGCACGCCGCGCAAGCCGACGCCGGCTGATTCCTGACAAGTTTGGGAGGGTTGCACGCCATGAATCCACGGTCGCGACTTCGGCTCTGGACGCGGAGAGGCTGGCTGCGAGGGACGGCGTCGGCCTGGGCCGGGTTGAGCTTGCCGATGATCTTCCCGCGCGTATCGGCGCTGGGCTACGAAGCCAACGACCGGCTGGCCGTTGCTTTGGTGGGAGTCTCCGGCCGCGGTGAGTGGTTCGTCCACGCCATTCCCGCCATCGGCGAACGGGTCGTCGCCCTCTGCGACGCCAATCAACGACGAGCGGCGGCGGCATTCGAGAAATTCCCCAACGCCCCCAAGTTTTCCGATTATCGTCGGATGTTGGACGCGGAAGCCCCGCGGATCGACGCCGTCGTGGTTGCGGTGCCCGACCACAATCACGCGGTGATTGCCAACGCGGCGATCGAGTTGGGCAAGCACGTCTATTGCGAGAAACCCTTGACGCATGACGTGCGCGAGGCACGCATCTTGCGGCTCAATGCGGCGCGCCATGGCGTCGCGACGCAAATGGGGAACCAAGGCACAGCCACCAATCCCTTCCGCGAAGGGGTGGAATGGATCCAATCCGGCCGCCTGGGCGAGGTGAATGAGGTCTACGTATGGAAGGACGGCGGCGGGCCGGGACCGCGCCCCGTGCCGCAAGGACGCGGTACCCCGCCCGACTATTTGAATTGGGACGTTTGGTTGGGACCGGCCGCGGAACGCCCGTTCGACCAACAGTGGCTGGAATGGCACACCTGGCGTGATTTCGCTACCGGGAATTTGGGAAATTGGGGATCGCATTCCGCCAACATGGCCTTCATGGGGCTTCATGTGGACGCCCTGTGGCGGGACGGCGGGGCGCATTCGCCGATCGTAGTCCGAGCCGAGGTCGGTTCTCCGCCCGGTCCCACCCACCCCCGTTGGGAAATCGTGGAGTGGCGCGTGCCCGCTCGCGATCCCATGCCTCCCGTCGTCTTCCGGTGGTTCAACGGCGCAGGCTCGCCCGGCCAGCGCGACCATGTCGAGGCCCTGATGGGAAAGAAACTCGACTGGGGGGATGCCGGCGCGAAGAAGTGGGACGATCACGCAGGATGCTTGATCGTCGGCACGCGAGCCATGATTCATGCCACCGGGCACAATTCCACGTATGCCCTGCTGCCCGCGGAAGCCGCGAAGACCCTCGAAAGACCGCCCCAGACCCTGCCTCGGCACGGCAGCCACGAGCGGGAGTGGGCGCAAGCCTGCAAAGGCACACGGCTTCCCATGTCGCACTTCGGCTACTCGGGACCATTGACCGAGTTCCTGATGCTCGGGAACGTGGCCACGCTTTTCCCAGAGCGAGATCTGGAATACGACCCGATTTCCGGCCGCATTCGCAACGACGCCGAAGCGGACGCCGCCCTTTTCCGCGAGTACCGCAAGGGCTGGCAACTCGATGTATCGTAGACGCCACGGCTTCGTCAGCGTCCATCCCATGCGGAGCTTGGGTTCCGCCGGAAAGGCGGGCGAGGGGAGGGGTTTCGTGGAAACGGTACATGTGGGAATCTACTCGGCGCTTCAGTGTTCGA
>FWPU01009489.1_pt1 | contig 15279 bp, 14 predicted proteins | sample 2228361 | NCBI WGS metagenome assembly FWPU01 (sample SAMEA103939777, study PRJEB20133) | metagenome
GCCGCTCAAGCAGGGCATCTATTTCCGACTGTCGCTCAGCCACGGCCTATAGTGTAGCACTATTCCGTAAAATGGGTAGGCAGTTACCATATTTCAAGATAAGGTTGTGATTCAGCACCTCCTCATCCCCCGGCCCCCTTCTCCCCCGCCAGCGGGGAGCAAGGGGGCAAGTGAGCAAGTAGGCAAGAAAAATGCGGCGGGGTTTGGGCGCTGGCGGCCGAAGGCCGCCAGCGCCATAACCTCTTTTCCGGAACACCACTTCGCTGCGCTTCGTGGCTGACTACAAACGTTTTGCCGTTCGTCGGGGCGACCCTCGTGGTCATCCTTGCGCAGCAAAGGGGCGACCCCTGGGGTCGCCTTCTGCCCTTTCCCGGAGGACCGCCAGCAGGCCCAGAAACAGGCCGATGAGCAGGTGGACGTTGTTAACGTAGAGGTTGTCAAAGAGGTGGTGGACGGTCAACTGGGTCCACGCGCCCAGCAATCCGATCGCTACCCCGCGGGCCAGGCCCTCTGCGCGGCGGATCCCTCGCCAGGTCCACCCGAAGACCAGCCCCCAGAAGAGCAGGTAAGCGGTCAGGCCGATCAGCCCCGTCTCCGCCAGCAGGTTCAGATAGATGTTGTGTGCGTGCCCCAGCGCGATCGGCCAGTTGATCAGGGCGAACGCCGGGTAGGCCGGTTCGTACCCCCCGAAACCGACCCCGGTCCAGAAATGATACCGCCACATCTCCAGCGCGCTCTGCCAGTGGGCCAACCGTTCTATCACTGCGTAGTTGGCGCTGTTGATCCCGACGCCGCGGACATCCTGAATCCGCAGGTCGGCGGCGAATTCGGTGAGCCGGGCGACGATGCGGGCCGGGAGCAGTCCGGCGGCGTAGAGAGCCAGGAACAGGACGACCAGCGCGCCCGCCAGCAGGATTCCCCAGCGGGACCGGCGGGGGAGCGCCAGGGCAATCGCGGCCAGCGCGGCGGCAAAGCCGATCCATGCCCCCCGGCTCCACGACGCGATGAGCGCCGCCGCCATCAGGCTACCGGCCGCGGCCAGCAGGAGCAGGCCCGGCCACTCCCGCCGGGCCGGTCGGGAGAAGAATCGCGCCCCTGCGACACCGACCGTCAGCGCCAGGAGCATCCCCATCGTCCCGGCATACGGGTTGGGCTGTTCAAAGGTGCCGTAGGCGCGGTAGAAGTCGGTGCCGGGGATGAGGAAATGCTCCGGCCCCTCCCCGCGCAAGCCGAACTGGTAGAGGCCCACGGCGGCCTGAAAGAGTCCTATGGCGGCGATCCCTGCTACCAGCCAGGGCAGTCGGCGGGCGTCGGCCCGTTCGGCCACCAGCCAGAGGATGAGTCCCATCTCGGCCCACTTGACCAGTTCCGGCAGGCCGGAATTCAGGAAGGGGCTGGTGGCGTTCCACAGGGAGAACCCGGCGACGCCCAGAAAGGCCAGCAGGGGCAAAAGGAGCGGGAAGGCGGGGTGGGCCCGTTCCAGGGGCAGAGGCAGGTAGCGCCGGAGCAGGCCGCGCGCCCAGTGGGACACCAGGGCCAGGGCGACGAAGAGATGGCCGATCTGGGCGGGGACCTGGGGGACTTCGGTCTGGAGGTAGGCGCGCAGGAGCCCCAGGAAGGCCCCGGCGATCAGCCCCACCAGCGGCTCGGCGGCCGTCCCGACGACCAGAAGGGCCAGGCCGATCAGGGCGACGGCCGCCGGGAGGGGCGCGCGGGCCAGGAGAACCCCAGCCCCCAGGGCAATCGCCAGCCCGACCCATTCGCGACGAACACTCCGCAGTCTACAGTCCACAGTCCACAGTCCGCAGTCCGCGTCCATCCGCGTAAATCCGCGTCCCATTTACCGGACGCCCACCGTTTCCAGTGCCCGCGTGGAGACCAGTTGCGGGCGGGGCCAGCCCGGCGCCTCCGCCCAACGGACCTCCCCTTCCTGCAGCAACCGCTGGATGGTGCGCTCCAGTTCGGTGGGGGTCCAGTGCAGGACGTGAAAGATGCGGGCGATCATCGCCGGTTCGGCGAAGACGACGGTCTGCAGGTAGCGCCGGACGATCGCCCGCCGGGCCTCGGCGCGGGAGATCTCCCGCGCCCGTTCGGGGATTTCGGGCAGGTGGCAGATGAGCAGGTCGTAGACGAACGCGTAGCGCCAGGCGCCCGCCTCTGCCACCCCCACCGGGAGCACCTTCAGCCCCACCTCCAGTTCCACCAGCGCCCGATCAAAGCGGCTCTTGACGCTTTCGGCGCTCATCCGCGCCGCCCGCCGGAGTTGCACCGTATCCAGCGGGCCATGTTCCAGCAGCGCCTCGTAGACCGCCTTAGCCTCGGCGGTCAGTCGGCCCTCCAGATACTCCTGCAGATAGTCGTCAGGAGAGCCGTAGTTCTCGCTGCAGGCGTAGAAGTACGGGAGAAACTCCAGCGAGACCAGCGTGGCCCGACGGCGCAGAAACTTGCCGTAGTACCACCACCGCCGGCCCAGGGAATCGTCCTTCCATTCCCAGCAACGACTGCCGTCGGGGTCGTCGTGCTCCATCGGGACCGGACGCGCCCGACCAGCGATGGCGTGGAAGAGGTTGGGCAACTCCGCCCCCACGATGGGCCAGAAATGGCAGAACCCTACCTCCTCCACGAACGCCCGCGCCTCGTCGGGGGTGCGCAGACGGCGCTGGGGGGTGCGCCGGTAGTGGTGCTCACGGAGGTGCAGGAGCGCGTCGCGCGTCTCCTCCCCGAGAATCAGGGGTTCTCCAGAATCTGCCGCCACAGGAACCACGCCCCTTTCCGTTCGCCCGGACCTTTTGGCGCGCGGTCGTAGTAGAGGTCAAAGACTTCCCCTTCCGTCGTGCGGACGCGATAGTAATCCCGCCCCACGCCCCAGGTACCGCGCCGTTCGGCCGCTTTGGCCCGGTACGAGCCCCGCTCTTTGACGTAGAAGGCCTGGGTTTTGCCCCGCAGGCGGTAGTCGTGCCACTCTTCCAGAACAGCCGTCACGCGGTACGTCCGCCCCTCCCAGATGAAACCGTCGGGCGGGCCGGGCTTTTTCTCCAGCGCGGGCGGGCGGTCGTGAATGACCTCTATCGGCGCGCCGATGAAGCGGGCGGGCAGGTCGGAGGCCATCACACCCCCCGGTAGAGCCCTCCGTCCACCAGTAGACTGATCCCGGTGATGTAGGACGCTGCGGGTGAGGCCAGGAAGGCGACCGCGCGGGCGAACTCTTCCGGCGTCGCCATTCGCCCCAGCGGGATGGCGGCGGTGATTTTCGCCTCTTCCTCCTCCACCGATGTGCCATTGCGGGCGGCGCGGTCGCGCAGGAGTTGCTCCACCCGCTCCGTCTTCGTCCAGCCCGGGCAGACGGCGTTGACGCGGATGCCGTCGGGGGCCAGTTCGTCGGCCAGCGTCTTGACCATGCCGACGACCGCCATACGCAGGCTGTTGGAGAGGATGAGGTTGGGGAGCGGTTGCTTGACGCTGACAGAGGTCATGGCGACGATGGAGCCGCTCTTCCGGGCGCGCATGGAGGGGACGACGGCGTAGCAGAGGCGGACGACGCTCATCAGGGTCAGCTGGACGGCAGCCTCCCAGTCGGCGGGGGTGAAGTCCAGGAAACGGCCTGGCGGCGGCCCGCCCGCGTTGGTGACCAGGATGTCTATCTGGCCGAAGCGGAAAAGGGTCGCCTCCACCACCCGCTCCACCCCCTGAGGGTCGGCGACGTCGGCGGGGACGGCTATGACTTCGGCGCCGGTATCCCGGCGGATTGCGGCGGCGGCCTCTTCCAGCGGGCCCTCCTGCCGGGCGCAGATGGCGACCCGTGCCCCTTCTCGGGCCAGTTCCAGTGCCACCGCGCGCCCCAGCCCGCGGCTGGCGGCGGTGACCAGTGCGACCTTGCCCTGCAGTCCGAGGTTCATAGTTCCTCCTGATGAAGGCGAAGCAAGCGCATCAGGTTTTCCTTTGTCAACAAACTGAGGTCTGCGGTCGGGTCCAGAAAAGGGCGCACATCCTCGGTTACATGCGCCCACGGAACCGTTTGCAAACGCTGGCCCACGACGACGCGCCAGTTTTCCTCGGTGAGCGGCTCCCCGCTCCAGCCGTTCTGGCGCAGTGCATTGTTGAGCAAGGTCAGGTTTGGCGGGGGCCAGTTCGGGTCACTGAGAAACCACATCAGGTCGTAGAGGTCACGTCCTTTGAGGTATGGACGCTGTAAGATGGCATGGAGTTTGCCCGCCAGCAGGGAGGCCCGGTCGTGATGGAGCAGGTGTAACGTGAGGTGACGCCGAACAATCGTGGTTTCCAGCCCGGCGCCAGCAGGTGGGTTTGTATCCACCTCAACCTTGACCGCCAGTACTGCGTTGCGATGCGGGGACAGGCCCAACTCGTAAGGGAGGCCAGGGAACCGGATAAAAGCATTATGCACGGTTTTTCTGTCCGATACCTTGAGGGTGACTGTATAACCTTCACTGCTCAACTCGCGCTGAATGACTTGCAGGTATCTGCGAAAGTCGTATTCCTCCTTGTTCCTCTCCAGCGCAAAATCCAGGTCTTCCGAATACCGCGCGCTGGCAAAGAGGAAGCGCAGAGCAGTACCGCCGTGAAAGGCGAGTAAAAGCATTGCTCCGGCGCGTTGAAGGGCGCCCAGAATGCGGGCCTGCAGGTATTCCCGCGCGATATTCTGCGCCTGGAGAGGCGTCGGGCTGGAACGGACCAGTTCGGCCAGGTAATCCTTCACAGCGTTTCGTACTCCTCCCTCTCCGCCCGGGCCAGTTCGGTCACCCGTTCTACCGCCCGTTTCAGTTTGGGACGCCCTGCCTTTTCGGCCAGTCGTTTCAATTCATCCAGGTCCAGGGAATCCAGATTCTGCAAGCGCAGTTCCAGCAGATATTCGGGCGAATCGGCGCCGGGGTGCAGATAAATCCAATCCAGCAGGGCCTTTTCCGGTGTGGCGACAAAGGCCTTCTGTCCTCCCCCAAGGTCCAGCAAACGGTACCCGTAGAAGAGGTTCGCTCGGAGGTGGCGAAACTCAAAAACGCCCAGCGGCGTCTCCCAGCGCCCCGGCCGCGCAGTGGTGACGCTGACCACCACGGGCACATATTCGGGGATCAGGCCATAGTACGCCAGAGCGGACTGGCAACTGACGTAGGAGCCGCGTACCATCCGGTTGGCGATGACAAAGGGATGGGGTTTGACTTTCTGGAAGGGGGGGGCCAGAGCATACAGGCCGCGCCGTAACTGGTACAGCCGTCCGGCCCTGGTCCAGCGCGATAACTGGCGACGGACGTCGCGCGGGTCCACCTCCCCAGCCAGCAGCAGGGCGGTCTCAAAAAGGGGCTCCTCGCCGACCTGTTCCACCAGTTGCGCGAAATTCATAGCAATATTATGCCGCAAAGGGCAAATTGTTGCAACGAAAATCGGTAAGGGGCAACTTGCGGGCAGTGGCGAAGCCACTGCCCGCAAGTCCCGTTACAACAACCCCAACTCGGCCAGTTTCTCCCGGGTCGGGACGCCGTTTTCGTCCCAGCCCCGCAGCCGGTAGAACTCCGGCAGCATCCGGTCCAACTCTACCACATGCCCCTTCGCCGGGCCGTCGGGCATGGGCTCCTGGAGCATGCGCGGCGGAAGGGTGTCGTCGGCGCGGGAGAAGCCGGCCCGCACCAGGAACATCCGCTCCAGGGTGTAAATCCGGTCCCCGGCCTTCAGGAGCGTCTCCTCATCGTAGCCGGCGCCGGTAGCGTACTCCATCAGCCGGGTGATGCGCACCGGTTCCAGGTTGTACGTCGGCTCAAAGAGGTAGCGGATACTCAGGAAGACACAGAGGCCGGCCGAGTCCACAATGGTGAAGATGTCCTCAAAGTACTTCACTATCCGCGGCTTGTCGTCCACGGAGAGGGGGTCCAGTTTCTTTGGGACGCCGAAGACCTCCATATAGGCGATGTCCCCCCGCATGTGGGACGCACCGATGTTGGAGGTAGCGTAGAGGAGACCCATCCCCTGGGCGCCGCGGGGATCGTAGGCGGGGAACTCCTGTTTCTTGGCCGACATGGAGAACTCCGGATGGCCGTAGTGGGAGGCCAGCCGGTAACTCCCCTGGGCGATGAGGTCGCCGAAGCCTTCCCGCAGGCCGGCCAGCCGGACCATCTCCACCACCGCCTGGCCGTCGCCGAAACGGAGCGGGCGCCCGATATCGGATTCGGGGATGAGGCCCAGTTCGTACATTTCCATCGCACAGGCGATGGTCACGCCGGTGGAGATGGTGTCCAGGCCCAGTTCGTTGCAGAGGTAGTTGGCTTTGGCGATGGCGGCCAGGTTGTCCACGCCGCAAGCACTTCCCAGGGAGCCGATGGTCTCGTACTCCGGCCCCTCCCCCTCGCCCCCGAAAACGGGGTCGTCCACGCGCGTCACCCGGCCGCAGGCGATGGGACAGCCGTAGCAGGCCTTGGGCCGGATCAGGTATTTCTCGCTGAGCACGCGCCCGGAGATGGCCTCCGCCCCGGCGAAGACCCCCGTCCGGAAGTTGTACGTCGGCAGGATGCCCACTTCGTTGGTGACGGGAGGCACGTAGGCCGTGCCGTAGGTCCGCAAAGTCGCCTTCCCGGCGGCCACCGCCTTCTTGACCTCCTCCACGACCTGGTCGGCGAGGGCCTTCAGTTCCCGGGGATGGGCCAGCGAAACCCGTCGGGTGCCCCGTACGGCGACGGCCTTGAGGTTTTTGGAGCCTATGACGGCGCCCACGCCGGAGCGGGCGGCGGCGCGGTGTTTGTCGTTCAGAATCGCCGCGATGGGGGCCAGTCGCTCCCCGGCCGGACCGATGCAGGCCACCCGGGCCCGGGGATCGGTCTCGGCGCGGACGATGTCCTCGGTCTCAAAGACCGTTTTCCCCCAGATGTGGTCGGCGGGGCGGATTTCCACATGGTCGTCGTTGACCCAGAGATAGACCGGGCGCTCGGCCCGTCCTTCAAATATGAAGAGGTCAAAGCCGGTGCGCTTCATTTCGGTGGGGAAGAAGCCGCCGGAGTTGGAGGCGGTAAGCGCTCCGGTCAGAGGGGATTTGGTGACTACCATATAGCGGTTGCCCGTGGGGACGGGGGTGGCGGTCAGGGGGCCCGTGGCGAAGATGAGTTTGTTCTCCGGCGAGAGGGGGTCCACTCTGGGGTCCACCTCGTCGTAGAGGTAGCGGATGCCCCAGCCCCGCCCGCCGATGAAGTCCTTCGCCACTTTGGGATCCACTTCCTCAACAGAGACCTCTCCGGTGGAGAGATTGACGCGAAGGATTCTGCCGTTCCAGCCGTGCATTCCAGCCTCCTGTGTCGGATTTTGATTTAACCACCAAGGACACGAAGGAAGAGCCACAAAGGACACGAAGGTAAAAAACTTTCTTTGTGCCCTTTGTGGCGCCCTTCGTGCTCTTTGTGGTTATTTTAAATCACCTCACCACCAGGGACACGAAGGAAGAGCCACAAAGGACACGAAGGTAAAAAACTTTCTTTGTGCCCTTTGTGGCGCCCTTCGTGCTCTTTGTGGTTATTTTAAATCACCCCCCGGCGACGGCGGGGAAGAGGCAGAGGACGTCCCCTTCCTGCAGCGTCTGGCCGGGCTGGGGAGTGCGGCCGTTGACCAGGACGACGCTCTCCTCCAGAGGGACGGGCAACCGGGACAGGACGTCCTCTACCCGAGCGTCCGGAGGGACTTCCACCTCATATGAAGAGGACGAGCAATCGGGGGGGAGATATTTCTGATAGGTCGCCAGGAGTTTGATCCAGATTTTCATGGCAGGTCAAAGTGTAATGCAAGAGAGAGGGTTTGTCAAGAGCATCATTCTGAAGTTCGGACTTGAGTTGGGACAGGGTACTCCGGCAAACCATCTTGCGGGTTTTCCATCTCCGCCCGACGCTAAACCGTCGGGCTCAAAGCGAAACCCCCATTCCTTCCCGGTTGTCCGAACTTATGTCCGAACATCAGCATCATTGGCCTGGGCTTGTGCAGTAAATCCTTTGGAGCCGCGCGCCCGTGAAAAAAGGGAAAAGCGGGTGGAGGCGGCTTCGCCGCCCCCACAAACCCCGCACCCCATCCTTTTCCTATGCGGGGCGAATTGCTGTGCAACCCAGAGTCCAGAGCCTGGGTTCCATAATGCGGATAGGGCAGGCGTTTGTGCAACGAATTCATCGCAAGCATCTCTCGTCCGCGATAAAAAGTTCCAGGTGTTTCTCTTCCGTCACAGAACCGAAACTCGTCTGACCAAGCAAATATGTGCAAAGAAATTGCTATTGTGGTATAATTCAAAGGGACAAGCAGATGGGCATAATGGAAGGACTGCTCAATCTGGTCATCGCTTCGCCGGGGAACCTCTACTACCACCTGGTACTGCTGTTCACCCTGCAGATTCTCCTCGCCGTAGGCTGGGGACAGTGGAGGCGATCGGGGGATGCCCGGATATTCACCGCGGCGGCGGGAATGCTGGCTACCCGCATTGTGCTGATCGGAGCCGGCGCGCTGGTGGGCAGCAGTTCCCTCTCCCCGGTAGCGGTGCTTCCTCCACTGGAACGGTGGATGGACCTTGTCCTGATCATCCTGGCTGCTTGGGCGTTTCTGCCCGCCCTGCGCCGCGTTCCTCTTGTCAGCCGGCTGGTGCTGGCCGCTTTTCTTGCAGGGAGTGCGCTGGCCTACGTTTTCCTGACCCTGTACTGGATTCCCGCTGCCGCCGCGGGCGTTGTGTACAATGCCACCCGCCACGCCCAGGTATGGGAATGGGGAAGTATCCTCACCGCCTTTCTGGCTCTTCTGGCGTTTCTGATCTGGCCCCAACCGGCCACCGGGCTCTCCATCGCCGCAATGGTGGCATGGACCTTCGGCCATACGGTTCAGGCGCTGCTGCCTCCGTTCACCACCTATCTGGCCGGCGCGACCCGCCTGGCAAACCTGATCGCCCTCCCTCTGCTAACCGCTCAGGCTTTTCAGGAAGCACTGCAATTCGCTCCGGCGCCATCTCGCGGCACCGGGTTGCCCCTCCGGATTCTGGAACTCTCCCGGCAACTGGAACGGGCGCGCGATGTGGAAGCCGCTTTCTCTTCCTTATTGCCTGAGATCGTCCGCGAGATCGGGGTAAGCGCTGGGGCAGTAGGGTTGCCTGCAGCGAGTACAACGCCCGGGGTGCGCATCGCCGCGGCCCATCCGATGAGTGCTCCCCGCTCCCCGCTTGTCCTTTCTTTGGACCGATACCCCACGGTAGCGGCTGTTACACGCACAGGTCGTTCGCAGCGGCTTTCGGACGAAGAGGCGAGCTCTATTCTACATCGTCTGGGCTTTCGGGAATCTCTCTCATGGCTGATTGTGCCGCTGGTCGATGAAGAAACAGTGGGCATCTTACTGTTGGGACAACCGCAAGGTACGACACCATTTTCCGAAGAACAAGTCTCCCTGGCCAACGCGGTGGGGATGGTCCTCGGCCGCGCGCTGACTGCTGCCACTCAACGGAGAACCGCAGAGCGCAAAGCGGAACAATTGGCCGTAGCCCTACGGGAACAAGAAGCGGAACGGGCCGAGCGTACCGCTGCCCTGCAAAAGGAACTGGAACGCGCCCGCCAGGAGGCGCAAGAATTTGCTCATCGGGTCGGCGCGTTGGAAGAGGAAGCAAAACGTCAGCGAAAACGGGCTGACGAACTGGCCGAACTGCTTCGCTTTCGGGAGGAGCAGGCGAGAGAAGCAGGTACCCTTTCCTCGCAAGTCGCTCTCTATGCAGAAGAACTCCGCCAGATGGCCGAAGAACGGGATGCTCTGGAGGCCGAAAAAAACCGCCTTTCCCAGCGGCTACGGGAACTGGAAACGGAAGTTTCCCGATTGCAGGAGGAACTCCAGGCCGTTGCGACGAGAGTAGAGGCGGAGCCCTCGCCGCCCTCACCGGCGGCGGTCAGCGGGACCATCATCGCCGATGAACGGGGCAACGTGGTGCTGGCAGACCCGATCGCCCGGCAGATCCTGGGAAAGCAGCATAAGGACCTTTCCGGGATGCCCCTGCATGCTCTCTTTCCGGACCCTCAATGGGCTCGGATGGTCAGCGAACTGATGACCCCGGACAAGACCTCTGAGCCGAGCCTGGGGATCACCCTCCAGCGCGACGGCCGGCTCGTTCGGGCGGAACTGACCCGGATGAGCAGTACAACGGGATTGGCCGGTTACATCGTCCTCCTCTACCCCGAGAACACCCCGGACGAAGAGCGGCGGGAGATGCTGGCTGCCCTGGCGAACGAACTCCGTACCCCGATGACCTCTATCGTAGGATATACGGATCTTCTGCTGGGCGAGTCGGTGGGCATCCTTGGAGAAATGCAACGCAAGTTCCTCCAGCGGGTCAAGGCCAATATTGAGCGCCTGAGCAGTCTGATCAACGACCTGATTGAGGTGACCGCGCTGGATACCGGCCGGATTGAACTGGTGCCGGAACCGGTGGACCTGATCAACGTCATAGAAGAAGCGATTATGGGGCTCTCTGCTCGTTTCCGGGAACGGGACCTGACCGTACGATTGGATATGGCGCTGGAATTGCCCTCTATTCGGGCGGATCGCGACGCGCTGTACCAGATTATGCTGCATCTTCTCTCCAATGCCTGCGAATGCTCTCAATCGGGCACGGAAATCGTGGTGACCGGTCATCTTGAGGAAGCGGAAGGAGGGCTGCCGCCATATCTTCATGTATCTGTGCGAGACACTGGAGGAGGAATTGCTCCAGAAGACCGCCCCCGGGTCTTTCAGCGATTCTACCGCGCCGATAAACCCCTTATTCCCGGATTGGGGGAGACAGGGGTAGGTATGGCCATCGCCAAGACGCTGGTGGAGGCACACGGGGGCCGTATTTGGGTGGAAAGTGAGGTGGGGGTTGGCAGCACCTTCCACTTCATCCTTCCGATCACTGGCCCGGATTCTTCCAAATAAGCCATGAACCCTGCTTCTTCTCGTTCGCTGGGGTTGCGATTACTCTTGTGGGGTGGCCTGCTGGCTTTGCTGGCTGGTGGATTGGTGCTGGGTGCACTGTGGCTGACCGCAATGGACCGGGCCGTGGTACTTCCCATCCAACCCACGCCGACCGCGGAGATGGCCTGGCTGCCGACCCTCATTATTCCGACCATTGTGCTGGTGACTCCCTCGCCTCTCCCGCCGGAGGTCTCCCCTTCGTTGGTGCCCTCACCCACTGTATGGCCCACATTGACTCCGCCATCGGTGCTTTATCCCACCTGCACACCGCCGGCTGGTTGGCTCCCCTATCGCGTCCGGGCTGGGGACACTCTCTACAGCCTGGCCTGGCAGGCCGGTACTTCGCCTTTGCTTATCCAGCAGGCGAATTGTCTGGTGGGGGAGGCTCTGCCGGTGGGACGAATTCTGTACCTGCCGCCACAATTTTTTGCTACACCGACCCGCGTTCCCTGTGGCCCACCGCCGGGGTGGGTCCGTTACATCGTCCAGGTGGGAGATACGCTCTGGAACCTCTCGTTCCGGCTGGGGGTCTCCATAGAAACGATCCGCCGGGCAAACTGCATGACCGACTACGTCCTGCGGGTGGGCCAGCCCCTCTATCTGCCGGCCTACCCGCCGCCGCTCACGGCCACGCCGACGCGCACCCCCACCGCAACCCGGACGCCGTCCCCCACCTCCACCGGCACTCCAACACCGGCGGCGACCGTTACCCCGACACCCACGGACTCGCCGACGCCTACCGCGGGTCCCACTCCAACGGAAACCCTGACGCCCACAGAGACGCCCACGGAGACACCCACGGGGACGCCCACAGGGACACCCGAAACGCCCACGGCGACTCCGGAACCGCCTACGGCGACGCCGGAGCCCACGGCGGCACCCACAGAGACGACCGAACCGTCTCCAACTCCGCCATCTCCGTAAGGTGCGTTTCGTTTCACTATCTCTGACAGACGGGGGAAACAATGAGGCACGGCGAAGGCACTTTCCAGGGATTCGGAGGTCTGGAACTCTACTACCAGTGCTGGCGACCGGAGGAGAAGCCCCGGGCAGTGCTGGCGATCGTCCACGGCTTCGGCGAACACAGCGGCCGTTACATGAACGTGGTCCATCACCTGGTGCCGAAGGGGTACGCCATCTATGCCTTTGATCACCGCGGGCACGGGCGGTCGCCCGGGCCGCGAGGGCACATCAACGCCTGGGAGGAATTCCGGGAGGACGTGGGGGCCTTCCTGCGGAGGGTTGCCGCACAGGAGCCCGGACTTCCCCTCTTCCTGATGGGGCATAGCATGGGTGGCCTGATCGTCCTGGAGTACGCGCTGCACTATCCCGAAGGGCTGAAAGGGGTGATTGCCTCGGGCCCTGTCCTTGCCCAGGTGGGCGTCTCCCCTGTCCTGATGATGCTGGCGCGCCTGCTTTCCCGCATCTGGCCCCGCTTCGCAACCAGCACCGGCCTGGACGCGACAACCATCTCGCGGGACCCGGAAGTGGTGAAGGCCTACCAGACCGATCCCCTGGTCCACAGCACCGCTACCGCCCGGTTGGGAACCGAAATGGCGAAGGCCACCCTCTGGACCCACGAACATGCCTCCGAGTGGCGGTTGCCGTTGCTCATCCTTCACGGGGGGGCCGACCGACTGGTCCCTCCGGAGGGAAGTCGCCGGTTTTTTGAGAATGTGCCCATCGCGGACAAGGTGCGCTACGAATACGAAGGAGGATACCACGAACCCCACAACGACGTGAACCGCGACCAGGTCCTGGCCGACCTGGAGCGGTGGCTGGAACAGCGTCTGTAAGCCCGGATGGCCCGAGAACAGAGAGCCCGTTCTTCCGTTCCCACGTATATCTGGATGCTGGCGGTGGTGGTGCTGGCGCTGGCGGCGATCGCCTGCGGGGTAGCGGCGCTATATCTCTGGCAACTCCGCACATTCCCCGGCGGCCCCAGCCCCACGCCGATTATCTGGACCGCCACGCCAGCCCCGACCCTCCCTCCGTCTCCCACTCCCACAGAGACTCCGATTCCCACCCCCACGGCCTCGCCGGAGATCGCCATCGGCCGGCACGTGCGGGTCAGCGGGACAGAGGGAGCAGGGGTGAGTTTGCGGCAGGAACCGGACGTCAACAGCGCGCGGGTGGGAATCGGGTATGAAGGGGAAATCTTCATTGTGGTAAGCGGCCCCCGCAGCCTGGGTGGTTACACCTGGTGGCTGATCCGCGATCCTGCCGACGAGGCCCGCCAGGGATGGGCCGTCGCCAATTACCTCCAACCGGTGGAGCCGTAAGCCGGTGGATTGGTGGATTGGGGATTGGTATCCCGCTTTCTCCTGCACACTTGCACACTTGCACACTTGCAAACTTGCAAACTTGCCCACTTGCACACTCGCACACCATGATGGCCATCATCCTGCTCCTGGGAATACTGATCGGTGCTGTCATCAACCGTCTGGGGACGGACCTGCCGGCCCGGCGGCGGCCGCAGATTCCCCATTGCCCGTACTGCGGACGTCGTCGCCCCTGGTACCAGTGGGTCGCCCTTCCGGCATACGTGTTTCTCCATCAGCATTGTCCATCCTGCGGAGCGCTCATCCCGATCCGCTACCCGCTGGTGGAACTGGGGCTGGCCTTCCTCTTCGGCTTCCTGTACCAGAAGTATGGCCTGACCCTCCGGTTCGTCTTTTTTGCCCTGTACACGACCGTCTTTGTGCTTATCGCCATCACGGATATAGAGCGACGGCTGATCCTGAATGTGGTGACTGTGCCTGCGATGGCACTGGCGATCCTGGGCTCATTTTTCACCGGTCATATCACGTGGAAGAGCGCCCTTCTGGGGGGCGTGACCGGCTACGTGGTCCTGATGGCGATCGCGCTTCTGGGCCACTGGCTGATCGGGCCGGGAGCGATGGGAGGCGGAGATGTCAAACTGGCGGCCTTTATCGGCCTGGTCACCGGATTCCCGCTGATCATAGAGGCGCTGCTGCTGGGCATTCTGGCCGGGGGAATGGTCAGTCTCTTCTTGCTCCTGACGCGTTTGCGTTCGCTGCGGGACCCTGTTCCCTATGGCCCCTTCCTGATCATCGGCGGTTGGGTGACAATGATCTGGGGCTTGGAAATCGTCCGGTGGTTTTTCCAGTAGAAGGAGGTGCACTCTAATGAAAATCGTCGTTCTGGGTGGTTGTGGGGATATGGGCAGCCACGTCGTCCGCGACCTGATAGCCTTCTCCGATGCCCGGGTCATCATTGCCGACTACCGGCTGGAGCGGGCACAGCAGTTCGCCACCGAATTGGGGGCCCGTGCGCAGGCCGTCTTCGTGGACGCTGAAGACCCCGAGATGCTGGTCCGGGTACTGGAGGGGGCGGATGCCGCGGTCGGCTGTATCGGCCCGTTTTACCACTTCGCTCCGAAACTGGCATGGGCCGCGATCCGTGCCCGCGTCCCCTACGTGGACATCTGCGACGACTGGGGGCCGATGGATGAACTCAAGGGAATGGACGCCGATGCCCGCGCGGCCGGGATCACCGTGATCAACGGGCTGGGATGGACGCCGGGGATCACCAACCTGATGGCAAAGAAAGCGGCCGCCCAAATGGATACGATGGATGAAATCCGCATCTACTGGGGTGGTGGAGCCGCCGATTCAGAGGGGCTGGCGGTTGTGATGCACGTTTTCTACGCTATCAGCGGCGAGGTACCCACTTTTCGCGAGGGCCGGCGGGTGATGGTGCGCGCGGGCAGCGAAAAGGAATGGGTGGAATTTCCCGCCCCGCTGGGACGGGTGGAGGTATTCCACTGCGGCCATCCGGAGCCCCTGACCATTCCCCGTACCATTCCGGCCCGGACGGTGTTTCTGAAGGGGGGACTGACCCCGCGCTGGAACAACTCCCTCGGCGCGTGGCTGGTCAAACTGGGGCTCAGCAGGAGCCATCGCTCCATTGTTCGCACGTCCCGCCTGATCCACCGGCTGGAGGGGATCATCGGCGCGGGCGGTGTCCCGTATTCGGGCGCCCGGGTGGACGTAGTGGGTCGGAAGGGCGGAGAACCGCGCACCATCCGCTATGCCACCGTGGATAAGATGGGCCGCCTGACGGGGATTCCGGCCGCGATCGGGGCGGTGATGCTGGCCCGCCGCGAGATCGCTCGCCCGGGAGTCTTCGCCCCGGAGGAGATTCTGGAACCCGACCCGTTCTTCGCCCAGCTGGAGAAGCGCGGCATCCGGATTGTAGAGATGGGGTAACTATTCAGCCATCCCTGCCGGAGGGTGAACCCTCCGGCTCAAAGCATAACCCTGCTTCGCAGGCTGTAAGGGCGACGCATGCGTCGCCCCTCCCGCTGCG
>FWPU01009490.1_pt1 | contig 15278 bp, 14 predicted proteins | sample 2228361 | NCBI WGS metagenome assembly FWPU01 (sample SAMEA103939777, study PRJEB20133) | metagenome
CCCGGGGGAGAAGCACCGGGTGAGCCACCGCGGCCGCGCCCTCCGCGCCCTCGCCGACCTGCTCGCCCGGGACCCCTGATCAGCCCCCGCCGGGACGCCAGGCGGGGGCTCCGTCCCAGGGTCCGGAGGTGAGGCGCCGCTCGTTCCCGCCGCCCGCGTCCACGAGCCAGACCGAGGATGACGTCGGGAGCACGCGCACGAAGGCGACGGCGCTCCCGTCCGGCGACCACTCCGGCCAGCGCTCGTCGCCCGGGTCGTCGGTGAGGCGCCGGATCCGGCCCGAGCCGATCTCCAGCACGTACAGGTCGGAGTCGCCGTCCCGGTCGCTCGCGAACACCACGCGTGTGCCGTCCGGTGACCAGTCGGGGTCACGGTCGTCGGCTGGCGAGGACACGAGGAGCGCGACCTGCCCATCCGACGGCCGGTAGGTGAACAGGTCGGCGGGGCTCGATCGCTCGAAGACGAGCAGGTCGCCCCGGGGCGACCAGTCGGGCGCCCGACCGGGCACGAGCACCCTGGGGGCGCCGCCTCCGCTCGGCACGATGGCGAGGACGGTCGTGTCCCCGCGGGCCCGGGAGAAGGCGATGAGGGAGCCGTCGGGTGACCACGTCGGGCTCCCGTCGATGGCGGTGCCGTCCGTGAGGATCCGGGGATCGCGACCCCGTTCGTCGGTCACGGCGATTTGGAACCCGGCGGGCGGGCGACGCCAGGCGAACGCCAGGAGGGAGCCGTCCCTCGACCACGCGGGGGCGCCGAGCGTCCCCCGGTCCGGCCCGAAGGGGTGGGGCTCGCCGCCCTGGGGATCCACGACCATGAGGCGCGCCACCCGGTCGGCGGATCGCACGAAGACGATCGGGTCGTCGCGCGCGCCGCTCGGCGTGGGAGCCTCGGCTGCGCGCGGAGCGCATGCGGTCAGGACCGCGACCCCGAGGACGAGGGAGCGGCGGAGGGTTGCCCTCCGGGAACGGGCGCATGAGGTGTGGACTTGACGGACCACGCCGCACACTGTAAGCAGCTATCGCGCGATAGGTAGCGGCCGAGCGATGGAGGCGCGAGGAGGGGATCCGGATGGGCGGAGCTCCACGACGGGGGCTGGCGGTCGTTGCGTTGCTCGCGATGGTCACGACGGCCGTCGCGTGCAGGGCGCCTGGTGGGGGCGAGGAGGGCGGCGTCGAGGGTGAGGGCGACATCGTCGTGGCCTCGGCGATGCCGCTCACGGGCCCCTACGCGAGCGACGGCGAGGAGATGAAGCAGGCCCTGGAGATGGCGATCGACGAGTACAACGCCGAGGGCGGCCTGCTCGGGCGCAAGCTCACCCTCGTCACCTGCGACGTCGGCGCGTTGGAGGTCGACACGATCCAGGCGTGCGCGGAGCGCCTCCTCGGAGAGGATCCGGACGCCGTGATCACGGGCTACGACGACAGCGGGGTGAACACGCTGGCGTTCGGGGAGGGGGACATGCCCTACCTCCACGCGGTCACGATGCGCGCGGCGATCGAGCCGGTCATGGACGATCCCGAGAAGTACGGGAACGTGTTCCAGTACGACCCGAGCGACTACGACTACGGCACGAACGCCGCGGCCGTCCTTCCCGAGGTGGCTGACCGTCTCGGCTTCGAGCCCGCGAATCGGACCGTCGCCGTCATCACGACGGACTACGCCTACAACGTGGTCGGGGCGGATGCCTTCATCGAGAGCATCCAGGAGCAGGGCTACGAGCTCGCCCTCAAGGAGGTCATCCCCTTCGGGGTGCAGGAGTTCGGCCCGATCCTCAGCAAGATCGAGAAGGCCGAGCCAGCGTTCGTCACGTTCTGGGACCTCGATCCATCGGACGCGGCCCGCTTCATGCAGCAGTGGACCCGGCAGTTCGGGGACACGGGCATCAGGAGCCTCGTGTACATGCAGTACACGCCGAACATCCCGGAGTTCCTCGAGCTCGCGGGCGAGAGCGCGAACGGCCTGCTGTGGGCGACCGTCATCGGGGTCAGCGACAAGGTCGGCCGCGACAAGACGGACTACATCGAGCGCTGGGAGGAGCGGTACGGGCACGAGCCCTTCTCGATCCACCCCTTCGTCGTGCGGGACGCCTTCGACATCTGGGCGCAGGCGGTCGAGGAGGCGGGCTGCGTCGAGTGCTACGACGAGGTGATCGAGGCGATCCGGGCCACGGACTACGTGGGGTTCGCGGGGCGCTACCGCTTCGCGCCTCCGGAGGAGGGCCAGTACGCGCTGCCCGGCGACGACCTCCTGCCGACGATCTGGTCGCAGGTCCAGGACGGGCAGCACGTGGTCGTGCTCCCCGACGTGGCGGCTGAGGGCACGCTCCAGATGCCCCCGTGGGTGCCCCAGGGCTGAACCTCGATCGCGCGGATGGGCGTGCTCGAGGTCGCCGGGCTGGCGAAGCGCTTCGGGAGCCTGGAGGCGCTCCGCGGTGTGAGCTTCGGTGTCGAGGAGGGGGAGATCCTCGGGATTGCGGGGCCGAACGGGGCCGGCAAGTCCGTGCTCTTCGCGTGCATCGCTGGGTTCCACCGGCCGAGCGCGGGGTCGGTCCGGCTCGCCGGGGAGGACATCGTCGGCCTCGGGCCGCACCAGATCTGCCATCGGGGGCTCGTGCGCACGTTCCAGACGCCGGTCCTCTTCCACTCGCTCACCATCCGGGACAACGTCCGCATCGGGGCCCGCTTCGGCGGCGCCGAGCGGGATCGCGCGGATGAGGTCCTCCGCTTCCTCGGCCTCGAGCGCGTGGCCGACCGGCGAGCTGCGAACCTCGACCTGTTCACGACGAAGTGCGTGGTGCTCGCGGCGGCGCTCGCCACCGGATGTCGGGTCCTGCTCCTGGACGAGCCGATGGCGGGGTTCTCCTTCGGAGAGGTGGAGCGATACCTGGAGCTCGTGGCCGAGATCCGCCGGGGTTGGGGCGTGACGATCCTCATCATCGAGCACCTGCTCGATGTTCTGATCGGGGTCTCCGACCGGATGATGGTCCTCCACGACGGTCAGGTGCTCTTCAGCGGCGCTCCGGAGGAGGTCCGGCGGCACCAAGGCGTCGTGGACGTGTACCTCGGGGGTGGAGAGGGCTGAGGATGCTGAAGGTGCGGGACGTGACGAGCGCCTACGGGGACATCCGGGTCCTGCGGGGCGTCTCGCTCGACCTCGGGGAGGGGGAGATCGTCGCCCTGCTCGGGCCGAACGGCCACGGCAAGAGCACGTTGCTCAAGGCCATCTCCGGTGTCCATCCGGCCACCGGAGGGTCGATCGAGCTGGACGGCGAGGAGATCCGATCCGAGCCGCCCCACCGGATCGTGGCGCGGGGGATCGCCTACATCCCCGAGGAGCGGTACCTCTTCCCCGAGATGACGGTCTTCGAGAACCTCCGCCTGGGCGCCTACACGCGCCGGGCGCGGGAGCGGTTCGAGGAGAACCTCTCGTTCGTGTACGAGATCTTCCCGCGGCTGCGGGAGCGGCGCGATCAGGCGTGCCAGTCCCTGAGCGGCGGGGAGAGCCGGATGGTGGCGATCGCCCGTGGCCTCATGAGCGGGGCGCGGGTGCTGCTCGTGGACGAACCCTCCATCGGCCTCGCGCCGGGCCTGAAGAAGGACGTGTACGAGGCGATCCGCAGCATCAACCAGCAGGCCGGGATCTCCGTGCTGCTCGTGGAGCAGGAGATCGACTACGCGCTGCGGCTCGCGAGCCGCGTCTACCTGTTGAAGAAGGGGGAGATCCTGTTCGAGCGCCCCGTCTCGGAGCTCGACGTGGCCCACGTGAAGGAGGCGTACTTCTAGGCGTGGACGCGTTCCTGAACTCGTTCACGAGCGGCCTCATCGTCGGGTCGCTCTACGCGATCATGGCGGTCGGGCTGACGATCCTCTACGGGGTGAGCCACGTCTTCAACTTCGCGCATGGCCACGTCGCGGTGGTGTCCGCGTACCTCGTCTGGCTCGTCGCGGACCAGCTGGGCCTGCCGCTCCCGGTGGCGGTCGCCGCGGGCCTCGCCGTCATGCTCGTCCTGGCCCTGGCCGTCTACTGGGGCGGGATCCGGAGCTTGCTCAGGAGACCGGAGTGGGGGTTCGGCACGCTCCTGTTCACGCTCGGCCTGGCGATCCTCGTCGAGTACGCGCTCCTCGAGCTGTTCGGTCCTCGGGTGAAGTCGGTGCCGCAGGTGGTCCGCGGCACCCTCCGCCTGTGGTTCGGGCGCCTGGCGCTGAACGACCTGTTCCTCATCGCGGCCGCCGTCGTCCTCATGGCGCTGGTCGGCGCGTTCCTGAAGCGGACGATGACGGGGCAGGCGATGCGGGCCGTCGCCCAGTCCCTCCCCGGGGCCCAGGTCGTGGGGATCGACATCGACCGCATCTACGCGGTGACCTTCGTCTTCGCCTTCGCGACGACCGGGCTCTCGGGCATCCTCCTCGGCACGAAGACGTACATGACCCCCCACATCGGGTGGGAGTGGATGATCAAGGGTTTCGTGATCGTCGCCTTCGGTGGGCTCGGGAGCGTGCCGGGGGCGATCGCGGCCGCGTTCGTCCTCGGCGTGGTCGAGGCCCTCGTGACCCTGTACCTGGGGGCGATCTGGATCTGGCCGGCCTGGTTGGTCACCTTCATCGTCGCCCTGTGGCTCCGGCCACAGGGGATCCTCGGGGGGCGGACCGCGTGAACGGGGTGTGGCCCCGGCTCCGGACGTTCGCACGGCCGACGACGCTCGCCGTCGGCGTGGTCGCGGCCTTCCTCGTCGCCTGGCCCTACCTGGGGGCTGACCGCTTCGTGCTGCACGTCGCGAGCTTGGCCCTGATCTGGGCCGTGGTGGCCTCGTATTGGAACCTGACCAACGGTTTCGCTGGCATCACCTCCCTGGGCAACATGGGCTTCTTCGCGATCGGGGCGTACACGTCGGCGGTGCTCGCGAAGGAGCTCGGCCTCACACCCTGGGCTACGATGCTCCTCGGTGCCCTCCTCACGGCGGGGCTCGTCACGGTGCTCGTGGGCCTGCCCGTGCTTCGGTTGCGCGGGATCTACATCGCGCTGCTCACCCTCGCCTTCGCGGATGCGCTGCCGTCGGTCATCACGATCTTCCGCGACTGGACCGGCGGTGGGATCGGCCTGCTCGGGATCCCGGAGCTGCTCGACGGGCTGGAGAAGTGGCAGGCCTACTACTTCGCCCTCGGCTTCTTCGCCCTGGCCGAGATGGCGCTCGTCCTGGTGATCCGGGGGGCGCCGGGGTTGGCGTTCGTGGCGCTCCGCGACTCGGAGGCCTTCGCCCAGGCGCTCGGGGTCGACCGCTTCAAAGAGGGGCTGCGGGTCTTCGCGATCTCCGCGTTCTTCACCGGCTTCGCCGGCGCCCTGTACGCCCACCTCCTGGGGCAGATCTCGCCGGCGATGTTGGGGATCGAGCAGTTCCTCATGGTCATCTCGATGTGGATGCTGGGCGGGGCCGGGACGCTCCTCGGGCCGATCGTCGGCGCCGCGATCATCACCTTCGGGAACGAGTACCTGCGCGTGGCGGGCTCCGTGCGGCTCGGTCTGCTCGGGCTCGCGATCGTGATCACCGTGTTGTTCTTCCCCGGGGGGATTATGCAGCTCCTCGGGCGGGCTCGTTCCTCGCTCGCTCGTCGGCCACCCCGGCCGGGGGGAGACGAGCCCGCTCTCGAAGGTGAGGCGGTGATCCCCGCGGGCCGGGGTTCGGAGGGACGGTGATGTGGCCTGAGGGATACGTGGCGGCGGCCGCGTTCACGTTCGACTTCGACGCCGAGGAGGTGTGGATTGGGGAGGACCCCGAGAACGCCCATCGTCCGGGCGTGCTCTCGCAAGGGACGTACGGGGCGGAGGTCGCGGTTCCGCTCATCCTCGAGCTCCTCAAGCGGCGCGGGATCCGGGCGACCTTCTTCATCCCGGGGCGGGTGGCGGAGCGGTACCCGGAGCGCGTGCGCAGCATCATCGCGGCGGGTCACGAGGTGGGTCATCACGGCTACACGCACACCTCCCCGACGAAGCTCAGCCGGGAGGAGGAGGAGCGCGAGCTCGGCCGGGGCAAGGAGGTGCTGACCGAGCTCGGGGCCGAGGTCCGCGGGTACCGGTCCCCGTCGTGGGACATCAGCCCCCGCACGTTGCAGCTCCTCGAGGCCTACGGCTTCACCTACTCCTCCCAGTTCATGGACGACATCCGCCCGTACCGGCACGAGGGCTCTCGGATCGTCGAGGTGCCGGTCCAGTGGATCCTGGATGACGCGCCGCACTTCTGGTTCGACGGGGCGACATGGACGAAGAAGATCTCGACCCCCTCGGAGTTCTTCGAGATCTGGCAGGCGGAGTTCCTGGGGATCCGCCGGCTCGGCGGCGCGTGCGTCTTCACGATGCACCCGCAGATCATCGGCCGCCCCGGGCGGCTGGAGGTGCTCGAGCGCGTCGTCGACCTCGTCCTCGGGTGCGGGGACGTCTGGGTGGCGACGGCGGGCGAGATCGCGGAGCGCGCACCGTGAGGGCTTTGGTGACCGGGGGTGCTCGGGGACTCGGCCGGGCCGTCGCCGAGCGGCTCGTGCGCGACGGGGGAGACGTGGCGCTGCTCGACGTGGACGCGACCGTGGAGCGCGCGGCCCGGGAGATCGCCGGCCTTCGGGCGGGGTCGAAGGTGGTGGGGCTCCGGGGCGACGTCAGCCGCGAGGCCGACGTCCGATCCGCGGTCCGGGAGACGGTGGCGGCGCTCGGGGGCCTCGATCTCCTCGTCAACAACGCCGGCGTCGGGGGCAGGACGGCCCCGCTCGTCGAGACCTCGGTGGAGGAGGTGGCGCGGGTTCTCGAGGTCAACCTCCTCGGCGCCTTCATCGTGGCGCGTGAGGTCGCCCGGGTGATGATCGACCGGGGGACCGGGGGCTGCATCGTGAACATCGGATCGATCTTCGGGCAGCAGGGCGTGGCGGGGGGCGCCGCCTACTGCGCCTCGAAGGGAGGCGTCGCGCTGCTCACGCACTCGCTCGCGCTGGAGCTCGCGCCGTACGGGATCCGGGTGAACACGATCGCGCCAGGCCACATGGCCACCGAGATGCACTTCGAGGATCTCCGCGAGCGGGCGGCCGCTGGGGGCCGCACCTTCGAGGAGGAGGTGGAGCGGGTGGTCGCGACGATCCCCCTCGGGCGGCACGGGACGGGGGAGGACGTCGCTGGGGCGGTCGCGTGGCTCGCATCCGCCGATGCCTCGTACGTGACCGGGCAGACCGTCGGCGTCAACGGAGGGGTGCTGCTCACGTGAGGGCGCGCTTCGCGGGTCGCCGGGCGCTCGTCACCGGGGGTGGTTCGGGCATCGGGCTCGCGACCGCCCGCCTCCTGCGGGAGCAGGGGGCGGCGGTGGTGCTGTTGGACCGCAACGAGGAACGGGCCGCGCTCCGGGCCGGGGAACTCGGCGCGGCGGCGGTCGTCGCGGACGTGGCCGACCCCGGTGCGGTCGCGGGAGCCGTGGCGGCCGCGGCCGAGGCCCTGGGGGCACCGCCCGACCTCGTCGTGAACGCGGCGGGGATCTACCGTTTCGGTCCGGCGCTGGAGCTCTCGCCGGAGGCGTGGACCGAGATGCTCGACATCAACGTGCGTGGCTCCTTCCTCGTGGCCCGGGAGGCGGTGGCGCGGCTCCGTGCGGCGGGGCTCGGCGGGTCGGTGGTGAACATCGCCTCCGTGGCGGCCTTCGTCGCCGACCGCGTCGAGCCGGCCGCGCACTACAACGCGAGCAAGGCCGCCGTGGTAGCGATGACGAAGCAGCTCGCGGTGGAGTGGGCCCCCTACGGCATCCGGGTGAACGCCGTCTGCCCCGGTCCCATCCTCACCCCGATGCTCAGCCTGACCGACGATCCGGAGGTGGCGGAGCGCTACCTGCAGGAGCACGTGCCGCTCGGTCGGTTCGGTCGGCCCGAGGAGGTCGCGGCGGTGATCGCTTTCCTCTCCTCCGAGGAGGCGTCCTACATGACCGGCAGCATCGTGACGGTGGACGGAGGTTCGACGGCGCTGTGAGCGAGAGGAAGACCTTCCCCCACGTGCGCGTCACCGGCGGGCCGTACGAGCGGGGACGCGCGTACGGGGCGCGGGTGGCCGATCGGGTGCGACGTTCGGTCGAGGCCTACCGGGGTGTGTTCCACGAGCTCGCGGGCCTCGGCGTGGAGGAGGCGCGCGGCCTGGCCAAGCGCTTCGAGGAGCCCATCGACGCGTTCCGCCCAGCGTACCTGGACGAGATCCGGGGGATCGCCGACGGAGCGGGCCTCCCGTACGAGGACGTCCTGGCGATCAACGTGCGGACGGAGGTGATGTTCGCGGCGCGGGCGCGCTCGGCGGAGGCGGTGAGTCGCGCCGACGGCTGCAGCGCCTTCGCGGTCCTCCCGGAGGCGAGCGCCGAGCGTCACACGCTGATCGGCCAGAACTGGGACTGGCTGCCGCACTGCTTCGACACCGTGGTGGTGCTGGAGGCCGCGCAGCCGGACGCGCCCGACTTCGTGACGGTCGTGGAGGCGGGCCTCCTCGCCAAGACCGGGATGAACTCCTCGGGCATCGGGCTCGCGACGAACGCGCTCGTGACCGACCGGGACCTCGGCGAACCGGACGTGCCCTACCACGTCCTGCTCCGGGCGATCCTGGACTGCGAGACGCTCTCCGACGCCTACGCGGTGCTGATGGAGCGCCCCCGCGCCTCCTCGGCGAACTACCTGATCGCCCACCGCGACGGGATCGCCGTGGACGTGGAGGCCGCCCCCGGGGACTTCTCACGCCTCTCGCTCGTGTTCCCCGAGGGCGGTGTCCTCCTCCACACGAACCACTTCCTCGCGCTGCCCGCAGGGCTGAAGGACGTCTCGCTGTGGGCGATGCCCGACAGCCCGTTCCGCCTCGAGCGGCTCCGGTCCGCGGTGGCGACCGCGGCGCGCGATGGGCTGACCCTCGACGCCTTCGCGGCGATGCTCGCCGACCACGCGAACTACCCCTCCGCGGTGTGCTGCCACCCGGACCGGCGGATGCGGCCAGCGGATCAGGGAGCGACGGTCGCCTCCGTCCTCATGGATCTCGACGACCGTTGCATGTGGGTGGCGGACGGGTACCCGTGCACCACGCCGTACCGCCGCCTGGACTACCGGGGGTTCCTGTCCAAGCCCTCGCCCGTGCGTGAGGACCTGCCGACCGGGTGACGCGGATGCGCTTCGGCTTCGGCCTGATCACGTGCGAGCAGCACCCGGCGGACCGTCGTCGGCCCGAGGAGATCTTCTCCCACGCGCTCACGCTGGCCGAGGAGGCGGAGCGCCTCGGGTTCGACTCGGTCTGGGTCTCGGAGCACCACTTCCTGGACGACGGATACCTGCCCTCGCTCCTGCCGATGTGCGCCGCGATCGTCGCCCGGACGCGGACCATCGGGATCGGGACCGGGGTCCTCCTCGCGCCGCTCCACGATCCCATCCGCGTCGCCGAGGACGCTGCGGTGGTAGACCTGCTCTCGGGGGGACGGCTGATCCTCGGGCTCGGGGCCGGGTGGCGACGGGAGGAGTTCGAGACCTTCGGGGTGCCGCTCGGAGAGGCGGGCCGACGGTTGGAGCGGGCCGTCCGGATCCTCCGTCAGGCCTGGGCCCCCGGCCTCGTCGGGGTGGGACCCGCGGAGGTCGCGGTGACGCCCAAGCCCGCCCGAGGCGGACCGCCGATCTGGCTCGGCGCCATGTCCGAGGCGGCTGTCCGACGGGCGGGGCGGATCGCGGATGGGTTCCTCGCGACGGAGGTGGGGCCCGAGGCCTTCGCCGAGCAGGTGCGCTGGGCGGCGGAGGAACGGGCCCGCGCAGGCCGGGAGGGGCCGTTCACCGACGCGGTGGTCGTGTCCGTCTTCGCCTGGCCCGGCCCCGACGCCTGGGAGCGCGTCCGGGACAGCCACCACTACGTGGTCTGGAAGTACCTCGACATGGAGGAGGCGCGGGGTAGGACGGATCCTCCGGCTCTCCCCCCGCGGCTGTCCGCCGGCGAGGAGGAGGACCTGCGACGACAGATCGTCGTCGGCCGCCCGGTCGAGGTGGCCGAGCAGCTGGACCGCTTCCGACAGCTCGCGGGGGACGGGATCCACCTGGTCGCCCGTCTCTACTGGCCGGGGCTCGAGCCCTCGGTCCAGGAGGAGGCGCTCGCCGTGTTCGCCGAGAGCGTAATGCCCCAGCTTCGCTGAAGGAGGAGGGATGCCCGCACGCGGATGGATCGTGGGGATCGACGTCGGGGGGACCTTCACCGACGGCATCGCCGTGGCGCGGGACGGTCGTCTGAGGACGGCGAAGGTGCCGTCCACGCCCGCCGACCCGTCCGTCGGTCTGCTCGCGTGTCTGCGACGGCTCCGGGACACGGGCGTCGAGGGGGTGGACCTCCTCTTCCACGGTACGACGGTCGCGACGAACGCCGTGCTCACGGGCGTCGGGACGCGCGTGGTGCTCCTCGCGACCGAGGGCTTCCGGGACATCATGAGCTACCGCACGGGGAGCCGTCCGAAGCTCTACGACCTGATGCAGCCTCGCCCCGACGAGATGGTTCCGCGTCGAGACCGCTTCGAGGTCCGCGAGCGGCTCTCCAGCCTGGGCGAGGTGGTCGTGCCCCTGGAGCAGGCGGAGATCGATCGGGTGGTGGAGGAGACCCTCGCGCGCTCGCCGGAGGCGGTGGCCGTCGCGTTCCTCTTCAGCTACCTCGACGATCGGCACGAGCGGGCCGTTGGGCGCGCGCTGCGCGCTCGGCTCCCCGCGGACGTCCCCGTCGCGCTCTCCTCGGAGGTCGCCCGGGAGTTCCGCGAGTACCCCCGCACCGCCACGGTCATCCTCAACGCCGCCCTGCGACCGGTCGTCGGCCGGTACCTCCGTAGGGCCGCCGCGGGGCTCCGGCAGCTCGGGGTGGAGGCGCCGTTTCTCGTCATGCAGTCGAACGGCGGCTGCGTGCCCGCGGCGCGGGCGGACCGGGAGGCGCACCGGCTCGTGCTCTCCGGTCCGACCGCTGGCGTCGCGGGGACGATCGCGCTCGCGGCGCGTCACGGCCTCCCCCGCGTCATCGCCTTCGACATGGGCGGCACGTCGCTCGACGTGTGCCTGGCCCAGGACGGTGTCCCGCCCATGACGCCGGTGCTCCTCGCGAACGACCATCCGATCCTGGCTCCGACCGTGGACATCGTGACCGTGGGTGCGGGCGGGGGGAGCATCGCCAGCGTGGATCGAGCGGGCCGACTGCGGGTGGGACCGCGGAGCGCCGGCGCGGACCCGGGGCCGGCCGCGTACGGCCGGGGCGGGACCGAGCCCACGCTCACCGACGCCTACGTGGCGGCGGGCGTGCTCGGCCCCGAAACCCCGCTCGCCGGCGAGCTGCCCCTCGACGTCGAGCTGGCCTGGGAAGCGGTATCCCGCGTGGGCGACGCGGTGGGGCTGGACCTGCCGACGACGGCCGAGGGCATCATCGCCATCGCCGCGGCCCACGCCGTCCGGGCCCTCCGCCGGGTCTCGGTCGAGCGCGGCCTGGACCCTCGGGACTTCACGCTCGTCGCGTTCGGTGGCGCCGGCCCCCTGCTGGCCGGATGGGTGCTCGAGGAGCTCGCCCTGGCGGGGGTGCTCGTGCCGCCGCTGCCCGGCCTGTTCTCCGCCCAGGGGTTGATGTCCACGAGCCTGCGGATCGACGAGGCGCAGACGGTCCTCGGCGTGCTGGACCCGAAGGTCATCCGGGAGGGGACGAGGTGGTTCGAGCGGACGGGACGACGTCTGCTCCAACAGCTGCGGGAGGATGGCATCGATCCCTCGCGGACCCGTCTGCTGGGCTCGGTGGACTGCCGGTACCTGGGGCAGGGCTACGAGCTCAGCGTGCCGCTCCCGACGCTCGACGCGGCAGGGCTGCGGGCGGTCGCCGATCGGTTCCACGAGCTGCACGCCCGGACGTACGGGCACGCGGACCCCTCGGGGCCCGTGGAGCTCGTCACGCTCCGCCTCTCCGCCTTCGGCGATCTCGACCGGCCGGCGCCTCCCGAGGTCGCGCGGGGAGGGCCGCGTCCGCGGGCCGAGGCCCTCGCGGGCGAGCGCCGCGTGCGGTTGCGACGTGTGGGGCGCGACCGCGTCCCCGTGTACCGCCGTTCGTACCTCCGGGCGGGTAACCGGCTCGTCGGCCCGGCGATCGTGGATCAGATGGACGCCACGACGCTCATCCTCGCGGGGCAGGAGGCGACGGTCGACCGCTACGGGAACCTGTGGATCCGCAAGGGAGGTGCGCGATGACCCGCAGGAGCCCCGCGCTGGACCCGATCACCTTCGAGCTGATCCACGCAGGACTGCTGTCCGCCGCCGAGGAGATGGGCGGGGTGCTGAAGCGCTCGAGCTACAGCCCCATCATCCGCGAGATGGAGGACTTCAGCTGTGCCCTGTTCCGGTCGGATGGGGAACTCGTGGCGCAGGCCGACTACATCCCGGCGCAGCTCGGAGCGATGTCGCTCGTCGTCAAGTCGATCATCGCACGCTGGGGCGCGGACATCCACCCCGGGGATGTGTTCCTCTGCAACCATCCCTACATGGGGGCGATGCACACCCCGGACCTCAACGTGATTCTGCCGGTCCACGTCGGCGGTGAGCTCTTCGCCTGGACCGGCGCGACCGCGCACCACATCGACGTGGGCGGCGTGAACCCCGGGACCGAGGGCCCCGACCTCACCCAGCTCTACGCCGAGGGCCTCGTGCTGCCGCCGGTGAAGCTGTACGAGCGGGGGAGCGAGAACCGGAACCTCTTCTCCATCGTCATGGCGAACGTGCGCGACCCCATCTCGACGGCCTCGGACCTACGGGCCCAGCGCGCTGCCTGCACGCTGGGCGAACGTCGGATCCTCGAGCTCGTGGACCGGTACGGGGCCGCGAGGGTGCGAGCGGCCTTCGACGAGGCGCTGGACGCGGTGGAGCGGATGACACGGGCGGTGCTCCGCGACATGCCGGACGGCGAGGGCGAGGCCGAGGGGTTCCTCGACGACGACGGGGTGGGAGGTCCGCCGACGCGGATCCATGCCCGCATCCGGAAGCGGGGGGACCGGGTGACCGTGGACCTGTCGGGGGGCGCCCGGCAGATCCCGGGCGCGCTGAACGTCCCCTGGGCGAGCACGAGGGCGGCGGTGGTGTACGCGCTGCGGGCGATGACCGATCCGTCGATGGTCACCAACGACGGCATGATGCGGACCGTCGAGATCATCTGCCCGCGGGGGAGCGTCCTCAACCCGAACCCTCCCGCCGCCGTGTCCGTGCGGCACAACACGTGCCAGCGTCTCGCGGAGGTGCTGGTCCGAGCGGCCTCCGCGATCTGGCCCGAGCGCGCGGTGGCGAGTGGGACGGTGGCGTTCTTCGACGTGAACCTGGAGAGCGTCTCGCCTCGGACCGGCCGCCCGTCGGTGATGATGGACGTCGTGGGGGGAGGCACGGGGGGACACCCGCTCGGCGACGGCCTCGATGGGGTGGATACGTACATGTCCAACGTCGGTCTGCTCCCGGTCGAGGTGGCGGAGGCCGAGTACGCGGTGCGGATCCTGCGCACGGAGCTCGTGCCGGGCTCGCAGGGCAGGGGTCGGTACAACGGAGGACTCGGCCTGCGCCGCGAGTACCTCGTGCTGGACCGGCCCCAGACGGCGACGATCTACGCCGAGCAGACGAACCCCGCCTTCCGGCCCCTCGGCGCCTGCGGTGGGGCCGACGGGCGCGAGACGCGGGTCTCGGTCTTCGGACCGGACGGACGTCGGATGCGTCTCCCCTCCAAGGTCACGCTCACGCTCCAGCCGGGGACCGTGATCCGCGTCGAGACGAGCGGCGGCGGGGGCTTCGGCGACCCGCGCGAGCGGGATCCGGAGATGGCCCGTGCGGACGCGCTCGACGGGCGGATCGTCCGGCGGAAGCGAGGGGGTCGGAGGTGACGGTGCGGATCGCGCTGACGGGCGTGCGGCTCATCGACGGGCGCGGCGGCGACCCCGTGGAGCGGGCCGTGGTCGTGATCGAGGGGGAGCGCATCGTCGCGGTGGGTCCGCAGACCGAGGTTCCACGCGAACCCGATGCGCGGGTCGTCGACGCGGACGGCGCGACGGTGATGCCCGGCATCGTCGACGCCCACTGCCACCTGGGCGGCAACTCCTACCCGGACGAGACGAACTGGGTCCTGGAGCCGGACCGGTTCCAGGCCATCGCCTCGGCAGCGCAGGCGCGGGCGCTCCTCCACCACGGGGTGACGAGCGTGCGGGACATCTCCGTGAACGGCCCGCACCTACGGCGGGCGATCGAGGCTGGCCTCGTGGAGGGGCCGAGGACCGTTCCCTGCTGGCGCGGCCTGTCTCGGACCGGGGGACACGGCGATGCCCCGGGGCTCCCCCGGGACCTGGTCCGGTCCTCGCACCCGTGGGGCCTGGTCGCGGACGGGCCGGAGGAGGTCCGCAGGGCCGTGCGAGAGGTCGTGAAGAACGGCGCGAGGTGCGTGAAGGTCTGGGCGAGCGGGGGCGGGCTGCACGAGAACGAGCCCGAGGACCTGAAGCACTACTCGCTCGAGGAGCTGCGCGTGATCGTGGAGGAGGCGAGCTACGTCCGGATCCCCGTGGCCGCGCACTGCGAGAGCGCCGAGACCGCCCGCGACGCCGTGGAGGCAGGGGTCTGGTCGATCGAGCACGGGGAGGAGCTCGACGACGCGACGATCGCGCGGATGGCCGAGCGCGGCGTCTCCCTCGTGCCGACGCTGACGCTCCTCGTCCAGTGGGCCTCCTGGTCGAAGGAGTTCGGCGGGTACTACGGTCGGCCGTACGTGCCGGGGGAGGAGGAGGTTCCGAAGGACCGGGACGCCACGGTGGACCTGCTCCGCGCGCGGCTGGCGGAGAACCTGATGCGGGCGAGGGAGGCCGGCGTCCGGATCGGGGTCGGCAGCGATTCGTACTGCACGGGTCTCACGCCCTACGGCGAGCAGACCCTGCGGGAGGTGCGGGCGCTCGTCGAGGCCGGGCTCACGGAGATGGAGGCCGTCGTGGCGGCGACGCGGGCCGGCGCGGAGATCCTCAGGATCGAGGACGAGACGGGGACCCTGGAGCCGGGGAAGGCCGCGGACCTCATCGTGCTCCGCAGCGACCCCCTCACGGACATCTCAGCGCTCCGGGAGGAGGAGATGCTCCTCGTGCTCAAGCAGGGTCGGGTGGTGAAGGATGTCCTCTCGGCCTGACCGACCACGACGGGGCCTGCGCCGCGGGGTCCGCGATGGTGGCTCCGGGGGCGGGCTGGCGGGGGGCGGGCGGTTGCTCGGGGAGCCGGTCGTCCCCGTGCTCGTCA
>FWPU01009491.1_pt1 | contig 15277 bp, 17 predicted proteins | sample 2228361 | NCBI WGS metagenome assembly FWPU01 (sample SAMEA103939777, study PRJEB20133) | metagenome
TCTTTTTTAATCCTGATTATATTTTCTCTTATTACAGAATTTCTCCAGATACCACTGGCTCTGAGGAATTTCTCAAAATTTGACCTTCTTGCAGATATTGTGGGAGTAACTATTGCATTCCTCGTGTACAGATTTGTTTTAAAAAAAGAGAAAAATGTATTCCTGATATTATCTTCAGTTCTCGGTATAGGCTTTATAAAAGGGGGCGGAACAATAGCCTCTTTGCTGGCAATAATCCTGTTCTATTTGTTTAATCCATCTATTATTACATTATCAATCCTTATAATTATAACCTTTTTTATAACCATCCACTTCAGAAAATACATGAGGATAGAAAAGGATCCTTCCTTTTTTGTGCTGGATGAACTTTCAGGAATGCTTATTATACTCCCTTTTGTGCCCTTTAATTATCTTCTGATATCCCTTTCCTTTGTCCTGTATAGAACTTTTGATATAATAAAACCATTTGGAATTAAAAAACTTGAAAAGATAAAAACACTGGGTATTCTCCTTGATGACTGGGCAGGGGCAATTCTGACAGTCCTGGTTATGATTATTATTAAATTCCTATATCATCAGGCATAACGCCTGATTCATCTATAAGTTTTCTGGCAATGTATATTTTTGAATTCATCCTCAGAGCAATCGCCACAGAATCCGATGGTCTTGCATCTATGCTAAAAATTTTGCCATTTTGGGTTTCAACAACAATTCTCGCAAAATATGTTCTATCCTTCATCTCATTGACAACGACCATCGGTATTTTAACATCAAGGGCATTCAAAATTGTCTGAATTAGATCATGAGTTAATGGTCTTTCAAATTTCTGACTTTTTAAAGCAAGATAAATTGAATGGGCTTCAAACTGACCTATCCATATCGGGAAAAATCTCTGTCCATCTTTTTCCTTTAGAAGCAAAATATAATTTTCAATATTTTGCTCCTGAACTATATTGAAAACCTCCACTTCTACTACATTGTCATTCATTTTAACCACCTCAGAAGGATTCCCAGGAAGATTGAAAGAGAAATTCCGAGAAATCCTTCAAAAATCGGTCTTTTTTTTATTTTTCTGGGTATCAGAAAAGCAAAGGAAAGGAAAAAACAAACAGGACATAAAAAAGAAAGGGAAAAAGCAGTAAGCCTTTCCAGATAACCATAGTATCTCCAAAACCCCTTAATAAGGGGCTTTTTTTTCAGAAAGGTCACATCTATTGAATGAAGGAGTATCCAGTAAAAATAGGTTACTCCTATTATAAATATAATTAAATAAGAATAAAAGGGATCAAAGTAAAACTTTAAAAAACTCCCGCTTTCATAGACCACTTTTGGAAGCGGGGCAAAGGAAAAAAGAAATATAACAAGTATATGGAGCAACTGATCCAGCATAAAATAATAAAAATTCTCTCCCTCCTCCTTCCTAGCTAAATATATCTTTAGCTGGTCCTGAATAAGATGTAAAAAGGCAAGACATACACATGTAACTATAACAACAGGATTGGTGGTATAGGGAAGGCTTAAAACAAGCAAAAACAAGAGCAGAATAATTGAATGGATTAAAACTCCTTTAAGCTTCCTTACTTTTGTCTCAAAAAGTTTATCTGTCTGAAGGGGATAATCCACAAGAAAGTGAGCAAGTAAAAAATGGGAAAAGAAAAAACTATTCATTTTCATCTTTAACAAGCCATACTTTTAAAATTGCTTCCACCTCAGGATGAAGTTTCACTGATATCTCATAGAATCCGGGCTCTTTTAAAGGATTTTCAAGTTTGACAGTTCCCTTTTCAATCATTTCGAATCCTTTTTTATGAAGTTCCTGAAGAATGTCATGGGTTGTAACAGCTCCATATATCTTTTCCTTGCCTTTTAAATGAAATGTTAAAGAAACTTTCTCCACCTTTTTCTTTATTTCTTCTGCCTCTTTTTTCCTTTTCTCCTGTCTTTTTGCTCTTATCTTTTCTATAACCTTAAATTCCTTTATAGCGGAAGGGGTAGCCTCCTTTGCAAAACCTTTTGGTATTAAATAATTTCTGGCATAACCATCCTTTACCCTCACTATATTACCTTTATCCCCAAGACCTTTAACATCCTGCAGTAAAATTATCTTCATTTTACCCCCTATACATAATAGGTCTCAACAAAGGGAAGGAGTGCCATCTGTCTTGCTCTCTTTATAGCAAGGGCAAGTTTTCTCTGGTGATACGCACAGAGTCCTGTTTGCCTTCTTGAGAATATTTTTCCTTTGGGAGTTAAAAATCTTTTAAGCGTCTCTACATCTTTATAATCTATAATTCCTATGCCTTTTTTGCAAAACTCGCACTTTGCCATTTTTAAACCTCCTTTTTAAAAGGGTAAATCCTCTTCAGGTTCTTCTTCAATGATGCCTTCTTCTTCATGCTCTTCTTCAGCGCTCGCGGTTTGCTTCTCAAGAAACTGAATTCTAAGACCTATTATTTCCACTAAACTTCTTTTTTGCTTTTCCTGTGTTTCCCATGAACGATAATTTAATCTTCCTTCAAGCAAAACAGGTGAACCCTTTGATAACCTTTTATGACATCTCTCAGCAAGTTGACCAAATGTCTTAACATCAATAAAAATGGTATCTTCTTTCCAGTCTCCTGTTGTAGAATCTTTATACATTCTTGAAGATGCAATCCTGAATTTTGCAACCGGAGTCCCTTTTGAAGTAAAATTCATCTTCGGGTCATCAGTAAGCCTTCCTGAAATTAAAACATAATTAACCCTTGGAATTTTTAACTCAGCCATCATGCCCTCCTCTTTTTGGTTGAGGTAGATTTTCTTCCTTAATAATCATGAGTCTGAAAATTTCCTTAACGAGTTTTAATTCCTTTCTTATATCCAGTGAAGTATCACCGGGAGCAGAAATTTTCAATATATAATAATGTCCCTCTTCCTTTTTCTTTATCGGATAGGCAAATTTTCGCATACCCCAGTCTATTTTCTCCCTTATTTCACCGCCTTTTTCTTTTATAATCCCTTCAATTTTTTCCACTGTTTTTCTCTTTGTATCATCATCCAGGTCAGAGTCAATTATAATCATCATTTCATAATCTCTCATATTTTTCCTCCTTTAACTTGAGAATTTAAACTCAAGTATCTCCCTGTCTTTAACAATGTAATCTTTTCCCTCTGTTCTCAAAAAACCCTTTTCCTTTAGCAAAGTCCAAGAGGGAAATTTTAAAAAATTATTCAAATCTGCAACTTCTACCTTTATAAAGCCCTTTTTTATATCGCTGTGAACTTTCTCGGCTGCACTGTAGGCGGTAGTGCCTATTTTCAACGGGAATGCAGAAACTATTTTATTCTTTACAGTATAAAAAATTATATAACCCAGATTTTCAAAGGCTTTCCATAAAATATCCTGAGGGGAATAATTGCCATCTTTTTTCAAATAGTCTTCCATTTCTTTGCTTTCTTCCATACCCTCCATCTCCTCATAGAGTTTCAAGGGACAGGGATAAGCTTTATCTTTAAATTTAGAAACCCATCTCAAAGAGTTTTCGCTGCCATCGGTATTTAAAACAATTATTCTGACTTTTGAACACAGAAGACCTAATTCCCTGTCACAAAGTTTCTCACCCTTCTCAATTTTTTCTCTAATTTCAATCACACTATGATATTTTTCCTTTCCTTCGTTGGTCTTATCTTTTGCGAATTTCTTTTCTAAATTCTCAATCTTCTGAAGATCAGAAAGATAAAGTTCTGAAATTAAAACCTCATATTCTTTTAAAGGGTTTACCTTTTCCAAAGGAGTGGGTATATCAGGATTTTCAAAAGCTCTTAAAACAAAAATTAAAACTTCACATTCTCTTATATAAGAAAGGAATTCATTACCAAGCCCTTCTCCCTTAGATGCACCTTCTATTATTCCCGCAATATCAACCACCTCAATCATCGGTTTCCTTATTTCTTGTGCATTCAATTTTTCACCAAGCTCTTCAAGGAAAGGATCATCTAAATAAGCCCTTCCCACATTTTTACCTCTTGTTGTAAAGGGATAAGGCGCTACCTCCTTTCCTGCTTTTGTCAAAATATTAAAAAATGTAGTCTTCCCTACATTGGGAAAGCCAACAAGTCCTATTTTTTCCATTATATAAAATAAGTTTTAGATTATAAGGAAGTGATATAAGAAAGTCAAAAAGTTAAAAAAAAGTTTTTATGCAAGAAGATGGTAACCTTACCTTTGACAGAGATATATCCTGATTAAAGATATAATTATACAGGATGATGAAGAAGGGAAATTGTAAGAAGTGGGTATAATTTAAATGAAGGATTTTATAGTTTTTGGTTCTGATTTTAGACGATTTTGTTCCAGGGATAGTCTTTCAAAGGTACCTGGTCACAAACTACTAGATACGGACACTTCGCTCATCTTTGAAATATGGTTTTTATTTCTTTTATAATTTTAAAAAATCTATAAAAGGAAGGTTTATATGAAATTTTTAACCCTTATTTTAATATACTACTTGAAATTCAATCTCTGGAACGGAGCCGAAATCTTTTTAAAAGAAGAGCGCTCTTATCCACTTATAAGCTTCATGGTCATTGTCCATTCAGGAAGTTTTTATGAAACTCCTGAGGAACTTGGACTCACTCACTTTCTTGAACATATGCTTTTTGACGGAACAAGGGAATTCACAAGAGAAGATCTTAGAAACGAGTTTTCTGATAATGGAATATATGTAAATGCATTTACAAGAGAGGATTACACGGCATTTTTCTTTACAGCACCTTCTGATAATTTAGAAAAGGGGATATACTTGCTTTCTCAGATGCTTTTTGAATCAAATTTCCCTGAAAAGGAATTTGAAAAGGAAAAGGGAGTGGTTATCCAGGAAATGTATATGGAAAGGTCAAGGGAAGAAAATCTCCACCATGAAATTGCCACTGAATACCTGTTCTCAGGACTGCCTTATGCCAATCCCGTCTTAGGTTACGAAGAAACCATAAAAAACCTAAAAAGGGAAAGTGTGATCGATTTTTGGAAAAAGCATTACACTCCTTCAAATATGACAATAATCGCAATAGGTGACTTTGATACAGGCAAATTAATGGATTTGATAAAACTCTATTTTGGCAAATATGCACCCGGAGAAAAAAGACAGGAAAAGGAATATCCCCATTTTAGATATAGAGAAAAAGAGCTTTTTAAAAAATACAGGGATTTTACAAAAAATTACCTGACAATAGGTTTTAATGCTCCTCTTTTAAAAAGTGAAAATTCAAAATATTTTTTGATCCTGCAGGAGGTCCTGAATTTCGATGAAGTAAAAAAAATTCTTAAAAACCGATTCAAAGGAATTGAGGAAATCTCCTTTGAATATAACGCTAAAAAAGGCGCATCTCTTTTTACTGCCAATTTTGTCTATGAAAATGGCTTAACTGATATAATTTTTGATGAAATATCCCTGGTCATAAAGGATATTGTAAAAGGTTTAAAAGAAGATGAGTTTGAAAGAGCAAAAAATTCCTTAATCTACGACAAAATCTATAATGAAGAAAATTATACCTATGCCCTTATTTTCAAAAGTTATTATATTCCCTTTGGTGGTCCACCTTTTGAAGAGGCTCTTTTTGATAAAATAAAAAGTTTAAATCTTAAAGATTTTAAGAAATTCTTTAAAGAATACTCTCTGAATGAAAAAAGAGGCTTTGCGAGTATAAGACAATTAGAAAAAGATGCGGAAGCAAAAAAAGCGGTCCATAAAATAGAAAAGAAAAGATTTAAAGGAGCAAAGGTGATTTTTAAACACGACCCAACATCACCCTTGCTTGCAATCCATGTTCTTGCGAAAAACAGAAATCTGATGGAAAGCAAATCAGGGATTTCAGAAATTCTATCAAGAGTCCTTTTCTCGAACATTCCCGAGATTGAAAAACTGGGGATAAGGGTCAAAACCTATGACAACCCTTATCTTCCCTTTGATGACTATTATCACAGAAAAGACTTTATATATATAAGATTTGAAATTCCTAAGGAAAATGCCTTAACAGGCATAGAAGTTTTAAATAAAGCAATTAACCGGATAACATTTAACAAAGAAGACCTGGAAAGTGCGAAAACAGATCTCCTTTCTCTTGTAAAAAGGCAGATGAAAACTCCTCATTACCTCTCCATGGAGACCTTATGGCAAAACTTATTTGAAGGAACCACTTACTCAAAGCCTCTGCTTGGTAAAGAGGAAGAGATAAAAAAGATCAGATTTGAGGAAATTGTTCAGGCTCATAAAAATTTCTTTTCTCCAGGAAACCTGATAATAGGAATTGTATCTCCTTTCTCCTTTGAAATGACGATTGAAAAAATTAAATTTGAAAATACTGGAGAACCTCAATTTCCACCTGAAATAGTGGAAATAAAACCAAGACCTTTTATCAAAAAAGAAGATTTAAAAACAGCACAAACTTACATAAGAGTTGCAAGGATTATACCGCCTGCGAATACCGAGGACAATTCACTTTTGAAAATATTTTCTATGGTGCTCTCAAGAAAACTTCAGGACATAATAAGAGAAAAAATGGGGCTCTCTTACAGGCTCGGTGCAGGGGTATCTGATTACCCGGGTTTTTCAATCTTTGAGATAGGCATAGGAACATCACCAGGAGACTGGGAAAAGGTTTTAAACAAAGCCTTTGAGATAATTGAAGAAATTAAGAAAAATCCGCCTGAAAAGGATGAAATAAACAAAATACTAACTTCTTTCTGGGGAACAACTCTTAGGTATCATCAGTCAAGAATAAATCATGCTTACTTTATGAGCTTTTACGAGTGGATAGGCATTGGTTTTGAATATGATATGAATCTGCTGGATATACTTAGGAATGCACCTTATGAAAAAATTACTTTAATTATTGATAAGTATTTGAAAAGAGAAGATATGTCAATAGCAGTATCTGGAAATTTTAAGGAGGAAAAATGAAAAAATTTAAGGAAAAAGATTTTAATCTGTATGGGTTATATCCGGTTGTTCCGTGTATAGTGCTCGTTAAAGCAGAAGATAAGATCAACGGTCTTTCAATAGCGTGGCATACCGCTCTTTCGACCTCACCACCTTTTTATGGAGTCCTTGTATCTCCCAAAAGATATTCTTATGAAATGATAAAAAAGGCTCAAGAATTCACAATAAATTTTATCCCCTTTGAAAAAAGCTTTTTATTTGTCATCTTTGGAAGAATAAGTGGCAAAGAAATGGATAAAATAGAAACATTTAAAATTGAACTTGAAAAAAGCCAAAAAATTAAAACCCCTGTTTTAAAAGATGCGTTTATAGCCTATGAGTGCTTGCTGAGAAATGAAATTGAAACAGGTGATCATTTCCTGTTTGTGGGTGAAATTGTGGGTTCTCATCAAAAAGAAAACTTTTTTGAAGAAAACAAAATACCAAACCTGAAAATATATGAACCCTGCTTTTATCTTGGAAAAGATTTTTATGCAAAGGCAAAGATAGGATTTTTAAAACAAAGATTGGGAAGAGAAGAAATAGAAAAAATTTTAAAATTTAAAGAAAGAATTTGACTTAAATAAACCCTTTCCTTTATATTTGTTTTACCCTGTTAATTTTAACCTTTAAAGAGCCATGGATTTATTTGTCTTTTCTTATCAATGTTTTTCAGAAAATGCTTCAAAACTCTGTGTGGATAATTTTATTTCCCTGCTTAAAAAAGTTTGTGGTACAATTAAAAAACTTAGATACAAATTGTGGATAAATATGTGGATAGTCAAGGAGGATAAAAATGGAAGGTAAAAATTTGTGGGAAAACTTGCTTGAAGTTCTTTCTAAAAAAATTGATAAAAAAACTTTTGAGGTATGGTTCACAAATACCAAGGGGGTTGAGCTTCTGGAAGATAGATTAATAGTTGAAGTGCCAAATCCTTTTTTTGTTCAATGGCTTGAAAATGTATTTTTAAAAGACCTGACAAATATATTGAAAGATATCGGTTACCCCAATCTCAGGATAGTTTTCAGGCCAAAATCTCAGGACAAAAAAGAAGAAAGGCAAACTTTTAAAATAAAGAAAAAGGTATCTGCTTACCGAAAGGAAGAGCCATGTCTGTCTTCAAGGTATAACTTTGAGAATTTTGTTATAGGAAAAGGTAATGAACTTGCATTTGCAGCCTCAAAGGCTGCTGCTGAAAATCCTTCCTCAGTGTATAACCCCCTATTTATCTACGGAGGCGTGGGACTTGGCAAGACTCATCTATTACATGCCATAGGTAACTTCATTATAGACAAAAATTCTGAATCCAATGTAATATACACATCTACGGAGAATGTTATGAATGAAATGGTTGAAGCCCTTCAAACTCACAAGATGTCCTCTTTCAGAAAAAAATACAGAAAGGTAGATGTTCTTCTGCTTGATGATATCCATTTCTTGCAGGACAAGCTTGTCCTTCAGGAAGAGCTCTTCCATACATTCAATTCTCTTTATGACTCAAAAAAACAAATTGTATTAACTTCGGACAGACCCCCCTGGGAAATAAGAAATGTTGAGGAAAGGTTGGTTTCAAGATTCCAGTGGGGTCTTGTAGTTGATATAAAACCACCTGATTTTGAAACAAGAGTCGCTATCTTAAAATTAAAGGCTGAGGAAGAGGACATAAATTTATCTGAAAATGTAATAAATTTTATAGCATCAAAGATTAAAAAGAATATAAGACAGCTTGAAAGCTGTTTAATGAGAATGGCTGTATTTTCATCTTTTTATAAAAAGGAAATTGACCTCTCAATGGCAAAGGAAATCTTAAAAGATTACCTGGAGGCAGCAAAGGAAAATGAACCGGAAAGGGTTATAGAAATTGTTGCAGAATTTTTTGGATTAGCAAAAGATGATTTATTGAATGAAAAAAGGACAAGGGAAATTGTAAAAGCAAGACAGGTCGCAATGTATTTTTTAAGGCATCATTTGAATTTGCCTTTAAAGCAAATAGGGAATATAATGGGAGGTAGGGATCATTCAACAGTTATTCATGGTATAGAAAAAGTTGAGAGTATCCTTGAAAAGGATGAAAATATAAGGGAAAATGTTGTGGAAATTGAGAGGAAATTAAGGTGGATTTAATTTTAAACACTTTTTCCACACTGTATTTTGAATTTTTCAACATAAAAAATTTTTATAACACAAAATGGATTTTAAACTTATCCACTCATTATAATAATACTTCTAATAAATTTTTATTTAGAAAAAGGAGTTAAGAAAATGAAGTTTAATGTGGAAAAAAATTTATTTGAGCAAAATATCAAAGATATTATAACCGCCCTTCCTACAAGAACAACTCTTCCAATTCTTGAAAACATTCTAATTGAAACAAAAAAAGGGAAAATACATATTTCTTGCACAAATCTTGAACTTTCATCAAAAATAAGTTTTGATGCCCAGATAGATGAGGAAGGAGTAACAACTATTGATGGTAAAAGACTCAATAAACTTTTAAGTGATTTGCCTTCTGAGATAATAGAATGTTTTCTTTCAGGAGGAGATTTTATAATTCGTTCATCAAGAGGAGAGTACAAATTCAGAACTATGGACCCTGAAGATTTTCCAAAAATAGAAAGTTTTGAAAGTAATGTAAATTTTAAAATTGATACTTCTGTGCTTTTTAAAGCCCTTCAAAAAGTTAGCTTTTGTGTAGGTAAAAATGACCCGAGAGCCTATTTAAATGGAATACTTTTTGAATTTTGTGAAGATAAATTAAACCTTGTTGCTTCAGATGCCCACAGACTTGCACTCCATTCCTTTCCTTATGAAAGCGGTGTAAAAGACAGAATAATTGTAAATCCAAAAATAGAAAACTTTGTGGAGTCAAGAAGAGGAGAGAAAGTTGAAATCTTTATAAAAGAAAATAATATGTGCATAAATTTTGAAAGAGGGTTTTATTTAATAAGATTAATAGATGAAACCTATCCTGCCTATCAAGAGGTAATTCCTAAGGACCCTCCAAATATATTCCAGTGCAGTAAAAAAGATATTCTTGATACGCTGAAAAGGCTTCTACCTTTTACCACATCCCCAAATTATCCATTAAAAATTAACTTTTCAAAAGAGGGAATCCTTGTAACCGCCCAGTCTCCTGAATTTGGTGAGGCAAGGGAAGAACTACCCGCCGAGTATGAAGGAAAAACAATAGAAATAGGATTTAATGCAAAATACCTACAGGATATAATAAGAGAAGTAGATGAAGACACCCTTGTCATAAAACTAATGGAGCCGGACAGGGCGGTAATTATAAAGGGATATGAAGCAGAGGACTATCTATTTCTCCTTATGCCTATAAGGCTCTAATGCTGTTACAAAAGGGCATTTAATTTCAAGCTTTTTGTACTGATTCTCTCCAAAGCAATAATAAGCAGATATTTCAAATAAAAGATTTTCAATACTACCCTTTAAAATCTTTGTTTTTTCAGAATAGAACCAGGTAACAGGGGACCCTTTAAGGTAGTTTATCGCTATTATCAAATAGGCATTACCCGGTTCCATATCCGCTATGTCGTCTCCTGATGGTATAGGTCTTGAGGGGTCTGCTCCTATCTGAGTATGAGAGTGAAAATCTCCTATTATTTCCATTTCCATTCCTATGGATTTAACCAGATTTTCAATTCTTTTAATTCTTTTTGCAATTGGCTCTACATGAAAAGGTGTCCTTCTTGCAGATTGAATTATCTGGGCATCCTCCACTATTATGGCATGTTCTGTTTTGTAACCAAGAATGAGACCAAAGCATTCCTGATGAAAAACCTCTACTGCTCCTATTACGATTTCAAGAAAGGCAGGCTCTTTTAAAACGAGTCTTTCCGGTAACCTAGATTTATTCATTGAATTTAATTATAATTTTGAAAAAATAACAATTTCAATTTATAATAATATTTCTGAATTTTTAAAATGAAAGAAGTTTTAAAGAATATTCCAATCTTTAAAGGTTTAAATGAAGAAGAAAGGATTCTGATATTTAATAACGGGCTTGTTAAAAACTATAGAAAAGGAGAAGTGCTCTTTGAAAAGGGAGAGGTGGGTAGCATGCTATATGTTGTTATAAAAGGAGAGATAAAGATAAGTCTTTTCAGAGATGATAAAGAGATAATTTTAAAATATTTCAGAGAAAAAGAATTTTTTGGAGAACTCTCTCTCTTTACTCTCGGAACAAGAACAGCAACAGCAATTGCGTGCAGGGATTCCACTGTTTTTATGCTTGACCACAGGGTTTTTTTATCAGTCTTAAAAAAATCTCCTGAAATCCTTTTAAAAATAACACGGGAAATAGCGAAGAGAATAGAGGAAAGTAATAAGAAGATATTTTCCCTTGCCTTTCTTGATACAGCCGGCAAAATTGCAAGATACCTTTATGACCTTTCACAGGAAAAAGGAGAGGAAATAGGGGAATGGATTTTGATAAGAGACAGACCCCAAATTTCAGAGATGGCAAAAAACCTGGGAATTTCAAGAGAAACAGCCTCAAGAGTTATAAATACATGGAGAAAAGCAGGAATCATAGAGTTGAAAAGAAAAGAAATTTTTATAAACAGGGAGTTTCTGAGTGAAGTATAAGAATTTTGAAAAATGCGAGAGACTTAAAAAGGGGATTATCTCAAAGGAATTTATAACCTCTTTTTGTGAGAATAACTGTTTTTACTGTGCCTTCAGGAAGAACAGGAGTTTTAAAAGAGAATTTATTCAGCCCGAAAATCTTGCAAAAAACTTCCTTGAGAAATACAGGAAAGGATATGCAAGGGGCATATTTATTTCCTCTGCAATACTTAAAAATCCTGATGAAACCCAGTATCTTATAAACAAGTCCGCAATTATTTTAAGAAAAAAATACGGATATAAAGGATATATGCACATAAAAATAATGCCTGATACTGATTATTTTGCCATAAGAGAGGCTCTCTTATATGCTGACAGAGCCTCTGTTAACCTTGAGGCACCAAAAGATGTTTACCTGAAAAGGCTTTCAAAAGATAAAAACTTTAAAGAAATATTTGATACAATTTTAAATATAAAAAGAGCATATTTTGAATTAAAAGAAAAATACCCTTTTATTTTACCCTATGGTATCTGTACCCAGTTTGTCTATTCTCCTCTAAAAGAGAAAGACAGAGAATATCTTGAATTTACAGAGTTTTTATATAAAAAAATCGGTTTAAAAATGGTTTACTTTTCAAGGTTTACACCCGTATATGGAACCCCTTTTGAAAATTTAAAGCAGGTTCCTTTATTAAGGGAAAAAAGAATCTATCAAGCTTCCCTTTTAATAAGGGATTACGGGTTTTCCTTAAATGACATACATCTTGATGAAAACGGGAATTTAATAAAAAACAAAGACCCGAAACTGATTTATGCTGAAAAGAATTATCATTTATTCCCTGTGGATATAAAAAAAGCCCCCTATGAAGTCTTAATAAAAGTTCCGGGCATAGGTCCTAAAACAGCAAAAAAAATAATTAAAAATAGAAGTAATCTAAATGTTTATAGTCTCAGCAAAATCGGGATTAATCTGCACAAAGCAGGAAGATTTATTTTAGTTTCAGGAAAAAGCCTCATAAGACAGGCAAGTTTATTCTGAAATTTTTTCAAACTCAACCTCCATTCCGTCATAGGCGGGAATCACATCTACTCCTGTATTTTTTGAAAGTTCAGAGGCTAATTCTTTTGGTTTTGCCTTTATAACCTTCATTCCGAAATGGGTTATTATGACATTTTTTGGATTTAAAAATTCTATCACTTCCCGCATCTGCCTGAAACTTAAATGGTCAATGCCTTCCCTCGGCTCAAGTAAAACCATGTGTATTATAAAATTTTTCATATCTTTATAAAATTCAAGTATTTTTTTGTCAAATGAGGTGTCAGTTATAAAGGATAAAGAATATTCCGGAATTTTAAAGCCCATACATTTAACATCTCTGTGGGGATGATAGGGTGATATGCAAAATTCAATGTCGTTTATTTTAATGTTCTCTTCGGGTTTTAAAATGTGAACTTCCTCAACGCTTTTTCTCAAATAAGAAAGCAAAATCGGTTCTGGCCCCAGGGCATCCTCAGGTAAAAATAGTTTCCCCCTTTTTTTAAATCCACCTTCTGTTATTGCCTCAACAATAACATTTAAAGATGCAGAATGATCCAAATCCTTATGGGTTAAAAAAACAGATGTAATTTTTGAAGAATTTATCTTTTTCCATAAAAGCGCTGACAGGGCACATGGTCCGGGATCTATGTGAATGTATTTACCGTTTTTTTCAATCAAATATCCCGCAGACCTTCTTATTCCTTTAAATACAACAAAACGTCCACCACCGGTTCCAAGAAATATCCATTTTATCCGTTTATCCATAAACATTTTAATTATAAAACAGGTTTTATAAAAAATTCTATTTCCTTTAAAATAAACTCCAATGAAAACAGTTGCAATTTTAACAAATTTTGGAATTAAAGACCCCAAGGATGAAAAAATAAAAAAAGTTAGTCCAAAGAAAAAATTTTATTAATGTTCCCGTAAAGGAAAAATTAGTAAAAATTTTAAAATTATTTTTTGAAAATTATAAAAAGCAAATAAAATTATTGTGTTTCAATGAGTTTTAATTTCTTTTTTAAAAAACATTTTCATATTTTAAATGTAAATTTAAAGACAAATTTTAAAAAGGAGTTTCCATGAAAAATCAAAATTTAAACAAAAATTATAAATTAAACACAGGAGGTGTAAAATGTCCAAAAAATTGGCGATTTTTATAATCATGGGAATAGGGATTGAAAGGGTCTACTCCTCTCCAGTTCTTATATGGCAAAAAAAGTATCATCATTATACAGCCTATGATATGGTTTGTGATAGAAATGGGAATTTATTTCTTACCGGAATAAGCAATGATGCCATCTATACCATAAAGGTTTCCCCTCAAGGGCAAATAATATGGCAAAGTTCAATAGATCCTTCTGCTACCCTCGAAGTTTCTTTTGGATTAATCTTGGATAATCTAAATAATTGTATCTATGCTACGGGATATGCAAACTTTGAAGAAAATGACCTTTATTTGGTAAAATATGATGCCCTTTCTGGAGATACATTTTATACAAAACATTTTAACTATTATGAACCAGGAGGAGAAGTTGGAAGAAGTATAGATTTATATGAAGATGGTCGAAAAATCGTGATTGTTGGTCACATTAGAGAGTGGCAAGGAATTTTGTTGCCCGTATATCCTGTAATATATGAAATCGATGCAGATTCTGGAAATTGCATAAATACTGCTTATTATAGTCCTTATGGTGCAGATCAGGTGGGTTTCTGGGGGGAAAATGGTTATGTTTCGATACTGATTATGGATTTATTACTTGTTGTATAGATACAACATTAGACACTATTTTTTGGCAGGAATATAAAACTCGAGTGCCTGATCCTCTCAATATAATTACTTTTGATGGTTGTGAGGAAATAGAGATTGATGATTCGGAGAATGTATATGTGGTGGGAACATTAGGTACTGATTTTGCAATAGGTCCTTTTTATTGGTGGGTGTTAAAATATGATAGAGATGGAAACCTATTGTGGGAAAAAAATTTCGGACAAGGAAGCGGATATGGGTGCGAAATGGATCTCTATCAAAACTTACTTGTGTGTGGTAGGTTGGGGTTAATGGGCAGAATTTTCTATTTAACCCCTACTACCGGTGATACCATTTGGAGCCTTACACCCCCAGGAAGCCAGCTGCTGCAGGATATAGTAAGTTATTCCACCACAGATTCTCTTTATTTTTACGCTATGGAAAATCGAAATGATTCTGTTATTGTATATAAATATTTTTATGATTTTGTAAATATTTCAGAAACCGATTTTTCCTCTAATAATTCCAAAGTGTTTATTGAGGAATTGTTGTTTAGGGATAAATTTATTTTAAAATTCTCTAATCCAAATTCTCTTCCTCTTATGCTCACTCTTTACAATTCTGCAGGAAATCTTGTTTTTAAAACCCTTTATCCTTATACTCCATCTTTCCTCATGATTCAGAATAAAAAATTCGAGAAATTTGGTAAAGGAATATACTTCTTAAGGATTTTATCAAATAAAAAAGAAATAGGGAAATTTAAGATTATAAAGTTTTAGAGTTTAGGAGATATTAGAATCCTTAAAAACTGAATGAAGACTAATAAGATAGATTAAAAGAATTTAGAAGGAGACAATTTAAATAATTTTCTTATTTTATAAATCAAACGGGATAAGGATGCTTGAGGATTTCTCCCTCTTTCCCCAAAAAATTCATAAATTTTTTGA
>FWPU01009492.1_pt1 | contig 15275 bp, 10 predicted proteins | sample 2228361 | NCBI WGS metagenome assembly FWPU01 (sample SAMEA103939777, study PRJEB20133) | metagenome
CCCGCGTGGGCCGCCGTCCGGACGTGCTCGGGCATCCCTGCGGCGGCCATCTCCGCGTAGATGGAGCGGGCGCCGTCGGCGTCACCCTCGGCCAGCAGCAGGTCAGCGCAGCGGAGGTACGCGTCCGGGAACTTCGCCCGCGCTCCCCGGAGGATCCGCGCGGCCTCCTTCCCGCCGATCCTGCCGAGCGCCGAGGCGGCCGCCGCGGCCGTCTCCGGATCCGGGTCGGCGGCCAGCGTCGAGAGCGCCGGCACGGTCTCGCGGTCGCGCCGGACGCCGAGGGAGTCGATCACCCCGGCGCGCACCGCCCCGGATGTCCTCCGTAGCGCTTCGCGAAGTGCCGCCGAGGCCTCCGGGCCCGGTATGGACTCGAGCGCCAGGCGGGCCGAGTGGGAGAGCGTCTCGTCGTGGAGGAGCCCGGCGAGGGCGGGGACCGCCTTCGCCGTCCCGCACAGCCTGAGGCGCTGGCACGCGCGGTCCTTCGCGGCGGGTCCCTGATCGGAGCGGAGGATCTCGATCAGGCCCGCCTCGCCCTCCTGGAGGGCCGCCAGGGCCAGTCCCGCGAATAGAAGCGCCGTCATGCGTTCACAGCCTCCAGGGCGGCCGCGCCGGGAGCGACACGAGCCGGGCGGCCTCGGGATCGCCGATGAATTCCTCCCTGGCCGGATCCCACTTGACCGTTCGTCCGAGGCGCTGCGCTATGCCGCCCAGCAGGACGATGCTGGCGGCGCGGTGGGCGGTCTCCTCGTCGCAGATCGTGCGCCTGCGGGTCTTTACGCAGTCGAGGAAGTTTCCCGAGTGGCTGATGCACCTGTAGAGGTGGACGTCGCCGGCCCCGAGCGGCCGCTCCAGTATCTTGGGCGGGTAGGCGGCCAGCCCGTCACGGTCGACGGCGATGCGGCCCTCGGTGCCGACGAAGGTGGCGCCGCCGCTGCCGCCGATCTTCTCGCCGGGATAGGGGCGCCCGTGGACGACCACGCCGGAGGCGAAGCTGTAGAGGGCGCGGCCCCCTTCCACGCCGATCTCCACCGGGCCGGTGCGGTCGGCGTCGATGGCCCACTGGACGATGTCGTAGTGGTGCTGTTCCCAGTTGCCGCCGTCGAAGGTGAAGGCGTTGAAGGGTATCGTGCCGTAGGGCGACCAGGGCGCCGGTCCGATGAAGAGGTCCCAATCTAGGCCTTCCGGTACGGGTTTCCCCGGCCCGAATCCGCGTATCCATTTGGCCTCGGCGCCGCCGATGTTGGCGTACACCTCGGTGAGCCGGCCGATGCGTCCGCTGCGGACCATCTCGCAGACCCGGCGGAACCTGCCGCCGTACTCGGATCGCTGCTGGGTGCCGGCCTGGTAGATCCGCCCGTAGCGTCTTACCGTGCGGGCCACCAGGATGCTTTCGGCGATGGTGATGGCGGTGGGTTTTTCGCAGTAAACGTCCTTGCCCGCCCTGGCGGCCATGATGGACATGGGGGCGTGCCAGTGGTTGGGGGAGGCGATCAGGACGGCGTCTATGTCCGGGCGCGCCAGGATCTCGCGGAAGTCGGCGTACGCCTCGCAGGACTTGTGGTTTCCGGGGCCAAGCTTCTCGGCGTAGAACCTGTTGACGCGGTCGCGGGCGGATTCCCTCTTCTGGCGCCAGATGTCGCAGACGGCCAGCACTTGGACGTCATCGCGCCCCAGGTATCCGCCGGTGATGTACGTCCATGCGCCGCCGAAGAGGTGGCCGCTCCCCTGGGTGCCCAGCCCGATGAAGCCCATGCCGATGCGGCCGGAGGGTGCGGCGCCGCCGAGCCCCATCGCGCGCGGGTGGAGGATCAGCGGCAGCGTCGCGGCCGACCGGAGGAGGTCCCGTCGGCCTAAGCGGGCGGCGCCGTGGGCCATGTTACAGTTCCCATCCCTTCCTGTAGTTGCGGCGGATGAAGGCGTCCGCCTGCGGGGCGTTTAAGGCCTTCATGTTGGGGCCGTCCCATTCGAGGCGCGCCCCGGTGCGGATGGCCACGTTGCCCGCCAGCACGGCCTCGGTGAGGGGGCCTGCGAAGTCGAAGTTGGAGCAGGCGGGACGGCCGCCCTTGCAGGATATGAACCAGTCCTGGTGGTGGTTGCCGCCGGGGACGCGGGGGAGCGTCTTGGGCGGGCGCTTGAACTCGCGCATCTTCGCCTCGGGGATGATGCGCGGGTTGTCGTCGAAGATCATGAGCTTGCCCTTGTCGCCCACCAGCAGGGTGCCGCTTTCGCCGAGCTGGCGGTCCTCTTCGAGCTCCTCGGGGCGCGGGGGTTTCTTCTTGCCGTCGTACCACGTCAGCTTGACCGGTGGCATCTCCCCGCGCGCGGGGAATTCGTAGCGCACGATGGACCACGCGGGGGCCGTCTCCTTCGTATTTCCCGAGGTTTCGGCCTCGACGGCGGTGGGGTATCCCAGCTTGAGGGCGAGGAAGACGGGCGCCATTCCGTGGCATCCCATGTCTCCGAGCGCGCCGCAGCCGAAGTCCCACCAGCCGCGCCAGGCGAACGGGTGGAGGAGATCGTGGTAATCGCGGTACGGCGCCGGCCCGATCCAGAGATCCCACTCGAGGTTGGGCGGCGGCGGTTTCGAGCGCGGGCGTTCCTCGAGCCCCTGGGGCCATATGGGCCGGTCGGTCCAGAGGTGGACCTCGGTCACGTTCCCTATGGCGCCGGCGGCGATCCACTCTGCCAGGAGGCGCGTCCCTTCCTTGGAGAATCCCTGGTTGCCCATCTGCGTCGCCACGCGGGCCTTCCTGGCGGCCTCCGCCACCTGGCGGGCCTCCCAGATGGAGTGCGTCAGGGGTTTCTCGCAGTAGACATGTTTGCCGAGCCTTATCGCCGTGATCGTCGCCAGCGCGTGGTGATGGTCCGGCGTGGCGACGAAGACCGCGTCGATCGCCTTGGCGGTCTCCTCGAGCATCCGGCGGTAATCGACGTATGTCTTCGCGCCGGGGTATTTCTTGGCCGCTTTGGCCAGGCGGGCCTTGTCGGCGTCGCAGATGGCCACGAGGTTGTGCTGCTCGGCGGCGGCGATGACGTGCGCCTCGGCCCGCCCGCCGACCCCGACGCAGGCGATGTTGAGCTTCTCGTTTGCGGATACGGTCTCCTGCCCGCCCAGGGCGCGCATGGGCACGAAGGCCGGGCACGCCGCCGCGGCGGCTCTCATGAACTTCCTTCGCGATACCTTCCCGTCGTTCATGGGGGGTCCTTTCATAATACGCGGCCCAAGGTATCGCGATCCGCGGGATTTTCAAGAGATCGAGACCGGCCCACGGCCGGCCCCGGTAAACGTTGACAGCGCCGCGCGCCTCTCTAGCATATTCCCGGTCTGCGACGGAGGGGGGGTATGAACGTGATGCGCTGGATCGCGTGCGCGACCCTGGCGGCGGGCGCCTCCCAGGAAGTCCAGGAGCCGCAGGGCGCCGGCAAGATCACCTTCGAGCAACGGCGCGCGCATACGCGGGTACCTTCACCCGCCCAAGACCGGCGATTACGTCTTCTACATTGCCAGCGACGACCACGGCGAGCTGTACGTCAGCACGGACGAGGATCCCATGAACGCGGTGCGCGTCGCGTGGGTCCCCGAATGGACCGATCACATGGGAGAAGTTCGAGGAACAGAAGTCGCGCCCCGTCAGGCTCGAGGCGGGCAAGAAGTACTACGTCGAGGCGCTGGTCAAGGAGGGCGAGGGAGGGGACAATCTCTCGGTGGGCTGGGCGACCCCCGGAGGCCGCTCTTGTCCTGGCGCTGGGAGTTGCAGGCCAGTCGGATCGAGCGGCCGCCGTCGGTGAAGCGCAGCGACGCCGCCCAATTCCCCTCGGTGAGGCTTGTGGGCAGCTCCGCCATTCCGGCGAGATCGACGCTTGCGCCGGGCGCGCACGCGCGGGCGTCGAGGCCGGTCACTGTGGCGTTGGCGTGGGTGCTGCCTGAGGTCAACCGCAGCGCGGCGGCCCACGGCTTGACGTCGTACCGCCGGCCCGCCTCCCCGGAGAAAGTTCCCGAGATGTTTCAGGAAGACGGGGTCATCCCATACCGGTTCCCATGCCTCCTCTCCTCGCTGCGGGTTCGCCCTGTAGTATCCGCCCTTGGCGCCGTCCAGCCGGACCCATTCCGGGTTGGCGTGGACGTAGCCGGTCTCCTTGCAGGTCAGCCGCAGGCTGAAAGTGCAGCCCTTGGGCTGGAATTGCCTGACAAGGTCGTATGCGGCTCCAGTCGAACTCTCCCTTGCGGATTACCGGCCCTCGATGCACCACACGGCGCCGTCGGCGGCGGCCATGTATAGGCGGCCGCCGGCGGCGATCATGCCGTCGAAGACGGGCATCGCCTCCAGCCTGAGCTCCGCGATCTTGGAGCCGTCCTTTGCGGATATCGCCCAGAGCAGGCCGCCTTCCTTCCCCTCCAGCGCGCGGTCCTGGGCCGCCAGTTTCTCGCGGACCGCCGGGTCTAGCGTCCGGCCGAAGGTGGCCTTTTCGTCCACCCGGTCGGGCGGTCCCGCCGCGAAGAGGATCCCGCCCGCCAGGACCATCGCCCGCACGATGAGCGGCGGGTGGGGCACGATCCAGTGGAAGTCGACCGCCGTCAGCTCTTCCGGCTTGAGTGTCTCCGCGCGGGTCTTCCAGTTGACGACGTCGTCCTTGGCCTTCTTGAGCCGGCCGGCGCGCTCGGGGACCATCGTCTTGCCGGCCGCGAAGAGCCGATACTCGAAGATCGACGAATTGCACAGGTATTCAGGATCGATGCCGTAGCCGTAGACCCGACGGTCGTCGAAGACGAGGATGCGTCCCGTGGGGACCAAGCGGCCTGGGGCGAACCACTCGGACCATCCCTCGCCGGCGTTTCTGCCGTATATCCAGTGCGACCGGTGGAACCATGAGTCGTCCAGGAATCCCGTGGGGCTGAACAGGTGGATGCCTTCCCCCTCCTGGTCGGTCTCCTTCTCGGGGGCGACCGTCAGGCGGCGGCCCTCCATGTCGAAACGCTGTGACCGCATGTACAACATCTTGCCGTCGCTGGAGAGGATGTCTGGGAGCGCCACCGGCATCTTTTTCTGCCGGATGAGCGACTGGAGGTTCCGGCCCGTCTCCGGATCTTTGTCGTCGAGCACGGTCTCCGACAGCTTCTTGCCCCTCGCCGGATCGAGTCTGAGGAGGCGCAGGCCCCCGTCGAGGAACATCGACCGCCCCGCCACGGCGAACAGGACCCCGTCCTGTACCAGCACGCTGCCGTGGAGGGGCCATACCGATTCCACCTGCTCGAATGCCGCGTGTCGGCGGTCTTCGGGCGCGGCGCGGAACTTCCAAGCGAGTCCACCGTCTGCGGCGCGCAGGGCGTATATCCACCCGTCGGCCGAGCCGAAGAGCACCAGTCCGCGGTGTATCGTCGGGGGCGAGTCGATCCGCCCTCCCGCCGTGAAGGTCCAGCGTGTCGATCCGTCACGGGCGTCGAGGGCATGGAGCGTGTGGGAATCGACGGATGCCACGTACAGGGTCCCGCCCGCCGCCGTCGGCGCGGTCAGGCGTCCCCCGATCGACGTCCGCCACGAGCGCCTGAGTCCCGTCGAGGGGACTTCGGACCTCGTCATGCCGCTGCGGGCCGGGTCGCGGCGGTATGTGGGCCAGTCGGACGGCGATTCGGGCGGTCCCTCGGCGGGGCCGTACGCCGGTCCGCGCTGCAGGCGTCCCTCCTCCGGGACGTCGCGGGGGACCGGTTTGCCGCCGGCGGGGGCAAGGGCGTTGAAGCCGCGCAGCTTCGACTGGTAGTAGCACGCGCAGGCGTGCGGCGTGACGTAGACCATGCCGTTGGCCGGCACGATGCCGTGAATGCAGCCGCTCCGGACCCAGTGGTGGATCTCCCAGGTCTTGGCCCTCGGGTCGATGAACTCTATGCCGAGCCAGGAGGTCATGATGTACCGGTCGGTGGCCTTGCTGGGGTAGCAGCGCTGGTGCATGCAGGCGAAGGGATTGGCGTCCGGCGGGAACTCGCGTTTTACCTCGCCGGTGCGCGGGTCGCGCCCGGTGAAGGTCCCCTTGGATCTCGGCTGGGCGTTGGCGGTGTCCCCCGACCATACCAGGCCGTCCACCACCATGATGTCCTCCGGGCAGAAATGTCCCGTGGGGTGCAGCTTGGCCTTCCACAGCGGCTTGCCGTCCTCGGCGGAGAGCGCCGCCAGCTGCCGCTGCTGGACCGAGCAGAGGACGACTCCTTCGTGAAGGATGACCCTGGGGGACCAGCCGGTGGGAATGGTCTTGCTGCGGGTGACCGGCTGTGAGCGCCACATGATCCTGCCGCTGCGCGGATCGACCGCGGTGACCGTCTCGCCGTCGTGGAACACGAGCCGTTTCCCGTCCGCGGCCATGGTGAGCGGGACCACGGTTGTCTCCTTCTCCCAGAGCCGCCGGCCGCCGGCGGCGTCCAGCGCCACGAGTCGGCGCGGTTTTTCGTCCCATCCCCAGCGCGCGCTGGCACGCCGCTGCTCTATCCAGCAGTTGGCGTCCTCCTCCTGATAGTCCACCGGACGTGGCGCGGGATTGGCCAGCACGAACAGGATGCCGTCGGCGCACAGGATCTCCTCGGGGCTCCTGGTCCCTTCGGGGGTCTCGATGATCTTGCCGGTGGCCGCATCGATGATGCTCAGGGGGGCGTCTATCCCGAGAGGCGCGTAGACGCGGTCGCAGGCGGCGACCAAGCGGCGGGTCAACTGGGCGGGGCCGCTCTTGAGCGGATAGAAGGGGTTCCACCATGTGGCTATGGGGAGCTTCCAGAGGGTTATGCCGTTGTAAGCGTCCCTGGCCGTGAGCGACCAGCGATCCGGCATGCGGATGGAGGCGGTGGGGCCCTCATCCATGATGGTGAACACGCGGCCGCCGGCGCATACCATGGCGCTGACGCTGGCCATGTGGTCGTGGTGGCGCGCCCACAGCGGTCCGTTGGTCCACTGGAGGCGGCGTGGCGGGCCGACGCGCGCGTCGCGCGACACGGGATTCCCCGCGGCGTCGTAGAAAAAATGGGTCCACTCGTCGGTGTCATTGGGCCGCGGCTTAAGGGTGTTGCGGCCGCCTATGCGGGCCGTTCCGCCGGGCGCCAGTATCCGCATCACCTCCCGCATGGGCACCCCCCCGAGGTCGTCCGCGACGACCAGGTTTGCCAGGTCGTCCACGTAAGGAAGTTCCGTTCCCTTGAGCAGGTCGACTGAGACGGGGCCGTAGAGGCCCAGCGACCGGACGTGGGCGCGGGCCTTCTCCACGTTGGCTGGATCCGCATCGAGTCCGTGGACGACAAACCCGTCGCCGGGCCGGAGCGCCGCGGTGAGCCTACCGTCGCCGCTGCCGAGGTGGACGACGAGGCCGCCCTTGACCCCGGTCTCCTCCATGATCCGGCGCGCCTGGTCGGCATGGGCGGACGCGGCCTGGGAGAGCATTACGGCGATGAGCAGTTTCATGCCAGGATGATAACAGAAACGAGAGGGGGTCACAACCTCGAGGCCTGCCGATTGTCCAAATCTTTTGCCAGGGACGCGGCTCCCCGATAGACTGCCCGTTGCAATGTCGGGTGGCTACCACATCGTCGTCTGCGGCGGGGTCGTGCCCGATCCGCTGCAGACGCTCGAGCCGGTGATGGCGCCGGGAGGGCCGGCGCTCAAGAATGAGATGATGCTGCCGGCGGTCCTGGATCCGTGGGCGGCGTGCGCCCTTTACGAGGCGGCCGCCCTGGCGAAGAAGGCGCCGGGCAGCCGGGTCATCCTGTTGAGCATGGGGCCGCGGGTGAAGCTCCAGCAGGTGATGATGACCGTGGCGCAGAAGGCGCACTTCGAGCTGGTGGCCGTCGACGGCCCGATGGGGGGCTTCACCGACGCCGCCGAAACCGCCGCGGTCCTGGCGGAGGCGATCAAGGCGATCCCCGGAATCGACATGGGCCGGCTGCTGCTGTTCGGCGGTTGGGAGTCGGCCGCCCGCGGGGCGGGGGCCACGCTCCAGATAGTCGGGGAGCTGCTGGGGATCCGCGACCAGTTCCAGGGGGTGGATGAGCTGGCGGTGGAATCCGGCGGGACGTTGCGGATACTGGAGCGCGTGGAGGGCGGCAGGCACCAGGTTTCGTCATGCCCCGGCCCCCCAGCCGTGCTGGGTTGGGCGACGGGGAACTTGCCCGAGCCCCCCAACAATCCCCAGGTCGGGATGGCGAACATGCGGCACGTGATGCCCGCCCTGCAGAAGGCCGCGCCGGTGAAGGTCGGCGCCGGCGGCATCACGTTCCGGAGCGCGGCGGTCCCCCGCCAGCAGCGCCAGACCCGCGTGGTGAAGGACCTCCCCGCCGAGCGGATCGCAGCGGAGATACTCGACTGGATAAGGTCCGGATAGCCGTGGAGAAGATACTCGCGCTGGTGTGCCCCGAGGCGGACGGCACGCTGGGCCGTCCCGCGCTCGAGGCGATCGGGGCGGCCCGGGATCTTGCGGCGTCGCTTGGGGGTCCCGCGTGGGACATTGGGCTTTTCGGCGCCTCCGTAGGGAAGGCCGCCGGCTCCGTGGGGGGCTGCGGGGCGGCGCGCGTCTACGGGGTAGAGGGGGCGGAATTCGCGGATCCGCGATATGGCAGCGACGCGGCGGCCGCCGAGGTCATCTGTCGTGCCGCCGGGGCCGCGCTGGTGGTGGCGCCCGGCACGTCGCGCCTGGCGCGCGTCGCGGCCGGCGTCGCGCACCGCCTTGGCGGACGCGCGGACAACCACGTCACGGCGCTGGAGGCGCATCCCGACGGCGTCTTCATCTCCCGGGGCTTCTACCGCCAGCGCGTCGAGGCCGTGATGTCCCGCAAGACGCGGCCGTGGATACTGGTCCTTGAGCCGGGCTCGCGGGCGCCCGCCGCCGCGGCGCCGGGGGACGCGCCCCTGGAGATGGTCCCTGCGAAGGCCGAGGGGCGCGCGTGGATGGAGGGGTTCCGCGAGCCGGCCGCGGGGGGCCGGACGATCCGGCCGGACGCGGAGCTCCTTTTCGTGGCGGGCGCGGGGTGGACCAAGAAGCAGGCCGGCGGCCAGGTCCGCGCCGCGGAGGCGGAGAATCTGATCCTCGAGTTCCTGTCGAAGACCCGGGCGTCGCTGGGGAGCTCGAAGTCGCTGGTGGACCAGCAGGGCGAGGGGCAGGCGGTGCTCTCGTTTCTCACGCACCTTCACCAGGTGGGGCAGACGGGATCGACCCCTCGGCACCCGAAGGGGCTGGCCACGTGCTGCCATGGGGAGGAGCCGCACGTGGTGGGCTGGCGGTTCATCCCGCAGAGGAGGGCGATAAACCTCGATCCCAACTGCGGCTGGGCGAAGGGGAAGGCGGACGTGGTCTACGTGGCCGATGCGTTCGAGGTGATGGTCAGGTTGAACGAGATGCTCTCTTGAGGGCGGACGTCCCGGTTTTTCGCGGGTGGTATGGAAGGTCGGTGCGTTGTGTGACGCCTGATGAGGCGTCGCGGGAGGTGTGCGATGAAAAGGTGGATGACGGCGGGGCTCGTGGCAGTCTCGTTTGCCGTGGGGATGTTGGCCGCCTCGGCGGGCGCGCAGGATCCGCCTCCCCGGCAGGGGCGCCGCGGGCCCTCGGGTGCGGGACTCCAGCCGGTGCCCGCGCCGCCGCTGGCGAAGACCGAAGAGGAGAAGAAGATCCTCGACGTGCTGGACGACATGTACAGGAACCAGCGCCGGGGGATGATGAACGTCCCGCAGGAAGACGGCCGCCTGTTGCGGCTCCTCGTAGAGGCGGTCGGGGCGAAGCACGTTGTCGAGATCGGCACCTCCAACGGCTACTCCGCCATCTGGATATGCCTGGGATTGAAAGCGACCGGCGGCAAGCTGACCACACACGAGATCGACGCGAAGCGCGCGGGCTTGGCGCGTGAGAACTTCAAGCGGGCCGGCGTAGAGTCGATCGTGACGCTCGTGGAGGGGGACGCACACCAGGAGATCGCCAAGCTGGAGGGGCCCATCGACATCCTCTTCCTCGACGCCGACAAGGAGGGGTATGTCGATTACCTCAAAAAGCTGCTTCCCAAGGTGCGTCCGGGAGGGCTCATACTGGCGCACAACGTGAGCAGCCATGGGGGGGAGATGAAGGAGTATCTGGACGCGATAACGACGGATCCCTCGCTGGAAACCTTGTACGTGAACCGTCACGCCGCGGGGGTGTCGCTGACCCTCAAGAAGCACTGACGGGGGGCGGGATCGATTTTTCGCGGCGCGCGTCGGCGCGCGCCTGTATACTCTTAATTATTTCGGTCGCCGTGGCGGATCTCCCCACCGGGAAGGCGGGCCTCTCCGGGATGGAGAGGCGGTTGGCGTATCTCGCGATCCGGAAGGGCTACATCACCCTGGATCAGCTGAACGAGGCCGTTTCCGTTCGCCGCTCCACCGATCCCGCGGCCCCCATCGACGTCGTCCTGGTTTCGCTCGGGTATCTGGGACAGGAGGCGGCCGATCGGCTGGTGCGGGTCGTACAGTCGGAGGGCGCTCCTGCCGCAGTCCCGCGGGAGCTCATCGCGCCGCCGGCGGGGGCTCCCGCGCAGCCGGAGGAACCGGAGATCCAGATCGTGGGCCCCTGCACTATCATGGAGCCCATTGGCCGCGGGCCTTCGGGGACGGTATACCGCGCGTTCCACGGCGACCTGGGCCGCGAGGTGGCGCTCAAGATGGTTCCGAAGAACTCTCTGAACGCGCCTTTCATCGAGAAATTCGGGGAGCGCGCGCGCCGCGTCTGCGGGCTGACACATCCCAACATAGCCGAGGTGCTCGAGGTCGTGGACCGTCCCGAGGGGCTGTACATAGCCTCCGAGCTCGTGGAGGGAACGACTCTTCTGGATCATGTCCGCCGGGACGGCCCGCTCGACGTCGGCCGGGCGATAGCGGTGCTGCGGCAGATCGGGTCGGCCCTCCAGGCGGCCCACAGGACCGGTGCCGTTCACGGGAACCTGAAGGCGGAGAACGTCTTCCTGGCGGGCGATCTCGACGTCAAGCTGACCGACTTCGGACTTGCCAGGGACGACCCAGCGTTTCTCAGGGCGCATGCGGATCTCGCCGGCGGAATACTCCACGTCATGCCCCCCGAGCAGTGGAGGCGGGCGGCGGTACCGGCGAGCGATTTCTACGCCTGCGGGGTGCTGTGGCACTACATGCTCACCGGTACGTTCCCCTTCACCGGCAAGGGGTACATGGTCACCCGCCAGAACCACGAGCGGGGGATCGCGTCCATGCCGACGGAGTGCCGGTCGGATCTGCCGGCGGGCGCCGACGTCCTGTTCAGATCCCTCGCCCACAAGAGCGCCAGGAAGCGGTATTTGCACGTCAGGGATCTGCTGGCGGATCTGAGGACCCTGGAGATCGGCCTGACTCCCAAGGGGCCCCGCCCCCGGCCGGCGCCCGCCGCCGGCCGCGTCAGGTCCGAGGGAGGGCAGAAGCCGCCGCTGCGCCTCCGGTCGCGCCCTAGCGGAGGAGAAAGAGCCACATCACGATGAGAACGGTGGTCCCTATCAGGGTGATGGGGCCCCAGATGTTCTCCACCGGGTGATCGTAGTAGAGAAATCCGAACAGGTAATCCTTCAGGCCGAGCCTCCGTCCGTCGGGCCTGCGCTCGAAGTCCTCCCGGCGCGCGTTCCTCGCGGCCCTGTATAACGCCCCCGCCAACCAGATGGCCGACGGTATGAGGATCATCGTCAGCAGCGAGAGGCGGAAGAGCACGCCGGGCGGGATCGCGCCCGGCGGTTGTCCGCTGGCCACCCTGAAATACGCGATCCCCAGGAGGGTCAGGAAGAGCGTGGTGAAGAACATGACGTAGAGATACCCGAAGGCGGTCCGCAGGAGCGAGCGCAGGTCGGAAGTCATGTCCTTACGGAGCCGATGGATGTTGGATACGACCTCCTCGAGGCCGAGTACTATGCGGTCGGCGGTCCGGTCCAGCCGGTTGTTGAGCACCTGGGCCCTGTAGCCCAAGGCCTCCATGCATTCTCCCGCCGAGAATATCGAGCCTGCCGCGGGCATCAGGTGTCCTGGGCCCTCCATGTCCTTCCGGCGGCAGTCCGAGCATACGAGGCCTTTGGCCCCGCTGTCGAGGTGGACCATCCTGGTGCCGCAGCCCTCGTGAAGGCCTATCAGGCAGTTCATGCAGATGCCGTCGGAGGCCTTCAGGGGTTGGCGGCACTCGCGGCACTCGCGGCCCAAGGATTCGATGAGGCGCTCAACTTCCCGCCTCTTGTCGCCGGGGAGCGGGAAATACTTGAGCCTGAGGGCGCCGACGGCGGCCGCCGACATGGCGCAGCGGACCAGGTCGGGTCCCTGGAGCTTGTAGATCCATCTTGCGGCGTCCGCCACCATGACGCCTGCGGCCAGGGGCCCGAGCACGAGCCCGAGCGTCCTTGAGAACGCCGAGCCGGCCGCGGTCGAGAGCCCTCCCCCCCCGACCGCGCGGGCCAGCCCGCGGGCGGCGCGCAGGATGGTTTCGTAGGCGCCCGCGCCGCCGAGACGCAGCGCCGCCAGGCCCGCCCCCAGCATGCCCGCCAGGACCGGCTCCTTCGGCGGCGCCAGACCCGCCCGCTCCGGTTCCAGGTTGGCCATCAGGATCGTCAGGACGATCTCACGCGCGTAGAGAGGATCTCCCAGCAGATCCTCCATCCGCCTGACGAGGCTTTCATTGACCTGCGTGGCCTTTATCAGGTCGTTGACGATCTCCGAGTAGGGCACTCCCGCCTCCTCGGGGCCGCGCAGGGTCCTCCGCCAGAGGAAGGCGAGGCTCGAAGATCCCTGGTACCTGAGCTCGCGCTCCACGAGGCGCCGGAGTTCATCGTTCGAGAGCGCCTCCCATTCCTTCTTGGCCTCCTCCAGGCCGTGCGCCACCGATGCCAGCCCCCGGAGCTCGTCCCGGGGGCATTTTTCCAGGACCTCGCGCAGGCGGTCGCTCTCAGGCATTCCATCCCCCGGCAAGTCGGAATAAGGCCCTCATGACGAGGAAATTATAGCGTGATAGAACTCGGCGTAACAGTTGGGTGGGCGGTCGGCGGCGTAGCATATATGGGCGTCAAGTCAGTGATTCGGAGGTGGATATGACCGGGGCGGGAATCTTCGTCCTGTTGGCGCTGGCCGCCGGCGGATTGCCGGCGCAGGAACGGGTGCGCGAACGGCTCGACCGCGGCCTTGTGGCCCTGCCGCGCGGCGGCGGGAAGGTGTACCTGGGCTGGCGGCTGCTGGCAAGCGATCCGGCGGATGCGGCCTTCAACGTCTACCGTTCCGCTTCCGGGGGCGCCATGCAGCGGATAAACCCCGAGCCGATCCGCGGGACCACCGATTTCGTGGACGATTCCGCGCCCGTCCAAGGTCCTTGCACCTATGTGGTCAGGGCCGTGACTCGCACCGGCGAAGGCGCGCCTTCACGGGCCGCCGCGGTCCAGCCCGGGGCCTCCCGCGATTACGTGGGGTTCAAACTCGAAGAAGGGGTCAGGTTTCAGAAGGTGGGGCTGGGCGATCTCGACGGCGACGGCCGCCTGGATTTCGTCCTGAAGCACCCGGACGAGAACGTCGATCCCTACGAGAAGTACTGGAAGAAGAGCACCAGCACCTACAAGATCGAGGCCCGCCTGCACGACGGCCGGCTCCTCTGGGTCAATGATCTCGGCTGGTCTATCGAGCGCGGCATATGGTATTCCCCCATGGTCGTCGCCGATCTTGACGGGGACGGCAGGGCCGAGGTGGCCCTCAAGACCGGCGAGGGGGATCCGCGCGATCCGGACGGGCGTGTCACGTCCGGTCCCGAGTGGGTGTCCGTCTGGGACGGAATGACTGGGAAGGAACTGGCGAGGGAGGCGTGGCCCCCGCGGGAGTTCGGAGGAAAGAGCCTGGGCTACAATTATTACTGCCGGAACCAGCTGGGGGTGGCATATCTCGACGGCAGGACGCCCGCCCTGATCGTCGAGCGCGGGACGTATTCGATCATACAGGTGGTGGCCTACCATTACCGGCAGAAGAAGCTCCGCAAGCTCTGGGAGTGGAACACCGAGATGGAAGCGGAGCCCAGGAGATGGAGGGGGCAGGGCGCCCATACCCTGCAGGCGCACGACGTGGACGGCGACGGCCGCGACGAAGTGGTGGTGGGATCCTGCGTCATCGACGACGACGGGAAGGGGCTGTGGACGACGGGGCTGGGACATCCAGATCACTGCTACGTGGGCGAGATCGACCCCGCAAGGCGGGGGCTGGAGATCTTCTACGGCATGGAGACGGCGCAGAAGGCGGCCAATGGGCTCTGCGTCGTCGATGCCAAGACCGGGGCGGTGATCTGGGGACACAAGGGGGCCACGCGCCACGTCCACGGCTACGGGCTGTGCGGCGACATTGATCCTCGCCATCCAGGCGCCGAGGCCTACGGCTACGACACCGACCCGAAGAAGGATTTCGCGAAGGCGTGGCTCTACAGCGCCCGGGGCGAACTCATCGAGGAGTTCGAGAAGCCCCCGAGGTTCTCCCGGCCGGTCTACTGGGATGCCGACCCGTACAGGGAACTCGTGTGCGGATCGGCGATCGAGAAATACCGCGGCGGCGCGCCGCCGGTCAAACTTGTGGGGCGGGTGGCGCTGATCGCGGACGTACTCGGGGACTGGAGGGAGGAGCTCGTGATGACCGTTCCGGGGGAGCTGAGGATATACACCACGTCGATCCCCGCCGAGGACCGCCGCGTGTGCTTGATGCAGGATCCGGTCTACCGGGCGACGGTATTGGCGGCGGCGCAGGGATATTTCTACAACCCCATGCTCGGCTTCCTCCCCTCGGCGGGGAAGTAGATCGGCGGCGTCACATTGCCGTGTCGTGGCAGCGGGTTGCGGATTGATTTTACCGGGTCTCCCCCACCGCGCCGTATGCCGCCGGAATCGCCTGCAGGTCCGCGCCGGGGCTGGTATAATACGGATAAGTTGGGCGGTTCCGCCGGGCGGTTTCGTTGTCGGGGTGGGTTCATGGAACCACGAAAGTTGTTGCTGGTTGCCTGGTCGGCGGCGGTCCTCTTGTTGACGGCCGACCCAGCGGAATCGTCTGAGCTCCGGATATTATGCGCCCGCTGCATCCAGTCCGACAGGATCCCGACGCCGCAACCGCATTGCGCGTACTGCAACAGGCGGATCGGCACCGGTCACGCGCCCGGATGCCCGCAGGGGCCCAAGCAGCAGCCGGCGGCCGCCCCCTCGGCCGCCCCTGCCTTGAATCCCTCGCAGCAGGCGGCGCTCTCGCTCGTAGGGGGTCTCTTCCAGAGCGTGTTCAGCGGCGTCTTCGACG
>FWPU01009493.1_pt1 | contig 15275 bp, 14 predicted proteins | sample 2228361 | NCBI WGS metagenome assembly FWPU01 (sample SAMEA103939777, study PRJEB20133) | metagenome
CTGGCCTTGCTGGGTTTCTCTGTGGACATCTACACCAGACTCTGTGCTGATTCCGCCAAACCGCCCTAAAAATGAGCGAACCATGGGCAATCTACTAATCTACCAATTTACCAGCCTACCACTCACCCCACCACCCTCACCACAATCACGCTGATGTTATCCTCCCCGCCGGCCAGGTTGGCCCGGTGGATCATCTCGGCGCAGGCGGCCTGCGGATCGGGACAGGTCAGTCGAGGACTGTCCCTGATTTTCGGAATGCCTGGATGGGAAAGGACGGCCAACGTGGCGGCCTCGGCCTGGAAACGCTGATTTGCCTTTGCAACCTCGATGGGATCGGTGGCATCGAAGTAATCCAGCATTTCCTTGATTACACATTTCCGCTCCACTCCAGCAAGGGATTGAGTTGCCAAATGGATCGCGCCCATGCCGCCTTTCGACAAAGGCTGGATGATCCGATAACGGCCCTGACCTATCACCTGACCTGGCCGCAGGCTGACCAGATTCTGTCCGCCCAGTAGAGAACCACAACCACTGCAGAACTTCGCGGTATCCCGATTGTCGGTTCCGCATGTAAGGCACTTAATCACAGGCTTCCCCCAACTCGCTATCCTTCGATCTCAAACGAGATCTCGACCAGCCTCGCTTCATCCAGATACACCACCGCCCGCCACATCCCGGGATAGTTCACCGCTTCGGCGCCGGAGAGCCGCAGGCCGAAGATGCTGGCCTCTACTTCCGTCTGGCCTGCAGCCGCTACCACCAGCTCGGCCCGCTCACGACTGAGATGCAGCCGGCCGTTCGGCCGAAAGAACTGGACGAAGAGCCGATGGCTGTGCGGGCGTCGCGGCTCCAGGTTCGCCAGCCGCAGGCGGATATGAAACCCTGTGTCCTCTGCACTGAAGCGACGCACGGGCGCCATGGCCTGTTTCTCTCGCGACCAGCCGAAGCCAGGATAGGCGCCCGCCTCCAGCAGGCGCAACAACAGAGGCGCAGCAGCGCCAGGGGACGCAGCCGGCCCCGACTTCACCTCGTGACCGGCCAGGGCCTCCGGTGCGGCAGATGCGAGCACCAGCCGGCTGCCGCATCGGGAGCAGAACTGCGCCAAAGGGCGGTTGGCCGCCTGGCACTGCGGGCAGACCCTCGCCAGCGCCGCGCCGCATGACCAGCAGAAGCGAGCTTCCGGCCGATTCGTTGCGCCACAGGCGGCACAAGTCGGCAAGTCCATGGGCACATCTCCGATCTGGCGCATCATGGCCGACGTCACTTGGCGCGCGCCCCGCTGTGGCCGGGAAGGCGCAGCCAGCCGCCCTGCCACTCGATGAAGCCGATACTCGCCAGGGCGCCCAGCAGCCCAGTCGCGGCTGCGACCTCGTCCAGATTGCCGATGATGGGCAGGTTGTCGGGGACGAGCTCCAGGACGCCAGCGGTTGAGTTGATAGTGATAGCCATGGTTACCTCTTTACACTTCACTGGCCTCCTATTCCACCCACACCACGACGGCCGAGATGTTGTCCTCGCCGCCGTTGGCGTTGGCTGCGTCTATCAGCCGCTTGCAGGCCTCCTGCGGGCTGGGCGCCTGTTCCATGATCACCGTGAGCTGCGGGTCGCGCACCATCTCCCACAGGCCATCGGAGCAGAGGAGCAGGCGATCGCCGGGCCGCAGCTCCTGTCGGAAGACGTCCACCTCGACCGTCGGTTTGTCCCCCAGCGAGCGGAAGACCAGGTTGCGCTGCGGATGGGTGTACACCTCATCGGGCTGGATCATGCCGGCCTTGACCAGGCTCGCCACCACCGAATGATCCTGCGTGATCGGCTCGAGCTGTCCGTCTCGCAGCAGGTAGGTGCGGCTGTCACCCACGTTGGCGACATACGCTGTCTCCCCCTTGAGCACGGCCATGGTGACGGTGGCGCCGGTGTCGGCAGCCTCCTGTGGCCTGGCGTGAGCGATGCCGCGCACCACCTCGTTGGCGCGCTGGATCGCGGCGCGAATCCGATCCTCCATCTCCGTCTCGGCCAGCTTGCGCGTGGCCGCGCCCCGGCCGGCCGCCATGGCCTCGATCCTCGCGGGATCGAGCTTCACCGTCTTGCGGCGATCCGCCGCCTCGAACAGGTCCTTCAGCTCCTCGCGGATCGTCTTCACGGCCCACCCGCTGGCAAGCTCGCCGCCGGCGTGGCCGCCCATGCCGTCGCAGACGATAAAGAGGCCGACCGGCTCCTGGTCTGACGACTGGCGGACGTCCATGAACGCTTCGTCCTCGTTGATCTCGCGCACCCGGCCGCGATCGGTTGCGCCAGACGCCCGGTAAGACACAGCCATATACGCCTCCTTCAGGACGCACCGCTTCATCCGAATACGGTGCAGGATGGCCGCCTGCCCACTCCTACGGTGGTCACTATCTTATCGGTAGAGGAGTCAATCGCAGCCTGAACATGTCACCGCACCTGCCCGCACCACAGACACACGCGATGCGTCTCGTACTCCACATCGCCAATGATCCAGGGCGTTTTGGTACAGCACCGCATCGCAGACACTGGATCATGGCATCCCCTTCGGAATCTCACAGCCTGCCCGTCAGCCGCAGCGTCACGGTCTGCGAGACCCGCTTCGCCAGCCGGCCGATGATCGGGATGAAGTTGGCGTCGCTCTTGATCTCGAACCATTCGCCGCCGGTCCGCTCCGCCATCTCTTGCCAGCACTTGAGCCTGGGCGTGATGCAGAACGCCAACGCCTTGACCTCGCACAGCAAGCCGGTCACCTTGTCGGCCGAGTAGCCCTTCGTGTCCGGGTCGTGCGGCGGCGCGTCGGTGATCAGAATGACGACCTTCTGCGCGTCGGGCCGGAACTCCATGCGCAGCGCCTCGCGCACCGCGTCCAGAGACGATTCCGGCTCGTCGCCGCCCTCGGTGCGCGGCAGCTCCCTGATCCAGTCCTGGAACTCCTCGGCCCTGGCTGTGGGCGGATAGATGCTCATCTTCTCCTTGATGAGCAGGTCGCCGAAGCCGATCAACCCTAGGCGGTAGTCAATGCCGCTGGAGGCCAGCTCATGCGCGAACGCCAGGCAGATCTTGAGCAGCCCCTCGATCTTATCGCTCATGCTGCCGGTGGTGTCAATGGCGAAGATGACGTCGGCCTTGAGCGGCGGCGGCCGTTGCGCGGCCTCCAACGCGGCGGTGATCTCCGGCGTCAGGCTCAGCCGCTGCGAGCGGTGCGTCGTGCTGGCCGCCGCGACCGCCGCGCCGCAACCGCTGCAAAAGCGCGCATCGGGCTTGACTTCATTGCCACAGACTTGACACTGCATATCCGGCCCTTCTTGTGGGGTTGCTTCTCAACTCCCCACGGTGAGATCTACATCCCCGATCGTGATGCGCCATCCGGGTTTGATCAGGTTCGGCCCGACGATGCGCCGGCCGTTGACATAGGTCCCGTTGCGGCTGTTCTTGTCGTGCAGCACGTACTGGCCGTTCTCGTAGCGGATCTCCGCATGGTAGCCTGAGATGGTCGCCGCAGGCAGGACGATGTCGTTGTCCGGCGCGCGGCCAATGGTCGTCACGCCGGCGCGCAGCGCATATCGCTGTCCGGTCTGGCCGGCCGCCAGCCACAGCGCGCCGGCCGGCGCGGGCGATGCGGGCCAGCCCCCAGGCGCAGCCGGCGCCGGCGGCGGGGACGGCGAGGGAGCCACAGGCGCTGCGGGCAGGGCCGCTGGCCCCGCAGCCGGTTCAGCCACCGGCCGATCGGTCGCGCCGCCCTTGTCGCGGTAGATCAGCCGCGTGCTGCCCACCATGATCTCGTCCTCATTCAACAGCGACTGGCGCGCCACCGGCTGTTTATTGACCAGCACCACCGCGCCCGGCGCCGCCTCGATGACATAGCCGCTGCCCGCGTGCGTCAGGGTCGCGTGCTGCCCTCTGATCTGCGGGTCGCCGAAGATCGGGATATCTCCCCGCTCGTCGCTGCCGAGGGTCAGGGTGGGTTTATCCAGGAAAAACTCCCGTCCCTCGAAGCGGCCGGAGACGACTTTCAAGGTGGCTGGCGAGAGCTGGCGCTCCAGGATGACGATCCAGAGGCCGATGCACGCGCCCAGGATGGTCAAAGCAACCGCACGGTGCACAACACCGGTGCCAAAGCGCAACCAGGCGAACTGGTCAATCAGGTCGAACGCAAAGCCGCCGATCGCTCCTCCGATCAGGCCGCCCAGTGCCGCTGCGCGCATCCCTTGTCGTGACTGCCGGGTAATGCCCTCCGCGGTGCCAACAAATGCACCGAACACCGCCCAACTCAAGCTCCGGCCAACAAACGGGAGCAAGATCAGTAGTTGGTAGATAATCTGACCCAGGGCTATTCCCACCACCCCGCCAACGACACCAACTTTCGCTCCGGTTGCGATGCTTCGCTTCAGTCGGTAGGCCGACTGCATGAAGATTTCGCTCGCTATCCCAAGAGCCGTTCCAATACCCAGACCGACCAATGCTCCGAATGAGATGACGCCAAACCAGCCTTGAGTCCAAGACTCTGCTAGCACTTCATTGAGCAACCAGCCTAAAAGACCGCCAAGTCCGCCAGCTATCGCGCTGCGCATGCGTTGGTCGTTGAGTAACACGGGTATCCTTTTCGTAAGGATGCCAAGCGTCTTGGGTCACGTGCCAGGCGCCTGCGCAGGCGCCTGGCACGCGGCTCGCCTCATGCCGTCTGGAACGTCAGCACCACCCGACCCAGCCGCAACTGGTCGCCGTTGTTCAGCGGCTGCGGCGCGCCCGGGGCCAGCTTCTGGTTGTTCACGAAGGTGAAGTTGGTGCTGTTCAGGTCCTCCACGGTCCACTGGAAGCCGTTGAAGGCCAGCTTCGCATGGCTCCGGGAGACGCCGCCTTCGACGCCGCCGTGGGGGGTCAGGTCCACATCGGGGAAGATGCCGCTCACCGGATCCTCGCGGCCGACGAGCACCTGGGACTTGCCCGTCAGGTCGAACTGGGCGCCGGTAGCGTTCACCACCAGCCGGGGGCGCATGGCCGGCGACGGCGGCGGGACAACGGGGGGCGGCGCGACGACAGGCCCTCCGACCGGGGCAGCGGTCAGCGATGCGCCGCAGTTATCGCAGAAGGCCTGCCCGGCCGGGCTGAGCTGCCCGCAGGCCGGGCACTTCACCATGCCTGCGGCCGGCGGCGCTGCCATAGGGACGGCCGGCGCGGGCGCCATTGGGGGCGCCGCCGGCGCGGGCGCAACGGCCGGAGCCGGGGCGCCTGTGAGGGCCGCGCCGCAGCCATCGCAGAACGCCTGACCGGGGATGACGGCTGCGCCGCAGGTCGGACAGGTCATGCCGCCCCCTGCAACAGGGGCTGCGGCCGGCGCGGCTGGCGCCGGGGCGGCCGGCCGAACGCCAGTGAGGCTGGCGCCGCAGTGGTCGCAGAACGCCGCACCGGCCAGGTTTTGAGTACCGCATTGTGGACAAGTGATCATATATTCCTTCCGTTTCGGTAGATTGGTAGACTATCGCCCACCCGGAAGTGGTCCCAGACGCGCGCCGGGTTCGGGTGGTTGAGGCTGGCCAGGATGCGCGCCTCGGTCCGGAACTGATCGTAAGCGGCCTGACGTTCTTGCGGGGTGGTTGCAGGATCGGGCAACAGCTCTTTGAGCGCGCGCAGCACCCCCAGATTGAGGTCCTCGGCCAGATACACCGTGGCCTGGCCGCCCCCTCCGATCTGGCGGACGATGCGATAGCGCCCCTGTAACATAGAACCTGAGGCCAACCTCAAACCTCAGTGAATCGTGGTAGCGCGTGGTCAATGTGCATAAAATGGGTTCATGGTGACATATACTCCTGGTTACAAGACGAAAGGAATCATCGACATGAACCCACAGAGCATATTTTGTCCGAACATTGATTGCCCGGCAAGGGGACGTCGTGCGGAAGGCGACATCAGCATTCAGGGCTACAAAGAGATGAACGGACGGTGAAGGATTGGCGGCAGCGGGCAGGCGCGCATCACCCGCGGGTGCATGCGCATCTGGTGGAGCAGCGGCAGTTTATCCTGGAGCATGTACAAGGAGGGGCAGCACGAGATTGGCCGTCCACGCGTCCACGCGTCACGAATCCGCGAAGGACCATGACGACGAGTGAGACGCGCCAGTGCAGGCGGATGCTTCGTGGATTCGTGAGCGCAATTCGTGGACGGTCATCCCTTCTCTTCCTGTTTTCGCTACCGAACTCAGATGGACCTCAAGTTTGCGGGAACCCGCTTGGTTGTGGACGACTGTCGCCAGGCTGGCGATACCATAGGGTAGGGGCGCTCGCCGCGTCCAGGAACCTATCCGAAAAGTTTCGGCGCGGTCTCCTGACCATGCCCCTGGCTGGTCAGGAGACCAGCCAGAACCGTTCTTCGGATCGGCTCTTAGCAGGTTCAACGGCTGCCTTGTGTTTCCACGCGCACGCGGCTAAGCGGAGATCTACGGGCCTTCCGTTACGTACCATTGCCCACCCTTCCTCACCAACGGCACTTCCACATCAAATGGGGTCACTAATTGCGTGCCCAACGCTTTGGTGCGGACCTTCCCACTGGCTCGCACGGCTGCCTCATACCCATCATTGCGGATGGTCCGCACCTTCAGCTCGACGAACTCGCTGGAGCTGCCCCCAACCAGCGCCTGCAGGCCAACCTGTAGTAAGATAGCGCCCAGCACCTCGTCGGCCACATCTGGATCTACAGTCTCCTGCAGCGCTGCCAGATCGTTGCTGGCCGCCGCCCGCAGGAATTTCTCCGCCACCCGAGCTGGCTCGTCCTGACGACTACAGGCTGCTATAGGTGAGACCAAGATGACAAACGCAACCAGAATCAGCCATCGCTTGCATAAGCGGTTCACGGGTCACCTCCCTGCACAGATAGCACCTCCGCGCACTCAATGCACATCCTTTGCTCCATTTGGAATGCCAACACCAATCCTTCTGCGTGCCTCTTGTGCCAATGGTGTAGCTTATCAGTACACTGGCGCTTCTTTCTTGGGTATGGCTTTGCCTCCTACAGCCTCATAACACCTGGGAACTACCCCATTCGTCATGATCGCCGGCGGAAGCGGAAGAGAACGAACCCGCCAGCAGCAGCTAGAATCACCAACCCAGTTACTAATGCGATTGTCAGCTCCCCAATTCCGCCAGGCTCCGTAATGTCGGCTTGAGCTGTATCGGCTTCAGCTAGCTTCTCCCAAATAGCAACCTCCTCTTGCGTCTCATCCGCGTTACTGGCTATGAGCCTTTGTCCCCTCAACTGAAGGCTATAACCGGAGCGCGCTCGTTCTCCCGGACTATATGTAAAGTGAATGTAGGACTGACTTGGACCGGTCACCTTCTCGACCTGCGCCATGCTCTGGAAAACGATCTGGTTGAGTCGGTCCAACCCCTTGCTCTGCACCGACACGACGTAGACAAGCGACCCATCAGCGCCGCGTTCTTTGCGTTGCTCTACACGCACTTCGCTGCCTTGTGCACGATCTAGCATTGGCTGCTGCAGCGACTGGACCAGGCGATCCACTTCTTCATCACCCATCGCCGCATAGTCCTCTGCCGTCACAATCCACCAGGTCTCAGCTTCCCAGCGCTCACCTCCAAGGAGCGTGACGTGGTCGGCCACACTTGGATTCACACTCGCAACAGTGATGTCAGCCTGAACCATAGCGCCTTCGCTCAGGTCGCGCCAGATGGCCGCCCCTCGTTCCACCTCGTTGGCATTGCTGGCGATGATCTTATCTCCCTGTACCTGAAGGCTATAGCCATAGGCGCTTTGCCCAGTTGGTGCGTACTCGAAGTGGATGTAAGGTTCATCGGCGTCGGTAATTGCCTTGATCTGCGCGCCATCGTGAAAGAGAAACTGGTTCAAGGCATCTAGACCCTGACCGCGCGTTGTGACGACATATATTACGGATCCGTCACTACCCCGCTCCTTATCTCGTTGTATGGATAAGCTGAGCGCCCCTGCCTGGTCCAGTAGAGGCTGCTGTATTTGCCAGATCTGATCATCTACTACTGCCTCATCACCGATGGCAGCATATTCGCTGGCTGCTACAATTAACCGAATTTGCGCCTTCCAGTGCTCATCCTTGAATAGGATAAGGCGATGTTCAAGAGCTGGATGGGCTACCGGTAGAACGATCTCAGCCTGCGCCAAACCGCTTTGCATCAGATCTGCCCAAGCCAGGGTATTTCCGCTCACTCGATCGGCGTTGGTTGCAATGATCTGGCCCCCTCTCATCGTGAGCGTGAGACTGTAGGAGCGGGCACCGCTGAACATGGGGGTATAGCTGAACTGGAAGTGAGATTCTTCAGAAGTCTTGGTCTTTTGGATCTGGGCGGTGCCGTCAAAAACGAACCAGTTAAGTTTGTCAAATCCCTCCCCCCTAGCATCAAATATGTAGATAACCGATCCGTCAGAGCCAGATTGTTTGGAATGCGACAAATGTATACCCAACGTGTTGGCAAGGTCCTCCTTTTCCTGGAGGGCTTGTGCGACCTGTGCATCCAGCACTTCCTCGCCGCCAACGAGCGACAGTTCGTACTCGGAGACGGTCATGCGCACACTGGACGTCCAGCGCTCGTCCCAGGACAGAGCGACCTGGTTGTCCATGGCGCCAACGCAGCCAGTAAGGATCAACAAGATCACGTAAACAGAAGCGACCAACGCCCCGCGCGCCCGTTTCTGCGCCATAGCTGAGTTCACCATGTTCCACCTCCTCATGTTGATGGTACCCGATCGCGCGCGTCCATCTTTACATCACCTTTGTGGGCTGTATACCTCCATACTTTCGCCGCTACTTTTCAACAAGGGCGAAAAACACTTCGCCCAGACGGTCGCTCTTACGACTCCCTGGGTTATGGGCCGAGATGCACCGGCAGTAGCAGCGCGTCGGAAAGACTACGGGCTTCGCCTCCTCGCGAAGATCAACACCCCGCCCCCTATCGCCGCCAGGGCGCTCCCAATCTGAAGCAGACGGTACATCGCTGCTGTCTGCTCATTCCGTTTCACTATTTCGTACGGCATGAGAAACGCGGGCGGCAGGTTTGAGATCTGGGAAGTGGCCCACAGAAACACCAGAACTCCTGCGATGAGCAGGACAATCCCTGCGGTTCGACGATCCATTTTGCACCTCCTTGGCACTCGGGGAGCATGAATCAACCAGAGCACTCCAACTCCCATGACAGAGTGCGGTCCGCTATCATTTATGGCATCCACTTGCTGTTGGAACACTCCGGCCCCCCTGTCTTCGGCCCGGCCCACACCTCCACCTCGCTCAGGCCATTGCCGCCCGAGGCGTCATCGGCGATCAGGGTGACCGATTGAACGGTCTGCGGCGCAGCTAACATCACATCCACACAGCGCCGACCGCCGCTCTCCATGTCGAAACGCCCCTCCAGCCCGTTGCTGAGGCGGATGATCAACTGGTTGATCTGGTTGTTGTCCGGCGAATTCTGCGGCCGATCCCAGACAAGGATGCGTTGCACGGCAACCGCTTCGGGCCAGGAGAGGGTCACCGCGAAGCGGTGACCGGCAGCCCAGAAGGTGGACAGGTTGCCATCGAAGGCGTTGCCAGAGCCAATGCTATCCGGCGAACGCCGGGCCTGAGGGGCAATGTTCCCTCCCGCCGGCGATGAGGCGCTGCGCCGCTGGACGCGGATCGATGACACCCTGTCGTTGCCGATGGCGTCGTCGCCCAGCCAACCATCATCGCCAGTGTAAGTCGACGAGGCGCCCTGGTAATCATCGTGCTCGTAGAGCGTCGCCACCCACGATCCCACGATGCGAATCGAAGAAGCAGCGTCGTTGCCAATGGACCAATCGCGCGGGTTCGGCGAGTCGCTTGTGAACTTGTGACAAAGGCCCTGAGAGTCCGGATGCTCGTAGAGATAGACGCCCTCGCCGCCGTCGCAGTTGCTGTCAGGGAGCTTTGGGACCTCGCCGCCCCAGGTCTTCTCCAGACGCAGATCGTAAGGGTCGCTGGCGCTCTGGGCGCCCCCATAGCCGTATACCTTCAGATAAGCCGTGGCGCCGAAACGGCTCAACCCGCGAGCGCGCCAGACGATCTCCTCATCCTGAGTTTCGGATTGCTCAGAGCGCGCTACCTCACGATCGTCCAGGTAAAGGACCATATCGTAGTCGCCAGGCAGGCTGGTCAGCCGCAGGCGGATGGTGTCGCCCAGTATCACGCTGATCTTGAACCAGTCCACGTCGTCGGCAGGGCAGATGAATCCTTGCACGGTCTGGTTGGGCTGGATCTCTCGTCCCTGGTTCGAGGCGTTGTTAGGCTCGGTCGGGTCCGCGCAAGAGACAGGCGCGCGGCCGGCGCGTTCCCAGCGAAATTCCGCCAGAGCGCCGCCGCCGTTCTCGTAATACTCCACGCGGATGTCATGCTCGCCAGCAGACACGTCCCGGGTCACACGGTATTCGGTGGGCGGCTGATCGCGCCAGCCATCCAGGATGAGAGCTGAGTCGAGCCAGACGCGGATGCCGTCATCAGCCCGAGCGATGAAGGTGTAAGCGCCAGCCTCGATGCGGGCGCGGCCAGTCCAGCGGGCAGAGAAGCCGTCGTCGGGCACGCCGCCGCCCGGGCTGCCGCCGCTCCAGTCGTGGCGGATAGGCCAGCCCTCGCAGCGGATCAGAACGGGCGAGCCGCTGAGGGAGCGGTTGGCGAAGTATTCGGCCCGGTACTGGCCGGGACACTGAGCCGGACTGGGGGCGTTGCCACGGCGCTCGACCCGCAGCGAGGACACCCGGTCATTGCCGATGCGGTTGTCGGAGAGGTTGTCGTCGGCGGCGGTGAAGACCTCACACGCGCCGCCATAGTCGTCGTGCTCACACAGAACCACCTGAACGTTGCCGCCTACTGCCAGGGACGACAACGAGTCGTTGGGCAGGCCGATGGCGCCCGGGTTGCGGTACTCGCCGTAGCCCTTGACCACACACTGGCCCGCAAAGCCGGCGTCAACGAAGAGGGCCGCCTGGTCCGCATTGGGCGTGCAGCGAGGAGCGGCAATGGCTCGGACGTAGCAGGCCTTGCGCACGCCAAAGATGGGATCGCCGAAGACGCCATTGTTGCAATTGACGCCGCCGGAGACGCCCTGCCGATAAGCGAACTGACCGTTGGCGCCGTAAGCCACGTCGGCCGTCCCGCTGAAGTTGCAGCGCTCATCCTCCCAGGCGCAGAAGGTGTAACCAGGAGGGGCTGAGCCGCTCTCATAATACAGGTCTCGCCATCGCCCCACTACGGTCCTCGCGTAGCCCTCGCTGCCTACCCAACGTCGCAGCTCCTGGACAAGCGCGGTCTCATCGAAACCCTGCTTGGCCATCATGCGACGAATCGCCTGGTAAGCTACGCCATTGCCATTGAAGGTGTAATTCAGCGTCTCCGCCGTGGCGCGCACGCCGCACTCCTGGCTGGGATACTGCTGAACGCCTGCGCTGTTGCCAGGAAGATCCCAGCTACGACAGGTGGAATCCCCATAGCGCAAGGTGGTGGCCAGAGGGTTCCAGCAGGCAACGGTGTTCTCATAAGGCTCCCAGGCCAGGAAGGCGCGCACGGCGAAATCTATGGCATGATCGGGGACGCTGGGATTGCGAAGCTGCCTGGCAACCTCTGTGAAGAAAGCGACCTTGTCCACTCGATTGCCAGGCGTGCAATCGGCGGATACGGTCTGGCTTCCCAAGAGCAGGACGATCACAGCGACGAGCGAGCAAACAAGCGGACGGAATCCAGCAGGAAACAGGCGATGGATAAGCATGATGCGCCTCCTTCGGGCGTGCGGTTGCGCCCACGAATCATTTTCGCATGACAGCGGCGAGCCTTGGCTCACAGACAACTCTCTGTAAAGTTGTATGTCGATGCTCAACGATCCAATCGATCCGCCAGCCAGCGCGCCGGAGCGACCGGCGAGGATGTCAGGAGGAGGCCTGCAACTGCGTTGAGACTGCGAGGTGGAGACAGTTGCCTCCTTCGCCATCGTCATAGTAGATAATGACGGGAAGGAGGCTTTTCTTTCACGGTCAGTTCAGGTCACAAAAATCCGCAGACGCTTTCGGCGGCGAGGACTGCGCCGCCAGGCGACAACTACAACATCGCGCCGAGCGCAATGAGCAGGATCAAGGCCGCCGGCAGGAACAGCGCCACGCTCAGCGGGATGAGACGGGGAGCCGTGAGGACCGGCCCAGGCTGGCCGGCGGCGTCCGCCATCTGCACCTTCCACGCGCGCAGCTCGTTGCGCTGCGGCTCGCGAATGCCCCAGACCTCCACCCACGCGCCATCCGCAACATCCACCCCCTTGCGTTCGCCGACCATGACCACAGCAAGCGCTTGACCGCTCCCCTCTTCGCGCATCGTGAAACGATAGAGGGGGACGATGGGCGCCTGCCCGCGCTGCGTCACGCGCGCGATCCACCCCTCGAAGGCGAGAAGCGTGAAATACGGCCGACGGACGCCCAGCCACGAGAGGAACAGCAGCCCAATGAACATCCCCCCAATCGCCAGGAAGCGGGCGACGCCCGCCAGGGCGAAGACCAGCCAGGCCGCCAGCAACGTGATGGCGAGTAGAGCCAGGGCCGCTGGCTCCGCGGGGGCCGGCCCGCTGGCGGCGACGGGCGGCGCAGTCACCTGTCCGCGCGCGGCCGGCTGCGGGCTGACCACCTCGCTATAGGCCGCGCGGCCGCCCACGGTCGCCACGCGCGCGAAGAAGCTCATGCCGCGCCGGGAGCCAGCCCACCCTTTGGCCGCAGCCTCTTTGGCCACGGGCGCTACCGCCGCCGCCGCCTCGCGGGCAGCAGGGACGACCACAGCGCCCGCTTTGGCCGCCGCCGGCCCGATGACCGCGCCCGCCTTGGCGGCAGCCTCGCGCGCTTTGGCGGCGACTTCAGCCGCCGAGACGGACGACGGCGCGCCAGAAGCGGCCGACTGATCCGGCGGGGCAGCAGAGATCGCTGGCTGCCCTGGCGACGCAGGAGCAGCGGTCGGCTGCGCCGGCGCCGCCGCGATGGCCGCCCCACAGGCCCCGCAGAATTTGGCGCCGGGGCGGATCGGCCGCCCACAGCGTGGACAAGTTGCGGTTGACATGAGGGATCCTCCTGTCTTCGAATCTATCCGAAAAGTTTCGGCGCGGTCTCCTGACCGCGCCCCTGGCTGGTCAGGAGACCAGCCAGAACTGTTTTTCAGATAGACTCTTCGTCACTCGATCACGATATCGAAGAGCGGTTCACCGAAGGTGAAAGGCCGCCATGGCCGCGCGCGCGGGTCGACCGCGATCTCCACCTCCGCGATCTCCCCCGGCCGACAGCCAAAGCGCGGCTGCGATGCGCTCAACCAGGGCGCGATCGGATCCACGTAGCCGTACAGATAGCCGCGCGCGCTCTGGTTCTGGATCCGCAGGGCGAGCGTGCGCGGCCTCCGCCACAACCTGGGGAAGAAGCCGTAGCCGAGCGCGCGCTCGATCTCAGCGATGTTCGTCTGACAGCGATCAGGCGCCGGCGCGCCGCACGCCCGCGCCAGCGTCTCCAGGCCCACCTGGATGTCCGCCATCTGCCGGCAGCGCGCCGCCTCCCGCGCCAGATCCACCTCGCCGAGGAAACGCAGGCACGCCTCCAGCCGCCCGCTCGCCAGATGCGCCAGCGCCGACGGCCAGTTGTCATCGCACCAGCGCCAGAGGCTGGCGACGTCGTCGATGGCGCTCGCGCGGTCGGCTAAGTCCAGCAGATAGGGTGGGGTGACCGTGACGACGACCGGCAGGGTGACGACAGGGGCCAGGGCGTTGGCGGCCTCGACCGTGAGGGCGCCTCTGTATTGCCCGCGCGCTGGGAAACGGCTGCTGTCCACGATTACGCTGACGATCTCGCCATGGCCGTGCATCAGGCTGTCGATGGTCGCAACGCTCCCCACACGATTCCCGGAGGCGTCCCCCAGCGCGATCCAGTCGTCGGTCGCGCGCATGACAGCCCGCATGCTGCCGCCGCCCCGGTTGCTGATGGTCGCCGTCCGGCTGAGCGAGACCCCGAAGGGGACTGCGCCCAGGTCGAGGCGATCCGGCGACAGGGCGATCACCGGCGGATCAACGACCGCCAGGCGCACCGGAATGGTGGCGACGCCGCAGTTGGACTGCACATCGACGTGGCCGCCGTAGGGGATCCCTGCCTCATCGCCGACAAGGTCGGCGGTATTGACCTCGATCTGGATCGCCTGTTGCACGCCAGCCAGGCAGGCGAACGTCGCTGGCTGCGCCGTCAGCCAGGCGGCCGGATCGCAGGTCACCTCGCCATGGAGATAGCCGCGACCCGTGTTGGCCACCGTCAACGTCAGCACTCGAGTATCCCCCCTGTGCACGCGCCCGGCGTCGAGAGCCGATGGCTGCACGGCGAGGGCGGGCCGCGGGCGCGTGGGGACGGCGGCAGCCAGGAACTCCTCGAGGGCGGCGGAGGGATCGCGGTGGCGAGAACGAATGGCGAGCGCTCTCTGAGCCAGCGCTGGCTGGTTGATCGTGGGCAGCCAGTCGTCGAACTCGCCGCGCCAGAAGCGATCGCGCGCCTCGTCCCAGGCGTTCTCGCACTCCTGCGCCAGCTCCGTCAGGTTGTGGGCGCGGCGCCCCGATCTGTGAAAGACGAAGGGCTGCGTCGGCCCGGTCCAGCGGCCGCAGCTCGCGCAGAAACGCGCCCCGCTGCGCGTGGACGCCCCGCAGTGAGGGCAGGTCGTCCCCCGTCCCTGGAGGGCCAGGCGCATCTCCTGAGCGTTGGGGTAGCGGTCCTGCGCCCGCAACTGCATCGCCGTCAGGATGACCTGCTCAACCAGAGGGGAGACGGCCGGGTTGAGCGTGCGCGGCCGCGGCAGCGGCTTGCCGACGGCCAGCTCCGTCGATTCGGGGGGAGGCTGGCCCGTGACCAGATGGTAGAGCGTGGCGCCGAGGGCGTAGACGTCGGAGTAGGCGCCGGTGCCGCGCATGGAGTGTTGCTCGACCGGCGAATAATGGGGCGAGTAGCCGCGCGCCGCCTCTTGCGTCTGAACGCTCTCGTCGCCGATCTTGGCGATGCCGAAATCGACGAGGATGGCCTTGCCGTCGGCGCGACGGATGCGGATGTTAGAAGGCTTGATGTCGCGATGGATGACGGGCGGCGTCTGGGCGTGACAGTAGGCGACGGCGTCGAGGACCTGGTCCATCCAGACGAGCACCTCGCTCTCGGGCAGGCCGGCCGTCGCGCGGCCGAGCCGGTCCTCGAGATCCTCGCCGTCGATGTACTCCATGACCAGGTACATCCTGCCGCCAGGT
>FWPU01009494.1_pt1 | contig 15271 bp, 14 predicted proteins | sample 2228361 | NCBI WGS metagenome assembly FWPU01 (sample SAMEA103939777, study PRJEB20133) | metagenome
GTCGAACAGGTCGCGCGGGTCGGGCGGCCGCGGCAGCACGACGACCTCGACGTCGGCCGGCACGGCACGCATCTCGAGGTCGAAGCGCTGGCTGCGCGCGTGCTGGAAGCTCGTCATTACGACGTCGAGCGGTGAGCGCAGCGGGCGGTCGCTCGCGCCCGCCGACACGTTGAGCACGTAGACGCGCCCGGTCGGGCCGCAGAGCGCGTGCCAGAGGGGGACGCTGTTCACGACGCCGCCGTCGACGAGCCGGCGCCCGTCGTGCTCCACGATCGGGAACACGCCCGGCAGCGCCGCGCTGGCGAGCAGGGCGGGCTGGAGCGGCCCGCGGGCGAGCACGACCTCCTCGCCGGAGTCGAGGTCCGTCGCCACCACACGCAGCGGGACCGCGAGGTCACCGAACGTGCGAGCGGGCGTCGCCCGGGCGATCAGCGCCTCGAGCCCGTCGCTCGGGAACAGGTGGGTGCCGCGCCGCACGACGTTCCAGGCCCGGTGGAGCCGGCCCCCGGGGAACACGTCGGCCGCCGTGAGCGTGCACCACACGGCCTCGAGGCGCGCGACGCCGGTGAGGTTCGGCGCGTAGGCGATCGCCGCGCCGTTGAGGGCCCCCACCGACGTCCCCACGACGACGTCGGGCACGATCCCGCGCTCCAGCAGCGCGCGCAACATGCCGACCTGCGCGACCCCCTGGTTCCCGCCGCCCGAGAGCACGAACGCGGTGCGCGGCCGCCCCGGACCCCGCCGGCGGGGCCGCGAGCGATCCGATCCGGGGAACGTGAGCCGCGCTCCCATGGCGCGAACATCGGCGCGGACCCCGGTCACCTTGTGCGGTGCTCGTCGCCGTTCCACGACCCTCCTGACGCCCGCCGCACGGCCGGTATTTCCGGCGCAGGACGCGAGGTTCGCGCCCCCCGCCCGATTCCGCGGCCGAAAATCGCCCCCGCGTATACTCCGCGCGTCTCCCCACCGGGCCGGGTTCGAAAGGCGCGGCGTGACCGAGTTCTACAGGCAGTACCTCGCCGTCGCGGTGTTCGTCGTGGCCGCCTTCGGCATGGTGGGGGCGATGCTGGGCCTCGCCCGGCTGCTGCGGCCGACGAACCCGCAGGACGAGAAGTACGTCACGTACGAATCGGGCGCCGACCCGCTCCCGCTCTTCGGGCAGGCGAACGTCCGCTACTACATCTACGCCCTGCTCTTCGTGATCTTCGACGTGGAGGCGGTCTTCATCTTCCCCTGGGCGATCGACGTCGACGGCCTGGAGTGGTTCGGCCTGATCGAGATGACGATCTTCATCGGGGTCCTGTTGCTCGGGCTCGCGTACGTCTGGCGCAAGGGGTTGCTCAAGTGGGCCTAGCCGGATCCGACGCGAAGCTCCTCAAGCCCGTCAACTGGCTGCTCGACTACAGCCGCAAGTACTCGCTGTGGATGTTCCAGTGGGGCCTCGCGTGCTGCGCGATCGAGATGGGAGCCGCGCTCGCCGGCCCGCGCTACGACGTGATGCGGCTGGGCGTCATCCCGTTCCCGGCGAGCCCGCGCCAGGCGGACCTGATCGTCATCTCCGGCACGGTCACCGACAAGATGGCGCCGGCGATCAAGCGGCTCTACGAGCAGATGCCCGACCCGAAGTACGTGATCTCGATGGGTTCGTGCGCGAACTGCGGCGGCCCCTACTGGGACTCGTACTCGGTCACCAAGGGTGTCGACCAGATCATCCCGGTGGACGTGTACGTGCCGGGGTGCCCGCCGCGGCCCGAGGCGTTCATCCAGGGGATCGTGCTGCTGCAGCAGCGGATCCAGGAGGGCTACCGGGGCGCCGGCGCGCAGCCGGCCGACGAGCGGGAGCCGATCGTCGTTGGCTGACACCGGCACGGCCGTCGGCGCCGCCCCCGACCTCTCGGAGCCGGCCCGGGCGATCCTCGAGCGCCTGCGCGCCGAACTGGGCGACGCGCTCGTCGAGCACGGCTCGGCGCTCGGGGCGCTCGTCGTGCGCGTCGCGCCCGACGCCTGGCGGCGGGCGGCCGAGGTCTGCAAGGAACGCCTCGGCTGCGACTACCTGTCGTTCGTCTCCGCGATCGACTGGATGCCGGCCCCGTCGGCGGCCGAGGAGGGGTCGGGCGACACGTCCTCCCCGGTGCAGCCGAAGGAGATGACCTTCGGGGTCGCGGGCTCGGCGGGCCGCTTCCAGGTGTTCGCGCACGTCGAGTCGACGCACCGCCCGCGCTGGGGCGTGACGCTGAAGACCGACGTCGACGCCGACGACCCGCGCGCCGAGTCGTGGGTCCCCGTGTACCCCGGCGCGGACTGGCACGAGCGCGAGACGTGGGAGATGTTCGGCATCGTCTTCGACGGGCACCCCGCGTTGCGCCACCTCTACCTCCCCGCGGAGTTCGAGGGTCACCCGCTGCGCAAGGACTTCCCGCTGCTCGCGCGCGAGGTGAAGCCGTGGCCCGGGCTCGTCGACGTCGAGCCCATGCCCGGCGAGTCGGCCGACGACGGCGAGGGGGGTGCGGACGCGTGACGACCACCGGCACCAACCGTCCCCCCGACCTGCCGCCGCCCGGCGGCCTCCCGAGCTTCGACGTCGACCCGACGCTGTACCGGCACCTGGCCGACAGCCAGATGAACGTCGAGCTCGACACCGGCGACATGGTGCTCAACATCGGGCCGCAGCACCCCGCCACCCACGGCACGCTGCGCCTCGTCGTGCGGCTCGACGGCGAGCGCGTCGTCGCGGCCGACCCGGTGATCGGCTACATGCACCGGGGCTACGAGAAGCTGACCGAGTTCCGCACCTACCCGCAGATCACGACGCTGATCAACCGCATCGACTGGCTGTCGTCGTTCGCGAACGAGGTGCCGTTCGTCGACGCGGCCGAGCGGCTCATGGGGATCGAGGCGCCGCCGCGCGCGCAGTGGATCCGCACGACGCTCACCGAGCTGTCGCGGATCGCGACGTTCCTGCTGTTCCTCGGCGAGATGGGACTCCAGGTCGGCGCCATCACGCCGGCGTTCTACGGCTTCCGCGACCGGGAGTACGTGCTCAACCTGATCGAGGCGGTCACGGGCGGCCGGTTCCACCCCAACTTCAACCGGATCGGCGGGCTCAAGGACGACCTGCCGTGGGGCTGGATCGCCGACTGCCGCGAGGCGATGCGCAAGGTGCTCGAGTCGTGCGACGTGTTCGAGGACCTCGTCGTCGGCAACCCGATCTTCGAGCAGCGGACCCGCTCGATCGGGATCATCCCGTCCGAGCTGGGTGCCGCCTACGGCGTCTCCGGTTCCAACCTGCGCGCGAGCGGTGTCGACTGGGACCTGCGGCGCGACGGCGACCCGTACCTGGTGTACGACCAGCTCGACTGGAAGGTGTGGACCCACCCCGACGGCGACTCGTTCGCCCGCTACTGGGTGCGGCTGCAGGAGACACGTGAGTCGGCGCGCATGGTGCTGCAGCTCGTCGACGGGATGCCGAGCGGCCCGATCATGGCGAAGGTCCCGCGCATCATCAAGGTTCCCGAGGGCGAGGTCTGGGTCAACACCGAGAACCCCTTGGGCGAGATGGGCTACTACGTCGTCTCGAAGGGCGCCACGGGCCCGTTCCGCGTCAAGATCCGGTCGGCGTCGTTCAGCAACGTCTCGATCCTGCCGTGGCTGCTGCGCGGCGTCTACGTGCCCGACGTGATCACGATCCTCGCGAGCCTGTACTTCATCCTGGGGGACATCGACCGGTGACACCCACCCTCGCGGTCGACATCGGCTGGGGCACGACGCTCGGGATCAAGACGCTCGTCGTCCTCGGGATCGTGCCGCTCGGCGCGCTCATCCTCGGCTACGTCTTCCTGCTGAAGATGATGAGCCACATGCAGAGCCGCCTCGGTCCGATGGACCCGGGGGGGTTCCACGGCTGGTACCAGCTCATCGGCGACGGCCTGAAGTTCCTCCAGAAGGAGGACATCATGCCCGAGCACGCCGACCGCAAGGTCTTCGCGCTCGCGCCGGCCGTCGTCGTCATGTCGACGTTCCTCGTGTTCGTCGTGATCCCCGCGGGGCCGCGCATCGTCGTGGCGCCGCTCGACGTCGGCGTGTTCTACGCGCTCGCCGTCTCGAGCCTCAGCGTGGTCGGGGTGCTCATGGCGGGCTGGGCCAGCGCGAACAAGTACGCGCTGCTCGGTGGCCTGCGCGCCGCGGCGCAGCTCATCGCGTACGAGCTGCCGCTCGTGCTGGCGGTCGTGGGCGTGGTGATCCAGGCCGGCACGATGAACCTGCAGGGGATCGTGGCGTACCAGAGCGACGCCGAGATCTTCGGGTTCGGCGGGATCGGGCTGCCGCTGATCCTGACGCAGTTCGTCGGCTTCGCCGTGTTCATGGTGGCGGCGCAGGCGGAGCTGACCCAGCCGCCGTTCGACATGCCGGTCGCGGAGTCGGAGCTCGTGTCCGGCTACATGGTCGAGTACACCGGGTTCCGGTTCCTCTTCTTCTTCATCGGCGAGTTCGGCACCGCGTTCGCGTTCTCCGCGCTCGCCGCGACCCTCTTCCTCGGCGGTTGGGGCCTGCCCTGGGGCGACCCCTTCGGCACCGACCAGCTCCTCTTCGACCTGCTCGGTCCGGCGCTGCTGTTCGTGAAGATGATGATCGTCGCGTTCTTGATGTTCTGGGCGCGCTTCACGTACCCGCGGTTCCGGGAGGACCAGCTCCAGGCGCTGGCCTGGAAGTGGCTGATCCCGATCGCGCTGGTCAACATCCTCGCGACGGGCGTGCTGAAGGTGGCCTTCTGATGCGGAGCGAGCCATGAAGCGCGAGATCAAGGGGATGCTGACGGGCCTCGGCGTCACGTTCCGGACGATGACGAAGCCCGCGGTCACGGTGCAGTACCCGCACGAGCGCGAGGACCCGCCGACACGGGTGATCGCCCTGAAGGAGGAGAACTGCACGGTCTGCATGCTGTGCGCTCGCTCGTGTCCCGACTGGTGCATCTACATCGAGGGGCACAAGGAGACGCGGCCGCCGCGGCGCGAGGGGGGCCGGCCGCGGAGCGTCAGCGTGCTCGACCGCTTCGACATCGACTACGCGCTGTGCATGTACTGCGGCATCTGCGTCGAGGTCTGCCCCTTCGACGCCCTGTTCTGGAGCCCCGAGTACGAGTACAGCGAGCCGAGGATCGCCGACCTGCTCCACGACAAGGAGCGCCTCGGCGAGTGGATGGCGACGGTCCCCGAGCCCGAACCGCTCGAGATCGGCGCCGAGGTGAAGGGGAAGAAGTGAGGGCCCGCCGGGGAGGGCGCGCGGCATGATCGCGCAGAACGTCGTGTTCGGCGTGCTCGCGGCGGCGATGGTGCTGAGCGCCATCGGTGTCGTCACGACGAAGAACGTCGTGCACGCCGCGCTGTACCTCGTGGTCGTCCTCGCGGGTGGTGCGGGGCAGTTCCTGCTGCTCGGCCAGGAGTTCGTCGCCTGGGTGCAGGTGCTCGTCTACATCGGCGCGGTGATCGTGCTGTTCCTGTTCGGGATCATGCTCACCCGCGCACCGATGCAGCCGAAGGAGTCGCTCGACAACGACCTGAAGTGGCCGGGGCTGGTCGTCGCGGTCGCGCTGGTCGGGATCCTCGGGGCGCTGCTCGTCGACGCCTTCGAGGACACCGAGATCGAGCTCGAGGCGCCGACGCGCACGATCGAGGTGACCGACGCGGTCTTCCGCACCTACATCATCCCCTTCGAGGTCGTCGGCATCCTCCTGCTCGCCGCGCTGATCGGCGCCGTCGTCCTGGCGCGCAAGGACTGAGGAGCGATCGATGCTGCTGAACCAGTTCCTCTTGCTCGGCGCGGTCCTGTTCGGGACGGGGGTGTACGGGGTCCTCACCCGCCGCCACACCGTGCTCGTGCTGATGAGCATCGAGCTGATGCTCGCCGCCGTGAACATCAACCTCGTCGCGTTCGGGGCGTTCAGCGGCAGCGTCGCCGGGCAGGTCTTCGCGCTGTTCGTGCTGACGATCGCCGCGGCCGAGGTCGGCGTCGGCCTCGCGATCGTGCTCCTGATCTTCCGCAACCTGCACAGCTCCGACCTCGACGACGTCGACGTGCTGAAGGGGTAGCCGGCGCTCATGTGGTTCCTCGAGAACGCGTGGCTCGTCCCGCTGGTCCCGGCGGTCTCGTTCGCCGTCATCCTGCTCGTCGGCAAGCGGCTCCCGAAGCAGGGCTCGGAGGTCGGCGTCGCCGCGGTGGGTGCCTCGTTCGTCCTCGCGTGCGGGGCGGCGCTGCAGTGGATCCAGCGCGTCGCCGACGCCGAGGGCGCCGACGCCGAGGGCGGTCACGCACTGGCGCGCGTGATCGGCGCGCTCGGCCGGAGCGTCGGCCGGCTGGGCGCCGAGGAGGCGCACGGCGCGGTGGTCGAGCCGGTCACGCGCCACACCACGTGGTTCCAGAACGGTGGCGTCGAGCTCGGCGTCGGCATCCAGATCGACGGGCTCGCCGTGATGATGATGTTCGTCGTCACGCTGATCTCGCTGCTCGTGCACGTGTACTCGACCGAGTACATGCGCGGTGACCGGCGGTTCACCCACTACTACGCCGCGCTGAGCCTGTTCACGGCGTCGATGCTCACGCTCGTCGTCGCCGACAACACGCTGCAGCTCCTGGTCGGCTGGGAGCTCGTCGGCCTCTGCTCCTTCATGCTGATCGGGCACTGGTGGGAGGAGAAGCCGAACTCCGACGCGGCGCTCAAGGCGTTCCTGACCACGCGGACCGGTGACATCGGGCTGCTGACCGGCGTGATCATGACGTACTTCGTCGTGGAGCGTGCGACCGGCGAGGGCTCGTTCAGCATCCTGGCGGTGAACGAGGCCGCGACCTCCGGCGAGGTCGGCCACACCCTCCTGTTCTGGACGGCGGCCGCGCTGCTCCTCGGCATCATCGGCAAGTCCGGTCAGTTCCCGCTGCACACGTGGCTGCCCGACGCGATGGCGGGCCCGACGCCCGTCTCGGCGCTCATCCACGCGGCCACGATGGTCGTCGCCGGCGTGTACCTCGGCGCCCGGGTGTACCCCGTGTTCTGGGAGGGCTTCTCGATCGACGACGGCGGGGTCAACCTGATGGCCGCCGTGGGCGGCATCACCGTGATCATCGGCGCGGCGCTCGCCTTCGTGCAGGACGACGTCAAGAAGGTCCTCGCGTACTCGACGATCAGCCAGCTCGGCTACATGGTGATGGGTCTCGGCGTCGGCGCGTGGACGGCCGCGGTGTTCCACCTCTTCACCCACGCGTTCTTCAAGGCGAACCTGTTCCTCGGTGCCGGCTCGGTGAGCCACTCGGGGTCGCACCACTCCTTCGACATGAAGAAGGACATGGGCGGCCTGCGCACCGTGATGCCGACGACCTACCGAACCTTCCTGATCGGCACGCTCGCGCTCGCCGGCATCTTCCCGCTCGCGGGCTTCTGGTCGAAGGACGAGATCCTGCTGGGGGCGGGGGAGAACGGCTACGAGTTGTTCCTCGTCGTGGGGCTCGTCGGTGCGTTCATGACCGCGGCGTACATGACCCGCTGCGTGTACTACGTGTTCTTCGGCGAGTACCGCGGCGGTGACCACGCCCACGCGGACCCCTCGCACGCGGCCGGCGACGAGGTCGTGGAGCACCACCTCGCCGAGGCGCAGGACCGGCACGAGGACGACCGGCTACCCGTCGCGACGGCGCACGCCCACGACGACGGCCATCACGGCGCGCCCCACGAGAGCCCCGGACTGATCACGGTGCCGCTCGTCGTGCTCTCGGTGTTCTCCGTCTTCGCCGGCTTCCTGAACGCGACCGCCTTCGACATCGAGAAGTTCCAGGAGTGGGTCGAGCCGACCGTCGCGTTCGTGCCCGTCGAGCACCACGCGTTCGACTGGACCAAGGCGGTGATCTCGGTGGCGATCGCGCTGCTCGGGATCGGCGCGTCGTACGCGTACTACTGGCTCGGGCTCGGGCCGCAACGGCTCGCCGAGCGCAACGCCGTGGCCCGCGCGGGCAAGCGCTTCCTGGTCGAGAAGTACTACCTCGACCACCTCTACACCGACGTCGTCGTCGGCTTCGTGAAGGCGCCGCTCGCCCGCGCCGCGTACTGGTTCAACCAGCACGTGATCGACAACGTCCTGAACTACACCGGCCGCGGCGCCCGGGCGCTCGGAAGGGTCACGTACGACTACGTCGACCAGAAGGGCGTCGACGGCGTCGTGAACGGCATCGGCCTGACGACCGGGGAGGCGGGGGGCGCCGTCCGCACCATCCAGACCGGTCGGCTCCAGTTCTACGCGTTCCTGCTCGTCGCCGCCGTCGTGGTGTTCGCGGCGTTGCTGTGGGTCGCGGGCTAGCGGAGGGGAATTCACTCGATGGAATGGTCGGAGTGGGCACTGAGCCTGGCGGTGTTCCTGCCGGGCGTCGGCGCGCTGATCGTGATGCTCATCCCGCGTGCGGAGGAGCAGCTCATCAAGACGGTCGCGCTGGTCACCACCCTCGCGACGTTCGGCGTCGTCGTCGGCATCCTGGCCGACTTCGACTACGACCGCAGCGGTGAGCTCCAGTTCGAGCTGAACAACCGCTGGATCGACGTCATCAACAGCCGCTACCACGTCGCGATCGACGGCATCTCGCTCCCGCTGCTGGCGCTGTCGGCGTTCGTCACGCTCCTGTGCGTCATCTACTCCTGGAACCACTTCCCCGAGCCCCACAACCCGAAGGCGTTCCTCGCCCTCATGCTCGTCCTCGAGGTCGGCATGAACGGCACCTTCGTCGCGCAGGACCTGATCCTCTTCTTCATCTTCTTCGAGGTGGTCCTGCTCCCGATGTTCTTCATGATCGGCGTCTGGGGCGGCCCGAACCGCGAGTACGCGTCGATCAAGTTCTTCCTGTTCACCCTGTTCGGCTCGGCGATGATGCTCCTCGGCTTCCTCGCCCTGTACTTCAAGGTCGACGTCCCGGGCGGCAACACCTTCGACATGGTGGCGCTCTCCGAGGCGGCCGGCGCGGGCCTCACGCGTGGCACGGCGAACCTCATCTTCGCGGGGCTGTTCCTCGGCTTCGCGATCAAGGTGCCGATGTTCCCGTTCCACACCTGGCTGCCCGATGCGCACACGGAGGCGCCCACCGTCGGATCGGTGCTGCTGGCCGCGATCCTGCTGAAGCTCGGGACCTACGGGTTCGTGCGCATCGCGCTGCCGATGCTCCCCGACGCCGCCGAGGACTGGGCGCCGTGGATCGGCCTGCTGGCGGTGATCGGGATCGTCTACGGCGCGCTGGGGTGCCTCGCGCAGTCGGACATGAAACGCCTGATCGCGTTCTCGTCGGTCGCGCACATGGGGTTCGTGATGCTCGGCATCGCGACGCTCACCGACTTCGGCATCAACGCCGCGATCTTCGGGATGGTCGCCCACGGGCTCATCACCGGGATGCTGTTCTTCCTCGCCGGGTCGGTGCAGCACAACTTCCACACGCGTGAGCTGTCGCGCCTCGGCGGGCTGCTCGTGCAGGCGCCGAAGATGGGCTGGATCCTCGGGTTCTGCGCCATGGCGAGCCTCGGGCTGCCCGGCCTCGCCGGCTTCTGGGGCGAGTTCCCGGCCATCCTCTCGGCGTTCAGCCCGGCCGAGGGCCTGCCGGTCGAGACGTTCCGCACGTACATGGTCGTCGCCGCGATCGGTACCGTACTCGCCGCCGGCTACCTCCTGTGGATGCTGCAGAAGGTCGCCTTCGGCACCCCGAAGCCCGAGTTCGAGCACGCGCACGTCCACGACGTCAACGCCTACGAGTGGACGGCGTGGCTCCCCATGCTGGTGCTGATCCTCGTCCTCGGCATCTTCCCCAACCTGCTGTTCGGCGTCACCGACGACGCGGTGACCCAGATCGCGAACGTGTTCGGCGGTTGACGTGAACCCGGTCTTCGACTGGCACGCGCTCGCACCCGATGTCGTCCTCGCGGCGACGGTCCTGCTGACCCTCGTGGCGACGTTCCTCCTGCCCGACCGCGACGCCACGCAGGTGTCGCGCATCGCGGCCATCGGCGTCCTCGCCGCGCTCGTGCCCGTCGTGACGCTCGCGAACGACGGCGCCGACCGGGCGATGTTCGACGGCGCATACGTGGTCGACAACTACGCGCTCGCCCTCAAGGCGTTCTTCCTCGTCGCCGCCTACGTCACGATCCTCCTGTCGGTCGACTACATCCAGGAGGGCGACTACTACCGGGGCGAGTTCTACTTCCTGTTGCTCACGTCGGTGCTCGGCATGAGCGTCATGGCGAGCGCGCGGGACCTGATCACGATGTTCGTGGCCCTCGAGACGATCTCGATCCCGACGTTCGTGCTCGCCGCGTACCGCAAGCACGACCGGGTCTCGAACGAGGCCGGGGTGAAGTACTACGTGATCGGCGTGCTGTCGTCGGCGCTGATGCTCTACGGCATGTCGCTGATCTTCGGCTACGCGGGCTCGACCCGCCTCGCCGAGATCGGTGCGCAGGTGAGCGCCGCGGGTGCGCCGCCCCTGCTCGCGGTCGCGGTGTTCCTCTCGCTGGTCGGCTTCGCCTTCAAGGTGAGCGCGGTGCCCTTCCACTTCTGGGCGCCCGACACCTACGAGGGGGCGCCGACACCCGTGACGGCGTTCCTCTCCGTGTCGTCGAAGGCGGGCGGCTTCGTGGCGCTGCTCAACATCGTCTTCTTCGGCTTCTACGGCGTCGACGGCGCGGGCACGGAGCTGTGGTGGCCCGTCATCTGGGTGCTGGCGGCGCTGTCGATGACGCTGGGCAACCTCGCCGCGCTCCGCCAGACCAACGTGGTCCGGATGCTCGCCTACTCGTCGGTCGCGCAGGGCGGGTTCATGCTCGTGCCGTTCGCGGCCGCGGGCATCGCGGGCGCGGCGGGCGACCTCGGGCAGGCCGACACGGCCTTCGGGGCGGTCGTGATCTACCTGCTCGTGTACGGAGCGATGAACCTCGGCGCGTTCGCGGTCGTCATCGCCGCCGCCCGCCGCACCCGGTCGGCCGAGATCTCCTCGTTCGCCGGGCTCTTCCAGACGTCGCCGACGCTCGCCGTGCTCATGACCGTCTTCATGGCCTCGCTCGCCGGGATCCCGCCGCTCGCCGGGTGGTTCGCCAAGTTCGTGATGTTCCAGTCGGCGGTCGAGGCCGGTGGCGCGTGGGGGATCACGCTGGCGGTCGTCGCCGGCGTCAACTCGGTGATCGCGTTCTTCTACTACGCGGGCGTGATGCGCCAGATGTGGTTCAAGGAGCCCGCCGGCGAGGACCGAAGCGAGATCGAGGTGCCGTACGCGCTCACGGGTGCCCTCGCGATCACGGCCGCCGTCACGCTCGTGGTGGGTGTCTACCCGCAGCTCTTCGCTCGGGTCGGGGAGCTCGCCTTCTGACCCCGTCGGCAGGATCGTGGCCCCGCCAGGGCACGTACTGACCCGGACCATCGCGCAGCGCATCCGGCGCGAGGGCCCGATCCCGTTCGACGTGTTCATGGAGCTCGCGCTGTACGACCCCGAGCACGGCTTCTTCGCAACGGGTGGGGGCGCCGGCCGGCACGGCGGCGACTTCGTCACGTCGCCGGAGGTGGGCTCGCTGTTCGGTGCGTGCGTCGCCCGCGCCCACGACCGCTGGTGGCACGCGCTCGGGGAACCCGATCCGTTCCTCGTCGTCGAGGCGGGCGCCGGGAGCGGTCGCCTCGCCGGGGACGTGCTGCGCGCGGGCCCCGAGTGCGCGCCCGCGCTGCGGTACGTGCTGGTCGAGCGGTCGGCGCCGCTGCGGGCGCTGCAGGCGGAGCGCCTGCCGCTCGAGCCGGCCGACGAGGCCCTCGGGCCGTTCGTGCACGCCACCACGGAGGACGAGCCGGTGCCGGTCCCCGCCGCGGGCCCGGTCGTGGCCGCCCTGGAGGACCTTCCGGCCGTCCCCTTCGAAGGGGTGGTGTTCGCGAACGAACTGCTCGACAACCTGCCGTTCGGGATCGCGCAGTTCGACGGGGCCGGCTGGCGCGAGGTGCGCGTCGGGGTCGGTGCCGACGGGGCGCTGTGCGAGGTGCTCGTCCCGCTGCCCGACCCGCCGCCCGTGGGAGACCACGTGCCGGTCGCGGGCGTGCGCGTCCCGATCCCCCGGGGCCTCGACGCGTGGGTCGACGCGTGCGGCGCGGTGCTGCGGCGGGGATTCCTCGTGGTCGTCGACTACGTGATGGAAGCGCCGCGCGACGGCTGGCTGCGCACCTACCGCGGGCACGGTCCGGGCGGTCACCCCCTCGAGGCTCCCGGCACCCAGGACGTGACCGGCGACGTGCTGTACGTCCAGCTCGAACGGGCCGCGCACCGGGCCGGCCTCGAGACGGTGGCGCGCACCTCGCAGGCCGAGTGGCTGCGCACGCTCGGCATCGACGAGCTCGTCGCGCAGGGACGGGCCGCCTGGCACGAGGGCGCGGCCCGGGGCGACCTCGCCGCGCTCGCGGGGCGCAGCCGGGTGCGGGAGGCGGACGCGCTCACCGACCCGGGCGGGCTCGGGGCGCACACCGTCGTCGTGTTCCGCGCCGGCGGCCGCCGGTAGCCTCCACGCCACGAGAGGGGAGGTCGCATGGCCGAGGCGCTCGAGGCACTGCTGCGGGAGGGCCGGACGTTCCCGCCGCCCGAGGACTTCCGCAGGGACGCGCTCGTCACGGAGGCGTCGGTCTACGACGAGGCCGAGGCCGACTGGCAGGGCCACTGGGCGAGGCAGGCGCTGGCGCTCGACTGGTTCCGGGAGTGGCACACGATCCTCGAGTGGGACCTGCCCTTCGCGAAGTGGTTCGTCGGCGGCCGCCTCAACGTGGCCCACAACTGCCTCGACCGCCACGTGCAGGCCGGCCACGGCGACCAGGTCGCGTTCCACTGGGAGGGCGAGCCCGGCGACACGCGCACGATCACCTACCGCGAACTGCTGGAGGAGTCGTCGCGCCTCGCGAACGTGCTGAAGGACCTCGGCGTGCGCAAGGGCGACCGGGTCGCGATCTACATGGGGATGGTGCCCGAGCTGCCGGCCGCCCTGCTCGCGTGCGCCCGGATCGGCGCGCCGCACTCGGTCGTGTTCGGCGGGTTCACGGCCCAGTCGTTGCGCGACCGGATCCTCGACGCCGAGGCGAAGGTGCTGATCACCGCGGACGGGGCGTGGCGGCGGGGATCCGTGGTGCGCCTGAAGGACATCGCGGACGAGGCGATCGCGCAGACGCCCTCGATCGAGCACGTGCTCGTGCTGCGCCGGACCGGGACCGAGATCTCGATGCGCGAGGGTCGTGACCACTGGTGGCACGACCTGGTCGGGTCCGCGTCGCCGGAGTGTCCCCCCGAGGAGATGGACAGCGAGGACCTCCTGTTCATCCTCTACACGTCGGGCACGACCGGGAAGCCGAAGGGCATCATGCACACGACGGGCGGGTATCTGACCCAGGTCGCGTACACCCACAGGTACGTGTTCGACCTGGACCCGGACCGCGACGTCTACTGGTGCACCGCCGACATCGGCTGGGTCACGGGACACTCCTACATCGTCTACGGGCCGCTCGCGAACCGCGCGACGAGCGTGCTGTACGAGGGCACGCCCGATCACCCGGACAAGGACCGGTTCTGGGAGATCGTCGAGCGGTACGGGGTGACGGTCTTCTACACTGCGCCGACGGCGATCAGGACGTTCATGAAGTGGGGCGACTCCTACCCCGCGAAGCACGACCTGTCGTCCCTGCGCGTGATCGGGACGGTGGGCGAGCCGATCAACCCGGAGGCCTGGGTCTGGTACTACAAGGTGATCGGCGGCGAGCGCTGTCCCGTGGTCGACACGTGGTGGCAGACCGAGACGGGCGCGATCATGATCAGCCCGTTGCCCGGTGCGACGACGCTGAAGCCGGGCAGCGCGACGTTCCCCCTCCCCGGCATCGCGGCCGACGTGGTGGACGGTGACGGCCGGCCGGCCGGGATCCCGGGCGGCGGGTACCTGGTGCTGACGCGTCCGTGGCCGTCGATGCTGCGCGGGATCTGGGGCGACCCGCAGCGCTACCGGGACACCTACTGGGGCCGCTTCGGCGACAAGTACTTCGCGGGTGACGGCGCCAAGCGCGACGAGGACGGCTACTTCTGGCTGCTCGGCCGCGTCGACGACATCATGCTCGTGTCCGGCCACAACATCTCCACCACGGAGGTCGAGTCCGCGCTCGTGGACCACCCCGCGGTGGCCGAGGCCGCGGTGGTGGGCAGGACCGACGAGACGACGGGCCAGGCGGTCGCGGCGTTCGTGATCCTGCGCGGCGGGGTCGAACCGACCGATGCCCTCGTCGAGGAGCTGCGCGACCACGTCGCGAAGCTCATCGGGCCGATCGCGAAGCCGCGGTCGATCCTGTTCACCGAGGAGCTGCCGAAGACGCGCTCGGGCAAGATCATGCGGCGGCTGCTGCGCGACGTCGCGGAGGACCAGGCCCTCGGCGACACGACGACGCTCGCCGACCCGGCCGTCGTCGACGGCATCAAGGCGCGGTACCTCGCGCAGCAACCCGCCGAGGACTGAGCCCCGCCGACCGACCGGCGCGCGCCGTCGCCGGCGCGCGGCCTTCCCGCCGAACCCGTGACCCGAGACCCGTGACCCGATACGCCCCCGAGCACTGGACCTGGCACCACGGCCCGCTCGAACCGGGGCGCGCCGTCGTCGTCGACATCGACGGGGTGCTGTCGGACGCCGCGGGCCGCCAGCACTACCTGGAGGCGCCGCGCCGGGACTGGCGGGCATTCTTCGACGCCTGCGGCGAGGACCCGGTGATCGAGGAGGTGCGGACGCTGCTCGACCTGCTCGACCCCGGCCTGCAGATCGTGCTGCTCACCGCCCGCCCGCACCGGGTGCACCACCTGACCGAGGCGTGGCTGCGCCGCTACGGCATCCGCTGGGACCTGCTGATCATGCGCCCGTGGGGCGACTACGAGCTGTCGCGTGACTTCAAGCAGTCGACGGTGTGGGAGCTGCGGGCGGCCGGGTTCGCGCTGGTGCTCGCGTTCGAGGACGATCGCCGCAACGTGGAGATGTTCCGCGCCGAGGGCATCCCCTGCCTGTACGTCCACTCGGGCTACTACGACTGACCGGACTTCTCGTCCGGCGGATCCTGGCGGCACTTCCCGATCCTGGCAGGACGCGCCGTCCGGGCGAATTCCTCATCACCTCGCGGCCGCGGGCGCCGAAGAGAACACGACGCCCGGTCCGGTGAAGGGAGCGTGGGGATGTCGGCAACGGGGACGGGAGGCGCCGGGACCGGGGCGCGTCCTG
>FWPU01009495.1_pt1 | contig 15271 bp, 11 predicted proteins | sample 2228361 | NCBI WGS metagenome assembly FWPU01 (sample SAMEA103939777, study PRJEB20133) | metagenome
CGGACTCGCCCACACCCGCAGGAGGTGGCAGCCTGAACGAACTCTCTGCTGGACTTGACAGGCCGTTTCATCTCAGAACGCGATTCCCAGGCTCAACACGAGATCGACGTACCGGGGAGGGCCGCTCCCCAGCATCTGCGCCACCGCCGCGCGCACGCCGACTCGTCCATGGAGCCGGTCCGGCGCCCGCGGCGGCAGCTCGTACGAGACGCCCACGCCCGCCTCCAGGCCGCTGCGGTGGTTGACGCCGTCCTCGGACAGGCCCAACGCCACCGGCAGTGGATTCTTCGCCGCGTTCGACAGCGGCGTCTCGTGGTTGTGCGCGAAGGCGAGCCACAGGTACGGCGTCAGGCGATCGAGCCGCTTCTCGAATCGCGCTCCCGCACGCACCAGCGTCAAGAGGTCCGCCGGCCCGCCGTACGCGCCCAGGCCCAGCACCAGCTCGGGGCGCACCCGCCCGACGCTGCGGTTGAAACCGATCAGGCCGATGCCGCCGCCGCCGCGCGTGTCGGGCCGAAGCCCGGCGGAGATTCCGGTCCAGGCCTCCCACGACGGCGGCTCGACGGATCGAGACGTTTCGGGCACTGCGAGCAACACGAGGGCGACGAGCACGTGCATGCTCTGTCAGTGCCGCTCGGGCCCCGCCGCATTCGACGGGCCTTATGACCGGTCGAGCCTGGGGACGATGTGCAGGATGGACCGGTCGTACCGGTAATTGATGTTCATGTGGCCGTCGTCGAACTCCTCGTAGGCCACCTCCACCCCGCCCCGCTTCAGCTCCTCGAGCACCATGCGCGCGCCATACTGGAGGTGGAACTCGTCGCGCGAGCCGCAGTCGAGAAAGAGCGTCTTCAGCTTGCGGTACGCATCCAGGTGCCTGGGCACGAAGCGCACCGGGTCGTGCTCGAGCCAGCGGTTCCACACCTCGGGTCGAATGCGCGCGGTGTGGAGGTCGAACGGCAGCTCGATGCCCATCGGAGCGCTCCGGTTCGGCGAGTACGCCGCGGCCATCGCCACGACGTTGATGACGTCGAAGTCGTCGCCCTTGGCCTTGGTCTCGCCCGCGCGGCGGATGAACTCGCAAAACCACGGCTCCACCCCGCCCGCCTTCGCCAGCGTGCCCGCGGCCTTGGGGAAGTGCGGCAGATAGCAGTACTCGAATGCCGCGTCGCCCGAGTGACAGCCCACGTGGGCGAAGACGTGGGGGCTGGTCCAGCCGAACACGAGCGCGCCGTAGCCGCCCGAGCTCTTGCCGACGATCGCCCGCCCCGCCGCGCTGGGCACCGTGCGCAGCTTCTGGTCGACGAAGGCCACCACGTCCTTCACCACGTACGCGTGGTAGCTCCCGATGGCCTCGGAGTCGATCCACTGGCTGCCGCCGATCGCCGTCCACCCGTCGACGAACACGCCGATGAACGGAGGCACGGCCCCCGAGTCGATGAGCCGGTCGATGCGCTCGGGGACGTTGGGCGTGAAGGCCGAGACGTTGAGCCACGAGCGCGCGCTGCCGGTGAAGCCGTGGAGGAAGTACACCACCGGGTAGCGCTGGCCGGCTCCGTACCCCGGCGGCAAATAGATGGGCGTCGACCGCGTGGCCGGGTCCGAAAGCGGGTTTCCCTCGAGCGACGGCGAGTGGATGTCGACGAGCTGGACCTGGCCTTTCATGACTTGCCCGGAGGCTCCTTGCCGAAGAAGCGCATCACCTGCTTCAGGTCCTCCCAGACCAGCTTCTTGTCGGCCGGGTTCCGCAAGAGGTACGCGGGGTGGAACGTGGGCATCAGCGGCACGCCCTCGTAGGTGCGCCAGCCCCCGCGCAGCCGGGTGATCGGCGTCGGGTCTCTGAGCAACGTCTGCGCGGCGAACTTGCCCAACGTGACGATCGCCTTGGGGCCGATGGCCCACAGCTGCGCCTTGAGGAACGGCTCGCAGGCCTCGATCTCGTCGGGCTCGGGGTTGCGGTTGTTCGGCGGCCGGCACTTCACCACGTTGCAGATGTAGACGTCGTCGCGACGCCAGCCCATCGCCTCGATCATCTTGGTGAGGAGCTGGCCGGCGCGGCCCACGAACGGAATGCCCTGCGCGTCTTCGTCGGCCCCGGGGCCCTCGCCGACGAACACCAGCTCGGCCTTCGGGTTGCCGACGCCGAAGACCAGGTTCGTCCTGCCCTTGCACAGCTTGCAGCGGGTGCAGTCGCCAAGCTCGCGGCGCACCTCGTCGAGCGTCTGCCGCATCAACTCGGGCGCGCGGTCGGGCATCGGCAGATCGAGACCGACCTGGCCGGGCGAGAACGTCGGAGCGGGCGCGCGCGATGCGGGCCGTTGCGGAACAGGCGTGCCCAAAGGTTGCGGAGCGGGCCGCCGGACGGGACGGTCGGACGGCGGCGGCCCCTGGTAGGGCCGAAGCGGCTGCGAGGTGGATTCCACCTCGAGCCTTCTCTTCGGCTCGGCCAAAGCCGCGAGAATGGCCTTGCCGCCCTCGGCCTGCTGCCATGCCAGGTGGCGCTCGAGATCGGCGATCATCCCGGCCAGCTCTTCGGGCTCGATGTCGGGCACGGTGCGAGTCTCCTTTTGGCGGCTTGTTGCGCAGCCTCGGGTGTCGGTAGGCTTTCTACAGGGCCGACGCCGCGGAGCTCAATGACCAGTCGTTTCAAGCCGTCCATCTCCATCGGTTCCGTGGCGGCCGCCCTGGCGCTCGTGCTGGGGCTACTCCCCTCGGACGCGTGGGCGTGGGGCCCGCTGGCGCACCTGAGCTTCTCGTCGGGAGCGCTCGAGCTGCTCCCGTCGGTCTCGCCCGCCACCCGCGTCGTGCTCGAGCGGTTCTCCGCGGAGTTCCTCTACGGCTCGCTGGCCGCGGACATCATCGTCGGGAAGAACCTCGCCCGGTACGCGGTGCACTGCCACAACTGGACGGTGGGCTTCCGCGTGCTCGAGCGCGCGCGCACGGACGCGCAGAAGGCGTTCTCGCTGGGGTTTTTGGCCCATCTCGCGGTCGACACGGTGGCCCACAACTACTACGTGCCGTACAAGACGGTGCAGGGCTTCCGCCGCCGCGCCTCGGGCCACGCCTACTGGGAGCTGCGCTACGACCAGCGGCTCTCGCCCGACCTGTGGAAGCTCGCCCGGCAGGTGTCGGCCCGCCGCTATCGCGAGCACGACGAGCACCTCGAGGAGGTGCTGGCCGACAGCCACGTCATTCCCTTCTCCATCTCCCGCAAGCTGTTCGGCAGCCTGCTGCTCGCCGCGCGGCTTTCGAAGTGGCAGAAGATGAGCGAGGTCGTCGCCGGCGAGCGCGACATGGCGCTGCACCCCGAGGAGATCCGCGAGTGCCGCAAGCTCGCGGTCGGGCAGATCGTCGGCATGCTCAAGGACGGCGAGTCGGCCGAGTGCACCCGCGCCGATCCGACCGGCGGCAGAAACCTCCACTTCGCCACCCAACTCCGCAGCCGCCTGCGCGAGCGCAAGGATCTCTCGGAGAAACAGGCCGAGGAGATCGTCCGCAAGGCCCGGCCGGCGTTCCGCCAGGCCATCTACGGCCGGCTGGCGCTCCCCGAGATTCCCGAGCGCGAAGCGGCCGGCGAGGCCTGACGGCCATCTCGCGCTGCCGACGGCGCTCCCTCGCGCGAGCGTTTGACCGGCTCAGCGCCCGTGCTATCCGCTGGACGAATGAAGACGCTCCGGTGGGTGCTGCCCGGCCTGATCCTGCTCGGCGCAGTGATCTTCGCCGCCATCCGCATCGGAGAGGTGGTGCGCCCGACGGCGCCTCCGCGAGAGGCTCGCCGCCCGGAGATTCGCATCGACGTCACCGCGCGGCTCAAGAGCACCGACGATCTGTTGGAGTACGTCTCGGCCAACCCGTCGCAGGTGTCGCTCGCGGCCTGGGCGGTCGGCGACGAGAAGAACGGCATCTTCGTCAACGCCGCACAGATGCGCCCGGTCGCCTCGTCGCTGAACGTGCTGGTCTTGGCCGCGTACGCCGAGCAGGTGCGCGAGCGGCTCCTCGACCCGAAGGAGCGCGTTCCCTTGAAGGTCTGGTCGGCCTTCGCCCTGCCGAGGACGGACGAGGGCGCCCACGAAGCGGCGGTGAAGCGGCTGCGTGAAGCACGCCGCATTCATGACGAGGTGGTCGAGCTGCGCGACATCGCCGACGCCATGATGGTGCATGCCGACGGCGCCGCGACGGACTATCTGATGCACCGGGTCGGCCGCGAGGCGCTCGCGGTGCTGCCCACGAAGCTGTCGCTCGAATCCGACGAGCCGCCGATGCCCTCCTCGGGGCAGCTGCTCACCTGGCGGAGCACCAGCGTGCGCGACCCGGCCACCGCGCTCATCGGGCGGTACCGCTCGTGGGGCCGGGCCCGCTACGTCGACGAGACGTGGAAGCTCTCGGAGAAGCTGCGCGACGACCCTCGGTTCCGCGCGCTCGAGATGCAGCGCTTCGAGGACCAGGGCATCGGCTTGAGCGCCATCGAGCAGCGCGCCCTCGCGAAGACGACCGACGTGCGCGGCACGGCGAGGAGCTACGCGCGCGTCATGGAGAAGCTCGCCTTCGAGGAGCTGCCCGGCGCCGACGTGGCCCGCCGCCACCTCGAGTGGCCGATGCGGAGCGAGCCGCTGAAGTCCCGCTTCGAGTTCTTGGGCGCCACCAGCGGGGCGCTCCCCGGCATCCTGACCGCGGCGTACTACGGCAAGCCGAAGGGCGAGAAGCCGGTGCGCGTGCTCGCCCTCTTCTGCGAAGACCTGCCCGACGACGTCTGGGTGCACCTCCGCCGCACGTCGCTTCACCAGCAATTCGGGCTGCGCCTGATCGAGGACGACGCGTTCTTCGCCCGCGCCAAGGAGCGCTTCTCAAGCGCGAATTAGCTCGCGCGTGCGGGCAACAGCGGCACCACCGCGTCCCAGATCCGCGCCGCCACCTCGCGCTTGCTCCCCTTCACCTCGACGCGCTCGCCATGGCGGCCGAGCACGGTGACCGCGTTGGTGTCGGTGCCGAAGCCCGCTCCCGGCGCGGTGACGTCGTTGGCCACGATGAGATCCAGGTCCTTCTCCACGAGCTTCTTCTGCGCGTAGGTGAGGACGTCGTGCGTCTCGGCCGCGAAGCCGACCAGCACCGGCCGGCGGCTCGAGCCCGCCACCTTGCGCGAGGCCTCGAGGAGGACGTCGGGCGTGCGGACCAGCGTGAGCGCTTCGGGCGCGTCCGACTTCTTGATCTTCGTCGGCGAGGCCGCCTGCGGCCGGAAGTCGCTCACCGCCGCGGTGGCCACCAGCACGTCGACGCCGTCCACCCGCTGGAGCACTTCGCGCGCCATCTGCTCGGCGGTGACCACGTCCACCACGTCGAGCCCGTCGCGCTTCACGTCGCCGACCGGCCCGAGCACCACCGTCACGTCGGCGCCCCGCGCGCGCGCCACCTCGGCCATGGCCAGGCCCATCTTGCCGGTGGAGGGATTCGAGAGAAACCGCACCGGGTCGATCGGCTCGCGGGTCGGGCCGGCGGTGACGAGCACCTTCCGGCCGGCGAGATCTCCCAGCGCTCCGAGCGCGGCCGCGGCGTCGACGATGTCGCCCACCTCGGCGAGCCGGCCCGGGCCGAAGTCGCCGTCGGCGAGCAGGCCCACGCCCGGCCCGACCACGCGGTACCGCTTCTCCTCGAGCAGCGCGCGGAGGTTCTCCTGCGTCAGCCGGTTCTCCCACATCGCCACGTTCATCGCCGGAGCGAGCAGCACCGGTCCGCGGAATGCCAGAAGTGACGTCGTGACCGGGTCGTTGGCCATGCCGGCGCGGATGCGGGCGATGAGATCGGCCGTGGCCGGCGCCACCACGTACGCGTCGGCCCATTTCGCCAGGCTCAGGTGCCCGAACTTCTCCTCCTGGCCCACGTCGAAGTAATCGGTGAGCACCGGTTGGCCCGACAGGCTCTGGAAGGTGAGCGGCGTGACGAACTTTTGCGCGGCGGCCGTCATCGCCACCCGCACCGTGGCGCCCGCGCGGCCGAGCTCGCGCAAGAGGTCGCAGGCCTTGTACGCGGCGATCCCTCCGCCCACGCCGAGCGCGATGCGCCGGTTCTTCAGCCAGCGGCGATTCATCTCTCTCTGTATAGCGCCACCGGACGACCGCGTCAGGAATGCTCGGTCTATTTCGCCATCACCACTTCACCCGAGCGCGGCAGGTCCACCCGCTGCACGATGGGCCCGCCCGGCGTCTCGGCGTGGAAGCTCGCGTACACCAGCGTGTACCGGCCGGGCGGGAGCGCCTGGAACGTCACCAGCTCCCGCAGCGGCTGGTAGACGAGCTGCGCGTACTGCGACCGGAGGAGCTCGAGCGGCGGGTCGCCGACCTCGCTCAGATCGCCGCGCACCACCCACAGCGCCCACCCGGGCTGGGGCGAAAGGCGCACCGTCACGCTCGCGGTGGTAGGCGCCGGGCCGAAGTCGAGCCGCGCCGACTCTCCCGTCAGCGCGACGAGCAGCGCGGTGGGCTCGCCCTGCCGCACCCCGCCCGAAGGCTCGTAGGCGAAGCGGTAGCTGCCGACGGGGAGCTCCACCCGGTACGCGCCGTCGGCCCCGGTCACGATGGTGACCGGCTCGCCCCGCTCGACGTTGAGGCCTTCGATCTCCACGCCCGGCGCCGGCTTGCCGTCGGGCAGGTACGCGGCACCGGAGAGCTGCACGGCCGGGAAGAGCCGCACCTCGATGGGCCCAACCGTCGAGCCGCTCACCTGGCGGGAGCCCGACAGCCTGCCCTTCTTCGCAGTCACCACGTACTGCAAGACGAACGGCGGGCTGGAGAGCTGGAACTTCCCGTCGGCGGCCGAGAGCACCGACTCGTTGCAGAGGTCGCACGTCACCACCGCGTCGGCGACCGGCAGGCCGGCGTCGTCTCGGACGACGCCCCACAGGGCCGGCGCCTTCTCCAGCACCAGGTCTCCCAGATCCGCCGTCGCTGGCCGGTCCACCATCAGCGGCTGATGCCCTGCCGCCTCGACGGCGAAGATGACCCGGTCGTCGGTGGCAGGCAGCGGCAGCTCGAACCTGCCATCGGGGCTCTCGACCGCCTGGTCGTCGACGCGAAAGCGCTTCAGCGGCCGTCCGTCCTCGCTCAGCACCCGCCCGCGGAAGACGGCCCGCCGCTTCATCACCACGCGCACGGGCTCTCCGCCCGCGACCGCCTGCACGCGCTCGAGCTGCTCGTAGCCGGAATGGCGCGCTTCGAGGCGGTACGTCATTCCCTGTCGCAGCGGCGCCAGCTCGAACCGCCCCAGCCCATCGCTCACCGTCGGCTCGGCGCTGCGCGGAATTACCGATAGCGACACGCCCGGAACCTTGGCTCCCGAGGTGTCCACCACCTCGCCAGAGATGGCCGCTCCGCGCCGCAGCTCGGCGGTGACGCGCAAAAGCTGCCCGTCGGCGATCGTCACCTCTCGCCGCTCGGACGGCAGCCACTCGGGGTGCGACGCCACCAGCCAGTACGTGCCCGGCGGCATGCCGCGCATCAACACCACGCCGTCGGAGCCCGACGGCCGATCGCTGCGGAACGAGCCGTCGCGCTCGATGAACAGCACCACGTCCGCGCCCTCGATGCGCCGTCCCTCGGCCAGCACCGTCACGTGCGCGCCGGCTCTCGGCTCGAGCTGCAAAGTCACGTCGGTCGCCGGGGCCGTCACCTTCACCAGGCCGCCGCCCCAATCCGAATGGTGCGCGTGGAGCTGGTACAGCCCGGGCGAAGGCACCTGCGCCTCGAATCGGCCCGAATCGTCGGCCACCACGCTGTCCCCGGTCGGCGTGACCAGAATGGAGATGCCCGGGGCCGGCCGTCCGTACTCGTCGAGCACCCGCCCGGAGATGACCACCGCCTGGGTGAGGACCAGCTCCACCGCCTGGTCCCCGGCGCGGATCGTCACCGGCAGGTCCGCCGGCTTGAACCCGCTCGCCTCGCCGCGCAAGAGGTAGTCGCCCTCGCCCACCGGACCGAACGTGAGCAGCTCGCCGTATCGGCCGCGCTTCTCCTCCACCACCTCGCCGCCGGGAGTGAGCAGCGACACCTTCGGGGCCGGCGCGCTCTGGCCGTTCTCGTCGACGACGGCGACGGTCATCCGCCCGCCCGGCTCGAGATCCAGCACCACCGAGGTGACGAGCTGGTCCAACGTCACCGCGCGGGAAGCGGCGCTTCTGTCGCCGGCCGCCGCGGTCACCACCACCTGGTCCGGGTAGAGGCCGCCGAAACGGGCGCGCCCGCCCTTCGTCGCCGCTTCGCGCGCGAGGTGATCTCCCGAGAGCCGCACCGTGGCGTCCTTTGGCTTGCCGCCGCTCTGCACCGTCACCTCGAGCGTACGCGACGCAGACAGCACGAGCTTGACCGGCCGCGGCCCGGCCTCGACCTTTTGGATCGCGGCGGGCAAGAAGCCGTCGGCTTCGGCGAGCACGTAGAACGGGCCCTCGCCCAGCCCGCGCAGTTCGAACAGGCCCCGGGAGTCGGTGGTCGCCTCGCGCGGCAGGGCCAGCCTGCGGGAGACGGCCCACACGCGCGCGCCCGCAATCGGCCGGCCGGCGTCGTGCACCGAGCCGGCGATGCTCCGCAGCGGGGGCAGCACCAGCTCGACCGGCTCGCCGGGCGCGGCGCGCTCGCGGACGCTCTCGCCCAGCCCGTCGGCGCGCGCCCACACCGTGAAGGACACGCCCTTCAGCCGCTCGAAGCGGAATCTCCCCTCGCCGTCGGTCCGGGTGCTCGAGGCGGCCTCGAGCAGCCCGCGCCGTTGCCGCAACAACTCGGCGACGGTGAGCGCCGTCTCGCGGGCGTTGCACGAGACGATGGGCTCGCCGCACCGGCCGCAGCTCACCGTGAGCAGGCTCGCCTGCGCGCTCGAGGCGATGGACACCTCGGCTGAGGCGACGGCCTTTCCGGCGGCGTCGAGCACCTTCCCGGTCAGGGTGAGCCCTTCGTCCTCGGCCTTCACGCCGACCGGCTCGAACTCGAAAAGCTCGGCGGTGCGAGCGGGCGGCGCTTTGGGCGAGGTGGCCGGCTCGTCGGGCCAGAACAACGCCGCCGCCGCCAACAGCAGCGAGACGCCGCCGACGATGGGGAGCCATTTGCGCATGTCCGTGGGGCCTTGCGGCCCCTCAGAAATCGTATCGAAGGGCGGCGGTGAGGCCGAACACGCGCGCCGAGTACCGGTAAGAGGGGACGTCGTCGGTGGCCTCCTTGTGGGCCTCGCGCGGCAGGTGGAACAGCCCGAGGGTGGCCAGGTCCATCTTCACCGGGTGCTGGAAGACCTCGAGCGGATCATCGAATGCGACGCCCACGCCCGCGGCGATTCCGACGGCCGAGCCGTCCATGATGTTGGTGCCCGGAGCGTCCTGCCGCGGCACGGGTGTGGGCCGCCAGGTGGCTCCCAGGCGCGCCGCGAAGCGATCGCTGAGCCGATACTCGGTGGCGACCTTGCCGGACAAGGTGTCGGCAAATCCCGGCGGCGTCCGCGGCGACTGCAGGTCCAGCGCCTCGTCGAGGCCCAACGCCCGCAGCGTCTCGCCGGAGAGGTCGATGGTCAGGTCGAGGTACGGCGACGGAGCGACGCTCCAGTGCATCCACTGCCCGTCGACGGTGACGGTCAGGTCCGCTGTCGCGTCCCAGGCGACGCCGGCGGTCACCGTGTGCGGCGAGTAGTGGGCCACGCCCGAGACCTGGAACGCCAGCGTGCCGATGCCGCGCAGGTCCACCTCGGCGGGGATGACGTAGAGCAGCGCCATCTCGTGCCGGTAGGTGACGCCGAAGCGCAGCGCGGGAATGGGAACGAACAGAAGCCCGGCCACGGGCCCGGTGCGCGTCGACAGGTGCGAGTCGATCTCTCGGAAGCGCACCTGCTTCGAGAACAGATCGACGCCGATGGTCGCGCCCTGCCCGACCAGGTCGTCGAGCACCTGCGTGCCGATGCCGATGGCGAGCTCGTCGGTGATGCGGATACCCGCGCCGGCGTAGAAGACGAACCGCTCGGGCGTGCCGTTGTAGTGGTACCAGAACGGCCGGTTCGGGTCGGCGGCGAGCACCCTGAGGAAGCGCTGCGATGGCGCGTACGCACCGAGCCCCAGGGCAAGCCGGTTCTTCACCTTGCCGGCCAGCGGGAAGAGCAGCCCGGTGGTGTAGCCGACCGCGTCGCCCGGAGCGCAAAAGGTGCAGTCGAGGTCCTTTCCCGTGCCCGTCGCGGCCACGTCGGGCGCGAGGCGGAACCACGAGAAGCTGAAGCCGAAGTTCAGATCCGTCCGGGTGACCAGCATCGCCGGGTTGTAGAAGACGGCGGTGTAGTCGTTGGCGTCGGCGGTGAGCGAGCCGGCCATCGAGACGGCGCGCGGCCCGAACCCGAAGGACTCGAACACGTTGGCGGACGCGGCGGCGGGAACGAGCAGCGCGAACGAAAGAAGGCGGCGCACCATTGGGGTCGCGACTGTATACCGCGACCGAGCAGCGACTCGATGCGAATCCCGCCTCACTCCTCGGCGAACGGCTGAATCGCCTGCGCCACCGCGAGCTCCTGGCGCACCTCGGACAGCTCGGAGTTGGTGGCGCGCAGCCGGTCCGACAGCACCTGCACGAAGCTCCAGAGCAGCTTCACCGCGAGGATCGACTCGCGCTTCATCAGGTTCATCAGGTCCTGCCGCGCGATGACCATCACCCGCGTGGGCTCGGTGGCCCGCACCGTGGCGCTCCGCGGAGCGTTGTCGATGAGCCCCATCTCGCCGAAGTGGCCGCCGGCGCGCAGCTCGGCGATCTCCACCCCGTTCTTCTCGATGGCCACCCGGCCGCGGATGACGACGAACAGCTCCTCGCCCGGCTGGCCCTCGGTGACGATCTCCCGCCCGCCCGGGAAGGTGCGGGTGGTGGCGATGGAGAGGACGGCGGTCTGTTCCTTGTAGGTGAGGTGGCGGAAGAGCGGGATCTTCCGCAGCGCCTCCATGCGCGACTGGGCCTCGACCGTCTCCTCGCTGGCGGCGGCCGGGTCGCCCTGCACGTGCACCACGACGGCGGTGATGTTGTCCTTGCCGCCGCGCTCGTTGGCCATGCTGATGAACCTCTTGGGCAGATCCTTGTGCGGCGTGGCCTCGACGATGGGCACCACCTCGTCGTCGCTCAAGTAGCCGTGGAGCCCGTCGGAGCAGAGCAGGAACGTGTCACCCGGGAGCAGATCGACGATCAGCGTGTCGACCTGCACCGACTCCTGGATGCCCACCGCCCGGGTGATGACGTTGCGGTACTGCGAGGAGGTGGCCTGGTCCTTCGAGATGGTGCCGGCCTTGAGCTGCGCCGCCACCAGCGTGTGGTCCTCGGTGAGGCGGTGGCACTGCCGGTTGCGCACCAGGTAGACGCGGCTGTCGCCGACGTGGCCGATGACCGCCTTGTTGCCGCCCACCACCAGGCAGACGAAGGTGGTGCCCATGCCCCGTTTCGAGGGGTCCTGGGTGGCCATGCGATAGATGTCGGCGCACGCCCGCTGCACGGCGACCTCGACCAGCGCGGCGGCGGCGGCACGGTTGGCCTGGCTGGGGTCCTTCGCCAGGTCCTTCATGATCTGCCGGTTGGCGAGAATGTGCTGCTTGACGACCTCGGTGGCGCGCGAGCTGGCGACCTCGCCCGCCGCGTGCCCGCCCATGCCATCGGCCACGATGTACAGGCCCAGGCCGTTGTCGATGAGCATCGCGTCTTCGTTGTGCTGACGCTTCCTGCCGACGTCGGTGAGGCCGAAGGCTTCGGTGGTGAGGGACACGCGCAACCTCTCGCAGACGGTTCGTTGGTGTTACCAGAGGAGAGCACGAGCCGTCGAGGGCGGATTCAGAGCCCGGCGGCGCGCGCTTTCAGCAGGCGGACGAACGCGGCCGGCGGGAAGAACGTCACCTCGATCTGCCCGAAGCGGATCTTCGCCTCCCTGGACAGCGGCGTGAGCTTTCTAGGCTTGAGCTTCTGGCCACCAAGCTGCGTGCCGTTCTTCGAGCCGGCGTCGGCGATGGCCCACTCGCCGCCGGCGTCCTTCTGAAACCAGGCATGGAAGCGCGACACCGAGGCATCGTCGAGGACCAGGTCGTTGTTCGAGGTTCGCCCGACGGTGATTCCCCGCTGGAATGCGTTGTCCTTGGCCTTGCGCACCACCAGGACGACCGGCTCGCCGCCGAATTCGAGCGGGCCGGCCACACCGCTCACGGTGCGCAGCCGCCGCCGGCCGGTGGTGGACTCCTCCTCATCGCGCTCGGGAGGCTCGTACAGGAGCACCGGGTCCTTCAGATCCTTCTCGAGCCCAACCGGATCCGCGAGGTACCGCTCCATGTAGCTCGCCAACGACTCGCTCACGTGCGACCTTGCGCCCGACGGTAGACGGCATCGCCTGTCGCGTCCAGCGCGCGCCGGCACTGCTGCACCAGGGCGGGACGCACCTCCTCGATGTAGGGCGTCTCGGTGACCGCGAGCAGGTAGAACGGCGCCTGGCGGCTGAAGTAGACGGCCCGGGCCAGATCGTCCACCGCCGACTGGTTGAAGCCGATGCGCGCGCTGGCCCTCGCCCGCACGAAGAACAGCGCCGGGTGCTCGCCGAAGCGCTCGAGACCCTGCGTCAGGTGCCGCTTGGTGGAGAACACCGCCAGCTCGAGGTTCAGCGGGTTCACCTCGAGCGACAGCCGCAAATACTCGCGCAGGTACAGCTCGGCCGCGGTCGACAGCTCGGCGGCCTTCAGCCGCTCCAGCGCCCGCTCGGGCTGGGCGGAGACGTGGCGCAGCGTGGCCAGCCACTCGAGCTGCCCGCCCGAGAACGCGTGCGACAGTTGCTCCTCGCCAATCGAGATGCCCTGCACCAGCGCCGAGAGGAGCTCGCGACGGGCCGAATGCGCCGGCTCGGGCCGGCCCGAGAGCAAAGACGGCGCCGGGCCTCCTCCGAACGGGCGACCCTCGAACGCGCCGGGCAATTCGGGCGGGGGCAAGAGCCCTTCGAGCAAGGTGTCCCAGTCGAGCCAGTCCAGCGTCCGGAACCCGCCGGCCTGCTTCCGCTGGCGCCACACGTTCAGGCGGTGCAGCCCGATGACGGACGCGACGTACGCGCACGCGACGCCGCCGGCGAACAGGAAGCTGCTCATCCACCACCTGCGGTAGCAGACCAGTGCCGCTGCGGTAAAGTCGGCCGCCCGAAGACGAGCGAGCCGTGAGCGAGCGTGTAGCCGACATCGACGACTGCGCCACACTGCTCGCCAGCGACGATCCCGCCGAGCGCGAGGAGGCCGCCCGCGCGCTCGCCGAACGACCGGCGCCGGATGCGGCGCCGTTGCTCCTCCGGGCGCTGGCCGACGATGCCGAATCGGTGCGCATGTGGGGCGCCTACGGCCTGGGCCTGTTGCAAAAGGGCGATCTCCAGGCGCCGCTCCGCGAGGCCATGCTGGGCGACCGCTCGCCGCTGGTGCGGCTGTGGGCGGCGTTCGGGCTGGTGAACCTCGGGGAGAAGGCCGAGGCGGCGACGCTCCTGTCCTTTCTCGACGACGAGAGCCTCGACGTCCGCAACAACGCGGCCGACGCGCTCGTCTCTCTCGCCTCACCCGACGCGGTACGGCCCTACCTCGAGAAGCGGCTTGCCTCGTCCGATCCGCGCAAGCGCGCCTGGGCCGCGGGCATCTTGCACCGGCTCGGGCACTCGTCGGCGCTGGAGATCTGGAAGGCGTGCCTGGCCGACTTCGATTCGCGCCTCGACGCGGCGGTGGTGGCGCCCCACTTGCGCGAGCCGTCCGCCGCCCGCGAGGTGCTGGAAGCGCTGAACCGGCTGCCTCCGGCGGATCTGACGCGGCTGGTGCCGGAGGCCGGCGACATTCCCGCCGCCGAGGTGATGAGCGCGCCGCTTCTGGACATGGGGCTCGAGCGGCTCTTCGAAACGGCGCAGACCGACGCCACGCTGCGATGCGAGCTGGTGCTCCTTTTGTGCCGCAGCGCCGCCGCCGATCCCGAGCTGGTGGGGAGGGTGCACCAGTTCCTCGTCGCCTTCGACGCGCACCTTCTGGCCGAGGACGTGGCGAAGGTGCTGCAGGCCCGACCGGACGACGAGCGGGCGCACTGCCTGGCCCAGCTCGCGCCATATGTACCCGACGCGGTGGTGCCGGCGCTGGAGCGCCTCGACGTCGAGCCGCGCGAGCGCCTGTTCGATGCGGTCGCCGAAGCGGTGCAGCGCGACGCCTCGCACGGCCAGTACCTGCCGCTGTTCGAGCTGCTCCGGGCCAGCCGCTGGGCGGAGCAGCTCGCCGACGTGAAGCTGCCCGACGAGACGCCGCTCGAGGACGCCGACACGCAGAGCGGCGAGCAGACGGCAGAGGTGCCGCTTGCGTCCGTGAAGGGCGACGACCCCGACGACGACCAGATGGCCGAGCTCGTCGAGCGGCTGGTCTGCGGCGAGCGCCTCGAGCCCGACGAGCGCGCCCGCGTCGACGCGTACCTGCGCGAGCTGGAGATGACTCCCGAGGAGCTCCTCGAGCACCTCTCGGGCGAGGACGAGGCCAGCCCGCCCACCGCCGACGAGGCCGCCGCACGCGCGCTGTGCCTGGCCGCGACGCTCGAGCGACTCACCATCGAGGAACGCCTGCAATCGGGCGCCTCGTCCGCGCGCGAGGCGCAGCGCGAGGCCACCGCCCTCCTCGAGTGGCTCGAATCGGAGCAACTGCTCGCCGCGCTCACCGACCTCGAGCGGCAGCTGCACGAGATCCCGGCCGGCGAATGGACCGAGGACGACCGGCTGGACGTCTCGTGGAGCGCCGAGGGGCTTGCGGTGCTGCTCTGGGCTCTCGGCGAGACCGCCCTCCCCGCCCCGGATGCGCCGGCCGATCTGCCGCCGCTGCTCGAGAAGCTGCCGCTCCTGTCGGAGACCGCGGGCTGGCTGACGGATGCCGAGCTCCGGCCGACGGACGAGCTCGAGGCGCAGCGCGAGGCATACGAGCTGTGGCACTGGCGGGCCGAGCAGGAGATCGCCGCGCGGTCGGCCGGCGAAGGCGAGGACGGAGCCGAAGCGCTGGAGCTCGACGAGCTGATCCGTGAGCTCGAAACGGAGGGATTCGATGCGCAAGCGGCCAGCGCGCGGGGACGGGCGGCCCTCGTGGCCGAGGCACTCAGGTTCGCCAGCCGGCGCGCGGCGAAGAAGCTGGTCGAGCGCGGGTTGCTCTCACGCACGGTGGGCGACGACTTCCCGTTCCAGGGAAGGCCGTTCCACCAGCTCGACGACGAGGGGCTGGCGAACGCCACCAGCCTGTCGCTCGAACGGCACCGCGCCCTCT
>FWPU01002898.1_pt1 | contig 15267 bp, 15 predicted proteins | sample 2228361 | NCBI WGS metagenome assembly FWPU01 (sample SAMEA103939777, study PRJEB20133) | metagenome
CAAGTTCCATTTACTGACACACTACTTCCACGTTTTATTTTTTTTAAAAGATTTATATTATCTAATTTAATTGATAATATATTCATTCTGTTACCCTTTGTGATGTTTACAACCTTCCCTACATTTTCTATTATACCGTTGAACATATTATTAAAAACAGTTTTTTAATAAATATAATTATAATTAAGTTTAACTATTTAAAATTATTAAATGATAAGAACAAAAGAAAGAACACTTTATAAGCCATTTAGAACAAAAACTCCAAAGTTTCAAACTATTGCTTAATGAAACTCCATTCCATTGCAAAACGGTTTTTCTATTATTTAAAACCATTCCATTTTAAGGAGAATAGCATGAAGAAGGTAAAGGTGTTGCTAATATTTATTTTTCCACTATTATTTTTTAGTATATACAACGAAGAAATTCCCAAAGAGATTAAAGAAAAAATAAGAAAGGTAGAAAATAGTAAAGACGCAGTTGAAATATTCAAAACATCTTTATGGTTATATAGAAGAAGATATTATCAAGAATTCACAAAACTATTTAAAAAAGCACTGGAGGTTGATAAAGCTATTAACAAAGATAAAAGAAAACTTACTGATATTTTAGGCTATGTAAAATTTGAGATCGCTAAAGGGCAAGAAGAAGACGACGAAGAAGAAGAATTTGACGAAGAGGAAAAAGGAGATAGAAAATCCAAAAAAGTAGAAAAAGATAACAAAAAGTCGGAAAAACAAGTTGTCTATGACACGGTTACCGAAAAATTTAAATATCTTCTAAAAAATCTAAAGCCTGATGAAACGATTTTTGAAGAACAAATAATTAAAAAAAGCATAGCACAAACAAAATTGAAACAAGAAATGAAGAAAGTTGGAATGCAATTTGATATTAAATTAATATCACCCCATTTTATACTTTATACTGATATTGATTTGGAAAGTTCAATAAAAATATTGGATAATTTAGAGGCATTTTATACCACCTTTTATTTCTTTTTTTATGAAGCACTTAACATAAAGAAGATAAAAGGCAAGAAAATAACTGTCCAAATATTTAAGGATAAAAAAACTTATGATGAAATAGTAAATAAAAGATATAATATGTCAAAGGATAATAAGTCTTTAGAACTGTATTATCATTTACGTAAAAATGACAGTTCCCTATTTGATATAGAAAACAAAGTATCTCTGGCAACTATTACTGTAGATGAGCAGTTAAGGAGTGGTAAAAATATTAGAAATTTAAATTTTGTTGATTTTGTAATGGCGCTCCCTGATATATATAAAGCAGTTTTAGAGAACTTTTTATTTACCTACATCTTTGAAGAAAATAAAAAATACATAACAGTTAGCCAATGTTTATGGCTTGGATTAAGAACATATTTTTCATACTTAATACCTGGACAAGTAGCGTTTTCCATTGGTTCATATGTAGGTGGGGAACCATTTTTTGACATAACATTTACAAAGGAAGCTATTGCACGAAAAGAAATACCTACCTTAAAATCGTTACTTACAACAAATAATTTTGCAGACACCATGAACGAATTTAAAAAATATGAACCACAAACTTTCATAAGAATATATACGACACAATGCTATAGTATTATCTATTATCTTTTCCACAAAACAAATCAGGCAGAATTAGAAAAAACACTTAAACACTTTGCAACTCCAACAAGTTTTGAATATGGTTTTTTTTCAAAATATATAAAAAATGACGAGGAATTAAATGATTTCATAGTGAATAACTTACAGAAAGAGTTAGATAAATTTAAAGCAAAATAAGAAAGGATAATTCATATATTTTTTGTGTTTATTATGAAAGGAGAACAGGATGACAAAGAAACTAAAAATTTTAATCTTATTAGGTTCAAAAAATGATATTGAGTATTTTGAAGATTGCAAAAATATACTGGATGAATTTGGAATAGACTATGATGAGAGGATTTTATCAGCGCACAGGAACCCTGTTTCGTTAGCAAAATTTTTACAATCCGAAGAATTCAATGAATATGCAATAGTAATAACTGCAGCAGGATACGCAAATCATTTATCAGGGGCAGTGGCAGCAAGAACAATAAAACCTGTTATAGGTGTTCCACTACCCTCCTCTACACTCTTAGGATTGGATTCTTTACTATCAACCGTTCAAATGCCAAAAGGTGTGCCGGTTGCAACAATGACCATAGGTAAAGCAGGAGCAGTAAATGCGGCTCATTTTGCATTGAGAATTCTGGGAACCATAGATGAAAACATAAAATCAAAACTCACCCAGAAAATTGAAAAATAAGTGAAATTAAACAATAAGTTTATAGCAGTTATTATTATCACGCTAAGTTTAATACTTCTTGTAAATGCGGTTGGTTTCTCTCAGTGTGCGATGTGTAAAGCAACAATAAAATCGTCCCGTGACGGACAGAAAATATCTAAAAATCTCAATACCGCTATATTATTTTTATTAAGCACTCCCTATCTAATTTTCGGAACTACTGCCTACATTTTTTATAAGAAAAACCGCTCTAAAACTTAGTAATTTAGAAGTTTCAGGTGCTCATATAATTGACAGTCCCCACTTTAAATGCAATATTGAATATAGTCAGTGCCATATCTCTTATTACTGGATTTATATTTATAAAAATAAAAAATATAAGAGTGCATAAAATCTGTGGGATAACTGCATTTATCGTATCTATATTATTTTTAATATCATACCTAATATATCATTACAAAGTAGGTAGCACAAAATTTCAAGGAAAAGGAATTATACGCCAATTTTATTTTGCAATATTATGGAGTCATACAATTTTGGCAACAGTAACTCTACCATTATCAATCACTACTATTTTTTTAGCTCTTAAATCAAAAATTACGCAACATAAGAAAATAGCACCATTTACGCTACTGGTATGGCTATATGTTAATGTAACGGGAGTAATAATATATTTAATGTTATATTAAAACAAAAATTGGTTATCAAAATATGACGATGTTATGGAGATGGAATAATCACAAACCGTTGTGTAGTAAGATAAGATCAATACGCTTTGCTCATTGCAATTACAGCGAAAGAGATTGAAACATCTCTTTTTATTTTTGATATATTCATTATAAATGTTTTGATTTTTGTAATCGCAGGATTTATTGCACAAATGATTGACGGAATGTTGGGAATGGGCTATGGTGCTACTACAACTTCTTTTTTACTCAGTATAGGAATACAACCTTCAATAGCAAGTGCACCAGTGCATACTCCTGAAATATTTACCAGTGGTATTTCAGGGATATTTCATATAAGATATAGTAATGTTGATAACTTACTCTTTAAAAAATTGGTTATTCATGGAATAATAGGAGGTATTTTAGGCGCTTATATTATTTATATTATTGCATCATTACCAGATAAAATAATAAAGCCGTGTGTTTCTACATATCTTTTAATTACAGGTTTAATAATATTAAGAAAATCATTTATTGAGACAACAATACAAGTAAAAAAAGAAATAAATCCAATCTTTGTAGGAACCATTATAGGTTTTTTGATGCAGCAGGATGCGGATGGGGACCTATTGTAACAACAACATTAATAGCAAGAGGCAAGAACCCCAAAGCCACAATTGGTTCTGTCAATTTAGCAGAATTTTTTGTAACAATTGCACAATCAATAACATTTTTTTTAACATTAAAAGCATTACCATGGAAAATAATATTAGGATTATTCTTAGGAGGAATAGGAGCAGCACCATTTACTGCATATATATACCAAAGAATCCCTGCGAAACTATTAATGATATTCGTCGGGTTGCTAATTACTCTATTAAGTGTAAAAACTATCTTGTTTGTTATCTTAAGGTAGTAATTTTATATCACATATTTGTGAAAAATTATGTTCTTTTTCTATCTCAATTCCCTCACAATTTGAAAAATATAAAGTGTCCAAAAGCGATAAGTACAAAGCGAAAAACAATATGTATATTATAGTTAATATACTATATTCAAACGCATAGGAAACATCCTATTTTTTAACAATGCAGTTGTAAACTAAAAACTATTGAAAGAAGATATAGCTAAATTTTTTATTCACCCATACTTACATAAAATGAAAAAATTACTAATTTTTAAAAGGATAAAAATCAAACAGGTCTCAAAAACTTTAAAAAATGGGTAGGGGGAGAATCGAACTCCCAACTCCTGGATTTTCAGTCCAGAGCTCTACCACTGAGCTACCTACCCACAAAAATTTTTGTATTAAATTATAAATTGTATTCTTTCTCCTTCAATAGTTTTAAGTTTTAAATTCATGCTACTTCATAGTTTTAATTTTATAACGAGTTTTTTTATTGTATAATGTATTTGTTATGAAAAAGATAATTGCCATTGTAATTTGTTTAATTATTGGGACTAAATTTACATACAGCCAGATATCAAAAAGACTACAAAAAATTGTAAGAAAGATAGAAAAAGAACGTAATTTAAATTATCTAACTCAAGCATTGAATTTAATAAAGAATTCTAAAAATATTAAGAAGAAGTTTAAAATATGGAAATTCTTCTTGAAAAATTTTAAAACTAATAAATTTGCAAAAGAAACATTAAAAAATTATATATGGCAAGATATAAATGAATATATAACAACACTATTCCACAACGAATTAGAAAAATATAGATTATGCTCTATAAAACAATACCCTAGATTTCATTACGCTTATATTCCAGAGCAAAACATATTATATCTTGGCAGTCCAAATAATCGTCTAAATCCACTTAACGATTATGCATCTTGTAAAAATAATGTCAAAATTGTGGATGGGATATATTATCTAGTTATGTCATCTAACAACACATTTAAATCTATCACTTTTGCAGAGAATAATAAATTCTTTGTAATTTTAGACAGTAAAAAACTTTTAGGTCCATATAAAAATGTTTCCCTAATACGCTACGATAAAGAATTTAAAAAATATGCATTTACTTCCAATGATGGTAAGTACCTCCACTTTAACGGCAAAGAAATAGAACTCAAGTATAGATGTCCTAATACAATCGGCGTTTATGGTGACAATGTTTTTCTGGCATGTAAAAGTAAAAAATACAAAAATTCACAATTTATTTTGAGGAATTTAAAAGAAAAATTTGCCATTTGTAAGGGTGAGATAGATATAACCATTTCAGATGATGGAAATGAATTCGCATATGTATGTCATACTACAAGCATAACATCTATATATTATAAAGGACATCCTATAAAAAGATATAAAAGGGATGGAGCAATAATAAGTAATCTCACTATAAATAAAAAGTATGTGTCCTTTCTCATCTTAAACTTAAAGCAGATAAACTTAAGTTTTACATCCATAATACACGATATTATTAACAACAAAACCTACCCCATAAAATCAATAAACAGTAATATCATTTTTATCGGTAAAAACTATTATTATCTTAAGATTAAAGGTGAAAATATATATCTATATAAAAATAGGAGAATAATTTACCGAAGGAATTTATCAAAGATTTTCATTCAACACAATTTAAAATCACACCATAATCCAAGACAACGGTTATATTATCATATAAATATAAATAATCTCGCAAAAAAAGGTTTTTATTGGTATATGTATTATACTGCTGAAACAATATCAAGAGAAATGAGACATCTATTTTTCACATTTTGGAATGGTAAGCTTAATATATGGGTAGTAAGGCCATCCTTGCAGAGTGTTGTCCATATCAATGATAATGAAACTATTATAGATCTCCATGATGGACAACAACCAGTATGCCTTTTATACACAAAACACGGGGTAATAAAGAAGAATGAGTGGCAATGTCATTATTCACCCACATCCAAGATTCTTGCATTTTTAAAATACTTGAAAAATAGTGATACCACAATAATTTATATAAATCAGCAAAAGAAGAAGTTAGAACTTAAAGGTAAGTGGGGATGGGAATCCATGAGTGGAGACTTTTTAAAAATCGATAAATATTTCCTATATATTCCCTATAATAAAGAGGAATCCTTACCATCTTTACTATTCATACCCTTAATAAAAAATAAAGTAATAACAATATCAACAAACAAATATATCATTCTCAAAGGATATAACACCTCCTCATTTATAAACTGGCCCGATGAGAAAGTAAATACTATTGAATTATACCTACTGAACCATATACCCGAAAAAATAACAAATGAAATAAATAAAATCAAAAAATTTTGTACTTATCAAAAAAAATTATGTGATTTTGAACAAAAGTAAAAATATTTTTTAAGTTCTTCATTCATAAACTTGAAACACAAAATGATTTACAACAAAAGTATTAAATCACAATCGCATTACAACATTAAAATAAGATAATAAAAAATTATTTGATTTTTTATGGATCATAGAAAACATATAGAAGATATAGAAATTTTGTAATATTAAATATTTTTTCATTAAAAAATATTACTGTAAGGACTATTATAATGATAAAATAGCTTCTGTTATATAGTTAATTTCTTTTTCGGTATGAGAGGCATTTAAAAATATTGTCTCAAAGGGTGATGGCGGGAACAAAATATTTTTCCTGAACATTTTTTGGTAGAAAGATATAAATAGTTTTTTATCGATTTTTCGCGCATCCGCATAATTATTTACTCGTCCTACTCCTAAAAATATGCTAAATAAACTCTTAAATTGATTTATTGTAAACTTATAATTTTTTTGTTGAAACACCGATTTCATTGTGCCAACAATTTTATTTGCGTTTGATTCAAGTTGGTTATATATATGTTCATTATTTTTCAAATAATTTAAAACCTTTACACCTGCAAAAGTAGATAGTGGGTTAGCTGAAAATGTTCCTGCCTGATAAACTTTACCACAAGGTGAGAGATTATCCATAATTTTTTCATTTGCTCCTACAGCTCCAATGGAAAATCCACCACCTATTATTTTACCAAGTGTTGTAATGTCTGGCTTTAAGTTAAATAATTTTTGTAATCCACCAAAACATACTCTAAAACCAGTAACTATTTCATCCAAAATTACAAGTGCTTTTAAATCATGTGCGAAATTAAATACTTCCTCTAAAAATTTTTTTTCAGGAATGATTACTCCCATATTTGTAGGAATTCCCTCTAAAATTATAGTAGCCAAATTATTTTTGAGTCTTAAATATTTTTTCTTTAATAATTTTATATCGTTGAATGGTATTACGATAGCGTATTTTGATAATATATCAGGTATTCCTTCTGATATAGAAAGTGAATGCGTCATAGCTCCCGACCCTGCCTTAAATAATAAATAATCAATGTGTCCATGATAGCATCCTTCGAATTTTAGGATTAAATCTCTACCTGTTACAGCACGCGCAAGACGTATAGCAGTTGTAACTGCTTCTGTTCCTGAATTTACAAATCTTACTTTTTCAATATTATCAAAAGCACTAATAATAATTTTAGCTAACTCGTTTTCGTATATATTTGTAACACCTACAAAGTAAAGATTGTTGTTCTTCAATTCATCAAATATCTCATTGTAAATAGAGGTATTATAACCAATGATCTGAGAACCCCATCCTGATATAAGGTCAATATATTTTTTACCTTCCCTATCATATAAATAACACCCTTCTGCCTTCGTAAAAATAGGAACTTTTTTAAATCCTACATAAGAGAAAGCTCTTACAGGACTATTCACCCCACCAACCAAATATTCTCTTTTTTTATTCATTTTCTATTGGAATCTCACAAGACTAATTTTATAATGTTTCTTACACTATACAAATGAAAAATATGGTGAAAATAGCTAAAAATTCCCGCCAAGTCAAGCATTACAAATTTTAATGTCAGATCTAAAGAAATTATGGAAACTTAAGGAAAAAGCTTTGTAGGAATCTTATTTTCATTTTTTACTTCCTTCAAAGTTACAACAAAGTCCCTATATAATTCCTCTTGATAAACATCCACAACATTCTCTTTTGCCAGCTCAAGTATTACGACAAAATATAATAAAACTTTATATATATTTTTGACCTCTCTAAGCAAAGAAATAAAACTTATTTTCTTATTAGCAATCAATATTGTCATAAACTCATTAACTACATTGTGCCAGTTATAATCACTACTTTTTACTTCTATAGGTAGAAGCTGAAGTTGACTAATCTTATTCTTATACAATTTATATATATTTTGCAAGGTAAGATTTGCCAATGTTTTTATATCCACATTAATAAGTTTGTCAAGAGCGTAGGTTCCACGAGGATAATTTTTAATCCCTTCTTCCATCATTTTTTCCAACTGCGGCAATATTTTTCTTATCTTCTGTAATTCAAAGATAAATGCAAAATCAAAAGGAATGATATTGTCTTCGTCTTTTTCGAGATTTAAAATACTTGATAGTTTGAGTTCAAGTATCTTACTGATAGCAAATAATATAAAAACAGCGATATCTAAATTTTTTTTCTCCTTCAAAACATCGTCCAGATTTGTTTTCAATTTTTGCCACAAATCTGCTATATCTACCTCTTGTGGCTTTAATTCTTCATCTGAGATAAGTTTTATAAGAAAGTCAAGTCGCCCATAATAATTTTTCAGTTCAACCCAGATATTATCCAAAAAGCTTTATACTAAAAATAACAGGTTATCAAATATATGAAAATTACTTAATTGTTTGTAGAAACTCCTGCCTTGCCGGTAGTATAAAATATCATCTTTTACTCTATGCCACGATGAGAAAGAAAAATAAATACCTTTTTGCAATAAAGTAAACAAATATAGGAAATTACTTTTCATTTGACATCATGCTTTAATACAATATTTTTTATTTGATTAATATTTTTTGATGCTATTGCTTTTGCTTTTTCATTGCCATCGTTTAAAACATTTTCAATATTTTCAGTATTATTTAAATAATAATTTATTTTCTCTTTATATGGCGAAAGATATTGCAAAAGCTTATTACCCAACATCTCCTTGCAATCAGTGCAACCACGAAGTGCATTTTTACATTCATATTCAGTAAGAGAAGCATCTTCAGGTGCGAAGATTTTATAATAGGTATAAACATTACAAATTTCCGGATGACCTTTGTCACTACGGTGAATTCTTGATGGATCTGTAAACATAGACATCACTTTTCTCTTTATTTCGCTATCAGTATCGGTAATATTTATTGTGTTATTGTAACTTTTACTCATCTTTTTATTATCAAAACCCAGTAGCCGGGGATAATGTGTTAAAAGAGATTGTGGTTCCGGGAAAAAATCACCATATAGATTATTAAATCTTCTTGCTATTTCTCTTGCCATTTCTATATGAGGTAGTTGATCTTCACCAACAGGAACATATTCTCCTTTATACAAAAGTATATCAGCTGCTTGTAAAACAGGATAACCTAAAAACGCATAGTTACCTAAATCTTTATCTGAAATATTCTGTATTTGTTCTTTATAAGTTGGACACCTTTCCAACCATCCTATTGGTGTAATACATGATAATATGTAAAATAATTCCAAATGTTCACTAATTTTTGATTGCTGGAAAATGGTAACTTTTTGGGGGTTTAATCCAAAAGATAACAAAGATGCTACAATTTCATTAGTATACTGCTTCAACTCCTTTGATGATTCATAATGGCTTGTCATAGCATGCCAATCTGCGATAAAAAAGAAACATTCATAACTATCCTGCAATTTTAACCAATTTTGTAACGGACCCACTATATGACCAAGATGAATTCCCCCTGTAGGTCTTATACCAGAAACAACCACTCTTTTCACAATTAAATCTGTTCTCCTGGGATTATGCTTCTACCAGCACCACCAGATATACTAACTAACATAGAGATTATGATAAGTAAAGGTCTTAAAAAAATATCTAAAAAACCAGTAGCAAGCAAAATAATTAAAATAAACATACCGAATGGTTCTATTCTGTCCAAGATTTCTTTACCTGATAGGGGCAAAAAGTGTCTCAAAATGCGAGAACCATCTAAAGGTGGTATTGGTATTAAATTGAATGCTCCCAATATCATATTTATAAGAACTATGTAAAATAGAATGTATCTATCCAAAGTATTATAATCTAAGTTAGGAGAAACAAATCCATATATAAACGCAAAAACAACTGCTATAAGGATATTTGTTAGGGGGCCTGCAGCAGATGAAATCATTAACCCTTTGGAAGGATTTTCAAAATAATATGGATTTATAGGGACAGGTTTCGCACCTCCAAAAATAAATGTTCCATTTGATAATATAAATAAAGTTACTGGAAGTATTATAGAATTAAACAGAGAAAGATGGGCAATTGGGTTTAAAGTTAATCTTCCTTCCATATAAGCGGTAGGGTCGCCCATTTTATATGCAACATACCCATGCATATATTCATGCAATACGCCTGAAAGTATTATTATTATCAAACTTACTGTTAACTGCGGTATATCTATATGCATATTAAACAATTATACGTTTAAAGTTTCTGAATAAAAACAAAATCTTTTAATTTATTTTATCTATTATTTAATTCTAATCCACAATCCTTTATCATCTGAAAATCGTTCTGGGGTGAGGAGCCTTTAACAGTTAAATATCCACCAGTAACAATTGAATTTGCACCTGCAAAGAACATTTGACTTTGCAAAGACCGTAAACTATATTCCCTTCCACCCGAAACCCTGATTGTAGTCGTTGGAAAAATCAATCTATATAAACATATAATCCTTAGCGCATCTTGAGCTGTTAAGTATTCATAATCTTGATAAGGTGTTCCTTTAATTGGCACAAGAAAATTGATGGGTACAGATTTTGGTTCAAACTGTTTTAGTTCAAAGGCAAGATCTACTCTATCCTCCCAATTTTCACCTATACCAAAAATACCACCAGAACAAATTTCACAACCACCTTCCTGTATTGCTTTTAGTGTTTTTAGTTTATCTTCATAACTATGGGTCGTACACATAGATGAAAAAATTCTCCTTGATGTCTCAAGATTATTATGGATCCTATCAATGCCATTGTCTTTTAACTTTCTCACTCTTTCAATAGTTAGCATACCAATGGAACAACACACACCTAATTTACCGTTATAATATTCTTTTATCTTTTTTATATTTCTGCACATCTCCTCGAATTCATTTTGATCTAATTCATTCCCACTTGTTACGATACATAATCTATCCGCTTTTATATTTACGGCATATTTAGCACTTTCCATAAAAACACCTTCAGGTGCCAATGGATAAGCTGGCGCATGTGTTTTGGAATAGGATGATTGCGAACAAAATTTGCAATCTTCGGTGCAAGCACCAGATTTAGCATTCAACAATGCAGTAATTTCAATCTTATTTCCAAAATAAAACCTTCTCAATTGATTAGCTGCATACATTAAATCATAAAGGTCAACTTGCGTTATAACTTTTATATAATCTTCCTTATCTGCTATCTTTCCGGCTAACGACTCTCTAACAATGTTAATCAATAATTTATCCATAAAATCCTCCTTACCATTTTTCCAAATCCTTCAATTCATTAATTTTATCTTCATCAAATAAAACAGGCTTTAGAGGAGTTATTGAGACATATCTATCATTAACAATATCAACATCCAAGGGAAATTTTTCGTCTTTTATCAAAAGTTTTTTCTTTCTATTAAGAATAGGGTCCTTTTTAACCCAGAAATATGGCTTGTCTTTTGGCGATACACCATTAACAAGATTGTCGCGAATAATGAATGCTGCATGATTAGCCACTTTAATCCCTTTTAACAACCTATATTCAATATTTGGAACATTAACACTTAAACAAAAATTATTCAACTTTTTAAAGGCTATGTAGTTTAATAATCTATCTAATACTTTTATCACAGTAGCATATTTTGGAGAGCGTGACCTTTGCAATGACAGAGCTATAGAATTTTTACCATACAAAAATGCTTCCAAACATTGGGCAACCGTGCTCGAATAAAAAACATTCGGTCCAATATTAAATCCCAAATTTATACCACTTATCACTAAAGAAATATCCGGAAATAATCTCGATAAAGCAATTTTTACACAATCAGTTGGCATTCCTTCAACAATATACTTATTATTATTAACCCTTCTATAAAATATGGGTTCATACAAAGTTAGGGCATGGCTCTTTCCACTCTTGTCTCCTGCAGGTGTTACTATATATGTTTCAAATTTATTTTTACAAAAATCATACAATTCATGTAAACCTTCAGAATCTATACCATCGTCATTTGTCAGCAATACCTTTTTTCTTTTTTTTGTATACAACTTAAAAATTCGTAACTCTACTAATTAATATATAGGTCAATCTGTCATCCCAAATTTGCCATGGTTGCAAATTAATGCTAAATAATATCTATTTTTCATGCGAATATGTCCAGATTATGCGGATTTTTAGATTTGGGTTTCTTTTTTTGTTTTTCATCTTCTATTTGAGATGTTTTATCGGTAGCCGCAGGTTTTTGAACACTTTCGTTTATTGCTCCCTGCGCACTTTGAGAGGATACAATCTTTGCTGCTTTCTCTGCATTTTGAAATAAAGACGCTATCAAGTGCGCTATATCTAACCTTTGTAAAATATTATTTATTCCCTCTACTCTCATCTTTTATGTTCTTCTAATAATAATCGTAGATGATTACGCAATTTTAGTAGCATATGATTGAATATCTCACTTATTCTGCCGTGAGAATAATCAAACATTTTAGCAATTTGAGTTAAATTTAAATTTGACTCAAAATACAAAGTAAAAACTAACTGCTCAAAAGTTGAAAAAGTCGTTTTAACATATTTTTTTAACGATTCACATAAAAAACTTTTCTGAGAATCTACTGACTTATCTTCTAAAAATTCTGTAAGTTGAACACAGTTTCCTGACTTTGCATCTTTAACATAAAAACTATTTTTACCCGCCATATTTATTCTGGAAATTAAGCTCAAACCCTCCTTTACTTCCGAAACATCTATTTTCAAATATTTAGCAATTTCTTCTACACCCGGCTCACGACCTAAATTTTTATATAACTCATAATAACCACTTTCAACTTTTTGAGCTAAATTTCTTCCCAAATATGAAATACAATCTAATTTTCTTAACTCGTCTAATATTGAACCTTGTATTTTAGTGTAACTGTAAGCAGAAAATTTAACACCTTTAGTTGGATCGTATCTTTCTATTGCATCTATTAGCCCGAATATACCTGCATTGACAAGGTCATTAAATTCTAGAACATTTCTTGGTAACCTTTCAAGAATCCTCATTGCAATAGCTTTAACAAAACTCAAGTAATGTGTTATAAGTTTATCCCTATTCTCCTTTGTCTTATTTTCTCTATACCGCATCCATAGGATATCTGCATCTTCTAAATCTGATTTTTTAGCAAACTCTTTCATTTAATATTCATTTTATATGAAATTTTTAAATAATTTTGAGAAAAATGATTCTTTTTTTAACTTAACATTTACTCCTAATTTTGTACATAATCTCATTGCAATTGCTTCTGTGTTTTTGGATGCCCAGCACTGAGGATAATTTGCTATAAATGGAATTTTTTCTTTAACACTATATGACACTTGAGGGTCATAAAGTATGTTCCCAAGAGGTTCTACTATAATATTCAAATACTTGTATACAGTATCAATAAAACTACCTTCAAGTTTTTCACCTTCTAATTTATTTTTTATATTATTAATCACTAAAAATATTGACTGGGTAGTAAGTTTATCTTTTAACACCTTCAAAGTTCCATAAGCGGAAAGCAGGGCATGTGGTTCAGGTGTTGTTATCAAAACAATATAATCAGCACATAAAGATAATCTTATTGTATTTTCCCCAATACCAGCACCCATATCCAGTATTACAAAATTATAATTAGTTATAATATCATCAAGTCGAGAAATCAAGTTATTTCTTTCAATATTATTCATATTAACCAATTTCTCATCACCCAATGCACCTATTATTATGTCTATATCATATTTACTTTTTGTCACTATTTGCTCAAGAGACACCTTCCCATCCAGATAGTGTGAAAGGTTAAATCTTCTTTCACTACTCCCTATGTTAAGTAAAATATCCAGATTTGACAAACCTAAATCAAAATCTACCAATAAAACCTTAAACCCGAAATTACGTAAGCTTAACCCTACATTTGCCACAAAATTTGTTTTCCCTACTCCTCCCTTGCCGCTTATTACAGAAATGACATTGGTTATTGGCTTCAACCTTAATTTTATATATTCCTTAAAGGCGTCCAATTGGCTTTTCATTTATTCCCCCTTCCTAAAATTTAAAATAATGCGATAGTATAGGTTCGACAAACTTCTCCGGTTGAAATTCTACAATATCCTGAGGATATTGCCCGCAAGTTAAATAAGAAATCAAAGCATGAGAAACATTTGATCTTATATAGAAAAGTAACTGATAACTTTTTTCAGTTGCTTCATCCGTTTTACTAATAATTATCCTGTTAAAATTGAAGACAGAAAATTTATCAATTATTTCTCTTACCACCTCAAAACTATAATTCAGAGGTATAACCATATATATATCTGTTGGTTTAATCTCATCAAGAATCTTTTTCATGTGAGCAAATTTTTCACTATCTTGTGGTGAAGTTCCAATAGTATCTACAATTACAAGTTTAGAATTTTCTGTTTTTCTGAGAACATTTGGAATGTCAGAAATATCTCTTATTTTATTACATTTAATCCCCATATGTTCAGTAAAACTTTCAAGTTGGATGTCAGCACCTGCTCTAAACAAATCCAGAGTAATAAATGAGATAGGAACTCTTTCAATAAAAAACTTGGTTCCTATTTTTACACATGTAGTTGTTTTACCAACGCCAGTTGGTCCTATTAAAGCAATTACCTTTTTACCAGTGGTTATTTGCAAAGGAGCAGGTAAACCCAATGTATCCTGAATGAACTTTGCTACACCTTTTCTAATGGCCATAATTATATCACTACTAATAGCACCATGCCTCATGGCTTCGGTCAGTATGTCGTAACTAAAAAATCTGGAAGTTATCTCATGTGTAGTTTTTTCAAAACCCTTAACATTCTTTAGATGTTGATATAGTAGTCCTAATGTTTTTTGAACAATACCTTCAATGTTAACTTTTACTTCCTTAATACCTTTCACATTTGCCAGTTTTGAACTATAAGGTTTCACACACTTTTTTATACTTTCTTCTATTGTATATACAGCTTTATACTTCTTTTTGAAAAATGGGAAAGATTTGTAGGAACCAGCACTATAAATCTT
>FWPU01006023.1_pt1 | contig 15266 bp, 11 predicted proteins | sample 2228361 | NCBI WGS metagenome assembly FWPU01 (sample SAMEA103939777, study PRJEB20133) | metagenome
CCTCTAAAATACCTACTACATTAAAGGCCTTTACAGCATCAGCCCGGCCTCCTGCTATCGTTAAAGAACCGGGCAGGACAGTCGTTTCTTTTAGCTTTTGTATAATATCAGCATCGGTTTGCCGCAACCAAAGGTGCACGCCGTTGTCGCTTCCTTCTGTTAAAGTCATGCTTACATTAGCAGCAAAATAATTTACCAGCGCCGGCCAAGGCATTTGGGGCAGGGTAAACAGTTCGATAAGGCCGGCTGCCCCGGCTGCCTGTACCCGGCTTCTTTTTTCGCCCGAGGCCATGAAAACAGCCATGGGGTTGCCCTCGGCATCTTTGCGGCCGGCCAGCGCCACCACCAGTTTATTTTTTATGTCCACCTGCTTAAGGTCCTCTTCTGTTGCATAGCCGGCAAATACCACATCGCCACTCCAGTTCATGTCACCACCCTCCATTTGCACAAAGTGTTCTTTATACCCGAACTCCTCGCTGCCGATAATCAGTTTACCGTCCCGGGCCGGATGACGATTGACCAAACTTACCGGCTGGAAGTACGACTGGAGGGACGGTGGCTTTTTCAGGCCCAGCCGTTGAAACTCGGCAGCCAGATAATTGGCCGCTATAAGTTGTTCGTTCGTAACGGTGTTGCGGCCTCTCATCTCATCGGCCGCCAAAAACTGCAGGTGGGCCTCTACTTCATTGCGGGTAATGAGGCGGGTAATTTCCTCAACCGGCCTTTTTTGAGCCCCCGCTGACACCGAAATGAAGAGAAGAATGATTATAACAAAGCGCATATAGCTGATTTAATAGTTTAATAGAGCGAGTAAGATAAAAAAGCGGAAAATCCCTTCCCGATTTTCCGCCTCTTCAAAATAGGTTTAGGTTTAAAACTTAGCGAAGAAACAAAAGTTCCCGGTATTTTACAAGCGGCCAGTCTTCATCATCTACCAGTAATTCCAGTTTATCCACCGCATCGCGAATAACCTCGAAATACTTTTCTTTTACATCATGGCAGTAAGCCAGGGCCCTTTGGCGGGTATCGACCATTTTATTTATGCGCTTGCGCTCTTCGATCATCTGCCGCACATTAGTTTTAATGGTTTCAATGTGCTGACTTATTTCCTTAATGGTTTGAATAACTGCCTTTGCATCAATGCCCAGATCTTTTAAGCCGTTGGCATTGGCTATAAGTTTATTCTGGTAGGCAATGGCGGTAGGCACAATGTGGTTCATAGCCAAATCGCCCATAACACGCGATTCGATTTGCACCCTCTTGATGTAGGCCTCCAGCCTTATTTCATTGCGGGCTTCAAGTTCCTTATGTGTTAGCACACCATGGCGTTCGAACATTTCAATGGTTTTCTTTTCCAGGTAGGCATCCAGGGCTTCGGGCATGTATCGTATGTTTTTCAGGCCTCTTCGTTCGGCTTCCTTCACCCACTCTTCCGAGTAACCGTCGCCTTCAAACCGAATATCTTTCGAATCTTTTATGTATTTGCGCAGCACATTTACAATAGCCATTCTTTTTTCCGTGCCTTTGGCCATCTCTTTTTCCACGCTTTGATAGAAACTGGTTAGCTGATCAGCTACAATCAGGTTCAGGGCGGTCATGGCTACAGCACAGTTATCGCTACCCCCCACAGCCCGGAATTCAAATTTGTTTCCTGTAAAGGCAAAGGGCGAGGTACGGTTACGATCGGTATTGTCGAGTATAATTTCGGGTATCTGGTCAATACCGAGTTTCATGTACATGTTTTCGCCTTTTTCAATCTTAACGTTGCCTTTTTTCTCCAGCTCATCGAGCACAGCCGACATTTGCGAGCCGATAAATACCGACATGATAGCCGGGGGCGCCTCGTTGGCACCCAACCGGAAGTCGTTGCCGGGCGTAGCAATGCTGGCGCGCAGCAGGTTGGCATGTTCGTGTACGGCTTTGATGGTGTTTACAAAAAACGTAAGGAACATCAGGTTATCGCGTGCACTGCTGGTGGGTGCAAACAGGTTTATGCCGGTATCGGTAATTAGCGACCAGTTGTTGTGCTTGCCCGTTCCGTTAAGGCCGGCAAAAGGTTTTTCATGGAATAACACCTTTAGTTTATGCTTTCCGGCCACGCGCCACATTACGTCCATCATCAGCTGGTTGTGGTCGTTGGCCACGTTCACCTCTTCAAACAGGGGGGCCACTTCGTTATGGCGGGTGCGTACAGGTATGCCCAGTTTCCAGCATTCTATTTCAAATTCCTTCATGAAGTCGTACACCCGTGAAGGAATGGAAGCAAAGTAGTGGTCTTCCATTTGCTGGCCGCGCGCCGGTGCATGACCGAACACGGTCCGGCCGGCCATTACCAGGTCGGGGCGGGCGTTGAACAGGGCTTCATCTACCACAAAATACTCCTGCTCAGGCCCGAGCGAAGCCTTAACGTGCTGAATGTCTTTGTCGAACAACTGGCACACCCGTGTAGCGGCCACATCTACCGCCTTCAGGGCTTTGAGCAGGGGCCCTTTGGTATCCAGGGTTTCACCGGTGTACGATACAAAAACGGTAGGAATGCAAAGCGTTTTGCCGTACAAAAACATGGGCGAGGTGGGGTCCCAGGCCGTATAGCCCCGGGCCTCGAAGGTACTGCGAATACCGCCGCTGGGAAAAGAAGAGGCATCGGGTTCCTGTTGCACCAGTTCGCTGCCTTTAAACTTTTCTATACCCGAGATAGCGTCAAAAAAACTGTCGTGCTTCTCGGCTGTTCCGCCGGTAAGAGGCTGAAACCAATGGGTAAAGTGGGTAGCCCCTTTGGCCATAGCCCACGATTTGGCGGCTGCAGCAACGGCATCGGCCGTAGCCAAATCAATCTTTTCATGGTTCAGTATAGCCTGGCTAACTTTATTATAAATAGCCGGAGCCAGCGACGCCCGCATCTGTTCCATAGTAAACACATGCTCTGCAAAGAAGTCGCTTACTTTCGGTGCAGGCATGTCCACATGTATGCGCGGACGGCTGCTCAATAATTTTAATGCTTCAAAACGTAAGTGCGCCATAGGTTGTTGGTTACTTATTGCGCCAAAGGTATTATTTTTTTATAGATCAGGGTAAAAATTAGGGCATAATCTTTAAAATTGATATACTTTTTTTAAAGATAGGGTGAATTTTAACCCTTAATTTAAAAAATTTAATATCAATTCATCAGTCAACCCTTCGAATGATTCCGGCTGTTAGGGAGTGGATAACAGAACGCTCAGGATTGCCTCTGTACCGGATGTCCGCTGCGGTATGGGCCTCGGCAATTAATTCCTTTTGAGCAAAAACGCGGGCAGTACCTGCGCTTTCGGCCTGCACTTTTACCTGTTCGGCACGCAGATTCAAAGCCTGAAGATTCCCCGAACTGGTTATGACTGCCAATAACAACCGCGCCTGGCCCTCCAGTTCCACATCGGCCGAGGAAGAAACATTTACCTCTACCTGGTTAACCGCTACCGGCAAGGTTATACGGGCCCCGCTGCCGGCCCGTATAAACAAAAAATCGGTGTGCAGCGCCTTGTCAGCACTTATCCTGGCCCCGGAGCCCGCAAAAACCCGGTTCAATTCCTTATAGGTTACGTATGCCATTACTTTTACATTGCGGTAAGTGCCGGGATTGAGGTAAATCTTCAGTACGTCATCGTGTAACTCCGTCCGAACGTTTTCGGCTTCCGTACCCCAAACCTGCAGACGAATGGATTCCTTCTCTCCCTGCTCCAAATAAACTTCTATACCTTCCAAGACTTTTAAGCCGGTAAATGAACCTACCTGCCTGGTTTTAGTTGATTGAGCGAAGGCCGCGACAAAAGTGGCAATAAGAGAAAAAGTAAAAATAACCAGCCTGTACATGGACATTTCCTTACTAACGGAATAACCCCTTTCAGGTTACATAAATACCCGAAAACAGGGCATTTATATAAAACTACCTGTACCTATTTTGTAATTTTGGCGATATTTTACAACATTGCATTAAATCATCCGGATAACTGTTTTATGGAATTTAATAGAAAAGCAGAATTAAACGTGTTAATTAATCTTGCCGCAAGCGATGGAAAAATAGAAGAGAAGGAGGCTAAATTAATTCATACTATAGGCAAAGCAGCTGGATTAAGCCGGGAAGAGATTGAGTCCATGATCCAAAAACCTGCCCCGATAACACAGTTAACTACAATGACCAATGACGAAAAATTTGAGCATTTGTATTATTTAGTTCAGCTGATGCGTATGGACGGGCAGGTATTCAGAAGCGAAATTTCGTTTTGTGAAAGTATTGCAGAAAAACTGGGTTACAAAAAGGGAGTGGTGATGGAAATTGCTAGCCATGTTTACAGCGACCCCAGCATTACATCCGATCGCGATATGCTACGGAAAAAAGCTGAGAAGTATATCAAGTCGTAACAATACCCAACATACCGGCTTAGGCAAACCTGGTTGTTTTCCAGTATCTGTCCGAGGTTTGAAAATCTTCAAAACCCTTAATGCGCCGGCTTGGCAGAATCTGGCAGCTTACCTTATTTTTTATACACCACTTTCCCTCCCACAACGGTAAGGGTAACCTCGGCCTGGAGGATTTCATCTTCCGGAATGGTCATGATGTCTTTCGAAAAAACGGTAAAATCAGCCAGTTTTCCGGGCTCAACAGAGCCTTTAAGGTTTTCCTCAAAAGCTCCGTAGGCGGCATCCAGCGTGTACGAACGCAAGGCCTGCTCGCGCGTCATCTTCTGTTCAGGTTCATAACCCCCTTCGGGTTCTCCTTTCAGCGTTTTGCGGGTTACGGAAGCATAGAAGCAAGCCACCGGATTGAGCGGCTCAACCGGGGCGTCGGTTCCGTTTACTATGCGCGCTCCGGTTTGCAGCAACGACTGCCACATATAGGCCCCCTCTTTAATTCTTTTCTCGCCTAATCGCTGAATGGCCCACGGCCGGTCGCTTGACATGTGGATGGCCTGCATAGCCGGAATGACCTTTAACTGAGCAAACCGCGGTATATCGGCCGGGTGCAGGTGCTGGGCATGCTCGATGCGAAAGCGATGATCGGTAACACCGGGATTTTCGCTAAAAGCCTGTTCATAGCGATTGAGTATTTCGCGGTTGGCGCGGTCGCCAATGGCGTGCGAACAAACCTGAAAGCCGGCCCTTAGGGCGGCTCGCGAAACAGCCAACACGCTGTCCATGGGATAGGTGGCCATACCATAAAACCCGGGCCGGTCGGAGTAAGGCTCCAGCAGCCACGCACCGCGCGAACCCAGAGCTCCGTCGCAATTCAGCTTAACCGACCGAATGGTAAGCCAGTGCCGGCTGTCTATTTCCGGCCCTTGCTTAAACCATTCGTACACCAAATCGCGGTCCCAGCCGGTAAGCATTACGTACAAACGAACACCCAGTTTGCCGGCATCTCTAAACTTTCTGAACAAGGCAATGCTTTCGCGGGTGGCTCCGGCATCGTGAAAACTGGTTATCCCGTTTCGCCAACAGGCCTGAATGGCCAGTTCCAATGCACGGTCGGCCCGCTCGGCTTCGTTGGAAGGAATATGCCGGCTGATTAACGACATGGCCAGTTCATTAAATATGCCGGTCGGGTTACCTTGCTCATCGCGGATCACTTCGCCCCCCTCCTCGCTTACTTGCTTCAGGGCTTCGCGCGAAAGCTGGTTGATGCCCGATATTTCCATGGCTTTGGCATTGGCCATGGCGGCATGTCCGCTGGCATGGCGAAGAAACACGGGGTTATCAGGAGTAACGGCACTTAAAGCATGGTGTGTTTGAAAGCCCTTTACCATGCGCTGCGGTTTAACTTCCCATTTATCCTGGTGCCACCCCCGGCCTAAAATCCATTCGCCGGGGCGGGCTTTTGCCGCAGCTTCTTTTACACGGGCCACCAGTTCATCATAACTTTTTACATCCATCAGGTTCAGGTCAAGTTCGTTATAGCCCACACCCATAATGTGGCCGTGCCCTTCAATAAAGCCGGGCATCAGCACCTGTCCCTGCAGGTCAATAAGTTGTGTACTGTCGCCCTTCCAGCTTTTAAGTGCTTCGTGCTCGGTGCCAACAAACACAATCCGGTCACCTCGCACGGCCACCGCTTCGGCCACCGGTTGAGCCGGATTAACCGTGTACACTTTCCCTCCATATATAATCAAGTCGGCTTTAGTGCCTTGCCGCTGGCACGAAACCCATAACAATGCACCTAAAACCGTTAAAACAGTAAAACACCAGTTCATATTTTCAGAATTTTACGCGAATGCTAAGCATATTTTACCGCACACCCAAGTACATTTATATTTGTGCGCCTATCCAGCATGCGATTCTACCTTACGCTTTTTCTTAAAACCTACCTATGGTGGATTATTTACTTTGCCGGCGTAAGGTTATTTTTCATGATTTTTCATATTGACCAGGCCCTGCAACTTACCCCTACTGAATGGATAAAGGTTTTCTGGTACGGCTTGCAGATGGACCTGAGCATGGGCGGGTACTTCATGCTGCTTACCGGGGTGCTGCTATGCTTATCCATTTTGCTTAATAAAAATCTTACTCGTGCCGTTCAGAGCACAAATAAAGCGTTGATTATAATCAGCTCACTTCTTACAATAGCTGATGCCGAATTGTACCTGCACTGGGGTTTTAGAATCACCACTGCACCCTTGCTTTACTTGGATAAAGAGGCCATGGGTACCTTGCCTGTAATGCGGTATGTGATGCTCCTGATTCTATGGTTGGTCCTGACGGTGCTTGCCACAGCATTTTACCGACATCTGGTTCATTCCAACAGTAATGAATTAAAGCACATAAAGCGCCTGAATGCTTCCGCACTGCTTCTTCTTACGCTGTTGCTTATTGTGCCCATTCGGGGAAGTTTTCAGGTTTCCACCATGAATGTAAGCCGGGTGTATTTTCATCCCGATAAGCCATTTGCCAATCACGCAGGTATTAATGCCGTGTGGAATTTCATGTACAGTGCCTTGCGCAGTCAGGGAATAAAATATCCCGAAGATTTTTTCAACCCCCAACTAACCAAACGGTATTTTAGCGAGTTGTATCCCCGTCAGGATTCAACCATTACCATTCTTAATACAAATAAACCCAACATTTTGTTAATTATTCTGGAAGGTATTTCCACTGATGTTATTGAACCCCTTGGCGGTTTGCCCGGCATTACGCCCAACCTGAACCGGTTGTGTTCGGAAGGACTGGTATTCGATCGGTTTTATGCCAGCGGCGACCGCACCGATAAAGGTTTGGTTAGTCTGCTGACGGCCTACCCCGCGCAACCAAGGGGTTCCATTATTAAATATGTCCATAAAACCGCCAAACTTTACTACCTGAGTTCAGCCCTCGTAAATATGGGTTATAAAACCTCGTTTGTATACGGAGGAGATGTTGATTTTGCCAACTACCGTTCGCTGTTTACCAACGGGCGGTTTGCACACCTTACTTCATTAGAAGATTTCCCGGACTCTATACCTACAAATAAGTGGGGTGTACATGATGAACATCTCTATGCCCAAATGATGTACGAACTGGATACCACCTCGAGGTTTCCTTTCTTTAAGGTAGCCCTTACTTTAAGCAGCCATGAGCCTTTTAATGTACCTATGGCTCCTGTTTTTACCGGCAATACCGATTCGGTACATTACCTGAATGCCGCTTTTTACGCTGACCGTTGCCTAGGAGAATTTTTAAACAAGGAAAAAAAAAGAGACTGGTGGAACCAAACCCTAGTAGTTATAACGGCCGATCACGGGCATCGGCTGCCGGCCTATCGACAACCCGAACAACCAGAAAAATACCATATACCTATGATATGGACTGGCGGATTAATAACGCAAAACAAAGTAATAGGCGTGTACGGCTCCCAAACCGATTTGGCCAATACTTTACTGGGTCAGATTAGTAATCCAGATGAAAATTTTATTTTCAGCCGAAATCTGTTAGGCAAGCCCCTAAACAACTTTACCGTGTTTGTTTACAACGAAGGGTTTGGTTATATAACCCCGGATGCCGAGTTGGTTTACGACCTCACCGCAAACCGACTTAAAGTAGTGCGCGGCCATGCAACCGAAACAGATATTAACCGGGCTAAGGCCTACATGCAAAAACTATTCTTTGACTACAACTCCAAGTAATGAAAAGGCTAATTCTGTTCATTTTAGCTATTACCTTACTATGCCATTGCTTACAGGCCCAGGATTTTGGCCTTTCCTTTTCTTATTTCATTCCCCGAAAGGGCTACTTCTCCGCACCCATAAGCCCTTTTTCCATGCGCGGACTGGGTGTGGATTTTAACCGGAACCTGGCCCTCGAAACCGGAGTTACGCTGTATCGCGTAGCCGGACTAAGCATTAAAGACCTGCCGTTTGAATACGATGGCCCTATTGCCGGCCCAAATTTTACTTTGTTTTTTCCTGCCGAACTGGTGCTGATGCTGTATGCCGGTAACCTGGAAATTGACCTTAAAGCAGGCGGATTTTTGTTTTATGCCTTCGACCAGCACCTGAATTACGGCCATCTGGACAGGGCCATAAGGGATTATGAGGGATGGACTGTTGCCAACAGCCGGGCCACTTTAAAAACCTATCCGGGCTACGGCTATCACGCCGGGGCAGAACTTACTTTTCCTGTGTTACAGCAATTCGGAGCCTCAGTTGAAGTAAACTATCTGTTAGGCGGAGCCCGCTTCCCCATTGAAGGAAGCTACACCGGAGGCACAACAAGCATCGAAACCCGCAACTTTAATTTTTCTGATGCCCGGCTTGATTTTTCAGGACTGGAGTTCACCATTGGCGTGTTTTACCAAACCGGCCGGACAGCCGTTAGAAGAAAAAGAAGATAACTATTCCGTACCTAAAAGCACACCGGAACAACCGCAACATCTTTGAACCGGTTTCTAAGCCGCTCGGCAAGCCTAAACGCTTCGTGGCGAGTTCTGAAGTTTCCGCTCTCGCATCGGATGATACCATCGTCTTCTTTGATCCGATATAATCCAAACCTCATATCTTCGAGAAGCAAACTAATGGCCGAATCTTCTACGGCAGGTAATCGCCATACTACTTTATAACGTATTACTGAATCCGGTGCCGGCTCGGTAATTTCCTTCAGGCCATGGGCTACGCCGTTTAGCAACTGCCGCGCCGTGTTTATAAATTTTTTGAAAGCGAGGCGCGAGGGCGGATCAGAGGCGAACACAATTGTATCGTTTTCAAATTCAGGCACGGGGAGCACTATAAACTTACGGTCGAGCAAAGGGGTTCGGAAAACCCAATGGAGCAGGTAGCGGGCATCTGTAATTTTAGTATATGTGGAGTCAGGGGTAAAAACTTTCATCAGATCAACCCATAGCGATGCCGCCCCATCGCGGGGGTGGTCGCGCTGCCCGGAAATAAAATTACCCAATGAATAAGCCACTACCTGGTTTTGCTCCCGCCGCCAGTACATGGGTTGAAGCACATGGGGGTGTGCCCCTACTACCAGCGATGCACCGCGTATAAAACAAAAAGAAGCTAGCCTTTTTTGCAAAGCAGTGGGTTGCATCTGGTACTCATTACCCCAATGCATGAATACAATAACAAAATCAGCGGCCAGTTGTCTGGCCCGTTTAAGATCCTGTTCCATCGCAACGGTATCGATTAGGTTTACCACGTTGGGGCGGGTAACCGGTATGCCATTGGTACCGTATGTGTAGTTAAGCAGGGCTATGGTAATGCCGTTACGTTCTATTATCAAAGGGTAATCGTTAAGTCGCTCTACCGTATCGCGAAAGGTACCGGTATGCAAAATATGAAGGCTGTCCAGTACCCTTATGGTGCGTTCCAGTCCTTTGCGCCTGCGGTCCAGGCTGTGGTTGTTTGCTGTAACCAGAACGTCAAAGCCTGCGTCCTTCAGCGCAACTGCCAGTTCATCGGGTGCACTAAATTGCGGGTAACCACGGTAGGGCCTGCCCCCCAGGGTAAGCTCCAGGTTGCCAATAGTCAGGTCAGCCATGCGGATATAGCGGCCAATGTGGTAAAAGCAGGTATCGTAAGCATAACTACACGTTCGGACATTAAAGGCCGAAAGGATTTGCGAGTCGTGCTGCATGATATCACCGGAAAACATCAGCGAAAGACGCGTGGTGTCCTGCGCCACTGCAGCCGTAAGGGTAACGCATAAAACCAAAACCTTAACCATGAGCGGGGACTTCTATTACCTCATGTTCTACAATTACAAAGATACGGTCTTCTTTACGGGGCTGAATAGCCGACAAACCAGTAAATGCACCAAATGCCGGGAACACCGCCCGGTTAACCGAGAAATAAAAGCAGGGTACACGAACACCTTGTTTACCTTTCCCGTACAACATTATGCCCGGATGCAGATGCCCGGAAATGTTGTAGCGATGTTCAGGAACCTGCTCAAGCGGATGATGAGTAAAAACAAAGGGAGCATCATCCAGCCGGGCTCCGTGCACTTTCAGGCCCGACTGCCGGTAGTGAACCTCTTCCAGCACATCATGGTTACCTTCTACCAGCTCAAAGCTAACCGGTTTAAAATGGTTGGTAAGCTGCGCAACCGCCTCCCAACTGTAATTAAATCCGCTATGAAACAGGTCACCCAGAAAGATTACGCGGGTAGGGCGGGTAAACTGAATAAGCTGAACCAAAGCCTCCAGATTGTGGCGTTCGGCCTGGGCCGGAACGGCTATCCCGTTTTTTCTGAAATGACCTACCTTGCCCAGGTGTGCATCGGCCACTACCAGTATACGATTGCGGTGCCACAGTAATGCCTTTTGTGGAAATAATTCGAGCGTTTCGTTAAGAATGGATATTTTCACTTCGGCAAAGGTACAAGATAACCATGAAAGCATTTTTTATTTGCATACTTACCGGCTGTGTGATTTCAGCTTTGAGTCAGACTAACTCCTTTCCGGAATTTGAAAAATATATTTTCATGCAAAATGGCGATACCCTGCCCTACCGGCTGCTCACACCCATACCCAAAAAGGGTATTAAAAAATATCCGTTGGTAATCTTTCTGCACGGAGCGGGCGAGCGCGGCCGGGACAATGAAGCCAACCTGAAGTATATTACCGGTTTGTTCCTGAATGCCGATAACCGGAAAAAATTTCCGGCTTATGTTGTCGTGCCCCAATGTCCGGCCGGCAAATGGTGGGCTCCGCAAAACTGGAACGAAGGCGAGAAGGCGCCCGTCCACATGGTGATAAAGCTGATTGACAACCTGACTAAAAAATTACCGATAGATAAGCAACGCCTGTACGTTATGGGGCTTTCCATGGGCGGTAACGGCACGTGGTACCTGCTGGCTACCCATCCGGATAAATTTGCCGCAGGCGTGCCCATTTGCGGTTGGGGCGATACCACCCGCATAACAGCCATAAAACACGTACCGGTATGGGCTTTTCATGGCGATACCGATGCCGTGGTTCCGGTTGAACGAAGCCGCGAGCTTATTGCAGCATTGAAACAGGCCGGAGCAAGTCCCCTATATACCGAATATGCAGGCGTTAACCACGACAGCTGGACCCCGGCCTTAGCTGAACCCGAATTGCTGAGCTGGTTATTTGCCCAGAAACGCAGATAACAACGCTGCTTTCTATTAAATTCTGTGCTTTTATTGATTCCTTTATCACTCCGGTTTTGCAGCATACGCCTTATTTCCGGCTGATACCTGTGCGCGTTCTATTAATTCCACCTGTATGTTTTTGTCGGGAGCGTCTTTTATAAATTTATTTACCAGTTCCATCACATCATGATCGACAAACAGGTTCTTAGAAAGATCAATAATAACCCGGCTGCCTTCAGATATTTCGGCCAGTTCGCGGGCAATGGCTGCTTTGTTCAAAAAAATTACTTCTTCGGCTAAAACTATGCGTACGGTTTTACCATTTGCTGCCTCTTTTTGCAAGGCATGCGAGTTGCGGTAGCTGTTCCGCAAAATAACGAACACGGCCACCGCCAGGCCAATGCCAATACCGCGAAGCAAGTCAGTGAAAACCACACCTAACACAGTGGCCATAAAGGGAAGGAACTGCGACCAGCCCCGGGTGTACATTTCGCGAAATAACGATGGCTTGGTTAATTTATATCCCACAACCAATAAAATGGCCGCCAGCACAGCTAGGGGTATCAAGTTTAACAGATGGGGAATGGTAACAACACACACCAACAGCAACACGCCATGCAGAATGGTAGATAACCGGGTACGGGCACCAGATTGAATGTTAGCCGAACTGCGGATAATTACCTGTGTAATAGGCAAGCCTCCCACCAGGCCTGAGCAGATATTTCCCATGCCCTGTGCCAGCAACTCCCGGTTGGTATCGGTTTTACGTCCAAACGGGTCCATCCGGTCGGTAGCCTCGACCGATAACAATGTTTCCAGGCTTGCCACTATGGCCAGGGTTATAGCTACCAGCCAAACATCAGGGTTGGACAGGGCCGGCCAGTGCGGAAAAGTAAAGTTGGAAACAAAACCGCTGATAGAACCGGCAATGGGTACCGTAACCAAATGTTCTGTACTAAGGGACCACTCTAGAAAATGCTTACGTGTTACGGCCTCGTACAACATGCCTGCCGCCACGGCCACCAGCGGCCCCTGCACAATTCTGAAAAAGGTGTGCTTCTTAAACAAGTATAAATCCCACAGCAACAATATCAATAACGACATCACCGAAATCAAAACGGCCGGCAATGAAATGTAATTCAGCATGTGCGACAGTTCGGAAAAGGTGTTGTAACCATCGGCCTGCCTGAAACTCATATCGCCCTCATAGTCGGCATCGTACCCTACCGCGTGCGGTATCTGCTTAAGGATAATGATAATGCCGATAGCTGTAAGCATGCCTTTAATAACAGCCGAAGGGAAGTAATATCCAATTATTCCGGCACCGGCCATACTCATCATAATCTGAAAAATACCGCCTAACACCACGGCCACCAGAAACACTTCGAACGACCCCAGCTGCTGAATGGAGGTGAGCACAATAACGGCCAACCCTGCTGCAGGACCGCTTACTCCCAGGGCCGAGTTACTGATGCATCCCACCACTATACCACCGGCCATACCGGCAATAAGTCCGGAGTACAGCGGAGCACCGCTGGCCAGAGCAATACCCAGGCATAGCGGCACCGCCACGAAAAATACCACCACGCTGGCAGGTAAGTCGTATTTAAGGCTTTTGAACAAGGTGAAACGGTTGGCTCGCATAGTTGTGACGAAAATAGCTAAGATTATCAGAAGATTAAATGCCCCGGTAGCCTAGCTTATATCTAAAATTGCTTATTCGGCCAACAGCCTGCTTCGATAGGTGGTAAAGATTCCGGACTTGGAAAGAAAACCGACATATTTGCCCCTATCGGTAACCGGCATATTCCATACACCGGATTTGTCGACTTTTTCAAAAATTTCGTTCAAGCTTTCGTGCAAATCGGCTACAGCAACCGGTTTTTGCATAAGTTGTTCAACCGTAAGTTCGTCATACCTGCGGGTATCGAACATCACTTCGCGGATGTTGTCCAGATAAATAACACCGCAAAGTTGTTGCTGCGCATCCACCACCGGAAAAACATTTCTTTTGGAAGAGGCTATGGCCTCTACCAATTTGCGCAGCGAAGCCTCCGGAGGCACCGGTACAAAATCGCGTTCGAGCAAACTCTGCCACGACAGCCCGGAAAGTATCAGAGTTTCTTTACTGAACGAAATCCCTTTAGTTCGTTCGCGAAGTTTTTCCTCATCCAGGGAATAAGGTTTAAAATAGCGGGCCACTGCCGTGCTTATAGCCGAAACGATCATGAGCGGAATCATAAGCTCATAGCCTCCGGTTATTTCGGCTATCAGAAATATAGCCGTTAACGGAGACCGGAAAATTCCGGTAAGCATACCGGCCATGGCTACCAGACAAAAGTTGGAAGCAGGAAGCGTCACCATGCCGGTCAGGTTCACCATAGCAGCGTAGGCATATCCCAGGCAGGCTCCGGCAAACAACGACGGAGCAAAATTACCTCCGTATCCTCCGGCTTCAATGGTTAAGCTCACTGTAAACACCTTCCCAAAAGCCAGCAAAAGAATAAGGCATGGTACCATGTATGCATTCGAAAGATAAACATTTAGTATGCTGTTGTTGAACAGGGCTTCGGGGTGGCGACTCTCCAACATCCGAATGACCGAATAACCCTCACCGAAAAATGCAGGAAAAAGCAGAATAAAGCTGCCTAACAATATCGTACAAACCAAAAAGCGCACCATACCGGCAGGAAGGTTACGGTGAATGAGCCGTTCAACAAACCGGAAACTAGTTAAGTAGTAAGCAGCCAGCAGTCCACATGCTGCTCCCAACACCACGTAATACGGTACATTATGATAATCGAAGCGTTGAACATTTTGAAAGGAAAGGATTACGCCCTCATTAAGCCAGATTTTAGAACACAGCGCACCTACCGCACCAGCTATAAGCAGCGGAATAAAAGTAGAGATGCTGATATCCACCAGCAGCACTTCCAGAGCAAATAACACACCGGCTACAGGAGCATTAAACGCAGCCGCAATACCGGCTGCTGCACCGCAGGCCAGCAGTAAAGTACGGTCGCGAAAGCTTACCGGAAAAAACGAGGCCAGGTTGGAACCAATTGCGGCTCCCGTTTGCACTATGGGCGATTCCAGGCCTACCGACCCTCCAAAACCTACTGTAAATGCGCTGGTAAGTGCGTGACCATACGTTTCTTTGCGCGGAAGCAGGGCCGACTGGCGTGCAATAGCTAACATTACATGGTGGGTGCCTCTAACCAACTCTCCTCCCAGCATAAACTTTACTATAAGCAGTGTTATGAAAATGCCCACCGCAGGCGATACAATAAAAATCCAATTATTTTCCGAACCCCATGCCGAAATTAAACCATGCAGATAATGAACCAGCCCCTTTAGCAATACGGCTATGGTGCCGGCCCATAAACCCACAATTGCCGCGGCCACCATTAAAAACTGCCGGTTCGATAACCGGCCATGGAGGCGTATAAAAACCCGTTTTAATCGCTTCTGTAATTTTATAAACTGTACCTTTTTTGGCATGCGTCTGAATTTAAACGGGCTATGGGTTAGTTGTTAGCTCATTCAGTAAGCTGTTCAAATCAAGCGCACGGGTGTACATCATCAAGGTACCATCGGCATGGCGTGGCCAATGTTCGCGCGGCCGATCACAATACAACTCCACACCGTTTCCATCAGGGTCGTCCAGGTAAAGTGCTTCCGAAACGCCGTGATCAGCCGCACCG
>FWPU01009496.1_pt1 | contig 15260 bp, 12 predicted proteins | sample 2228361 | NCBI WGS metagenome assembly FWPU01 (sample SAMEA103939777, study PRJEB20133) | metagenome
GCTGGATCGCGCGCAGCGGATGATCCGCCGGCACCGCGGCGTTGAGGTTGAGAACGGGGAGACACTGGGGTGCTCTTGAAGTTTGCCGCGCCTGGCCTTCCGACGCCCCTCAACCCGCGGTATTCAAGCCCCGCGGGACTTTTTCAACAGCCTGCTAGGTTGTCGGGACTGCTGTGGATGAAACCCCATAGCCCCGCTCCCCGTTCTCGCTCGCTGGCCTGGGGAGCGTGGCGGTGGAGATTGGCCGCGACCAGAGCGCTGGCTATTTGAAATCACTCTTTGGGAATCCCTGGCAGCGGGACATGGGGCAATGACGGGCTCTATCAGGTCCGGAGTTTGGTGGGATCAGTAGCCCGACTCCCGGTTAAGACGACGGCCATCTCGCTCGCGTAGTGAAGCCCCAACGTGTCCTTGTGCTGCTCGACCCATTCTGTGAGTTTCGTCGTACCCAATGGAGGAGCATCCACGAACAGGCGACCTTCTATCAAACCGCGGATTTCCTCGCGCGTGATGACCACGTCCCGCACAAACACCCCGACCCATCGGCATACCCAATACCCCAACCCCGGCGGAACCGAGATGATCGGGCGGTTTACCCCCAGCGCGCGACGGATCCGGGAAACCAGCTCCCGGTAGGTAAATGTCTCAGGACCGATCGCCTCAAGCACTTCATTGTGGTCCGCCGTGGCTTGCTCGACGGCGGCTTGCGCAAGATCGTCCACGTAAATGGGCTGCAGCCTGTAATCCCCCGTGCCAAAGACTCCAAAAACGGGAAGGTAACGCAGCGCCCACGCGATATTATTGATGAGCACATCCTCCCTGCCAAAGAGAACGGTCGGGCGAAGGATGCAGTAGGAAAGGCCCAGGTTCTTCAGATGCGATTCCAGTTCTGCTTTGCCGCGGAAATACGGCAAAGCGGACGTGCGATCCGGATTGGTGATGCTGACGTGAACGATCCGCTGTACTCCGGCTTCTTTGGCCGCCCCCAATAGGACCTTGGTGTTGGTGACCGCTTGCTCGTGCGTGAACCGACGGTGATCAAACCGCACCCAATATGTGTTGATGAGTGTCCGGACCCCCGCAGGGACTCTCGCAGCTTGCCCGGCTCGTCAAAGTGAAAGGGAAAAGCGGCCACTTTCTCCCCGAACGGGTTGGGACGCCAGGGCGAATTGGTCAGCGTGAGGACTTCATGACCAGCATCCAGCAACCGCCTGGTTATGTAGCGACCGGAATATCCGAATGCCCCCGTGACAGCAATACGCATAACGAATTGTACCGAAGTGGGTGCAGGCTCAGCAACCGCGGTTCCGCCACGGCGCAACCGGCGGGTCTCTTCGTGTTGTTGGCTTGACATCGGCCATTTGCCCTCCGCCGTGGCCGGACGCGATCTGTCTCCTGCGATGGGGTTGGGTTTCCCAACGTGATCTGGGGTTCATCTGCGGGACGCACCAGGTTCTGAAAGCTCGTAACTGCCTGCCGCTTGCCGGATAATCGGTACATTTCGCTCTGAATACGCACGCTGTGCTCGGAGCGGGAAAATCTTCCGTCCGCCCGTGTTCGGTGCCGTGCGCCGGTTCAGGGTTTTTCGATGGTCATATTATCACCTGGCTCAGGTCGGTTCAGTCGGACGCTTGCCAAAGAACAAGCCGTCGCAATGACGGCCCGGGTGGTTGGTAACATCCGGGAGAGAAATCCAAAGAACTCTCGATCGTAAGTTTCACCGCCTCCGAGACGTGTGCTGCTGTCCCCGGAAGGAACATCGGATGCACTACGCGCGCCGCGAAATGCCAAGCGCGCTCACCCCCTCGGCCCTTGAGAAGCTCAAGGCCTTTACAGCCTATCCATTGGCATATTTTCACCCCCCCGAGGCCTGCTCGTGCGTGGTTCTTGAATCACTAAACAGCGCCATGGGCCATCGTTCGATGACAGGGCCTGGGGTACCCCAAGCCCGTGTTGCCGCGATATGGGCGGGCCGCCCCTAATCCAACCCCCAAGGTTTGCGTTGCGGGCGGAGACGGAGCCGCTGGTTGGCCTCGGCGTCGTCCACAAACCGTTCCCGGGCCGGGTCCCAACGCAGGGGGCGCTTGAGTCGCGTGGCCAGGTCGCTGAGATGGCAGAGGATGTCCGCTTGCACAGCGTCCTCGACCGGACAGATGGCGGGCCGGCGGTGACGCACCGCGTCCAGGAAGTCGCGCACGTGGTCCGCGCTGCGGGGCAGTTCAACCGGACCGGTTCCGGTTTCGAGCAGGGATTCGGGAAAGGTGCGGATTTGCGTGCGGTCCACCAGCACCCAGCCGTCGGCGCCTTCAAAGGCCGTGCCGTGGTCCACGATCGGACCGTATTTGGCGCGCCAGTCGTTGAAGTTGTTGAGCGCGATCGGCTCGGCGCCGTTCGGGGTGCCGCGGTAGTTGAGGGTGACGCCGTCGGCGAAACGGAATTGCACGTGCCACGCGATGGCGGTGTTGCAGGCGCCCTCCAGCGGGAAGACGCCCTGTCCTTCCACGGTGAGCGGGCCTTTCAGCAGGTCGGGGTGTCCCCAGTAGGCGATGTCCAGCGGGTGCACCCCCCAGCCGGCAATGAAGCCCAGGGCGTAGTCGTAGTTGAACCACCAGGTCTTCCAAGCGCCGTCTTCGTCGTAAGCCTTGCCCAGGGTGTAGGGGGTCTCCGGCGCAGGCCCCAGCCAGGTGGGGTAATCGAGGTCGGCCGGCGGGGGAAGGGGGGCGGTGGACCCACCCGGGCGGCTGGCGGCGCACCAGACGTCAATGTTCTTCAAGCGGCCGAGGCGGCCGTTCCGCACCAGCTCACAGGCTCGACGGAATTGCTCGCTGGAGCGCTGCTGGGTGCCGAATTGGAAAATCACCTGCCGCTGCTGGCTGGCCGCGCGCAGCCGCTGGTCTTCCTCGACGGACAGGCCCATGGGTTTTTCCAGGTACAGGTCCTTGCCGGCCCGGGCGGCAGCCAGGGCGATGGGCACGTGCCAGTGGTCGGGCGTGGCAATCAGCACGGCGTCAAGATCCGGTCGGGCCAGCAGTTCGCGATAATCCGCGAACGTGGCCACCGACTCCTCGCCGTAGGCCGCCCGGACCATTTTCACGGCCTCGGCCAGGTGGCGGCGGGACACATCGCACAGCGCGATCACCCGGCAATCCCGATGACGCAGGAAGTTGCTCATCACGCCGCGGCCCTGCGGACCCACGCCGATGCAGCCGACCTGGACGCGACGCCCGGGCGCCTGGGCGCCGAGCGCCGTGGCCGGGATCACGGTGGGCAGGGTGACAACCGCGGCGGCGGCTTTGAGGAAACGGCGACGCGCCAGCGCGGGGGAACCGGTGGTCTTCATGCCGGAAGCTTGGGCCGGGGCGGGTCCGGCGGCAAGCAGGGTTTGGCGGGGGGGGAGAAGCCCCGGTCCCGTGAGCGGTGGTCATCCCGCCGGGGAAGCGGACGGCTTCCCGTGGCTGGAGGGAGCGAAAGGCCATATTTCAGCCCCTTGGCCGCTTCCCCGGCTTTCCGCCCTGGCATGAGCTTCGAGCCAGCTTCGGAGGGGCGAGCGATGGAGATGCGCCGCCATCCGGAAATCCCAATTCCCGCTTGCGCCGACGGGGCCGGTTGTTACCGTGCCGTCACCCGGCCCGGCGTCGCGTCCGCAGGAGCCGGCATTTTCCCCGGGGTCGGGTCCACAACCACGCGTGAAAATTTTCAGCGGCAATTCAAACCGCCCGCTGGCCGAGGCCATTTGCCGGGCGGTGGGCATCCCGCTGGGTGACTGCATTGTGTCGCAGTTCCCGGACGGCGAAACGTTCGTCAAAATCAACGAAAACGTCCGTGGGGAGGACACGTTTGTCATCCAATCCACCAGTCCGCCCACCAACCACAATCTGATGGAGCTGTTCATCATGATTGACGCGCTGCGGCGGGCCAGCGCCAAGCGGATCACGGCGGTCATTCCCTTTTACGGCTATGCGCGCCAGGACCGGAAGGACCAACCCCGGGTGCCCATCACCGCCAAGTTGGTGGCCAATTTGCTGGTGGCCGCCGGCGCCCACCGGGTCCTGACCATGGACTTGCATGCGCAACAGATTCAGGGTTTTTTCGACATTCCGGTGGATCATCTGTACGCGGCGCCGGTAATGTTTGATTACCTGCGCGCCAAGAACCTTCCCAACCTGGTGGTGGTCAGTCCGGACGTGGGCGGCCTGAAAATGGCCCATGCCTATGCCCAGGTCCTGGGCGCCGGCCTGGCCATCGTGGCCAAGCGCCGCAAAAGTCCCACCGAGGTGGAACACGACACTGTGATCGGGGAAATCCGGGGCAAGAACGTCCTCATGGTGGACGACCTCACCGAAACCGCCGGCACCCTGACCTCCGCCGCCGGGGTGCTCAAACGGCGGGGCGCCAGAAAAATCCTGGCCTGCGTATCGCACGCGGTGCTCAGCGACCAGGGCATCGAGCGGCTGCGCAAATCCGCTATTGACGAACTGATCACGACTGATACGGTCGTCCGCCCGCCGATTGCCGGCGTGAACATTACCACGCTTTCGGTGGCCGGGCTGCTGGGCGAGGCGATCAAACGAATTCACACCAATTCGTCGGTCACCTCCCTGTTCGAGTTCAAGGGCAGCCGGGCCGGATGAATCGCTGCCGGCCGTCGCGCCGGCGGACAGGCGGGTTGTGAAATGAAAGCTGTGTCCTTGACCGCGTTTCCGCGGACGGCGGTGCGCCGTTCCGCGGTGAAGAAGCTGCGCGCCGCCCAGCGCGTGCCCGCCGTGATTTACGGCCGGAGCCGGCCGCCGCAGAATCTCGAGCTCCAACTGAAGGCGCTCGAGGATTTGCTCCATCACTCCGCCTCCGAGACCATCTTGGTGGACCTGACCGTGGAGGGGGATCCCCAGCCCAAGAGGCTGGCCCTGGTCCAGGAGGTCCAGCATCACCCTCTGAGCGGCCGGGTGTTGCACGTCGATTTCCACGAAGTGGGCACTGAGGAACGGGTGGTGGTGCAGGTGCCGGTACAGACCGTCGGCGAGGCCGCTGGCGTCAAGGAAGGCGGCGTGCTGGAGCTGCTCCTGTTCAAGCTGCGCATCCGCGGCCTGGCCCGGGACCTGCCCGAGGTCCTGACCTTGGACGTGTCCCATCTGGGCATCGGGCAGGCCATTCACATCGGGGACATTACCCCGCCGCCGGGATGCGAAATCTTGGGCGACAAGTCCATTTCCGTCGTGGCCGTAGCCGCGCCGGTCACCGAGGAAGAAGAGAAAGCGGCCGAAGCGGCGGCTGCCGAGGGCGCAGCCGAACCGGAGGTCCTCCGCGAAAAGAAAGAAGAAGCCCCGGCCGCCGGCACGGAAACGCCCAAGGCCGAAAAGGCCGAGAAGGGCAAATAAGCTTGGCCTGCCCGGCCCGGGGCGGCCTGCGGCTTGGGCCGAAGACCCGTGGGCATGGAAACGGCGGCGTACCTTATTGCCGGGTTGGGCAATCCGGGCAACGAATACGCCGCCACCCGGCACAATGCGGGGTTCCTGCTGGCGGAACGGCTGGCGCGGCACTGGCAGGTCGTTCTGCGCCCGGAGCCGTGGTTTTCCGCGCTGCTGGGTCGCTTTACCGCAGGCGGCCGGTCGGGCTGGTTGTGCCAGCCCCAGACCTACATGAATGCCAGCGGACTGGCCGTGGCCGCGCTGGCCCGGTACTATCGCCTCCCGCCCGAGCGGGTGCTGGTGCTGGTGGACGACGCGGACCTGCCCCTGGGCACGCTGCGGCTTCGTCCGGAGGGCAGCAGCGGCGGCCACCACGGGCTGGAATCCGTGGAGCGCGAGCTGGGCACCCGCGCCTATCCCCGGCTGCGGCTGGGGATCGGCCGGCGGACCCCGGTCGAACGCGAAATCACCGGCCACGTGCTGGGCAAATTTACCCGCGAGGAATGGCGGGTGTTTGAGGCGGTGTTGGACCGCGGTGTCCGGGCCGTGGAATGCTGGTTGACGGACGGTGTCCGCGCCGCGATGAATCGTTTTAACGGGACCGTGGCGGTCCCGGAACAAAGGCAAACCGAGTGAAACGCTACGAAGGTCTGTTCATCCTGAACACGGCGGGGCGCGAAGAAAGCGTCCGCGAGCTCATTGACCGCATCGCGGCGGAACTGACCGCCGCGGGATGCCGCATCGAAACCACGCAGAAAATGGACAAACGCCCCTTTGCGCGCGTGGCTGACCGGCGCCACTCCAGCGGGTACTACGTGAATTTCATCTTCCAGGCCGAACCGGCGGTCGTGGCCCAGTTGCCCAACCGCTTCACCCTGAATCCCGACGTCTTCCGCGTGCTCTTCACCCACGCGCCGGCAACGAGCGCCTCCCCGAGCGCGCCGTCTGCCGCCGCCCCGGCGGCCTGACGCCCTGTTCTTTATGGCCAGCTTCAACAAAGTCATCCTGGTGGGCAACCTCACGCGCGACCCCGAGTTGCGCTACACACCCAAGGGCACCGCCATTGCCAAGCTCGGGCTGGCCGTCAACCGCGTCTGGACCTCCGAAACCGGTGAAAAGAAGGAGGAAACCACCTTCGTGGACGTGGACGTGTTCGGTCGCACCGCAGAAAACGTGGCGCAGTATCTGCGCAAGGGCAGCCCCATGCTCGTGGAAGGCCGGCTCAAGTTGGACACTTGGGAAGACAAGCAAACCAACCAGAAACGCAGCAAACTCGGCGTGGTGGCCGAGGTTATTCAATTTCTGGGCAGTCCCCGCTCCGCCGGCGAGACGGGGTCGGCGGGCTCCGCCCCCGCCCGTACCGCTCCGGCCGCTGCGGCTGCCGCCCCGGCCGCTGAACCCGAGATTCCTCCCCAGGAGGAAGACGACGTCCCCTTCTAAATCGCCCTCGCGCGCTTTCCCACGCTCCTTATGGCCACAACCGAAGTCATTCTCCTCAAAAACATCGTCGGCTTGGGCGCCGAGTCCGATCAGGTCAAGGTCGCGGCCGGCTACGCTCGGAACTACCTCTTTCCCCAGGGGCTGGCCATCCCGCTTTCCGCCGCCAACAAACGCCGCCTGGAAGTGCTCCGCCAGCGGCGCGCCGAACGCGAGGCCCACGAGCTGAACACCATGACGGAGCTGGCCGCCTCCATCGGCAAGCTCGTGTGCAAGATCACGGTCAAAACCGGTGAGGACGGCAAGATGTTCGGCTCGGTCACCGCCGGCACGATCGCAGATGAGCTGAAACACCAGTTCGCCATCGCGCTTGACCGGAAGAAAATCCATCTCGAATCCCCCATTCGCACCCTCGGCGAACACGAGGTGGAACTGCGGCTGCATCCCGACGTCACCGCGCACCTCAAAGTACTGGTCGAAAGCAGCACCCCGCCGCCAGAGGCGCAAGTGGTCGCGGAAACCGCCCCTGCAGGACGGCCCGCACGCGCTGCCGCCAAAACTCCGGCCGCCGCCGCCGAACCCACCCCCGCGGACAAACCGACCGGCACACGGCCCAAAGGCCCGGCAGCCAAAAAAGGCAAGTAACTTTTCCGGCGGCCTCTTTAACTCGTCAACGCCCTACTCTCGCTCCGAACATCCGTTCGCGTGGTGCCCGCCGTGCCGTGTGCCGAGTGGTTTTCTGCTCCCCCTCCGATTGTCCGGGGAGCTACGGCCGATGTGACCGGGCGTAGGCGGACATGGCCTCCACGTTTTCCGCCGGGGTGCCCCGCGGGATTTCACACCCCGCGCCCACGATATAGCGGCAGCCCGCCTGCCGATGGCACTCCGCAAGGGCGGTGGTCACTGATCCCGGCGTGCCCTCCTTGAGGATCCTGACCGGATGGAGGTTTCCCAAGAGCACCTGCGCCGGTCCCATCACGGCTCGGGCCTCGCTCAGCGGCGCAGGATAATCCAGGTCCACGATTTCGCAGCCCAGACGTCCCATGCCGGCCAGGATGCGGCGCGTGTCGCCGCAGATGTGCAGGCGAACCTTTGTGCCGAGAGCATGCAAGCCGTCCACCAGTTTCTTTTCGTACGGCCAGACGAACTCCTCGTAAATGTCCGGCCCCACCAGGGACGCCGCGGCATCGCCCACTCCCATCAGATCAATGCCCGCCTCGACCTGCGCGCGCGCAAAGCGCAGCTCCATTGCCACCACAAACTCGAACAGGTCGCGGACAAATTGCGGGTCGTCGAAAAAATCGAGCATCAAGCTGGTGATCCCCCGCAGGTCGGCCGCCTCCGCGCAGGGCCCCTCCACCCAGCCCTCGATTAGCTTGTCCCCGAGCACCCGCTCCCGCAGCAGGGCCACTCCCCGCACCCGGTCGGTCATGCGTCCGCCTCCGAGCGGATCGGGCACCCGCAGACGCGCCAACTCGGTCTTGTCCGCCAGGCGGGCCTCGGACTCGATGAGGGCCGGCGGTTGATCGGGGAAAAACTCGACCCGCGCCCCGCAGTCCGCCGCCTCGCGCGCCGGATCGGAAATCACCGAAACGTAATCAAAATCAAAACGCTCCGCCGTACGGAGCTGGGCCTCCGCCAGCACGCGATGATCTCGCGCATAATCCCCGTAACGGGCGCCGATCTGGTCGGCCGCAAACATCATGGTGATGGGCATCAGGGGCAGGCGGTCCACCGGACATCCCTCAAGGTGGGCGAGGATACGCTCGCGTCCGTTCATGCGGGCAGTCTGCCTCTGGCGCCCTTCCCCGCTCAAGTCCCCTCCCGCCGCCGCGGCGTGTTCAGCCCCCAGCCGGGCGCGGGGTCAGGTTGCGTTGCGTCAGCTGGCGCCTCAAGGCCCCAGCGCCGCCCGCACCCAGCCCTGCAACTCGGTTGCTGGCAGGACCAGTTCCGCCCCGGTCTGTCCCGGAACCACCGCCCAGTCTCCGTCCTCGCCGCGGATTTCCCAGCGGACCGGCCCCACCGGACCGCGCGCGGTGAAGACGGCCTCGCCCGCGTCGCCGGGTCGCGATTCAAGGAAGAACGGCAGCCCCACCACTGCCAACGTCGCATCGTAGCGCCCCAACAACAAGCGGTCGCCTCCCGGGCTGGAGGCCATTGCATAACACGCCCGCCCCACCTCCTCCTCGAAGCGGGCCACCCGCTCCATCCGGTCCAGTCGCCATAGTTCCAGGCCAATGTCACTTAGCGAGAGGAGGACCACGGACCGGTCCGGCAACCAGAGCACACGAACGATGTTCGCGCCTTCCAGCGGCAACATCCGGTCTGCCTCAATCTCCCCACTCGTTACGTTCCAACGAGTCACGCGCCCGGCGGAGCTGAGCAGCCAGAGCCGTTCGCCCGCATCGTGCCATTCCAGAAATCCGGAATATTCCGGCGGCAGGGTGCCGATGACCTCCCCGTTGTGCACGCGCCACACCTGCACGGAGCGATCGGACCAAACCGCCGCCAGCCGTTGACCGTCCGGGGACAGGCGCATCGCCCGCATCCAGTCACCGCGCGGCAGCTCGAAGCTCCGTTCGAGGGTCCAGTCCGCGGTCTGAACGACCATCGGCCCACCCTCTTGCGGTTGAATCGCCAAACGATCCCCGGCCGCCGACAACTCCAAGCGTTCCAATCGGCCCCGCGGGATGGACACGCTGCGCTCGAGTACGCCTTCAGGCAGCCGGTGAACGCTCAGTGTTGCCTCGTTGGCGCCCTGCGTAACCAGCCATTCACCCGAGGGCGCCAAAGCCAGGGCACGGCCGTTGGTCCCCGGTTTCCAGAACCGGAGGCGCCGCCCGCTGACCAGTTCAAAGACCGCCACGTGACCCAACCCGCTGCCCACCGCCACCAGGCCGTTCCTCGACACGGCCACCGAATAGACGACCGACGGAAGCGCCGTCAGGTCCTCCGGTCCCTGCCGGCTCTGCATGTCCCAGAGGCTGATGCCCCGGGCGTGCGAGGCCGCGAGCGCGCGTCCATCCGGCGAGATGGCCAGACCGGTCACAATCTGGTCCACGCCGGGCAGGGTGAATTCCAGCGCGCCATCGGTCATCCGCCACACGGAGACTGGGAGGTCGCGATGCGTCCCCACCAGTCGGGTTGCGTCGGGGAAGAAAGCCAAGTGCTGGGGCGCCTCCCCTTCCACGACAAGCTCGCGAATTGTCTGGCCGGTAACGGCGTCGAGCACCAGCACCCGGTTGCTCTCGCTCAGAGCTACCCAGCGGAGATCGCGGGTGAAGACCGGAGCGGCGGTCGTTTTAATGGGCCGCTCCCAGAGCAACTCCGGAGGTTCGAGCCGCGCCCGAAACACCGCCTCAAAATCGCTAGCGACCATTTCGTTACTGGAAACCAGCGAGCCAACCCAACCGCCGGGCGCCTGCGGACGGAGATCAGTAAGCTGAAGCGGGGGCAAAACTTCACCGCTCGGCACGTGCCAGCGCAAAATCCGACCGTTGTCCGCCGACCCCAGAAGCCACGTGCCGTCGGGCGAAGCGCTCAAGGAGATGGCGGGCAGGTTCACCTCCCCGAGCGGGAGCCGCTGTGTTTCGCGGCCACTCGGCAGCTCGCGGATCATCAGCGCGCGAACAGGATGCCAAGTCATGCTGGCTACCCAGGCTTCGCCCGGGCCGAGAGCCAGGGCGTCATCACCCACCCGCGGCTGGGAGAGCGTCCGTTCTAGTCGGCACCTGGAAACATCCCAAAGCTTGAGGCCGGCGCCGGCCGAAAGCAGCCGGCCGTCGGACAGAAATCGCACGTCTGAAGCGCCAAAGGGATGCCCGCCGGCCAGCCAGTCCACCTGCGGGCGCTGGCTGGCCGCGTCCGCGCCGCACACGAAACCGAAGACCCAACTGATGCCCAGGGCCTGAACGGCTTGGAGAATTGTCTTCATGCGCAGCCGTTGGCCAGTTGCTGAAACACGGCACCATCTTCTACCTCCGTGTGCCCGGCCGGCAAAGAGAAATCCCGAGGCGACTGCCTCGGATGTTCCGAGCCGTTCGAGCGCTTGCCACTAACGCCTGGGGCTGCGTCGTGGTAGGGCAACGCCGGAGAAGCTGTACAGGCGGGCAGCCTGCCGCGTCGCGGATGGCTAATCCACCACCGCGCGAACTGGCAGTCAGCGATACGGCCGATTACCAATCGGCACTACGGAAGCGGCCACGATGAGCTGTAGTAGCGAGGGCTGATAGCATGCCGTATCGCGGATTACCAATCCGCTGGACGGACAACGGCCGCGCGGCGGCGAAGTGGGCTGGTCGTCGCCCACCTCCTCAGTCAGGCCGACGACAAAAATGGCGCCTCTACACCACAATCGGTGTAGCGGCTCGCGCCTGATCAGGCAGGTTGGTACCGTTATGAAACGGCGAGTCCAGCCTCTTCGCGTTCTCATTCTCACGGCCGAGCCGGAACCTCACCAACGTGGCCTATCCCGGCGGCACCCCTCGCTCACTAATGGGTTCGACGCCCTCAACCGGCTGACCAACCGGCTGGACGGCCTGGGCCAGACCCGGTACCTTTACACCGTGCCGGGCAACAGCTAGCCCACCGTCATCGAGAATCTGCCTGCCAGCGTCCCGTACGGTTTGTAGGCGGCCCCGCCAGTGCGGGGCAGGCAGGCGGCCCTGGGCCAATGAGGAAGTCACCGCGACCAACGGTACGGCCTGCGCGCCTGCGACGACGCCCGGACGACGCGGCACGGCTGCGGGCGTGCGGTTCGTGGATCGAGCTCGGGGGCGCCAACCATCAACGTCCCGACCGACCGGCGCAATTGTTCTCAACCGCCGGCACTTGCTCGGCCACTGTTTGTCAGTCCTGAAGGGTTGGTGGGGCTGGTAGGGGAAAGGAGCCTTTTGCGCGGCTTGAATCAGGAACCCTTGGCAGGCCTGTCTCGGGCACCGGCAAGTCGGGTTTTCTCCTGGGCGATGCGTCTTTTTGACACGCCACCTCGGGAGCCGGGCGTTTCCCGATTGACGGCCTGAATGTCCTGCTCCTAAGCTTTCACCCGGTTACAGATGGGTCGCCCAAGCGGCCCATTTGGCGCTTTCTTATGGCCGAAGGTTACTGCGTAAAGTGCAAAGCCAAAAAGGAGATCGCCGACGGCGTGGAAGAGATCATGAAAAATGGCCGACGCGCGATCAAGGGCCGGTGCCCGACCTGCGGCGTGGTCATGTTCAAAATTCTGGGCGGCAAGGTGGCGCCGCCGCCGCCTGCGGATCCCCAACCTGAAGCACCGCCATCGGCTGCCTCCACCCCGGAGGCCCGGACCGACAGCCCGAGTCTTTGATTTTCCTGCTGAGTTTTTATGTCTGACCAGCTCGCTTACGCGATCATCACGCCGCATTCGCTCCACAAGTCGCGCACCGGCGGGATCATTGCTCGCTTGATTGCGCGCACCAACCTGGACCTGGTGGCCGCCCGGATGTTTGCCCCCGGCCCGGCTCTGGTGCAGGAGTACGCCGAAACGCTGATTTCTTCCAACGACCCGCAGGACCGGCGCATCCAGGAACTCATCCGGGATTACGTCCTGGAGAATTTCAGCGAGGATCCCAAGACGCACCGACGCCGCCGCGTAATGGTGCTCCTGTTCCATGGCGAGGACGCGGTGCGCAAGGTGCGCAGCGTGGTGGGCAGTTTCTCCTTCCACCGCCGGGGTGGCGAAACCATCCGCGACACCTACGGAGATCTGATCGTGGACAGCAACGACAACGTGCGGTACTTCGAACCGGCGGTGCTGGCCGCCCCCACCGTCGAGGAGGCCTACCAGCGACTGCGCATCTGGGCCCGACACTCGGACACCGACGGTGGCGTGCTGGAGAACGTCATCACCTACGGGCCGGACGAGCAGCCGGAGCGCACCCTGGTGCTGCTCAAGCCGGACAACTTCCGTTTTGCGTCCGGGCGTCCGGGCAACATGATTGATTTCTTCTCGCGCACCGGGCTGTTCATCGTGGGCATCAAGGTGCATCGCATGAGCGTGGCTCAGGCGATGGAATTTTACGGGCCGGTCCGGGAGGTCCTCCGCACCAAGCTGCGGGAGGTGGTAGCCGGGCGCGCCCGCGAGATCCTCGAACGGGAGCTGGGATTCAAAATCCCGTCCGCGGAGGAGCAACGGCTGGGCGAGGTGCTCGGCCCGCTGTTTGGCGAAAACCAGTTTGAGAACATCGTTCGCTTCATGGCTGGCCGCAGCCCCAGTGAGTGCGACCCCGCTCAACTCACCGCCCCCGGCACCGAGAAATGCATCGCGCTGGTGTACGAAGGCGTGAACGCCGTGGCCAAAATCCGCGATGTGCTCGGGCCCACCGATCCGTCCAAGGCGCCGCCCGGCTCCATTCGCCGCGAGTTCGGCATGAACATCATGGTCAACGCCGCGCACGCCAGCGATTCAGTGGAGAATGCCCGACGCGAGATGCGCATCGTCAACGTGGGCGAAAACGGCTTTAAACGCGAGGTGGAAGCCGTCCTGGGGCGGGTCTGAGCGCGGCGGACTGCGGCCGGCGCCTGCCCGCAGATCGCGGCGGGCGTTTTTTCCCCGCAGCCGGGCGTGCGAGTTTGTTGCCCGTCGGAAAGGCGGTGTATCCCCGGCTCTTTTACAAGCGATGGACGTCCCGGCGGCAAGGGCATCCCCGGGCCCAACGCTGTCCGCTCAATCCTCCGGCAGCGGCTTGCCCTTGGTCTCCGGCGCCCAGATCAAGGCCACCAGGCCCAACAGGTAAATGCCGCACATAATCACGGCGGCGGTGCGGAAAGACCCCACCCACACCGTCAGGTGCCCGAGCAGCGTCGGGGCGGGAGCAGCCAGGTAGCGCACCGTGTTGTAGCAGAAACCCACCCCCGTCCCCCGCAGCCGGGTGGGGAAAAGCTCCGGAAAATAGATCGAATACCCGGCAAAGACCGAGAGCGTGGCAAACCCCATCAGCGGGAGCATCCAATAGGCCTGGGCCTCGTTGCGCAGGGACAGAAAGACAAAGCCTACCGTAAAAAAGCACAGCAGGAACGAGCAAAAAAAGGCCAGGCGCCGCGTCAGGAAGGCCGCCACGGCCGTGAAGGTGAGCATGCCCAAAAAGGCCCCCAAATCCTGCAGGGCCGTGCCCAGCGCCCGGACGCGGTTGACTTTTTCCAGCGGCTCCCCCCGCAGCGCCTCCGTGATCAATTCCGGGGAGAAGAAGGCGATGCCCCACAGGCCGATCATCCCGGCCACACCCAGCAAGAGTCCCACCAGCGCGTGCCGCCGCCAGCGCGCCTGCCCGAACAGGTCGGCCAACGACCCCACCTGTTTCTGCGTGTCGCCCCTGGCGGCCGCCGCCTTCGCCGCTTTCCAGGGCTCCGGCTCCTTCAGAAACAGCAGCATTGGAACCGCCAGCAGCGAGGGCAAAATCCCCACAAAAAACAGCACCCGCCACCCGGAAAAACTGCCCACGAAATTCATCTGTCCCGGGGGAATGAGGAAACTGATCAACGAGCCCATGATGTTCCCCGTGGCGGACAGCGCTTGCAGCGACCCCAGCGCCACCGCGCGAAACCGTCCGGGCACGCTCTCGGCCACCAGCGTCGTGGCGGCGCCAAACATCCCGCCCACCCCCAGCCCCACCAGGAAGCGATAGGCGATGAATTCCTGCCAGCTTTGGGCGATGCCGGACAGCCCGGTAAAACCTGAGTACACCAGCAGGGTGGCAACCATGGTCTTCACCCGGCCCCATTTGTCGCTCATCATGCCGAAGATGATTCCCCCCGTGGCCCAGCCGATCATCATCGCCGTGGTCGCGTAACCCCCGTATTTCTTGACGATCTCCCGTGCTACCTCGCCGCCCAGCAGCTCGGTCAAAGCCGACTCCCGGGCCAGGATGAACAACCGTTGGTCCATGCAATCGAACAACCAGCCGGCCGAGGCGATGACGACCACCAACCAGTGGTAGCCGGTAACACCGGAAAATACTCCCTGATTCGAGTTGGACGAGGCAGGCGCAGGTCCCATGGGATACAGGAGTTGTGCAAATGCGTTTTAGCGACCGCGGTGAACGGCGTGCAGTGTCCGGGATCGCGGGCAACGGTGTCAAGAACCCGACTCCAAATCCCAAAGCGGGCAAGCGCTTGCCGGCCTCGGCGGGTTCGGTCGCCACGGAAGAGCATGAAAGGGAGCGGCGCGCTCGGAGAGCGCGCCCTACCGGATGCGGACAATCCATTGCCGGTAGGGCGGGCTGTCCCAGCCCGCCGCGGGACGTGCTCGTGAGAAGGCGCGACGCACGCGGAGGATCGGGCGGTGGGTGCACACCATTCGTCGGCGGCTGGAAGCCGCCCTTCACGGCAGCCCGGATGGCTGCCGCACCGGTAGCGGCAGGCTTCCCAGCCTGCCGTCGAGCCGGGCTTCCAGCCCGGCGG
>FWPU01009497.1_pt1 | contig 15258 bp, 11 predicted proteins | sample 2228361 | NCBI WGS metagenome assembly FWPU01 (sample SAMEA103939777, study PRJEB20133) | metagenome
GATGAACTTGCCGCGCGAGTGCTTCGCGAGCGCCGCGTTGACCGCGCCCTCCTTCAGCCCCTTGGCCCACTCCTTCTTCAGTTTTGACGGGGCCACCTTCCCGAGGTTCAAAACGATGTCCTTGGCCTCTTCCAACAGCCCCTTGCCCAGGTCCTTCATGCCCTTCTTCGAGAGGTCCTTTGCCAGCCCGCGCTTCGCGCCCGTCAGGGCGCCCTTGACGGAGGACTTGGCCGACTGCAACAAGGTTCGTCCCGTGCCGCGCTGGAGGTTCCACGTCCACTTGGCACCGGTCACGGCCCCTCTCTTCGTCTTCCCGCCGATCTTCGACGTGAGGATATCTAAGATGTTCATCAAGGCGCCCTGGATGCCGTCGCGCAACGCCGAGGCGAGCTGCGCCCGTTTCAGCGGGTCCTTCTCATCTATTAGAACAAAATAGGCGAGTAAAGACTGTCCCACCCCAAGGAAAAGATCCACGGACTTGCAGAAGAGGCTCACGATGTTCGCGATGCGCCCGATCGCAGCGAGCGGCCCGGCGACCGGCGGGAACCAGATGGTGACCAGCGCGCCGATCGTCGTGATGAGACCGACCTTGTCCGCAGCGTCGCCCAGGGTCGCGATGATCGGGCGCAAATACTTGACGAGGCCGCACCACCCCTCCAGCGAAGACACCGTGTCTTTCACTCCTTCCCACGAGGTCAGGTTGACCTTGAACGGGTTCTGACGGAATGCCTTGACAATGTCGTCGAGCCTGATGCCCACCCCGCCGAGGCTGACGGCCTTGCCCATCTTGTCCCAGAAGCCGGGCTTCACCTCGGCGTGCGCCTCCTGGTAGCGGCCCAGAACGCCCTCCGTGATCGTCGCGAGCCTCAGGATGTTGTCTCGGCCTTCCTCGTGCGGATGCGACGCCATCCACTCGGCCATCAGGGATTCTCCGCCCCCGCCGGACCTCGCCGCGCCCTTCGAGGGGCCGCGTACCTGGGCCGCGCCCGCGTCCGCGCCCACGGGGCCGCCAAGGCCAAGGGCCGAGTCGCGGCCCGGCCCCTTCGTGCCGGCCTCGTCCTTGGCGTCCTGGTCGTCCCCGGCCTTCGCTTGCTTCGCGTCGTTCGCGCCTTTCTTGGCGAGCCGTTGCGCCTTAGCCCGGACCGGGTCGCCGCCGGGGTCCTTCGCGTCCTTTGGCTGCCTGGCGTCGTCCGGCTTCGCGTCCGGCTTCCCGACCGGCCCCTGCGCTGCCTCGCCGGGCTTTGGGTCCGGCTTGTCGCCGGGCTCGCCCGCCACCCCGGGACCCGAGGCCCTCGGGTCCGGCCGGTCCGGGGTCTTCCGCACGAGGGACGGGGTCGCCGCAGCAACCGGCCTCGCGTTCGACTGCGGGGTCGGTTGTGGGGTGGGTTGGGAAGTGGGTTGCGGGGTGGAAGCGCCCGCCTTGTGGTCCGCGTCCTGCGGCACGTCCGGGCTGTCCTGCGGGCCCTGATCCCCGTCCTGGGCGGTGTCTGACTCCCGGAGCGTGTCCGGCGTCACGGCCTTCCTGGTATCCGCGTCCACGGCCGGGCTCTGCTCGACCTGCTTCGCCGCGTCGTGCTTTCCGTCCCTGGCGTCGTCCTTGTGGTTGCCGAGAGGGTTCATCGCCGACTTCATGGCCTTCGCGGCCAGGTGGTCCCTGGTGTCGTCCATCTGGAGGCCCGACGCCGTCCCTGCGCGGCCGGGCCCCCACCTTTTCGCGCCGGGAACCCCCGGGCCGTAGCCCGCCATGCCCGGCATCCCGAACGGCCCGAATCTCTTCCTGGGGTCCTCGTCCTTCTTCGGCCTGGTGACGGGGGAGAGAGTCATTGGCAGCCTCCAGGCATGCGTGTTCAATCAACGATCACCCATGCAAGTTCCGTGCCGTTGCACGATGGCGCCATCCACCTCGGGAGCCGCCGTCCCCAGCGATTCAGGCCGGCTGCCAGCGCGTGAGGCCTCCCGGCGCCGGGCGGGGTCTCCCTGAGGTCTCGACACCCCGCCTGGGGTCTCGCCACCCCGGTCAAACCGGGGTGGGGTACTCAGCGATCCGCGTCTTCCCGCACCAGCTTGCCCATCAACCGGTACTCGACGTTGCCGGCCTGCAGAAACATGGCCATGTCCACGGGTTTCCCGCGATCCGCGGCCAGCGTGACCGCGCGGATGATGATGTTCCGGATGTGGCCGCCGGACACCACGAAGCGCTCGGCCAGGGCCTCGAAGTCAATCTGCCCGGCGAGCGGGACCTCCGCGGGCAGCAGGGCGCGCCAGAGCCGCACGCGCTCTGCCTGCTCGGGGAATGGGAACTCGACGGAGAAGCGCAACCGCCGCTTGAACGCGTCGTCAATCGCGCTGACGAAGTTGGTGGTCAGGATCACGATCCCGTCGTAGGTCTCGACCCGCTGGAGCAGGTAGTTCACTTCGAGGTTCGCGTAGCGGTCAATGCTGCTCTTGACGTCGGTGCGCCTGGCAAACAGGCTGTCCGCCTCGTCGAACAGCAGGATCGCCTGGGCCCGCGCCCCCTCCTCGAACACCCGGGCGAGGTTCTTCTCGGTCTCGCCGATGTACTTGTCCACGATCCGCGACAGGTCCACCTGGAAGACCTCACGGCCCAGGTCGCGCGCAATGATGGACGCGGCCATGGTCTTGCCGGTGCCAGGCTGCCCGTAGAACAGGCAAGGCAGGCCGGGCGACCGGAGAAGCTTCGCGCCGAGCCCCCACTCCACCAGGATCTGGCGACGATTCCGGAAGAACCTCACGATCTCCTTCAGCAGGTCGACCGTGCGGTCGGGCAGGACCAGGTCCTCCCAGCCTTCTCCCTTGTGGACCGGGACGGCCAGCGACGACAGGCTGTGCGTGAGCCGGCCGCGGATCGCGTCCACGACCACCGATGCCGGCACCGACTTTGCTCGACGGCCCGCCGTGTTGGCCCAGTGCGCCGCCTCGCGGCAGACCGCGCGGATCGCGCCGCCGGACAATGAGTAGCGCCCCACGACCTCGCGGACGTCAAACCCGGGTGGCAGCCGGCACTGCTCTGAAAACTCCTCGTGCCACAGCCGCTCCTGGTCCTCCGCGTCGGGGAACGGGACCTCGACCTCGACGAAATCGCCAATGCCGCGCAGCGCCTCGCGGGCCCGCACGAGGCTGCCCACGACGACCGGCCCATGATAGTTCGACAGCGCCACAACGAGGTCCCCGAACGCCTCCTTCGCCCCGGCGGGGAGGTTGGGATCGACGCCCTCCAGGTACAGGACCCCCCCGACCATCACGACCTCGCGCACCAGCGCGGCGAGGTAAGTACGACGCCGTTCCTCGTCCAGGGGCAGCCCAGTCACGTCCAGCACGATCAGCGGGCGGCCCTGCTCGGCGAGTGCGGCCTGCACGAGCGCTTTGCGCCCGCACCCCTCCCCTCCGACCAGGCATAGCCCGCGCGGACCACCGCGGCTGCCAACCTCCCGGAACGCCTCGATGAACGCGGTCTTGACGGCCCTCGGCATCCGCAGGCGGTCCATGGGACGGCCGGGCGGCAGCACGCGCGCGGCCCGGCCGAGCACGGTCTCGTCAATGTCGCGGGCACCGCGCATCCAGGCGACCACGCGGTCCGCGGCCTTCAGCGGACGCTCTGTGAAGCGCGTGACCGGTCCCTGGTCCGCAAGCCATCCCATCTCGACCAGCCCGTACCGGACGAGTGGCGCGGACGGCTGGAAGCACGACCAGACGCGACCCCGGTCGGGCTCCCCGCCGGCGATCAGATCGGTCAGGAACGCGATGTCCACGTGGCGACGCGTGAAGTCGCACATCGCGTGCGAGTAGGCGCGTGCAAACCCGTGGTCCAGGTCGGGCGCCGCAAGCGCCACCAGGCACTCGACCGCCGTGTCGTCGAGGTTGAACGCCGCCCGCAGGTCCTCGACCGGGAAGCGGAGCCCGGCCTCGGTGCTCGCTTCCAGCCGCGCGGCCATGTTGGCGCGGAAGGTGCGAATTGCGTCCTCAACCGCCGCCGCCTGCGCGGTCGCGTCCGAGCCGGGCGGCTCCATGCCCAGGAAGGCCTCGACTTCGCGTCGGCTCGCGAACGCGTCGGTCTCGCGCCCCTTCGAGTCGAGGTAGCGGTCCGTGAAGAGTATCAGATGCCGCTGGAGGAACAGGCGGACCAGGACCAGGTAGTCGAACAGGTGCTCGCCCGCGTCGTGATACGGCGCTGGGCGCCTGTCCGAGCCGGTCTTGTCGTGCGCGGTCCGGTCCATCGACTCCCCTCCGCAAGCCGGGTAAATCCTGCCACCCAGGCGTCGCCGCGGGCTATCCCCCAAGCCACGCCCGGATGGCTTCCGCCGTGATGTCGACGAGACAGACGGTCCAGAGGGCGAGGAAAAAGGCGCAGCCGGACAGGGCCTGCCCGGCGGCGCGCGCGGCCAGCCACCGAGGCCACGCGGCAATAAGAAAGCTCGCGACGGCCATCCCCGTACTTTCGGCAAAAAGTAGCTCGCACCAGCCCCAGAAGTCGTCGACGGACGAGCTCTTCTCGGCCCACTCCTCGTACTCGCTTGTCACGAACGCAAGCATGAGCACAGCGATCGGGAGCGTCATCGCAACACACACAGCCCTGCGGCCAAGCGACGGCTCGCGTCGCCGGGGGCGGCACGTAGCCACGCGGAAGCTTAACCAGAAAGAGAGAAAAAGAACCCCCATGCCCCCCACCGCCAGGAAACCCTCCACGTCGGTCTCCCCTCCCGCGAGGGACTCGACGGCGTTCTCCAGGCCAATCATCAACATTACCGTCACCACTATCGAGAAAAAAGGTATTGATAACCAGGATAACCAGCTCCACGAAGACGCTAGCTCATCCTTCTCCTGACGAGTCCGCGGGGCGAACACGTCCCGAAACACCGCCAGTGCAACCAGGTACGCGACCGTGGCCGCCAAGAACGCCCACTCGACAACAGCACGAGCCATGGAGGGATCCGCCTCGGGGCCTCCATCCAGAATCGTGTCGCCAAGCAGGCTGCTCACCGCGACATCGCCGGCCAGCAGGGCCACGTCGAACGCAATTGCGAGCGGGCTACGCGTCATGGCAAAAGCCTCTTCCTGAGCACCGCGGCGATCCGGGGGCGCTCGGAGACGAAGAACGGGATCCCGACCCGCTTGCCCCCGCCCTCAAGCACCAGCTCACGCGCATCGGTCACCACCGGGAAGACCGGCGCCGGAGCGACGCGCACGGAGGTGACCTCGGCGTACTCGATGCGCTGGGCCTCGCCACCATAAATCGCAACGGATACGCCCTTGTCGTCCAGGGTGACCGACTCGAACCCGAAGAACGACCCGCGCGTGAAGAAGACCGCGAGGACCGCGACGCCGAGCGCGGGCAGAACATACGACCGGAAGCCCTTGACCGACCGGGAGATCCGCCACCCGACAAGCCACAGGACCCCGATGAATCCGAGCCCGATCCCCACGTCCGCGAGGCGCTCGGGCGTCTGCGGGTCGCCCTCGACCACCAGCGGGAGCACGTCGTCGAAAGTGGCGGGGCTCGGGGGGGAGAACGCGTCAATCGCCGCCTTTCCCCGCGGACCCTCCCCCGAGGCGCAGCCGGCGACCAGCAGGCCCGCAACCCCGCCCACCACCACGATCGCCTTCATCCCTGCCCCCTGCCGACATGAAGTCTCATCCGGGGAACGCACCGCTGCCTCGATTCTTTCCAGGCACCGGAGAACATGTCAAGTCTCTTGCGAGCAGAGCAAACCGCGCTGTTGCGCGGATGACGACGCGACCGCAACGCGGTCGCCGTGGAGGGTGAATCGGCACAAGAAATCCAAGGTTTCGAGTACCAGGAGGGGGGTGTGCGACGCCCCCCGCCCATGTGGCGCGGACAGGGTAGTCGTCTCGACCGTGGCCTCGCCTGGTTTCCAAGAACTGCATAAGACCTTCGTCTGGCAGGCATTCGAGGATGGCCTTCCGTCGGGCGAGGTTGGTTGCAGCCTCGACGTGGTCCGATGACAACGAAAACGCTTGTGGGTTTCCGGCCATTCTTCTGCATCCGTTGTCCCTTCAGCCAGTCATTTTCAGAGCGTTCCTTCCTGCGGCAAAACAAGGTTCGACGCCCCTCGCTCCCTGGCGTCAACCGCGCACGTCCCGACAGCGCGGTTTGCAACGCTTGCCGGCCGGAGGCATCCGGCGCTACAGTCGGGGCTGTCCAGGAGGTTGCGATGCTCGGAGGTCGGTCCCACAAAGGCGTCCAGAAACCGGTGCTCCTGGTCTTCCACTGGCCCGGGGACCCCCGGCTGTCGGTGGAATCCCTGCCCCCGCTCGGGGTCCTGCACATCGCCGCGAACCTGGAACGGCACGGGATCCCGGTCGAGGTCGTGGATCGGGTCGTCATGCCCGACGCCGAGATCTCGGCGCGCCGCCACGACGTGATCGGGTTCAGCGTCAACATCTCGAACCGCGAGGTCACCCTGCGCGAGGTCGCGCGCCTGAAGCGCGAGCGCCCGGACCTGCGGATCGTGGTCGGCGGCCCCCTGTGCCTGTGCAACCCGGAGATGTTCACCGGAAACCCCGACATTGACGCGGTCTTCGCCTGCGAGGGCGAGGAGGCCCTGGTCGAGTACCTGGCCGCACCGGACCCCACGGCCGTCCGCGGCCTGTACGTCCGCCGCGGTGACGACGTGGTCTTCACCGGCGTGCGCCCGTGGATCGAGGACCTCGATGCCCTGCCGCCCCCTGCCTTCCACAAGGTCCCCCTCCGCCGGTACAACAACTTCCCGAAGCGCGCGCGGCCCGTGGTGTCCCTGATGACCTCGCGCGGCTGCCCCTTCAGGTGCATCTTCTGCTCGAACGCGATGGGCCGGCGATGGCGGGCGCACTCTCCCGCCAGGGTGGTCGCGGACATCGCGCGACTGGTCCGCGAGTTTGGGGTGCGCGAGGTCTGCATCTACGACGACAACTTCTCGATGGACCGCGGGCGAACCCTGGAGGTCTGCGAGCGCATCGTCTCGGAGCGAATCTCGGTACACATTCAGTTTTCAAATGGTCTGCGCGTGGACCGGCTCGACGGGGAGGTCCTGTTGGCCCTGCGCCGCGCGGGCACCTGGTTCCTGGGGATCGCGCCCGAGACGGGCAGCCCGCCCGTGATGCGCCGCATCCGCAAGGGCTTCCGCCTGGACAAGGTCCAGGCCGTGCGCGAGGAGTGCCGCCGCCTGGGCATCGTCACGCACGGGTTCTTCATGATCGGCTTCCCGTTCGAGACCCGCGAGGATATCGCCGCGACCCTGCGGTTCGCCCGGGAACTGGACTGCGAGATCGTCGAGTTCAACAAGGTCATTCCGTACCCGCGCACGGAGATGTACGACCGGCTGAAGGCCGAGGGGGCCCTGCTGGCCGACCCGTGCGTGGCCACGCAGTCCTACCACGAGGGTACGGTGGTCACGCACCGGGTGGGGGACCTGGACCCGGACGAGGTCAAGGCGATCATCCGCCGCGCGTACCGGGGCTACTACCTGCGGCCACGCAAGATGTGGGACCTCCTGCGCGCGTTCGGGCCGCGCGACGTGGCGCACCTCGCGCTCTACGCCTTGCGGACCGGAAACATCTGATCAGCCGGGCGAGGGACGCCCCGGGACCAGGCCGGCCAAAGCGAAGAGGCCCACCCCGAGCAGGACCAGCACGAGCGACGCGCCGTCCGCCACGACCAGGAACACCCGATAGACGTGCGCCCTTGCCAGCAGGGAGCGCGCCTTGGAGACCCGGTTCGACAGGGTGTCCGCGGTCGTGTGCGCCTGGAGCAGGGCCTTCCGCATGTCCGGAACCCTGTCCGCGATGGCCGCGATCCGCTCCTGCTGGGCGCGGACCCCGGACGCGAGCCGTGACACGCGGTCCGCGCTGTCCGTCAGGCTCGCCGAGGCCTCGCGGAACAGGGCCGCCGCGGGCAGGCGCGCCAGGTCCTGCGAGGCGACCCCCATCGCGTGCGCCAGGGACCGGTGGGCGCCCTCGAGGGACCCCAGGACTTCGGCCGCCTCCGAGGCGAGGTCCCGGCCGTGGGCCACGGCATCCCCGGCCCTGGCGAGCACGGGCTCCATCTCCGCGACCTGGCCCTTCCACTCGATGAGGAGGGCCTGGGTCTTCAGGAGGCCGGCATAGACCTTCCCCGCGGCCCGCCCGACCCTGGGGCCGATCCAGCAGTGGGCGGCCGCGATCCCGATGGCGCCTCCCCCGATCAACAGGATCCCGATCACGCGCACCACGACCTGACCGCGCGACAGCGATGCGGACATGACGCACCTCCTCGGCCCGGCAACGACCCGGAGCCTGCCGGTTGAACGATAAACACAGTATATCCGCGATTCGACCGATGATGGTAATTTTCGTTCGACCTGGCGGGGTCGGTGTTGGTAGGGACGCGGATGGCCCGTCATCGAAAGAGGTTTTACGCCTGGCGCGTCGGGGACCGGGAGGGGGTCACGACCTCGTGGCCCGAGTGCGAGGGCATCGTCCACGGCCAAAACGCCCGGTACAAGGGGTTTGCCACGCGCGAGGAGGCCGAGGCCTGGTTACAGGCTGGGGCCCGGTACGGACCGTGGGACGACGGGGTGACGTCACCGTGGCTGGACCGGGTCGAGGCGCGCAAGGTGCGCGCAGCGGCACGACCTTCGGCCTCGAGCCCTCGCGGCCGGAAACCTCGTCGCGAGCGCGATCCGTCGCGTCCCGGCGCATTCCCCGACACGCCGGGGATCGAGGGACCCCTCCCGCGCGAGGCCATCTACTTCGATTCCGGGACTGGCCGGGGCAACGGCGTCGAGGTCAACGTCACGACCTGGGACCGCGAGCCCCTGGCGCACCTCGTGGTTCCGGAAGGACGTATCACCCGCTTCCGGACGGTGCAACTCTCCCCGGGCCGCACCAACAACTACGGGGAACTCCTGGCCTGTGTCCTCGCCCTCCGCGTGGCCCGCCGGCTGGGCCTTCGAATGGTGTGCGGGGACAGTCGGGTGGTCCTCGACCACTGGTCGCGAGGCCACGTCAGGAGCGACCTCGTCTCGAACGACCCCGACTTCGCCCGCCTGGTCCAGATGGCCACCTCCGAGCGCTCAGCCTTCGAGGCCGAGGGCGGGGTCCTGCGCCACGTCCCCGGAGACCGCAACCCTGCGGACCTGGGGTTCCATTCGCCGCATTGAGGAGCGGCGCCTCAGGTCCCGGAGCGCTCGCGGGCGAGCGCGATGCCCTCCTGTGTCAGTTCCAGGTGGTCGCCACGCACGGCGAGGAGGCCGCGGCGGGCGCCCAGGGCGACGACCTCGCGGGCCTGGGCGCGCGAAAATCGCAGGTGCTCGCCCAGGTGGTCGAGGCGGCACTCGGTCGCGGCCTCGGGCAGGCCCTGGTGCTGCAAGAGGTGCACGCACAGGGTCTCGAGCGCGAGGTCGCGGCGCAACCCGCGCCGGCGCAGTCGGGCCGCCACGATCCCGCGGTCCGGCGAGAGGAGGTGGCTGACCGCGAAGACCCCGCCCGCGGCCACGGCCATGCTCCCCGCGATCGAGGCGTCGAGCGCGCGGGCCAGCAAGGTCCCGGACGAGGCCGACAGGACCGCGAACCCCACGGACAGGGCGAGGAGCGCCGGCAGCCGGTTCACCCACAGGGACGCCGCGGCCGGGGGGGCGACCATCAGGGCCACGACCAGGACCGACCCGGCCGCGTCGAACGCCCCGACCGCGGTGACGGACACCATCGCGGTGAGGCCGTACTGGATCCCTGTGGGGCGAAGCCCGAAGGCCGCGGCGAGGCCCGGGTCGAACGTCGTGACCTGAAGTTCCTTGTAGAAAATGAGTACGAGCCCGAAGTCCAGCAGGAAGATGGCGGACATCGTCGCGAGGACCCGGGGTCCCAGGTCCACTCCGCCCGGCGAGAAGCGCTCGAACGGCGCGAAGGCGAGTTCCCCGAGGAGGACCGAGTCGGTGTCCAGGTGCACGCGGCCCGCCTCGCGGGCGATCAGGATCACCCCGATGGAGAACAGGGCCGGGAACACGAGCGCGATGGCCGAGTCCTCGCGGACGAGGCCGGTGCGTCGCAGGGCCTCGATCAGGGCCACGGTCAGGACCCCGGTCGCCGCGGCCCCGATCACCAGGACCGGCGACGCGAGGTCCTGGACGACCAGGTAGGCGACCACGATCCCCGGGAGGATCGCGTGGCTGACCGCGTCGCTCATCATGGCCATGCCGCGCAGCACCAGGAAGGCGCCGGGGAGGGCGCAGGCCGCGGCGGTCACGCAGGCAATGGCCAGGATCTCCCACTGGTCCGGGCTCATGAAGCGTCCTCGCGGGGTTCTTTGACCATTCTCGATGCCTGCGTCGCCCCTGCGGGTGTCAGGGACCAGTGGCCGGGGGGGGCTTCCCGCACGAGCCCCCGGCGCTCCAGCGCGTGCAGGGACCGATGGGCCCCGGGCAGACCCGTGACCTCGAGCATGGCCTGGTGGTGCGCATGCGCCGGGTCGTCATGTCCGCGCGCCAGGCCGGCCAGGGTCACCAGGACCCGGTCCTCCATCAGCCGCCTGCGCGCCCGCCATCGCCGGGCCGCGGACCACGCGATCCCCCGGGCCGGCGCGAGCAGGACGCTCAAGATCGCTACCGCCGTCGCGATTAGGACGATCGTGGGCCCTGCGGGCAGGTGCGCGGCCCGGCTGCTGATCAGGGCCCCCGCCGTGCCGCTCGCGGCCCCGAAGAACGCGGACAGCGCCACCATGCGGCCCAGGCGGTCGGTCCACTGGCGGGCCGCGGCCGCGGGCGCCACGACGAGCGCGCTCATCAGCACGACCCCGACCGCCTGGAGGCCCAGCACGATGGTCACGACCAAAAGCCCCGTCCTCAGCACCTCGAGGGACCGCACGGGGCGGCCCGTCGCGGCGGCGAACACGGGGTCGAAACTCAGGGCCTTCCAGTCCTTCCACAGCAGGAGCACCCCCGCGATTACGGCGGCCCCGATCGCGGCCATGGCCCACAGGTCCTGCTCCAGGACGGCCGCGGCCTGCCCGAACAGGAAGCGGTCCAGTCCGGCCTGGCTTGCCCCGGCGTGGCGGCGCGCGAACGTCAGGAGCACGAGGCCGGCCCCGAAGAACACGGACAGCATCATGGCCAGGGCCGCGTCCTTCTTGACGCGGGTGGAGCGGACCACTGCGACGACCAGGAGGGTCCCGATCCAGCCGGCCGCGGCAGCTCCCGCGAGGAGCGGCAACGGGGCGCGGGAGTCGCCCAGCAAGAACGCGAGCACGATCCCCGGCAGGGCCGCGTGCGAGACCGCGTCCGACACCAGGCTTTCCCGCCGCAGAACGGTGAAGGAACCCACCGTGCCCGCAACGCCCCCCAGGATCAGGGTCCCCAGGGCCGCGGTCCGCGTCGTGTAGTCACCGGCGATCTGTGCGAACAGGTCCTCCACCTTCTATCCTGCCTCCTGGCCCCCCAGGGTGTCCGGGTCGCCATGACGCACGGTGGTCCGCCCCCCGTAGCACAGGCGGAGGTTCGCCTCGGTGAACGCCTCGCTCACGGGGCCGCACGCGATGCGCCGCACGTTCAGCAACAGGACCCAGTCGAAGTAGTCGGGGACCGTCTGGAGGTCGTGGTGCACGACGACCACGGTCCGGCCGCGCGCCCGCAGGTCGCGCAGGCGGTCCACGATCACGCGTTCGGTCAGCGCGTCCACGCCCTGGAACGGCTCGTCCATCAGGCACACGGCCGCGTCCTGGACCAGGGCCCTGGCGAGGAACACGCGCTGCTGCTGCCCGCCGGACAGGGCGCGGATGTGGCGCGAGGCGAACGCCTCCATCCCGACCTGACGCAGGGCCTCCATCGCGGCCTCCCGGTCGGCCCGGCCCGGCAGGCGGAACCACCCGAGCCGCCCGTACCGCCCCATGGTCACCACGTCCAGGACGGTCGCGGGGAAGTCCCAGTCCACGCTGTTCTTCTGGGGGACATAGGCGATGGACGACCGGGACTCCGACACGGGCCGCCCCAGGACCCGGACCTGGCCCGCGACCCGGGGGACCAGCCCCAAGATCGCCTGGATCAGCGTGGTCTTGCCCGCCCCGTTCGGCCCGACCACGGCCAGAAGCACGCCTTCCGGTACCGCGAGGTCCACGTCCCACAGGACCGCGCGATCGCGATACGCGACGGTCAGGTCCGAGACCTCGATGGCCGTGCCACTCATGGGTCTTCCCCTCCTGGCCGCAATCCTCTGAGAATGGGGGAAGGGCTACCGCCCCTCCCCCCGGCTCGGCGCGCCTTCCGGCGCGCCTCTGCCACCCCCCTCCCTCGCTTCGCTCGCGGCCTTGCGGCCGCTGCGCTCCAGCGGGCCGCCCCTTGGGCGGCCTGACGATTACGCCATGCCCCTTGTCCATTCTCGGCGGGTGCAAGGAACCTTGCATGGCGTAATCCCCGGACAATGGCCGCGACGTTGTGCCGGATCATCCCGAGATAGGTGCCCTCGGGGGTCCCGGGGTCGCCCAGGGCGTCCGACAGCAGCGCGTCCCCGATCGCGACCTCGAATCCTCGCGCTTTCGTCGCGGCCTGGAGGGCCTCGATCACGCGGGGAGACACCGAGGACTCCACGAAGATCGCGGGGATGCGGCGCCGCACCACCAGGTCCGCGACCTCGCGGATGTCCCGGACGCCGGCCTCGGCCACGGTGCTGATGCCCTGGATCCCGCGGACCTCGACGTCATAGGCCCGACCGAAATACGCGAAGGCGTCGTGAGCCGTCACCAGGACCCGCCGCTCTGCCGGGACCGCGCGCAGGCGTTCGCGGACCTCCGCGTCCAGGCGCGCGAGTTCCGCGAGGTAGGCCTCGCACCGGGCCGCGTACCCGCCGGCCCAGGACGGGTCCACCCGGGCCAGGGCGTCACGCACGGTGTGCGCCGCCTCCATCCACAGGGACACGTCATGCCAGACGTGCGGGTCGGGCGTCCCCCCGGGCCCGGACCGGATCAGGCGGTCCGGAGGGAGACCGCTCGTGACCGCCACGCAAGGGACGCCTCGCTCCGACAGGCGTTCCAGGACCTCGGACATGCGGCCCTCCAGGTGGAGCCCCCCGTAGAGGATCAGGTCGGCCCCGCCCATGCGGGTCACGTCTCCCTCGCTCGCCTTGAACAGGTGCGGGTCCACTCCGGGACCCATCAGGGCGGTCACCCGCACCCGTTCTCCGCCGACGTTGCGGGCGAGGTCCGCGATGAAACTCGTGGTTGCCACCACGTCGGGCCCTCGCGCTCCGAACCGCGGACCCGCTCCCCGCGTTGCCTCGGATCGAACCGCGTGGAGGGCCGCCCACATCCCGATCACGGCGGCGAGGGCGGTCAGGAAGAAAAGGATGCGGCCCACGGAGAGTTCCCCCAAGGACAGCGAGCGCGCCGGCCGCGTCCGATACCACGGGAGCCGCGGGGGATGTCAAGCCGTTTGCGCAGATTCTCGCTCCACGTCCACCTTGACCGCCCCGCGAGAAACCGGCATCATGCGATTCGTCCTGAACGGGACGCGAGATCGGTGCGTCCATCAGGCACCGGGAGGTGGGTCATGCGCAGGACGGATCTTTGGCCCGGGGTCGTGGTCGCGATGTGGACCGGGTGTGCGATGTCCTCGACGCCCGCCCTGAATGCCGTGGACGTCACGGGGGTGGACGGGGCGGCGCCGTACGACTCGGGAGATACCGGAGAGCGGCCGGACATGGCCACCGACGACGGGGTGGATCGCGGCCCCGTTCCGGAGGACCGCCTCGGCGACGTGACCCCGCCGGACCTGCCGCCGGAGGTCGGGCCCGACCTGCCGTTTGTGACGGACCCGGGTCCGGACCCGTTGGCGGACGCCGAGGACCCATCGGCCCTCGACCTTGTGGGGGAAGACGTCTCCACGGGCGAACCGGATGTCCCTCCGCCGCAGCCGATGCCGTGCGACCCGTGCGAGGACGACGAGGACTGCGGGGACGTGGGCCGGTGCGTGGACCTCGGGTATTCGACCGCGGTGTGCGCCGAGGGGTGCGGGCCGGCCATGCAGTGCCCCACGGGTTTCCTGTGCGAGGACGTGCCCTCGGTCTCGGGCGAGATGGCGAGGCAGTGCGTGCCAGCGGACCGCTGCCCGTGCGGCCCGGCGCTCGACGGGGTGACCGTCCCGTGCTCGCAGTCCAACGCGCACGGAACCTGTCCCGGGGTCGAGCGGTGTGCCGGAGATCAATGGCTTGCGTGCGACGCCGCCACCCCCGCGGAGGAGGCCTGCAACGGGGCCGATGATGACTGCGACGGGCAAACAGACGAAGGCTTTGGTACCGTGACCTGTGGCCTGGGCGTGTGCCATCACACGGTGGAGGTCTGCGAGGGAGGGACCTTGCACGAGTGCGACCCCATGGAGGGCGCGCAGCCCGACGATTTGCCCGACGCGCAGGCCCTCGACACGGACTGCGACGGCGTGGACGGGACGGTCTCGTTGTCGGTGTTCGTGTCCGTCACGACCGGTGACGACGCGAATCCCGGCACCATGCAACATCCCAAGAAGACGATCACTGCAGGTCTGGCCGCCGCGGTCGGGGAGGGCAAGCGCGATGTACTTGTGTCCGAGGGCGACTACGTCGAGTCCGTGACCCTCGCGGGTGGGGTCGGGCTGCACGGCGGGTATCGGGCCGCCGAGGGCTGGCGGCGGTATCCGGACTCGGTCGCGAGCGTCCTGGGGGGGGCGGTCGCGCTGCGGGCCGAGGCGATCTCGGCACCGACCCGCGTGTCCCAGATGGTGTTCGTGGCCAAGTCCGGGAGCCAGGCCGGGGAGCACTCGATCGGGGCGTGGCTGTCGGGCTGCACGGACGCCCTCGTGTTCGAGCGGTGCGGGTTCCGGGCAGGCGTCGGCGGTCCGGGGTTGCCGGGCGGGAACGGCCAGGCGGGTGCGGCCGGGGCCAACGGCGGCAGCGGCGGCGACGGGTGCGAGGGCGACTGTTTGGGTTGTGGGCAGCCGTCCGTGGGCGGCGGCGGGGGCAGCGCGTGCGGTCGGACCGGCGGGAACGGGGGAGCGCCGGGCATCGGTGACCAGAGCGGAAAGCCCGGACAGAATGGTTGCTGCACCACGCCCGGAGGCCCGGGAGGCGCGGAGGAGACACCGGGCGAACCTGGACCGAACGGCGCGAACGGGGCGGATGGCGCAGACGGCGTCGGCGGGCAGGCGTTCCTGGTGGTGGACCAGACGGGCCTCGTGGTTGGACGGGGAGGCGACGGGGCTGCGGGCGGGCACGGTCAGGGCGGCGGAGGTGGCGGAGGGTGAGGGGGAC
>FWPU01009498.1_pt1 | contig 15255 bp, 13 predicted proteins | sample 2228361 | NCBI WGS metagenome assembly FWPU01 (sample SAMEA103939777, study PRJEB20133) | metagenome
CACCTTTACCTCGTTTAAGCGGTTTTCCCAAGCGGGCCAAAACCGTCAAAAAAAAGCCATCAGTCAGCTTTTAGCCTCCGGCTGGCTGGATTATAAGGAGGAAAAGCAGACCATTTTGATCAGACCCACCAAAAAAGCTTATCAAAAATTAGCTCTTCAGTATCCTTTTTACTATTCTTATCTTGGCCGTTGGGATAAAAAAATCAGGCTGGTTTTTTACAACATTGCAGAAAAAGAGCGCCGAAAGAGAGATTCACTGCGCTGGCTTTTGCGCTCTTTTCATTTTTTGCCGTTAGGTCAATCTCTTTGGTTAACACCGCACAACTTAATCAGTCAGTTTTTAACTAAACTTAAAAAAGCCAATCTTGAGCAAGAAGTCACCTTGCTTGAGGCGCGGATGGACTATGGTAAATTAACTAACTTGTTTAATCTAACCAAATTAGCCGGTCAATATGAGGAGTTGGCGGAAATTATTGATAGGACGATTAAACAAGTTAAGCAGAAAAAAAGAAGAATTGAAATTTTCCGGCGCGTTTTTGCTGTTTATCAAAAATTATTAGCTAAAGATCCGGGTTTGCCAGCCTCGTGGTTGCCGAGAAACTGGCCGCATCTTAAACTGCGCCAAAAACTAATTAAACTGCAAAAAACTTTGCAAAAGACTTAAAATGGAAACTGATCCATCAGCCGATTTGCCAGTTTTGCTCAAACAAATCAGATGGCCTTTGGCTTTGGCTTTGGTGGGAATTAGTTTAGTTTTAGCCAGTTTTTATTTTACCGGCCGCCACAGCCGGCAAAATATCCAATTTAGTCAAACACTTGAAGCTTCCAGTTCTGCTTTTATTGTAGTTCATTTAAGCGGAGCAGTGGCTAAACCAGGACTTTATCAGCTGCCGGTGGGAGCAAGACTAAACGAAGCTATTGCTCAAGCCGGCGGTTTAACTGATGAGGCTGATGCTGATTTTATTGACAAAACGCTTAATTTAGCCGCCATTGTTAAAGACGGAGCCAAAATTTATATTCCCCGGCAGGGTGAAAAAAATCAGTCTTCTGCAGTGGCTGGCACTGTCAGTATTAATGGTTTGATTAGTATTAACTCTGCCAGCAAAATCGAACTGGAAACTCTGCCAGATATTGGTTCGGTACGCGCCCAGAAAATTATTGATAACCGGCCTTATCAGACTTTGGAGGAATTGGTTGAGAAAAAGGTAGTTAGTCAGAGTATTTTTGACAAAATTAAAGACAAAATCACCCTTTACTAACTTAAGGTTAAGCGGCCAAATGAAAAACCGCCTAATTGGCTTTTATGACTAATCCTTTCATTCCGCTGATCAATTCCTATTTGTCGGAGCCGGAAGCCTCTTTATTAGTGGGTATGCTTTTTGGTCAAACTGCTGGTTTTTCTCCCAGTTTTTATCAGGCTTTGCTTAAAACCGGTACTATCCATGTGGTTGCTTTGTCAGGCATGAATTTAACGATTTTGATTAATTTTATAGCAAGAATCTGCTATCCGTTAGGCCGTAGGTTGGCCAGTTTGGTAAGCATAGCGGCGGTGGTTGGTTTTATTTTTTTTGTTGGACCTTCTCCTACCATTGTTCGAGCAGGTATAATGGCTGGTTTATCTTTGCTGGCGGTTTTTTTTGGCCGTCAGGCTAATGTTTTTTTAAGCTTGTTTTTGGCTGCTTGCTTGATGGTCTTGTTTAGACCGGCAATAGTAAAAGATCTTTCTTTTCAGCTTTCTTTTTTATCCACTTTGGGCATTTTAGTTTTGGCTGGTGAACCGCTGGCGGAAAAACCAGCCTCTTCTAGATTAGCTGGTTTAACAGGGAATCTAAAAAGAATCAGCTGGGAAAACCTGCGGACAACACTAGCCGCTCAAATTGCTACTTTGCCTATCATTGTTTTTACTTTTGGCCGGGTGTCCTTAATTTCGCCTTTAACCAATTTGCTAACCGGTTGGGTGGTTAACTGGGTAATGATTTTAGGGTTGTTTGTCAGTTTAGCTGGTTGGTTGTTTTATCCTTTAGGTCAGCTTATTACCTAGTTTGTGTATTTCCCTTTGCATTACTTTGTTTTCATTGTTAAGTTAACTGCTAAAATACCTTGGGCAGTTTTGGAATTTAATTAACCCGATTTTCTTTAATTTAAAGTTTGCGATCGTGAATAAAATAAATAATTTAAAAATAAATTAACTTTTAAAAAGAAAGTGAAAATGGTCAAACAAATTAAATATCTATTTGCTCTTTTGCTGATTACTTTTCTGCTTGGCTTTTTTTTCTTAAAAGATCAGTTTGACAACCGGCTTCATCTTTATTTTTGTGATGTTGGTCAGGGTGATGCTATTTATATTCGCTTGCCGGATAAAACTGATTTACTGATTGATGGCGGCCCTAACCAGTCAGTTTTACACTGTTTAGGCCGGTTTATGCCTTTTTACGATCGTAAGATTGAAACAGTTATTTTAACTCATCCGGAAGCTGATCATTTGAACGGTTTGCTTGCAGTTTTAAAACGATATCAGGTAGAGTATTTAGTAACTACACCTGTTGCCAATTCCAGCCAAAATTATCAAAAACTGCTTGATTTAGTTGCCGAAAAACAAATTAAAGTCAAGAATTTTTACGCTGGTGAGCAGATTCAATTTGGTTTGGTGCAGTTTATTGGTCTTTGGCCGCAAAAAAACTGGTTGGTTAGCCAGCTTAACTGTTTGGATAGCCAGCTTTGTGTAAGTTTAGCCAAAGGCGAGGATAAAGTTCTGGGTGTGGGCAGTACTACCCGTTTAAACGATTTTTCCATTGTCGGTTTGTTATCCTTTGGCGCTTTTGATGTTTTATTAACAGCTGATGCCGAAAGCCAGATTCAGGAAAAAATTCTAGCTGATTTACCCAAGCTAACAATGATAGATAATCAGCTGGAGGTTTTTAAGGTTAGTCATCACGGAGCTAAAAACAGCTTAAATGAGCATTTTTTAGCTTTTTTTAAACCAGAACTGGCAGTGGTTTCGGTGGGTAAAAATAATCGTTATGGTCATCCTCACCCAAATCTTTTGGCTAAATTAAACGAGATTGGTTTGCCCCTTTTAAGAACCGATGAGACGGGAACAATAGAAATAGTCAGCAATGGCCAAAATTGGCAGGTACAAAAACACCCTTCAGACTAAAAAACTTTTTGCCTTAAAATTTTGCCTGCGGTTAATTTTTCGCTATAATATAGCCTTAAATTAAATTTCAGTTATGAGTAGGTTAGTAGAAAAACCGCCTTTTACTGAGGTTGCTCGGTTTATTAATTCTTTAGGTTTATCAAAAGAGGCGTTTAAGCAACTCGAGCAGTTTTTGCGAACAGCTTATCTTTTTGGTAGGGAAAATTGGCGGCCGGGTGCTTGTCGAAAGGCAGCCGGGGATTTTGACCTTTTTTGCCAAGGTTTAACTACATATTCAGCCTTGCCTCAAAATTGGCGGGTGATGACTTATAGGGAGGAGCATTTTTGGGTTGTTTTATTTAACGAAAGAAATAATCCTAACACAATTGTTCTTGATGCAGCCGGTATAGGTTGGCCCTATCATCCTTATTTTGGTCTGTTGCCTTTTGCTTATCCACCAAACCTAAAGTCGATCTACGAAGCAGGTCAACCTTGTTTATAGCAGTCAAAAGGCGGTGTTGTTTATCACCAGCCGCGTTTATTTGATATTTAAGTTTATCTTATGATATATTTTTATAATGATTGAGCGGTTAAGAGAAGAACAAAACGAAGGTTTAATTTTAACACCTTACCAGTTAAGTCAGTTGGTTTTGTTTCCTGGTTTTGTTAAAGGTGATGATGGTCGTTATCACAGGGAGCCTTTTGCCGGTTTAGGTGGGGCTTTAACTAGTGAGGAAAAACAAACTTTGTGGGTTTTTAGTCGCGCGCTTGCTGAACAAGAGAGCGGTTTGGCGGCAGATCAAGCTGATTTTAGCATGTTAAGCCAATTGGCTTGGCAACATCAGTGCCCAGCTGCTGGTCAAATTTTTAACAGGCTTGGCAGGTTAGCTTCTTTAACCGTTATTGGTCAAAAAGATTTAAAAAGTTGGTCAGCTTTTGCTAAACTGCCTTTACTATCTCAGTATGCTTTAAGTTTAGCAGGTAAGGGTCTTTTTGACCAAATTCAGGCTTTTGTAAGTCAGGGAGGATTGATTAGTTTTGTTCAGTTTAATAAACCAGCTCCTGATTATTTAAAAGCAGTTGATGATTTGCCAGCTTTAACCACTTTGGAAAAGGTAGCTTTAGCTTTATCTTTTAACGGTAGTAATCATGTTCCTGAGAGCATAAAAACAGCCAGTCACCAATTCTTAACACTTGCCTTTATTCCTCCACAGCCGGAAACTTATCAAACGGAAAAAGCAGATAATCCTTTTCATTTAAGTTTAATTCTTAACCGGCGTTTAGATGAAAAGATTGAGCCTTCTTATGCTCGGTTAACGCTTTTGAGAGAAATTTTAAATCAAGAGTCAAAAGGCGCTCTTTTGGCGATGGTTGGAGTGGCGGCTGTTTTGCCTTTTTTGCATTGGCTTAACCAGCAGGGTCAAGACAGCTTATTACTTCAGGCAATAGTTAAATTCATTCCGCCTTTTGCTGCTGATCTTGTTACTTTTTGGGTTCAGCTTCAGCCGTGGCTTGAAGGAGAAAATTTAGGAGAAAAACTGACAGATTTTGGCCGGCGGCTGACTTCTTCGCACCGGCAGTCCTTTTTGGCCAGTTTAACAGCTACAGCTTTAGGCAGTTCAACTGCTGAAGCAATTGGTCAGTTTAATCAAAACATTGGCGCCTTTATTTATAGCGCTATTCCTCTAATAGTGGCTTATTTAACCACTTTTGATACCGTTAGAAGTTTAAAAATTGAAGAAACAGATTTTTGGCAAAGATTACAAATAGTTTTTAAAAATAATCCGGCTCAATTAAGTATTGATGTGGCAGCGACGCTAACTTTTTTAACCGGGGCGGTGGTTCTTGGCCCGCTTGATCAATTTCATAACCCAACTGCTATTGCTTTAATTGAAGGAGGGCAGGAGCATGCTTTGGCGGCTTTGCTGACTTTATTCCAGCTTCATTTTGGTTTAACCCGTGAGTTTGAGCAACAACTTAAAGCCCAGATTCAAAAGAAAGCCGCCGGTTTTTTTCAGGAAGAGCTTTAATTTAATTTTACTTATGTTAAAATCAGGCTATGATTAAAATTGAGGTTAAACTCCAGTTTAAAATTCATTGGTTAAGCAGAAAAACAGAAAAAAGACAAAGTCCGGAGGATTAAAAAATTTTCCGGTTAAGCCGGTTAGACTATTTTTTTATGTTAATTTTTTTAGTAAAATCTATATCCCATAGGATTTTTATCTAAGTTTTTTAATAGTTAAATTATGACCAAAAAACCAGAAAATCTTGATACATTTAAATCTATTTTGCAAGTAGAAATAGCTAGTTGTTTAAAAAAACTCTATCCGGCAAAGGCAAAAGTACTGGAAGAGATTAAGATTGATCTAATGCATCCAAAAGAAGAGAATCACGGAGATTATTCCTCAACAATATGTCTAAAAATATCAAATTTATTAGGTATAAAACCTATAGATATTGCTCAAGAGGTTATGAGTTGTTTAACCAGTCAGCCAGCTCAATTAAGAAGTTGGGGAGTGGAAAAAGTGGAAATTGAAAAACCGGGCTTTTTGAATTTTTGGTTAACAGAAGAGTTTTTTATCACTCAACTTTATCAAGTGCTAGACAAGAAGAAAAATTTTTGGCAAAAAAAGATCACTCCAGCTCAGTTGGAAATTAACCTAAAAAAACTATCAAAAGACATCAAATTAGATCAGAAAAAACCGCAGATTAAAATAATGATGGAGTTTTGTCACCCAAACACTCATAAGGAATTTCATATTGGTCATCTGCGCAATATCGTTTTGGCTGAGTCTTTGATTCGACTGTTGGAGAATTTACAGGTTAAAGTGATCAGGGTTAATTATCAGGGTGATGTGGGTATGCATATTGCCAAATGTCTTTACGGCATTCAGCAGATAGCTAATTGGCCGGATGAGCTAGCTAAACTGGAGCAGGCTGAGATTGAACAGAAAGTGGCTTTTCTGGCTCAAGCTTATGTGAGAGGCAATCAGGCTTACGAGGCAGACAAACAAGCCCGCGAGGCAATTGTTAAAATCAACTGTCAGATTTATAACCAAGATCCAGCTATTCTGGCCTTATGGCAAAAAACCAGACAGTGGAGTCTTGCTTATTTTGCACAGATTTACCAGCTGGTTGGTAGTTATTACCACCGCTACTATTTTGAAAGCGAAGTCTACCAACAAGGTAAAAAGCTGGTCGAGGATTATTTGAAAAAAGGTGTTTTTGTAAAAAGCGATAGAGCAGTTATTTTTCCGGGTGAAAAATATGGTTTGCATAACCGCGTTTTTATTACCAGCGAGGGTTTTCCCACTTATGAGGCTAAAGACATTGGTTTGGCTTTTTTGCAGTTTAAGGAATATCAACCTGATTTAATTGTGCATGTAGTTGGGCCGGAACAAGCTGGTTATTTTCAGGTTGTTTTTCAGGCTTTAAACCAAATTGATCCCCTTTGGCAGGGCCGACAGCTTCATTTTATTTACGGCTGGGTGCAGTTAAAACAGGGTAAAATGTCCTCGCGTAAAGGCAATGTGGTTACGGCCAAATGGCTTTTTGCAAAAGCCACCCAAAAAGCCAGAGCTTTAATTACCGGCCGTTATTCTCAAAAAGAAAGTGAGGCAATTGCGCAAAAAACTGCTTTGGCTGCGGTTAAGTATTCTTTGCTTAAGTTTGCTGCCCGAAGCGATCTGCTTTTTGATTTTGACGAGTCGGTTTCCTTGGAAGGCGACTCCGGGCCTTATCTTCTTTATACCTATGCCCGCACCAAAAGCGTTTTGCGCCAAGCCAAAAAGCTTAATTTTCAGTTTCAGCTTGACAAAAACCAGCCAGTTTCAAAATCCTTAAATCAGGAAGAAAAAAAATTATTAAAAACTATCGCTTGGTTTAGCGAGGCTGTTTATGAGGCGGCAGTTAATTTTTCACCCAATTTGCTGTGCCTTTTCCTTTTTGAGCTTAGTCAGAAATATAATCTTTTTTATACAAAACATTCCATTCTTGCTCCCCAAGAGAAAGAACCGTTAGTTAGAGAATTTCGGCTACATTTAACTTATGCCACTGCCTTAATTTTGCAGGAAGGGCTTTATCTTTTAGGCATTCCGGTTTTGGAGCGGATGTAAAATGTGAGTGATGGATTTAACCGGCTAATTTCTTTTTTGCTTTAGAAAAAAAATCAGCAGGGACACAGGTACAAACAGGAAAATATAAACAAGTAGGTCAATCAGCAAAGTGAGACCAAGCACTAAAATCAGCTGAACAAAAAAATCGTTAAATATAGCCAGCAGATTTTGTTCAAGCTTCACTTTAAAGCCGCTTAGATAAAGCAGACTAAAAACAATCAGCAAAGCAGGAATGGTTAAAAAAACTCCTTTTAAGTCAGCCCGGCTGGTGAACATGGTGGTTGAGATAATAAAAATAAAAAGAAAGAAGAGGTAATTCTTTGGTTTTAAGAAAAGCTCGGGTATTAAGCTGATTGCTTCTGAAGATAAAGAAAAATTAAATAAATTAAGGATAATTAAATTTAAAAGCAAAAGGCCGGTTAAAAGAGGGGAAAGGCCGATAATGGCCAGTTTAAGCGGACTGGTTTGGCCAATTTCAATTGAGCCGGCTTTAATCTCGCTGGTTTGCTGATCCTGATGAGGGTAAAAATTAATACGACCAATTTTAACGCCTAATAATCTGGCTGCTACCGCGTGGGAAAATTCATGAATTACTATGCCCGGCAAAAACAGCAAAATGGCTAAATTCTGTGAAAAATAGCCGGCTTTAGTTTTACCAGTTAGTTTTTTTAAAGGCAGGTAAAACAAAGTATAAATCAGGCTAAAAACCTGCCGGGATACCAAAAAAATCAGCCAAAGCTCAAGCAAAAAAAAGCCAAAAAGCCAAAAAATAGACATAGCAAGTCTATTTTATCTTAATTGGTTTACTCAGGCGATATACCCCACAATAGCGTCCAATTATTAGCATTATGAGGCAGTAGAAATTCATCTTGTTTTTCTGTTAAGACAAGAAAGTCAAGGTCACGAAAACGATAGAAATGAGCCCATCTTGCAGTTTTGGGCGGTTGACCAAACAATTTTTTAATGTTAATAAGAAGAGGGGGTTCTAATAATCTTTCAATAATTATTTGGGTTAAATCTGAAGGTTGACGAGATCGGATGGGTATATATCTTGCTACTGCTGAGATTTTTTTAAATTTGTCTTCAAGGTTGGTTAGAACCCCTGGCATTTGGTTGTTTATCATCACAGCCGATACAGGGGGATTAGCTATTTGGATAAAACCGACTCCGTTTGTAAAATCTATTTCATAACTTATATAATTATAATTCATCGCCGCTTCAGTTGTTTTTTATCATCAGTTGTTATGGGCCAGCCCGCCACTGCTTGAATATTAGTTATTAAAAACGGAAATTGAGGATGATAACGGCCTTCTATTTCGTAATTAAATGTTGTTGGGTTACTATCAAAAGTATTAGGAGATGATGGGGCTTTCAATAAAAAATTCGTCATTGTTAGCCAAGCTTGTTGTTTATTGGCATCGAATAACCATTTCACAATCTGGTTTGTTATTGCCTCAGCTAAGTTAGCTACTTCTTCTGCTGGTATTGCTTCTTCTTTCTGTCTAACTGCTTTTAAAACTTTTTGGATGCTGGTTTCTAACTTGCTCATTTTTTTTACTCATTTTGATATATTATTATACATTTTTTCTAATTAATTTACAAATTGATAATTTTTAAGCAGAGTAAAAGAAGCCCCTTTTGGCAGAAAGTAAGTTTGTCCTTGAGTTTAAATTTAAAAATTGGTGTTTTTGCTTATTCTTGATTGAGGTTTTCTGTTTTATTGGTGATTAAGATATTTTTGCAGTTCTTGGCGCACTTGTTGAATTTCTTCTTCAGTTTGAGCTGAATTAAGTGTCTGGGCAAATTCCCGATAAAGATCAGCTTCAATTTTCTGCAGATCTTCTTGACTGTATTGTTTTTTACCTTCTCTTATCTCTGCCAATGCTTGGGCTACTCGGGCTTTGTAGCGGGTATCAAAAAGCTGGGCTAGCGCCTGCCAGCAGCCGATTGACAACTGCAGTTTTTGATCATCAGTTAAGCTGTCCAGTTTGGTCAAGAGCTGATCTTTAAGATCTTGGCTCATGGGTGAGGCAATAAGTAAAGTTTTTAAACTGATTGGCATAACACTTTTATCATAAAGGTTTTGGCCAAAAATACAAGAGGGTAGTTAACTTTAATTAGTATTAAAATCTAAAAAAACTATTTTTTCCCTTTTTTTCTTAAGGTGACTGACAAATTACCTTGGTTGTCTAAGGCAAAATCAGCTTCCAGATCAGAAGGATTCAAGTTAAGTAAGGCGAACCGACATAATCTTTTTATTAACATGGTTTCTAGATATTCTTTTATCTCCTGAAATGGTAATGCTAATAAATTAGCATCTTTTATTACTAATTTACCCTGCTGATCATTACCAAGTTCTAAATTTAAATTTGACGTTGAATAATTTCTTTGTTTTATTGCTAGTTGTAATAGTTGTAACGGCTGGTTTGGGGTTATTGCAATTTTAAGTCTAGGTGAGAGGTTATTTGACGTCTGTGGTGTAATTTCTATACTAGGTGTTGTTTTTCCTTGTTGATATTCTTCTTCTAGTAATCTTTTAAGCATATTTGGGTTTAACGTTATTTGTACAGTTGACTTATTTTCTAAGATATCTATAATTTTTTGTCGAACCTTAGGAGTGATTGGGCCAACATAAACAGCAGGGCCAAGTTTGACAGCAGGTTCAGCAGCAGGGGTAGCAGGTTCAGGGGTAGCAGAAGCGGTTTGGTCAAGGTGGGGTAGGAGACGTTGTTTGATCGTGTGAAGGACGATAAGCAGCCAAAACCACAGTGATATTATCCTCTCCTCCTTCTTGATTGGCATAAGCTAATAATCTTCTGACCGCTTCTTGCTGATTAGCGGTTGACCGGCTGATTTTATGAATTTTGTTCCCGTCTGCGTCTTTAGTCATTTCCCATAAACCGTCACAGCATAAAAGCACTTGTTGATTAGGTTGAAGCTGACCTGTAAAAATATCAACCCATGTATTAAGTTCAATAGCATCTTCATTCCCTATGGTTTTGACTAAGATATTTCTATCAGAGTGAGTATAAACTTGATCGGCTGTTATGCGGCCTTTAGCAACTAAAGATTCAACAAGTGAATGATCTATTGTAATTCTTTTTGCTTGAGCAACGTCGATCACATAAGCTCTGGAATCACCAACATTGGCAAATATATACGAACCGTCATCTTTTAAAACAGCAGTCACACAAGTTGTTCCAGCGTAATCGCTTGTTGGTCTCTTCTTATTCTTATTTATGTTCACTATTGTTTTATTAGCTTTCTCAAAGGCTTTTCTTAAGGCGTCTTCTGGTGATTTTCCTTGTCGTCTTAATGCTGGATATTCTGTTGTTATAACGTTTACCGCTGCTTTACTAGCTTGTTTTCCATCTGCGTGTCCTCCCATTCCATCAGCTACAATAAGAAGGGTTTCTTGTAGATTATCAAAGCGAATAATAGCATAAGTATCTTCATCTTCAAGTCGTACTTCACCTCTATCACTCCCTCCGCTAATTGTATATGGTCCGTATTGAACCTCCTTTTCTAATTTTGCTTCTGGTCTAGATGTTGGATTATATTGCTCCCAATCAGGGTTTAACCATTTTGAGGCAGGTTCTTCAGTAGCGGATTGTACTTCAGTAGCGGATTGATCAGGTTGGGCAGGAGGAGAAGGAGCAGGAGCAGTAGAAGTAGAAGGAGGAGTAGAAGAAGTAGGAGGCATGCTAGGGATATTATTATGTTGACTTAGATTTGGTTGTGTACCAGAGGCACCAGTGGTTGTAGGTGATAAGGAAGGTGTTGGGGAAGTGGTACGAGCAGTAGTGGTGGTAGCGGTAGGTTTGAGATCATATTGATCCGGGTCAAATAAGTAGCCATCAAGAGCATCTTGAGCGCGACTGATAAGAATCTGACTAACCGCCTCTGCTGCCCGCCACCGGCCGTAAGCCCGCACTTTAGGAAGCACTTCTTGAAGTACGTGATCAACGACACTAGATCTGCTACTAAGATAATCATTAATTTTAGCTCGTAAATTTCGCTTTGCTTGTTCGATTCTATTTTTTGAAGCACCTTGTTTTCTCAGCTGATCAAGTTCGAAAGCCGCTTGACGAATTGGGTTTCGCAAGTTGGCTAATTCTTGTAACTTTTGACTGCCGTAAACTAAAGCTAATTGATAAGTAAGTTCCAGTTTGGGAAAAAGATGAGCTTTATCCGCGGCAGTCATTAAAGTCACTGCCTGTGGCGGATAAGATTCGCAAAACAAATGTCGGAAAGCCGCCAGCGCTTTGTCAACATCATAAGTACCGTCAGGTTGATAGCCGGCAAGATCATCAAGGGTAGCACCCGGCAAACCACGAGTACCTGAGGTTTGACCAGTGGTTACCCGATAAAGGATTTCGTTGGTATCACGGCCTAAAATTGCTTGCAGCCATTCTTCTTTTTGGATATAAGCTGTTGCTTCCGGATCCATTTTTTCTTGGCTAAGGGAAGCTAGTTCTTCTTCAAGTTTTTGTTTCTCTTTTTTAGCCCCGATGAGTTTTTCTGTCCTTTCTTCTGGTGTATTGCCTAAGGTTGTTTCAAGTTTTTGTTTTTGTTCTCTAAGCTGGTCTAATTCAGTTGAAGTAGCTAAAAACTCTTGATAAGCTTGTTGTATTGGTTGTAATTGGTTTTGAAGCGTTTCAATTTCAGTTTGTAAAGCTTGAATTTCTGATTCTAATTGCTGTTGTCTTTGTTCCTGTGTTTGACCAGGGATTAAAATTTGTTGATTTGCTGGTTGGTTTAAAAGTTGTTTTTTTGACTCTAGGGCTTGCTTTTTTATCTGTAAGTCTCTTTCAGGCTCTGAGATGCGTTTTGTAACCTCTTGTAGATTATTTGGCTGTGAGAGATCAAAAGATGAGTCTTTGCCCATCAATCCTAATAATTTTGTTTTAGCTAGTTCAAATTTGTGTTGAGCTTGAGTAATACTGCCTTCTCCTTGTCCTTCCAGCTGGTGGAGTTGATCTATAGAAGTTTCAAGGTTTTTTATTTCTTGGCTTGTGGTGTTTATACGTGTTTCTAGCTCGAATTTTTTTGCTAGATCTGGCGGAATTTGCGCTCTTTTTCTTCTTTCTGCCATATCTGCACCCAGAGCGCTGATTGGCGCTTCTTTCAAATGCGGTGTTGGTTTTTCTCCTGTTTTTGTTTGCTCGCCGCCAAACTGACCAGCTAAAACCTGTCGGGCTAAATCATCAAGATTAGTCGTGGCTGCCTGTTCCCGGGCTTGTAGAATCAGTTGGATTTTGTCTGCAAATGTTAGTGTATTCCAATTGCTTTGGCTAATTCCTCGAGCTTCACAGATTAATTTAAGCTGATGAAGAGTTTCTTGCTGAAAGCGAAGCCGGGCAGCAGCTGACGGCTGTTTACTGAGGGGATTATAAAAATCCAGAGAAAGATCAAAAATATCAGTTTTTCTTGGGTCAAGACCAAAAGCACGATAAACTTCTTGCCTTAAGTGTTGCAGTGCTTTAAGTATTTCTATTTCAGTTACATCAGATTTTTTGCCGGCTAAACTATATTCAGTGCGAGCAGTAGGATGAGAAAGTTTAGACGAAGACGGTTGCTGACTTATTGTCAAACCAGTTGCTCTTCTGTTAACACCAGCCAAAGAAGCTAAAACAGAAAGAGAAGCCTGGAATGGGAGACTAAAAGCTTTTTGCAGTAAATTAACTCTTGGTTGAGTAATTAAAGTTCTTAATTTTTGTACATTTTGAGCAGTTGGTGAATAAAGATCAGGAGCCTGATCAGATTCAAGCGCACTGCCAAGATAGGCAGCTTGTTCAATCATATAATTTTCAAGCGCGGTTAAAGCCAAAATTAACTCATCAAAGTTATAAATAAGCTCTTCAGATAAAGTTGCTGGTTGAGGTTTTGGTTTTTTACCTTCTTTGGCGGCTTTTTCTTGAGCTTCTTCTTGGGCTTTTTTAATTGCCTTAACCCGCTCGTCAATTGTGAGCCGAAGTTGGTGAATGGCTTGTTCAAACGGAGAAAGAGGTTGGCCGGTTCGGGTTAAAGCTTGCGTCACATCATCATATCTTTGAATAAATTCATAAAGCTCTCTTTGAACTGGTATTGGTATTTTCACTTCTTGCGCTGGGTTTTTTACTCCTTCAGCCATTTGGCCGCGGGTCATTGTTTCGGGTTTTTCAACAAATTTTGGCGGGCCAATTTTTCGGCTTTGTTGCTCAACAGAAGTGGGAGGAGCACTAACTGCCGAAGAAGCAGAAACAGCGGAAGTTGCTCCTTCTGATCTGTTTACCGCTGATGCAATAGTCATATTCCTCTCTTGCGTTGGTTGTGCGGCGGGTAGTGTCATCTTAATTTCACTATAGCATATTTGTAAAATTTTTCTCAACCCTCGTTTGGTATCATAGTTTCATAAGCAGGCATGGTCCGCTCAAAGCTTTCTTAGCTTCTGAGCGGGGCTCGACTCATTTCTCGTTTGCTCGGCATGACAAAGAAAACGGATCTTTTTAAAAAAAGAACTGTGATGTAAACTAATTCACACTAATACTTTAACATCTTCTTTGTCAAGGAAATATTGTTAGCTTTTTTCCTTGTTAACTTGTTTGCTGGTTGTTTGTTATTTAGTATTTTGTTATTTTATTAACACCTTATTGAGTTTAGCGAGTAAGCGGGTTTTTAGGATTGTTGGCTATTAACTAGTTAGTCTTTTTGTTGATTGAGTGCTATTTTTTTAAATTTAAAAGTATAGAGAACAATTTTATTCTTGACAAAATTATATTGTTATATTATCCTGTACATATATGTACAGGATAGATAAATTATTAAAGTTAGATCAAAAGCTTTTTCATACTCAAGATTTAGCTTTAATTTGGGGGATAAGTAATAAAAATACTTTATATACAACTATTAAAAGATACACTAAAAAAGGAATTTTGATACCGATTCATAAAGGTTTTTATTCAACTTTGCCTTTGGAGAAAATTAATCCGCTAAAATTAGCTATCGGTTATCTTCATCAATTTGCTTATTTAAGTTGTGAGAGTGTTTTGATTGAGGCTGGAGTGATTTTTCAAAAAGATAATTATTTGACTTTTGTTTCTTCAGTATCAAAAAAATTTAGTTTAGCTGGATATAATTTTTACGTTCGTAAATTAAAAAATGAGTTTTTATATAATGATTGTGGTATTAACGAGGAGAAGGGAACTAAAAAAGCTAGTCTTGAGCGGGCAGTGGCTGATCTACTTTATTTTAACCCTCAATATCATTTTGATAATCCAAAAAAAATCAACTGGAAGAAAATTAAAGAAATTAAAAAAATCGTTGGTTATTAGTTTTTTTAAAGAATATGATTTTGCCAAAAAAAGATGATGTTTATCATAAAATCCAATTATATCGTTTATTAACGGAAATTTTAGATAGTGGAATTGCCCAAAATGTTTATTTTAAAGGCGGAACTGCGGCAACCATGCTTGGTTTTTTAGATAGATTTTCTTTGGATTTAGATTTTGATTTGGCGGAAAAAGCTAATAAAAAAAACCTTGACAAAACATTACAAAAAATTTTTAAGGCATTAGATTTAAAGATGGCGTCAAAAAGCAAAAATGAATTATTTTATGTTTTAAAATATCAGCCAGTTAAAAAGAGTTTAAGAAATACTTTAAAATTAAGCTTAATTGACAAACCTTTAAAAGCTAATGTTTATGAGACTTTTTATTTACCTGATATTGATCGTTTTGCTATTTGTCAGACTAAAGAAACAATTTTTGCCAATAAGTTAGTGGCAATAACTGATCGTTATCAAAAATACCAAACAATTGCCGGACGTGATTTATATGATATTCATTATTTTTTATTACATAATTATTTTTTTATTAACAAGATAATCATTGAGCGAACTGGCAAAAATCCAAAGCAATATTTAAAAGAGTTAATTTTATTTATTGAGAAAAAAGTTAATGAAAAAATCATCTTGCAAGATTTAAGTTTTTTACTGCCACCGGAAAAGTTTTTAAAAATTAAAAA
>FWPU01009499.1_pt1 | contig 15247 bp, 11 predicted proteins | sample 2228361 | NCBI WGS metagenome assembly FWPU01 (sample SAMEA103939777, study PRJEB20133) | metagenome
TCCGTCGTCCGTTCCGCCGTCGTCCTTGCCTCCGCCTCCGCCTTCACCTCCTCCTCCACCTCCGCCTCCACCACCCGCGCCCCCGCCGCCGGAGCCCCCGCCCGCGCCGCCTGCCTCGCCACCTCCACCGCCGCCGCCTCCCGCGCCCGTGCCGCCCCCTTGACCGCCGCCGCTGCCTCCGCCTGCGCCGCCATCTTCCGTGCCGGGGGATTCCGGGCAGGCGGCGAACATCAGGGACGCTCCGACGAGGATGGCGAACGGCCAGCGAGACATGCGCGTTCCTCCTGAGGCAGTGAACGCGCCGACTCTACCTTGGGTACCCTGCCGCTGGCTGCCCGCCCCTTCCCGTCAGGGGTACTTCTGCCGGCAGGCCGCCCCCGACGAGCCGCAGTACGGATCGGACGGGTTCTGGAGCTGGCCGCACACGCAGGCCGCCTGGGCCGCGCTGTCGCAGTTGGTGGCCGACTGGCCCTTGGCCAGAGGCGTGACCGCCATGATGCGCCAGACGCCCGTGGAGTCGTAGCGCAGCGTCACCGGCTTCCAGAAGTCGAACTTCGAGAGCTGGGTGGTGAGCTCGGCGGGGGTGACGCCGTCGGAGAGCTTCGCGAGCTGGCCGTCGACGAAGATGCGCAGGGTGACGTTCACCGGCGAGGCCGAGGCGGTGGGCTCGTAGCAGATGGCGGACGGGTTCTGCGCGTCGGGCCGGTGGCCCCGCCGGTCGCAGTAGTAGTGCACGTACACGGCGTAGTCCGAGCCCAGCGGCGGCGCGGTGCCGCCGATGGCGCCGAAGTTGACGTTCTCGGGGTTGCAGCCGGCGACATCGTCGATGTCGAGCGACGGGTCGACCGCGCCCCAGTCCGGGTTGAGCGCGCCCCAGTAGCAGGCTCCGGGGGCGAAGAGCGCAGCGCTGGTGCCCTGCACCATCTGCAGGTCGACGTCCACCGACTTGTCCCAGGTGAGCTGCAGGTGGATGGCGGCGTTGGGCTTCACCCGCACCAGCACCGTGGCCTCGCTGCTTCTGCACCCGGTGGGGTCCTTCACGCGGACGCCCACCAGGTACTCGCCGGCGAGCTGCGCGAAGAGGGTGGGCCGCTGTTGCGTCGAGACGTCGTTGGGCGTGCCGCCCGAAGCGCCCGACAGCGCCGCGGTGTTGCCCTGCGGCGCGGACAGGAGCCGCCACTCGTACGAGAAGCCGGTGGTGCCGTCGACGTCGCTCGGGTTCGCCGAGAAGCTCACGGTTTCGAGCGGCGGCACCTCGAGGGCGCTGAACACGCCGGACGGAGGCGTCAGCGATCGGCCGCCGCTCGCGCTCGCGGTCGGAGCCGCCTCGGGCTCGTGCCGCTCGAGCGCTCCGGAGCAGTTGGTGTCGCTCGTGACGTAGCTCGCGTAGACGGCGTTCGGCGGCACGCACGAATCCTCGGGCTTCGGCACCACCTCGTTGGCGCACTGGCTCCATGAGCCGGCAGCGCAGGTCTGATTGCCGGCTCGGCAGGTGCCCACGCCCTCGGTGCCGAACGGGCCGGAGTAGCAGGCGCGGCTCTGGCCGTTGATGCAGGCGCAGCCCGGGTTGGGGTCGTTCGGGCCGGTGCAGCTCGCGTGGTCGCAGTCGTTGGCCACCGGCGCCACCTCGCCCTGGCACGGCCCCCAGCTCCCGATGCCGTTCGCGTCGAGGACGCAGGTCTGAATGCCGGCCTTGCACTGTCCCGCGCCGGCGGTGCCCGGCGGGCCTGAGTAGCAGGACTGCATCTGTCCCTGGACGCAGCTGCAGCCGGAGGCGGCGTCGTTGGGCGTGCCGTTGCAGTCGTGGTCCTTGCCGTCGCAACGCTCGGGAGCGGGCGTCACCTCGCCCACGCAGGCACCCCAGGCGGAGCCGCTCGCGGTGGCCACGCACGTCTTCTTCCCGGCGACGCACTGGCCGATGCCCGCGGTGCCCGGCGGGCCCGAGTAGCACGAGGCCTGGTCGCCCACGGTGCAGCTACAGCCCGGGTTGGGGCCGCCCTCGCACGAAGGCTGTGCGCAGTTGCCCGGCTCGGGCTCGATGGCGCCCTCGCACTTGCCCCACCTGCCGTCGACGCACGCCTGCGTGCCGGCCCTGCAGGTGCCGAGCTGATTGGGCTGCACGTTGAAGCAGCTCCGCGTCTGGCCGTCGGTGCAGTCGCAGCCGGTTGGGCGGTCGTTCACCACGCCGTCGCAGTCGTGGTCCTGCCCGTCGCACGTCTCGGCGGAGGGGCCCACCGCTCCGACGCAGGGGCCCCAGTCGTCGCCGTCGCAGATCTGCGTGCCGGCGACGCAGGCGCCCACGTCGGTGCCGCAGCTTCTCTTCTCACCCTGCTGGCAGGCGGCGGTGGCGGGCTGGGCCGGCGCCGGAACGCACTGGCTCTTCTCGCAGCGCATGTCTGGGCCGCAGTCCTGATCGACCTTGCAGACGCCGACGGGTTGGCACTGGCAAGCCGCGGCGAGGAACACGAGCGACACGAACGGACGCAGAGACCGCACTTCGGGGCTCCGGGGAACGAGCCACTACTACAAGCGCCCTCCGCCGTGCAACTCAGCCCCGGAGCAGTCGTTCGAGGGCGTGGCGCGTCTCGGCCGGAAGCTGCGCCTCGACGAGCTTGAGGGCCCGAAGCGACAGCGCGCGGTAGATGGCCGACAGGTCCGCGGGCAGGGCCGAAAGGTGCTGCTGCACGACGCTGACGTCTCCCCGGGCGATGGGGCCGGTCAGGCCGCGCTTAAGCCCCCGCTGCTCGACGCCGCGAATGGCCGAACGCACCAGCGGAAGCAACGCCTCGAGCGCCGCCTTTGGGGGAATGCCCGCCTCCTCGAGCGCCGCCGTGGCCGCCGACAGAAGCGCCACCACCAGCCCCGCCGACATCACCGCTCCCGCGTGGTAGGCCGACCGGCGGGCCTCGGCCACCTCGATGGGCGTCATGCCCAGGGCCAGGGCCATCTTCTTCAGCTGCGCAAGAAGCGCCCGGTCGCTCGCGGCCACCGCCACCGCGTGGCCCGACAGGTCGTCCTGCGGGTCCGACACCGCGCACAGCGGGTGGAACGAGCCGCGCGGCCGCATGAGCATCTCGGGATCCGTCCCGAACGCCGACAGGTCCAGCGCTCCGGCGCAGTGGACGAGCGCGGCGGTCGGCTTCAGCTCGCCGCGAAGCTTCGCCGAGAGCCGGCCCACCACGCTGTCGGGCACGGCCAGAAGCACCAGGTCCGCCATTCGCAGCTCGGACTCGTCGGCCAGCTCGACGGAAAGCTTCAGCGCCTTCTTCGACGATTCGTCGGAACGCGGCAGCACCGAGACGTTCCAGCCCGCGCGCGTCAAGGACAGCGAGAGCGCTCCGCCGAGCCGGCCGAACCCGACCACCACGACGCGCGTCTTGGCGGCGCTCCTGGTCTTCGATGGCCGGCCGGCGCGTGACGGAGCCATGGCGTCAAGCCCTGCGCTCGCGGACGAACGCAAGCCCGGCGCCTTGCACCGCCACCCGCACCCGGTCGCCCTCGCAGAACTCGCCCGAGAGAATGCGCTCGGCCAGCGGCGCCTCCACCAGCCGCTGCACCGTCTGCCGCATCGGCCGCGCGCCCAGCTCGGGGTCGAACCCGCCGCGCTCGAGCAGGTGCGAGACGACGTCTTCGCCCGCGACGTACTCGATGCCCTTCTCGGTGTGCAGCCGCTTCGAGCTCTCCAGGAGAATCAGCGAGGCGATGCGCGCCACCTCCACCTCGCGCAGCGGGCGGAACACGCACCGCTCGTCGATGCGGTTCCACAGCTCGGGCGGGAGCGCGCGACGGGCCGCCTCGAACGCCCCCTCGTCCCCGGCCCGCTCCTCTGCGGCGGCGTTGAAGCCCACCGCCCGGCCGCGCTTCGAGAACGATTCGGCCCCCAGGTTCGTCGTCAGCACCACCACCGTGTTCGAGAAGTCGATGTGCCGGCCCTTGCCGTCGGTGAGCCGGCCCTCCTCGAGCACCTGGAGGAGCAGCATCAGCACCTCGCGGTGCGCCTTGTCGATCTCGTCGAGCACCACCACCGACGAGGGGCGCCGCCGCACGGGCTCGGTGAGCTGGCCGCCGTCGCCGTAGCCGACGTACCCGGCGGGAGCGCCGATGAGCCGGCTCACCGCGTGGCCCTCGGACAGCTCGCTCATGTCGATGCGCACCATCGCGTCGCGGCTGCCGAACAAGACGTCGGCCAGGGCGTAGGCCAGCTCGGTCTTGCCCACGCCGGTGGGGCCGAGGAACAGAAAGCTGCCCATCGGGCGGCGGCTGGCGAAGCCGGCGTAGTTGCGGCGGATGACCGCGGCGATGCGGCGCACCACCTCTTCGTGGCCGATCACCCGCTGCATCAAATCTTCCTCCAGACGGAGCAGCCGCGCCTGGTCGGTCATGAGCAGCCGCTCCTCGGGGATGCCGGCCAGCTTGGCCACGATGCGCGAGATGTCCGCGGGCTCGACGACGTGCTTGCCCTCGCGCCGGCACCGCGAGCCCGCGAGGTCGGCGATGGAGATGGCCTTGTCGGGGAGGAAGCGGTCGGAGACGTACCGCGCGGCCAACGACGCCGCGGCCTGCAGCGCCTCGGGCGTGTAGGTGAGGCCGTGGTGCTCCTCGTAGCGGCCGATGACGCCGTGGAGGATGCAGACCGTCTCCGGCACCGACGGCTCGTTCACCACCACCGGCGTGAAGCGGCGCTCGAGCGCCGGGTCGTTCTGGATGTGCTTGCGGTACTCGTCGTGGGTGGTGGCGCCGATGCAGGGAAACTCGCCCCGGGCCATGGCGCTCTTCAGCTCGTTCGCCGCGTCTTGCGGCCCGTCGCCGGTCGAGCCCGCTCCGACCAGGGTGTGAATCTCGTCGATGAACACCACGACGCGGCCGTCGGCGCGCCGAACCTCGTCCTTGAGCCCGTTCAACTTCTCGCTGAACGAGCCGCGGAGCTGCGTGCCCGCCACCAGCGTGGCCATGTCGAGCTCGATGATGAGCTTCTGGCCCAGCGGGCCCTTGAGGCGGAGGAGCTTTTGCGCAACGCCCTCGACCACCGCCGTCTTGCCCACGCCGGGCTCGCCCACCAGGCAGGGGTTGTTGGTGCGTCGCTTGCCGAGAATGTCGATGACCTCGTCGATCTCCTTCGCGCGGTTGACGACCGGGTCGAGCTTTCCCTCGGCGGCGGCTTGGGTGAGGTTCTTGCCCAGCGAGGTGAGCAGCGGGAACTGGCGCCCGTCGAGCGCGTAGCTGTCTTTGTCCCGCTGGAGAGCGTCGTGCGCCTCCTCGGGCCGTTCGGCTCTCTCAGGCTCGGGAACGAGCGCGTCGGCCTTCGCCTCCGCATGGGCCGGAACGTCGTCGTCCACCAGATCTTTCGGCGAGAGGAACGACCGGGGCTCGACGGTGGCGGTCTTCACCGGATGGCGCACCGGAAGAGGAGGAGCGCCGATGGGTCGTCCGCTCGGAGCGCGCGGCACGCCGTTCGGCAGCTTCTGGCCGAGCTTGAGCCGCCGCGGCATCCGCCCGCTCAGGTAGTACGACAGCGCGGTGTTCCTCAGCCCGGTGAGGTCGAGCCCGGCTTTCGCCAACAGCTCCTGCGCGGCGCAGCGCACCCGCGTGGCGGCGATGAGCACGTGCAGGCAGTCGGTCTCGGACGAGCCGCAGCTACAGGCGATCTCCCGCGCGCGCTCCACCAACTCGCGGAGCAACCCGTCCTGCTCGGACGGAGCCTGTGCCATCACCGAGAGCAGAACGTCCTCGTCGATGCCGCGCTCCTTGAGCAACAGCTGCGCCCGGTTCTCGACCGTGAACATCGCGAGCAACAGGTGCGCCGACGTCACTTTCTGGGAGACCGACCGGGCGATGTCCTCGGCTTCGAGCATCGCCTGGGCAAAATCGGTGCTGTCGACCATCCTCACTCCTGGGCGGGCCGCTCCATGAGAGGGTCTACAACGGGGAGATCTGGGGGGCAAAAAAACGGCTACAACGCGCTACAGGGTTTAACCCCGAGGCCGGCCGGGTGTAGGGAATTGCAATCGACCGTCGGCGTTGGCGTACCCGCCGCGGGAGGACGAGCAGCATGGTCACGGCGCTGGTGGACCCCGTCGACGGCGTGTCGCGGGCGGTGGAGGGCCAGAGGTGGGTGCTGCCGCTGGTGTTTCTTTCGCTCAGCACGAGCCTGTCCGGGGCCGCCTTCGCCTTGCGCTGGGACGGCTCGCCCGCCGTCGTCCGCGAGCTGGCATCGACCGGTGAGCTTGGGCGCATCAGCGAACGCGAGCTCGCCGAGAAGGTGCAGGTGAAGGAACGCGTCCGCCTCGTCACCGGCGTCGCCAAGGGCGTCTTCCTCATGCCGCTCGGGGTGCTGCTCGTCGCCGTGGTGCTCAAGTTCTGCGGCTGGCTCTTCGGTACCAAAGCCCCGTTCGCCAAGTGCTTCACCGCGGCATCGGTGGCGATGCTGCCCATCGCCGTCTTCCACCTCGTCTTCGCCGCCGCCGCCATCAGGCAGGTCGGCGTCACCGACAAGCAGATGCTTACGCTCGTGCCTTCCAGCCTCGCGGCGGTCATGCCAGAGGTGCCGCCGAAGATGTCGCGGCTCCTCTCCGCGGTCGATTTCTTCAATCTCTGGGCCGCGGCGCTGCTCGGGCTCGGCTTCTCCGCCGCCTCGGGCATGCGGGCCCACCGCGCGCTCATCCTCGGGCTGATCCTCTATCTCGCGTACGCGGGCGTCTTCCTGGTCGGCCTGCCGGCTCTCGCACCATCGGGAGGCCCCCGATGACGGTGCTCTTCGCGGTGGCGCTGATGGCCACTCCCGTCACCCTCGACGAGGTGCGGGCGGCCTCTTTGGCCAATGCCCAGGCGATGCGGGCCGAGCTCGAGCGGGTGCGCGTTTCCGAGCAGGTGAGGCTGTCGCGTGCGTCGATCCTCCCGCACCTCGTGCTCCAGGCCGGCTCCTCCGGCGGAGCGTCGGGGCCGCAGCGCCGCTTCAGCGTCATCCCCGATCCGACCGCCGAGTCCGGCTTCCGCGAGGAGCAGATCGACATTCCCCCCTCGACGCGCAGCAGCTTCGACCTCACGCTGCAGGTGACGCAGCTGCTCTACGATGGCGGCAGGTGGTGGAACCAGATCGCCCAGGCCGGCGCCCAGGAGGAAGCCGCCGCCGGCCAGCTCGAAGAGCAGCGACTGGCGTCCGAGCTCGAGGGCGTGCGGCGCTACTACGAGCTGCTCCGGGCCCAGCGCGTGCGCGAGGTGCTCGAGGCGACGGCATCCCGGAGCGAGCTCCAGCTCCGCCGCGCGAGGGCGCTCTTCGAGGCGGGCAGGGCGCAGAAGCGCGAGGAGATCGACGCCGAGGTGAATCTGGGCAATGACCGCATCTCGGTCATCCGCCAGGGCCGGCAGATCGCCGCCGCGCAGGCCGAGCTGGCGGTGTGGATCGGCCGCAGCGGCGCGGAAGAGCTTCTCGCCGCTCCTCCCGCCCAGCTCGAACGGGAGCCCGAGCCGGCTCCGAGCCTCGAGCAGGCGTTGAAGGTGGCGCGGGCGAAGCGGCCGCTGCTCAAGAGCCTCGAGCGGCAGCGGCGGGCCGCGGAGCTGTCCGTCGACGTGGCCAAGGGAGGCTACGCCCCGCGCGTCTCGCTGTTCGGGTCGGTGAGCCGGCAGTCGCCGCGGGCGGATCTGTTCGTCAACGATCCCTCGCGCCAGAACTCGTACGGCGGCGGCGTGACGCTCTCGTGGGGCATCTTCGAAGGCCTGCTCACCGACGCGCAGGTGCGCCAGGCCGAGGCGCAGGCGAAGCGGGCGCTGCTGGACCAGGAGCAGGGCGTGCGCGAGCTCGAAGGCGAGGTGCGGCAGGCCCTGGCGGTGCTCGAATCGCAGCTCGAGGTGGTGAAGATCGCCGCCGCCAACCGCGCGCTCGCCCAACGCGGGCTCAAGCTGGCCGAGGACCGGTTCCAGGCCGGAAGCGGCACGACGCTGGACGTGCGCGACGCGCAGCTCAAGCTCACGCAGGCCGAGCTGCAGCTCTTGGAGAGCCGAATCGACGTGGAGATCGCCCATGCCGCGCTGTACCGCGCGCTGGGCGGCGAGGCCAGGGAGGAGAAGGCGGAGGCGGGCGGCGAATCGCGAGCGATCGCGGGTGGAGAAGCGAGATGAAGTGGTGGAAGGCGTTGATTGCGGTTGTGTTGCTCCTGGGAGTGGCGGGCATCACCGCCGCCGGGCTCGTCGAGCGGCCTCCACCGCCGGTCGAGGTGCAAATCGGCCAGGCGAAGCGGGCCACCATCACCCGCACCATCGCCGGGGCCGGCAAGGTGCAGGCCACCACCACGGTGAAGATCTCCTCCAACCTGTCGGGCGACCTCACCGAGCTGCACGTCAAGGCCGGCGATCGCGTGACGAAGGGGCAGGTCCTGGCGCGCATCGATCGGCGCAGGTTCGAGGCCGCGGCCAAGCAGAGCGCGGCGGCGACCAGCGCGGCCCGGGCCGAGGTGCAGCTCGCGCAGGTCGAGGCCGACCGGAGCGCGGCCGAGCTCGCGCGCGTCGAGGGATTGGTGGGCAAGGGCCTGGCCTCGGCGGCCGAGCTGGATCGGGCGCGGGCCGATCGGGATGCGGCGGCGGCGCGGCTGGCCTCGGCGAAGGAGCGGCTGGCCCAGGCGAGCGCCGCCTACGAGGAGGCCCAGACGTCGCTGTCGAAGACGACGCTCGTCTCGCCCATCGACGGCACCGTCATCGAGGTCTCGCGCGAGGTCGGCGAGCGGGTGCGCGGCTCGGACTTCAACGAGGACGTGGTGATGACCATCGCCGCGCTCGCGGCCATGGAGGTGCAGATCGAGGTCGGCGAGCACGAGGTGGTGCACCTCAAGCCCATGCTCGAGGCCGAGGTGAAGGTCGACGCGCTCGAGGGGCACATCTTCGGCGGCCAGGTGATGGAGATCGCCCAGAAGGCCACCATCAAGAACCCGGGCACCGAGGCCGAGGTGACCAGCTTCCCGGTGACGGTGGCGCTGCCGACGCGGCCGCCGGGCGTGCTCCCGGGCATGAGCGCCGAAGTTCGCATCGCCGCCGAGACGCGCGAGAACGCCATCGTGGTGCCGGTGCAGGCGGTGACGGTGCGGCCCGAGAAGATGCTCTCCGACGGCAAGAAGCCCATCGCCGGCGAGGGCACGGCCCTGGAGGCCAAGAAGCGCACCGAGACGTTGGCCAAGGTCGTCTTCGTGGTGGACGAGCAGAGCCGCGCCCGCATCCGCCGCGTGCGCACCGGCATCTCCTCGGACACTGACATCGAGATCGTCGAGGGGCTGAACGAGGGCGAGCGCGTCGTCGAAGGCCCCTACCGCACGCTGGCCAAGGAGCTGAAGGACGGCGACCTGGTCGAGGAGGCCCGGCCCGACCGCAAGAAGCGCAAAGGCCCCAGGGCATGAGTGAGTCGAACGCGACTTCTGCCCTCATCGAGCTTCAGGGCATCACCCGCATCTACCGGCTCGGGTCCGAAGAGGTGCGGGCGCTCAGGGGCGTCGATCTGAAGGTGCGCAAGGGCGAGTGGGTCGGCATCGTCGGCCAGTCGGGCTCGGGCAAGAGCACGCTGATGAACGTCATCGGCTGCCTCGATACGCCCTCGTCCGGCGAGTACCGGCTCAACGGCCGCGCGGTGGCCCACCTGAGCGACGACGAGCTGGCCGACATCCGCAACCGGGAGATCGGGTTCGTCTTCCAGACCTTCCAGCTCCTGCCGCGCGAGACGGCGCTGGCCAACGTCGAGCTGCCGCTGGTCTACCGCGGGCTCAAGGCAAAGGAGCGCCGGGAGAAGGCGAAGCTCGCCCTCGAGAAGGTGGGGCTGGCCGACCGCATGTACCACCGGCCCAACGAGCTCTCGGGTGGGCAGCGGCAGCGCGTGGCCATCGCCCGGGCGCTGGCGGCCGAGCCGTCGCTGCTCCTCGCCGACGAGCCCACCGGCAACCTCGACTCGGCCACCGGCGAGGAGATCATCCGGCTGTTCGAGGCGCTCCACGACGCGGGCCACACGATCGTGCTGGTGACGCACGAGCCGAGGCTGGCGGCGCGGTGCCCCCGCGCGGTGCGGCTGTCGGACGGGCGCATCATCGCCGACGGGCCGGGCCTCGAGGTCGCCATGCAGAACCTGCGCGACGACCCGCGGCTGGCAGCGGCGAACGCCGAGCTTTCCGCGAGGGCCGGGGGCTGACATGCAGCGACCGAGCTTCTGGCGCGTCGACTTCCTCGAAGGAGCGCGCATCGCGTTCTTCTCGCTGCGCACCAATCGGCTGCGCACGGTGCTCACCATCATGGGCGTCGGCATCGGCGTGGCCACGCTTCTGGCCATCGTCGGCATCATCCAGGGACTGGACCGCTCGTTCGCCGAGCAGATGGCGCGCATCGGCTCGAACGCGCTGTACGTCACCAAGATGCCGTGGGTGCAGCTCGGCAACTGGTGGCAGTTCAGAAACCGCAAGGACCTGACGCTCGAGCACTACGAGGCGGTGCGCGCGCAGTCGACGCACGCGGTGGCGGTGACTCCCATCGCCTCGGCGCGCCGCACGGTGAGCCATTTCGGCAACGAGCTGCCGCGGGTCGAGATCGACGGCGTCACCTCGGACTACCTGCAGGTCACCGGTTTCGAGGTGACGCGCGGCCGGTTCATCACCGATGCCGACAACGAGGCCAGCCGCGCGGTGGCGGTGCTGGGGATGGACGTGGTGGACGCGCTCTTCCCCCACACCGACCCTTTGGGCTCGACCGTGCGCATCGGCGACCGGCCGTTCACCGTCATCGGCATTCTCTCGCGCAAGGGGAAGATCCTCGACCAGAGCCGGGATTTGCTGGTGGTCATCCCGTTCCGCACCGCGCGGCAGTACTTCGGCACGCGGCGCAGCATCCAGATCGGCGTCGCGGTCGCCTCGCCCGATCTGATGGACGCCGCCGAGGACCAGCTCGTGGGCATCCTCCGCCGCGCGCGGGGCACGCCGCCCGACAAGCCCGACGACTTCTCCATCAACCGCCCCGAGCAGCTCGCGTCGACGTACAAGCAGCTCACCGGTGCGCTCTACGGCGTGGCCATCGGCATCGGGCTCATCACGCTGCTGGTGGGCGGCATCGGCATCATGAACATCATGCTGGTGTCGGTGCGCGAGCGGACGCGGGAGATCGGGGTGAGGCGGGCGCTCGGCGCCCGAAAGCGCACCATCATCGTGCAATTCGTGCTCGAGGCGGTGGTGGTGTCGGCGCTCGGAGGTCTCATCGGCACCATCGCCGGCCTTTCTGGAGCGAAGGTCGTCTCGGAGATCACTCCGCTGGCGGCGACGGTGCGGCCCTTGACCGTCTTGTTCGGCGTGTCGTTCGCGGCCGCGGTGGGGCTTCTGTTCGGCATCTGGCCGGCGGCGCGGGCGGCCAATTTGGACCCGGTCGAGGCGCTCCGGTACGAGTGATGAGGGCCTTCTTCGACAACGTACGCCTGGCGCTCGGCACGTTCGCGGCCCACCCGCTGCGCTCGCTGCTCACGCTTCTGGGCATCGTCATCGGCGTGGCCACGGTGGTGACGATGATGGCCCTCATCGAAGGGCTGCGGATCAAGGTGAATCGCGACCTGTCGCAGCTCGGGGCGAACGTGTTCCGCGTCGACAAGTGGCCGGCGGGCATTCACTTCGGCGGGCGCGGCATCGACTGGCAGCGCATCTCGAAGCGGCCGCCGCTCACGCTCGAGGACATGAAGGCCATCGTCGAGCAGTGCCCGTCGGTGCGCACCGCCTCGGCCTCGAGCGGCGAGCCGGCCCAGAAGATCGCCACCGCGTCGGCCGAGACGCAGCCCTCGGTGTTCGCCATGGGGGTCACCGCCGAGTACTCCGAGACGGCGGGCATCGAGATCGCCTCGGGCCGCTTCATCGGCGAGTCGGACGACGTGGACGCGCGCTCGGTGGTGGTGCTGGGCCCCGACGTCGTCGATCAGCTCTTCCCCGGCTCCGATCCGCTGGGGCAGGAGGTGCGCATCAAGGACCGGCCCTTCACCGTCGTCGGAGTCCTCGAGCGGCGCGGCAAGGTGCTCGGCCTGTTCAACCTCGACAACATGGTCATCCTGCCGATGCGCTCGTTCCTCGAGCTCTACGGCAAGAAACGCACGGTGACCATCAACGTGCAGGCAATCGACGCCGAGCGGCTCGACCGGGCGATGGCCGAGGTCACCCGCCTTCTGCGCAACCGCCGCAACGTCGAGCCGCACGACCCGGACAATTTCGAGCTCGCCACCAACGAGTCGATGACCCAGGCGCTGAACAACCTGTCGCAGGTCATCACCGCGGCCACGTTCGGAGTGTGCCTGTTGTCGCTTCTGGTGGGCGGCATCGGCATCCTCAACATCATGCTGGTGGCCGTCACCGAGCGGACGCGGGAGATCGGCATCCGCAAGGCGCTGGGGGCGCCCCGCCGGCGCATCCTCGGTCAGTTCGCCATCGAGGCGGTGGTGCTGTCGCTCGTCGGCGGCATCATCGGCGTGGCGATCGGCTTCGTGCTGGCTGCCCTCGGCCGCTGGGCGCTGGGTCTGTACACCGCCGTGCCCGCGTGGGCGGTGGTGTTGTCGCTTCTGATGAGCTCGGGCGTGGGCCTTCTGTTCGGCATCTACCCGGCGGCCCGGGCGGCGCGGCTGGATCCGGTCGAGGCGATGCGCGCCGAGTGACCGGGGCCTTTCGAGAGCTTGCCTCCCGCGATCGGCTTCGAGCGGTCCGGACTGCCTTGGATCACGGAAACAGAGGAGACTGATCGGTCCCGATCTCCTTGATTCGGCGCAGGAACGCTTCTCGCTCTCCGACCTGGTCCGTATCGACGATCTCGTCAGCGGAAGACTTGAGTCGCTCTTTTGCCTGCAGCACTGCTTTCGTTCCGTCCGCGAAGACGTACGCGATGAAGGTCGCCCTCTTTTGGTAGTCCATCTGATGGAGGAGCTGCTTCCAGGCGAGGAAGTGCGTGCTGATGCGCGTGAGGTCTTCTGCGAATCGCGATCGTCTTCCGAGCACGGGCTCCATGAGCAGCAGGTCTGACCGGCCGGCGACGTAATGCGTGATCGGCTCGACCGCGCTCTTGGCGCCGATTGTCGCCGGTTCGAATCGCTTCTTGACGAATCCACTCACCTTCCAGGTCTTGAAGAACCTGGCACCCGCACGTTCCCGGCGCGGTTCTTTGGTACGTGGCGGCAGCGCGTCGCCGGCCGTGGCCTCGGGTGCTCGAGGCAACACGCAATGGCGAACCCACTCCACCGCGTCTTCGACCGCAACCGGGACATCGGCCGCGTCGCTCAGCAGAGCATGAGGTCCGGCAAATGGTGGCAGCTGGTCGAAGGTCGTCGCCTCGTTGAGGGCCGCGAGGATGAGCTCGATGGTGGATCGCGCGACGCGTCCGCCAACGCAGTCAGGTCCCGGCAAGTGGAGCGAGCGCGCCACCGCGAGGCGCTCTCCTTCACGTACGAGAGCCGCGATGGGCACGCGGTATCCCGAGAACGGGTCCGGAACGAAGTGAACGATTCTGTACTGCGCTTTCATGGTCGGTTCCGTGCCCGTTTGAGAAACGCTTCGACGAACTGGCGAAGCAGCCAATCCGGAACCGTGGTCGCCTGGACGGCGGCTTCGCGGGCGCCCTCCTCGAGGAGGGCGAACGGGAGCCCAGGTGCGAGCTGAGACGTAGGAGGCGGCTCGTCTGCACCCAGCTGCTTGTAGTCTCTCGGCTTCCCGATGAGCGCGTTCCCAACGTCAATGGCCCACGCTCTGAGCGTCATCTCGTCGGGATGCGGTTCGAGCAGGATGTTCCCGGCGTGGCGGTCTGGCGTGAAGACGATGGCGTCCAGGGCGAGGACTCGCCCGAACTCAGCGAAATTCCCGACGAAGTGGACCTGGTGTGGACTCCAGTGGGCAGCATCGATTCTGGAGCTCAGCCAGGAGAGGTCCTCGCCTTCGCCGACCAGCGCGGCATCCGGTATTGGCCCGCCCAATTCCTTTGCGAGCAGCCAGCCGAGGGCTTCGGCCATGAGCACATCGGGGCTCATGTGTCGCAGGCGTTTGCGAACCCACTGACGGCCACGAGCATCGATCGCGTAGACCGCCTCGCAGGCGTTCGGAACGGGTACCAGAACGCCGTCGGTTACTTCGGGGAGGCGCTCGATACGAGGGCCCACCAGTCGCTGCGAGCCCCATGAGCGGCGTTGCGTCATTTGCGTGTCTGCGCCCCTTGACGCCGGCCGAGGTGTAGGAGCAGCGCGAATGCGATGAGTACCGGGCCCGACGGTGTGCCGCAGGAGCATCCGACCGAGGCGGATTGCGTCTCGCAAACGACCTCGACCGTGAACGCGCCCGAGGACTCGCCGCCCGGGCCGGTGGCGACGAGCTCGACGCGATGACTGCCGGTGGCCTTTCGGTCTGGCATCCACTCGATGGCGTTTCCGCTGACCGACATGCCGCTCGGCGAGGTGCGGAGCGAGAGCGAGATGGGACCGTCGCCGTCCGCGCGCGGCTCGAGGCGCAAGAGCTCGCCGCACCGGGCGAGCACGAGGTCGATGGGTGCGAGTTGGGGCGGAAGCCGGCCGGCGTCGGGCGCGCCTCCGTCTGAGCCTCCGTCGCCGGTGCCACCGTCAGGGCCGGCGTCGGCACCTCCATCGCCCAAGGTGGTGCCGCCGTCAGAGCCACCATCGGTGCCTCCATCGCTCGTCCGCACGCAGCGGCCGGCGGCGCAGCCGCGGGTGCCGCACAGGCAGCCAGCGCTCCGGCCGTGCCGAGGGCTGCCGCCTTCAAAAAGCGGCGCCGGGATATGGGTTTGGCTCTTTCGAACATCGGATCTACCTCTTTCTTCGATCGCACTTCATTTCACCGCGACGACGGCCATCTGAACGGCCGGTCGTCTGGGTGCTCTGGACGGTGGCTCCTCTATGCGTTGCTCTCCAGGCAGGAGACGCCAGCGGTGGGATACGATTGCAGTGTGGCAGCGACGGGTTCAAAATCGCGTCACCCTGCCAGTGCGGAAGTGATAGCACAATCCCGGCAGATGTGGCAACCATCTCAGTTCACGATTCGTTCGCAATCCGTTCACCTCGAGGTGACCCATGTGGTATTTGCTGATCGCGGCGAGACGTAAAGATCCGGAGTTCAAGACGTCTGCCGAAGACCTGTTCCTGAGCACCACGCGCCTGCTCATCCTGGCCATGTTGCTGGCCTACTGCGTCTGGCACGTCGTCGCCACTCAGGTCTGGCCGGAGCGATTCGGCGGCTCGCTCTGGTTCGTCGCATTCTGCTTCCTGCCG
>FWPU01009500.1_pt1 | contig 15247 bp, 15 predicted proteins | sample 2228361 | NCBI WGS metagenome assembly FWPU01 (sample SAMEA103939777, study PRJEB20133) | metagenome
AAATCCCTTTGCCTTATATTCCACTTTTGTCTCTTTTACTGCTTCCAAAAATTTAATCCTTTACACAAATGATAAAATTTGAGAAAGTTATCCTTTGCTTGACTCATCTTCCAGTTTATCAATGGGAAAGAAAAAGATATTTACATTTCCTCATGTAAGTTCTTTAAAGGAAGGGGACCTATTACTAAAAGGAAATGAAGGAAAAATTGGTCCCTTATTTCAAAATTCTGAATTCAGGATAAATATTGGCTTTTCAAGTTTATCTGAAATAGATCAAGAAATTGAGATGATTTTTTTATAATTCCAAGGGAGAATTAATTGGGAGTAAGAAAATTAATTTGAAGCCCTTAAACCACATCTAAATAAATGAAGTTTTAAAAGAATTTGGAAGGGAATTTGAGGACTGCTTTTTAAAGGTTGTATCCAATTCTTCTGGGGCAAAATTTAGTATTTATCTTTCAATTGTAGATAATATTAAAGGAGATGCTATATTTATACTTGCCAATAAATAAATTAAATTTTAAATGCTGATTCAATCTTTTTTTATTTTTTGCCAAAGGAATGTCTTTTAAGTTAAAATATATGTTTATGGATTATGTTGCCCTGATACTTTCGGGAGGGGAAGGGACAAGGCTTAGGCCCCTGACATTGAAGACACCAAAACCTGTCATCCCCCTCGTAAATAAACCATTTCTTTTTTACCAACTTGATTTGATTGAAAAGGCTGGGATAAGGAATTGTTATCTTTTATCTGGCTATAAAGCAAATATTTTAAAAAAAACTTTTAAAAGGAAATATAAAAATTTAAAAATTGAAATAATTGAAGAAGAAAAACCAATGGGAACTGGGGGTGCCATTGGATTTGCAAAGGATGTTATAAAGAAACCAGCAATTGTCTTCAATGGGGATGTCCTTTTTTGTTTAAATTTAAAAGATTTCATAAAATATCATAAATTGAAGAAAGCAGGTGGAACAATTATGGCAATAAAGGTGAAAGATCCTTCAAGGTATGGAATAATTACTACAAAACAAAATGGAAGAATAAAAGAATTTCTTGAAAAGGTTCCAAACCCCCCTTCAAAGTGGATAAATGGTGGATTGTATATTTTTGAACCGGAGCTCTTATATATGATCCCAAATAAACCCTCTTCAATTGAAAGGGATATCTTCCCAAATTTTTTAAAAAAGGGAATAAAGTTATGGTGTTACAAATATAGAGGATACTGGAAAGATATTGGTACAATTGAAAGCTTGAAGGAAGCAACTTTTGATCTTTTAAAGGGAAAGGTCTCCCTTTGGCAAAGAGAAGCAAAGGAAAATAGAGTTCTTTCTGAAAACAAAGAAGCCAAAATAGATAAATTATCAGTTATTGGAAAAAATTGCAAGATTGGTAAAAATACAAAAATAATAAAAAGTATTATATTTGAAAACTCAAAAATAGGAGAGAACTCTTTGGTTAAAAATTCAATAATCTCATATGATATAAAGATAAAAGAAAATTCAAAAATAATAGGGGAGGTTATAGTTGAAAATTGATTTTGGAACAGATGGGTGGAGGGGAGTAATTGGAAAGGACTTTAATTTTGAAAATGTTAAAAGAATTGGCTTTGCCATATTAAAACTTTTAGAGGAAGATAAAAAAATCTTTCCCATAATTAAAAGGGAAATAATTATTGGTTATGATACGAGGTTCTTAGGAAGAGAAAGTTCAAAAGTTTTGATAAATATTTTTTCAAATTATGGATACAAAACTTATATTTCAAAAGAACCAATTTCAACTCCTTCATTAAGTTTTATGGTTAAAAAATTGAATTTGCCTTTGGGAATTATGCTTACTGCAAGCCATAATCCTGCAATTTATAATGGTATAAAGATAAAGGCATGGTATGGGGGTTCTGCACTACCTGAAATCTATAGAGAAGTGAAAAAAAATTTAAATAAAGACATAAATATAAAAACAAAAAAAGGTGAAGTTCAAGAAGTTGATATTTTAAAGAATTATATTAAATATTTAAAAGAAAAAGTGGAATGGGAAAAAATAATTAAAATAAAAGGAAAAATCTTATGGGATCCAATGTTTGGAACCACAGGTAAAATTTTAAAAGAAATCTTTAAAGAATTTAAAGGAGAGACAAAAGTCATAAATGATTATCCAGACCCCTATTTTGGAGGAATACAGCCAGAACCAATTCCTCAAAATTTAAAAAATACAATAAAATTTTTAAAGGATAAGGGGTTTGATTTAGGAGGAACTTCTGATGGAGATGGAGATAGAATTGGGCTAATAGATGAAAAGGGAAATTTTTTATGGAACCATCAAATCTTTTCAATTTTAGCTTTATTTCATATAAAAGAAAGGGGAGAAAAAAGGGGAATTGCAAAAACCTTTTCTGGTTCTCTTTATTTAAATAGAATAGCAAAAAAATATAAAGTTCCCCTATATGAAACAAAAATTGGCTTCAAATATCTGTGCCCTTACCTTATGGAAGGGAAGGTCTTCATAGCTGGTGAAGAAAGTGGGGGAATTGCCTTTTATAATTCTTTGCCTGAAAGGGATGCGGTCCTTTCCTTTTTGAAAATCTTAGAAATTTTAGCCATAAAAAAGAAGAGTTTAAAAGTTTTGGAAGAAGAACTTATAAGGGAATTTGGAGAACTTTTTTATGAAAGAATTGATATTCCAATGGAGGCTTTGAAAGCTAAGGATATTGTAGAAAAAATTTACAAAAATCCCTTAACAAAGTTTGCAAGTTATGGTGTTAAAGAGATAAAAAAACTGGATGGAGTAAAATTTTATTTTGAAGAAGAGGGCTGGCTTTTATTTAGGGCATCGGGTACTGAAAATCTTTTAAGGATTTATTGTGAAATGGATAATAAAGAAAAAATAGGAGAAATTTTTTCCTTTTTAAAAAATTTTTTAAAAAATTATGATTAGCCCTTTTGAAATAAATCCAGCTTTTCCATATATATTTATATTTATTTTATTATTTTTAGGTGGTTTTGGTTCTACCCTTCCAGAAGAAATAGTTTTAATAATTGCTGGTTTTTTAGTTTCGAAGTTTGAATTAAATATCTTAACAATGTTCTTATTATGTCTTGCGGGAATTGTTTTAGCAGACAATTTAATTTATTTTTTGGGCTTTAAATTGGGAAAGGCCCTTTTAAAATTAAGTTTTTTTAGAAAAGTTTTTTCAGTTCAAAGACAAAGATGGGTAAAGAGATTGTTTTTAAGATATAATTTTCGCTTATTTTTTTTGGGAGATACCTTTATGGCTTAAGACCAGCCATATTACTCTTTGCTGGATTAACAAAAATAAAGGGGATTTTATTTTTCTTTTACAATTTTATCTCTGCCTTTCTTAATACAATTTTATGGTTTTCCCTTGGATATTTCTTTGCACCCCATATTGAATATTTAATAAAAATCATAAGAAAAGGAGAGTTTTACATTTTAACAGTTTTAATAATTTTGATACTTTATTTTATAATTGAATATTGGCTTTTGAAAAAGGAAATAATTCCAAGGGATAGTTTTATTTCAAAAATTGCAGCTCCTTACAAAATAGGATCTTTAATTTTTATTACTTTAATTTTAAGCTTTTTTCCGTTTTATCCATTTAAAACCAAAATAAATTTTCAAAAACCTCTTTTAATTAAAAAAAATAGATGTTAAAATTATAATATGGAATTTAAAGAATTGAGAAAAATTTCAGAAGCTTACTGGTATTCAAGGGCAATTTTAAGTGCTATTGAATTAGATATTTTTACAAAAATCCACAAGAGAATAAATTCCATTTCAGAACTTTCAAAGGAGTGCAATTGTTCCATAAGGGGGTTAAAACCACTCCTTATTTTCCTTGCCTCAATTGGGCTTTTGGAAGAAAAAGATGGGGGTTTTGAGGTTACAAAAGATGGGTTAATCCTATCTTCAAAATATCCCCAAAATAAATTAGGGTATTTTTATCATCAATTAAATTTATGGGAAAGCTGGAAAAACTTAACAAAAGCAATTAAAAAAGGAAAACCCACAAGAAAAAAATTTGATTATGAAAGTTTTATCTTAGCAATGGAACAAGGGAAAGAAATTTCTTTGGAAATTTTTAAAAACTTACCCTTAGAAGATAATGCAAAAATCTTAGATTTAGGTGGAGGACCAGGAGTACATTCTATTGTCCTAATGAAATTATTACCTAAAAGTGTTGTTTATTTATTTGATTTGCCACAAGTAATTGAATTTTGTAAAGAAAGATTACCAGAGGAAATTTTAAGGGGAAAAAGGTTAAACTTTATTAAAGGGGATTTTTTAAAAAGTTCCTTAGGATATGATTATGATTTGATTTGGGCATCATCAATTATCCATTCCTTAGGCGATCGGGAATTGGAAAAGTTATTCAAAAAATGTGCAAAGGCATTGAAAAAAGGAGGAAAGATTTTTATTCTAGATTTCTTTTTAAATGACGATTTTGGGGGACCCACATTTCCTGCTCTCTTTTCTTTAAATATGTTGGCAAATACAAAAAGTGGGAGAACCTATTCCTTTAAAGAAATAGAAGACCTTCTTTCAAAATATGGTTTTATTGATTTTAAAAGGTTACCTTTTTTTAAAGACACCTCTATTTTGGTAGGGAAACTTGAATAATTTTGAAAATTATAAAATATTAAGAGAAATTGGAACAGGTGGAATGGCTATAATTTATTTAGCCATAGATAAAAGAGATGGAAAAGAGGTAGCAATAAAAGAAATTCTTCCCCAAATGGTAAAAGATAATGAATTTGTCAAAAGGTTCATACATGAAACAAAAATAATGCAGTCTTTAACCCATCCCAATATACTTCCCATTTATGATGCCCAATTGGGACCTGAAAAATACTATATTGTAATGCCTTACCTTGAAGGAGGAACTTTAAAGGAACTCTTAGAAAAAGTAAAAAATATACCCTTGGATTTTTCAATTTATATCTTAACCCAAATACTAAAAGCCCTTGAATATGCCCATCACAAAGGAATAATCCATAGGGACTTAAAGCCCTCAAATGTTATGTTTTCAAAAGAAGGGGAGCTATACTTAACTGATTTTGGAGTTGCAAGGGCATCAAATTTAACCCAACTTACACAAACGGGTGAAATCTTAGGAACCCCTGCTTATATGTCTCCTGAACAAGTTTTGGGCTTAGATATAAATTATAAAAGTGATTATTTTTCCTTTGGAGTTATGGCTTATGAAATACTAACGGGCTTTAATCCTTTTTTAACAGATAATCCCATAACTACAATGAAACAAATTGTAGATTACTATCCACCTCAAATTTTGGATTTAAATCCTTCAATTCCTGCAGAAATAGAAGATATTATAATTAAACTTTTAATAAAAAATCCAGAAGAAAGGACCATCTCTGCTTTTGATGGATTAGAAATCTTTTTAAATTATCTTCGAAAAAAAGAGGTCTCCAATTTAAAGGAAAAATTTAAGGAATTTCTTCAAAATCCTAAGGAGATTATAAAAAAATATCAAGAAAAGGAAGCAAGAGAACATAAAGAAAAAGCAAAAATCCTTTTAGATAAAAACCAAAAAACCACAATTGCCTATTGGTATGCCTTTCAAGCTTTTAATTTAAATCCAGGAGATAGGGAAGCCCACTCTATTTTTGAAAAAATAAAGGCATCCTTAGGAGAAGCTCAAAAGGCAAAGGATCCCATCATAGAAAGATTGGAAGAAAAGTGGAGGAAAAATCCTCAAAATATAAATATCTTAATCCAATTGGGAAAAATTTATAAAAATAGGAAGGACTATATAAATTTGCTAAAAATTTATAACCGCCTAAATAGATTAAATATAAGTGATCCATATACAATGGGACAAGTTCAATCCTTAATAATTCCTGAAGAACCTAAAAAAGATTTAATAATAGAAGAAAAGAAGGAAAAGTTTTCTTTTTTTAAAGCAATACCCCTTTGGGTATATATTTTAATTATAGTAATTTTTGGAATATTATTTATAAATAAAGTTATCACAAAGGGTCAAGAAAGTGCTTCAAAAGCTTTAGAACCTGTAAGGGGAGAAATGGAAGCACTTTTTTCTACCTTTGATAACATAAAAAAGGACTTAGAAAATTTAGAGGGAAACATAGAACCCTATTTAAAGTTAGAAAGGGAAGGAAAATACAAAGAGGCATATGAGGGATACATTTCCCTTATAAATGAAAATCCGAGACATACAAAAGTTTATATTTTATATGGGAAAGCGGGGCTTTTAGCATTAAAATTAAAAGATTTTTCATCTGCATCTTTAAATCTCCAGAGGGCTTATGATAAATCCCCCTTTGAGGAAAAAGAAAATTATATTTTGCCCCTGGCAAAGGCATATTATGAAAATGGAGATGGAAATAGTGCTGAAAATGTGTGGGAAGAAGGAATTAATTTAGAAAGGGAAGAAATTTCTTCCAAATGCCTCCTTGAAAGGGCAGAGTATTATATTAGAAAGGGAAGGAAAACATCTGCTAAAAATGACTTAAACAAGTTATTTGAAAAATATCCTAATTCACCTGAAGCAAAAGAAGGGCAGGAGCTTTTTAATAAATATAAATTAGATTAATTTTAGTGTCATCTCCATTAAACATTTAATCGTCTTAATTTTGAAAAAAAATATAGGAGGTTTAATTATGATGAATTTATTTTTAGTGATCTTACCCTTTTTAGGTGGTTTTGGCTTAGGAGATTATTCCTTTTTTGGAAGTGGTTATGGTTTTAGGGGTGACTCACCTTCCCTTCTTGGGGAACTTAACCTTACTCAAGAGCAAAAACAAATTGTCCATGAACTTCAACTGGAACATCGAGAAAAGATGATTGATTTAAGAGCAAATATGCAAAAGGCATCCTTAAATTTAAAGGCAATTTTGCTAAAAGAAAGTTTTGATGAAAAAGAAGTTTTTGATGCCATAGAAAATTTATCAAAAGCCCAAACCAATATGTTGAAAGAAAAAACAAGTTTTTTCTTAAACTTAAAAAAGGTCTTACCTAAGGAAAAATGGGAAATTTTAAGAAACCTTATCTTTGAAAAATGGCAAGGAAAGGGACCAAGATGGGAAAGACCAAGCAGACCAAGGAGATAGGAGGTTAAAATGAAAAATTTATATTTCTTATTTTTATTAATTCCAGGAATTATACTATCAGGAGAAAGGTTTAAAGAAAATCCAGCTCCTCCCCCAAATAACCCCATTGAAGTTGTTACAAACTATTTAAATCTTTCAGAAGAACAAGCAGAGCTTTGGCTTGGATTTTTAGAGAATTTTAGATTAGCCCAAAGGGATTTACTAAATCAAATTAGACCACTGGAAAGGACCTTAAGAGAAATTTTGAATAGTGAAGAACCAGAACCTGAAAGTGTGGGAAATCTTGTTATTCAAATTGACAATTTAAAAAAGCTAATGAAAGAAAATGAAATAATATACAGGGAAAACTTTGAACTTTTATTAAATGAAGAACAAATTGAAAAATACAATATTTTAAGAGATGCCTTTGAACTTGCTCCTCTTTTTCCTGCTTTTAAAGCCACAAACCTCATTTGAACCTTTTTCTAAGATAACAATGGCAATAGCATAGTCCTTTTCATGGGTTAGAGAAAGAAAGATATGGGGTTTTCCAAGAAAACCCCATCTTTTTTTTAATTTTCCCCTATAGTATAAAATAGGTGCCCCTCCTCTTCTCTTAACAACTACAATTTCCTTTGGATTAAAACTTTGATTTAGGGGCTTTAATGCCTTAAAACCTGCTTCCTTTACTGCAAAAATTCCTGCCACTTCTTCAAAACTTAAATTTTTTTCAAAAATACCTATTTTTTTTAAAAACTTTTCCCCAAAATTTTCATAAATCTTTTTTATTCTTTTAATTGAAACAATATCAACTCCTAATCCAAAATACATTTATAAGGGAATATTTAAATTAATGGGATGCAATCCCTTTCCTATAGGAAAATTGTGGTTCATTGTTTTCTTTACATATAACTTTGCTTGGGGAATTGCCTGGTACCACTCTGTCCCTTTTACATAGGAACAAAGGATAAAGGAACTTAAAGCATCACCTAAACCAAGCAAATTTTCTGAGGGTTGCTTGGAGACCTCAAAGGAATTTGATTTTGAACCATCATAATAAATATCAATTGCCTTATCCTTTAAATCTCCACCTGTCAATAAAATATTTTTACACTTAAAATTTTTTGAAATTTCTTCCAAAGAACTTTTCATAGAAACAACATCTTTTATTTGATTATTTGCAATTACTTCTGCTTCCTTTAAATTAAAAATAATAAGGTTGGAAATTTTTTCTAAACTATTTACAATTGAAGACATCTTATTTGGAGGTATTAAATCACTTTCATTTCTCCAAAAAAAATGAGGATCAAAAATTATGGGAACTTTATAAGCATTTTTATATTCTTCCAAGACCTCAGAAAGGAGTTGAGCCAGGGTGGGCTCTAAAATTCCCGAAATTTTAATTCCATGTATTTTAATATCACTTAAAACACAATCCAGCTGTTGAGCAATTTGTTCCAAAGAAATTTGATGGATGGAGATAAGCTTTTGTGTATTTTGATGATAAAGACAGGTAACTATTCCACAAGAATATAATTTATGGTTATGGGTTACTCTAAAATCTTGAAAAATTCCCGTAGCACCTGTGGGATCCAAACCATTTATAAAAAGAAGAGTTTTATTCATATTATTATTTTACAGCATATTTTCAAGTTTTTCTAAAAGAGTTTTTATATCCTCTGGTATTTCAGAAGAAAAAACCATTTTATTGCCTAAGGAGGGATGAAAAAATTTAAGTTTAAAAGAATGGAGGGCTTGTCTTGGAAAGTTTTTAAGCAAGGGTAGGGAATCTTTTTTTCTCTTTCCCCCATATAAATCATCTCCCACAATTGGATAACCTTTGGATGCTAAATGAACTCTAATTTGATGGGTTCTTCCTGTTAAGGGTTTACATAACAATAGGGTAGCATAGGGATTATAAACCTTTAAAACCTTAAAATCTGTTATTGCCTTTTTGCCCCTAGAAGAGAGGGTCATCTTTTTCCTTTCCCTTTTACACCTTCCAATTGGTGCATCTACAGTAAAAAAATCTTCTTTTATAATTCCATAAACAAGGGAAATATATTCCTTTTCTACTTTTCTTGAAGCAAATTGTTTTGATAAACTTTGGTGGCTTTTATCATTTTTTGCAATAATCATAAGACCACTTGTGTTTTTATCCAATCTATGCACTATCCCGGGCCTTTCAAAACCTGATATGGATGATAAATCTTTCAAGTGATATAAAAGGGCATTTACAAGGGTTGTAGTACTTTCTCCTGCACCAGGATGAACAGAAAGATAAGGGGGTTTATCAATAACAGCAAAATCTTCATCTTCATAAATTATCTTTAAGGGCATTGGTTTAGGAGTTAAGTCAATTTTTTTTGGTTCTGGAATTAAAACCTCAACTTCTATATTTGGATGTAACTTTTTAGAGGGCTTTTGCACAACTTTTCCATTTAACTTAACATTTCCGCTTTTTATAATTTTTTGGATAAAACTTCTACTTAAATGGGGAAGTTTTAAGGAAAGAAAATGGTCTAATCTTTCATACTCCCTATCTATTGTGAATTTTTTTAAGGTTTCTAGCATATAAATAAATAGAAAAAATTATTGAGATTGTGGCTATAAATTGGGATGTACTTAAAAAATTAAATATAAAACCCCTGGGATCATCTCTTAAAAACTCTATAAAAAACCTAAAAAAAGAATAAGATAAGACATAAAGTAAAAAAACTTGTCCTTTAAAAATTTTCCTTTTGTAAAAATAAAATTTTAAGAATAAGAAGAGGAATAAAAGAAAAGATGCCTCATATAATTGGGTGGGATGTAAAGGAACATCTAAGGGAGTTCCCATATTTTCATTAGCAAAAGAATCTTTAAAGGTTATAGCCCAAGGCAAATTGCAGGGCTTTCCCCAACAACATCCCGCAAAAAAACATCCAAGGCGTCCAAAAAAGTGAGCAAGGGGAATATATATTCCATATATATCAGCTAAAGGACCTAAGGGAAATTTGTACTTCATCATATAATAAAACCCAACCAAAAATCCAAAGATTAATCCCCCATAAAAGACACCAGCTGATCTTAAAAGATCCCAAAGCCCCTGCCAAGATTTTAAATAAGAAAAATCTGTTAGAAGTAAAAAAATCTTTGAGCCAATGAAGGAAAATATTAAGATTGAAATAGCCATATCAATGACTTTATCTCCATCAAGCCCTTCTTTTTTTGCCAATCTTTTGCCTAAAATTAAAGCAAAAAGTACCCCTAAAAATAAAAAAAATCCATAGGTAGGAAGAATAAAACCATCAAAGGAAATTAATTTAGGATGCATTCCTTTTCCTTGGTAGCAATGTATCCCATAAAAGCAAGATTAAACCAATTGTAATGCAAGAATCTGAGATATTAAAAGCAGGCCAATGGTATTTTCCTATGCTAAAGTCCAAAAAATCCAATACAGCTCCCCATAAAAATCTATCCCATATATTTCCAATGGCACCTGCTAAAAGCAAATGAAATGAAAAGGTGAGCAAAAAAGAGTGTTTTTCTACAAATAATAAGTATAAAAGCCATCCTATTGCTACAAACCCAACTCCTACCAAAAGGGGATTCATTATTGAAGGGGAAATGTTTGATAAAAATCCAAAGGCAATTCCCACATTATAGACCTTTACAATATGAAAAAAATTTTCAAAAATTACATAGGGTTCAGAAAAACTCCATAAAGAAACAAAATGCTTACTTAATCTATCTATTAAAATTAAAAGAAAACTCAATAAAAAAAGGTAAGGGTAATTTAATTTTTTCATAGAGAAAGGACATAGGAGCACCTGTCACAAAGCTCCTCTTTCTCCTTTTTCCTTTTCCAACAACGGGGACATTTCCCTTTTTCTGTCTTATAGACCCTAAAAACTAAATCTTTAAAGACATCTGAATTCTTGCCTTCCAAAATTTCTTCCTTAAACCCTACATTGGAAACAAGAAAAAACTCTTCTAAATCCAAAGGATATTTTTTCAAAAAATCCAAAATTTCTGGGGACTTACTTAGCTCAATTTCACATTCTAAACTTGAACCGACCTCATCCATTCCCCTCAAATTTTCAATTTCAATAAATATTTCCTTTTTAAAATCAAAAAGTTTATCCATAAGAAGATCTATTTCTTCATCTAGTTTAAAACTTTCTGTAGGATATAAGTCACATAAAAATATGGATTCCTGAAGTGAAAAGGGGAAAATTTGATATGCCTCTTCTGTTGTAAAAGACAAAATTGGAGCCATTAAAGGTAAAATTGTTCTATAAATGTAATATAAGGAGGTCTGGGCTGATCTTCTAATCTTATCATCTTTTTTACTACAATATAACCGATCCTTTAAAATATCTAAATAAAAAGAAGATAAATCCACACTACAAAAATGCAAAAGTGTGTGGTAGACAATATGAAACTCGTATGCCTTATAACCTTCTAAGATTTTTTTAGATACTTGATTTAACCTATGGAGCATAAATCTATCTACAAAAAGAAGTTCTTCTATGGGAAGTAGGTCTTCTTTTTTAAAATCATAAAGATTTCCTAAGATGTACCTTAAGGTATTTCTTAATTTTCTATAGGACTCCACAACCCTTTCAAGAATTTCCTTTGAAATTGGCACATCATCCCTATAATCTATCATAGAAACCCATAGGCGAAGGGTCTCTGCTCCATATTCTTCAATTACTTCTTGTGGATGGATTACATTTCCCCTGGATTTTGCCATCTTTTGATAATTTTGATCCACCACAAAACCATGGGTTATAACTTGCCTGTAAGGAGCACTATCTTTTAATGCAACAGATAAAAGAAGGGAGGACTGAAACCATCCCCTATATTGATCTGTTCCTTCTAAGTAAATATCCGAAGGCCAGGAAAGTCCTTCTGCTCCTTCCAAAACAGAGATATGAGAAACCCCAGAATCAAACCAGACATCCAAAATATTCTTTTCCTTTTCCCAAACTTTTTCAGAACATTTTTTGCAAATTTTATCTTTTGAAAGACCATCTACTTCCTCACTAAACCAGACCCCCAAACCCTTTTCTTTAAAAAGATTTACAACTTTTTCAAAAATTCCTTCATCAACTAAAATTTCTTTGCAATTTTTACATCTAAATATTGCAATAGGTATTCCCCAAATCCTTTGCCTTGAAATACACCAATCTGTTCTCTTTTGAACCATTTCCTTTAACCTTTCTCCACCCCATTTTGGAACCCAGGAAACCATTCCTATTTCTGAAATTGTTTTTTCTCTTAAACCATTTTTATCTAAGGAGATAAAATATTGTTCTGTAGCTCTAAAAACAATGGGGTTTTTACATCTCCAACAGTGGGGGTAAGAATGGGAAATTTCTGTCTTATTTAAAAGAATATTTAGATTTTCTAAGTCCTTTAAAATTAGCTCATTACTTTCAAAAACATTCATTCCTTCATATTTTGAAACTTCTTTTGTAAACTTTCCTTCATCATCAACAGGTGCAAATATGGGCAAATTATATTTTAAGCCCACAAGGTAGTCCTCCATTCCATGACCAGGGGCAGTATGGACAAGCCCAGAACCCTGGTCTAAGGTTACAAAATCACCCAAGATTATAATTCCTTCCCTATCCATTAAGGTATTTTTATAGGTGGAAAATTCAAGCTCTTCACCTTTAAAAGATTCTGTTTTATCTTCAATGGGCAAATTACAATCTGAAGATACTTTTCCTAAGAGTTCTTCACAAATCAAAAACCATCTTCCTTTGCTTTTAAAGAAGAGATATCTAAAATAGGGATGGACAGTAATTGCCAAATTTGCAGGTAAAGTCCAGGGGGTTGTAGTCCAGATAATTGCGTAAGGCTTTTCAACCTTTGAAAATTCCCTTTTTAAATCTATTAAGGGAAAGGTAACATAAATTGAAGGAGAAATATGCTCATCATATTCAATTTCTGCTTCTGCTAAGGCAGTACCACAGGAAGCACACCAATAAATTGGTTTTACACCTGTATAAATTTGATTTTTTAAAATTAAATTATATAAGCACCTTAAAATTCTTGCTTCATATCCATAATTCATTGTCAAATAGGGCTTATCCCAAGCCCCAAGTACTCCTAATCTTTTAAACTCTTCCCTTTGAATATTCACAAAATTTAAGGCATACTCCCTACAGGCATTTATAATTTCTGAAACCGTGGACTTACCTTTTTTTATCTTTCCTTCCTTTTCCACAGCAAGTTCTACAGGGAGACCATGGCAATCCCACCCAGGTACAAAAGGAGATCTATAGCCCATTAAAGTCATACTTTTGACAACTATATCCTTTAATATTTTATTCATTGCAGTGCCAATATGGATATGTCCATTGGCATAAGGAGGACCATCGTGTAAAAGCTTTAAGGGCTTTTCCTTTTGTTTTTCTTGAATTTTTTCATAAATTTTCTTCTCTTGCCAAAAAGATAAAAGATTTGGCTCTCTTTTTGGTAAATTTCCTTTCATTGGGAAATCTGTCTTAGGTAAATTTAAAGTATCTTTATAATCCATAAGCTAAATTTCTACCAGAAATTGAAAAAAAAGTCAAGCAAAGATTATTAAAAATATCAACTAAAATACAAAAGGGGATCAATCTTTAAAGATTTAAAGTTTAAAAGGAGATAAATGTTTTTAAAATTTAAAGTTGAAAGTGGACTAATTATATCTCCTAGGAAAAGGGACAAATTGGACTTATAAATAAAGTTTTCAAAGATTTTAAATTTTTTCGATGCATTCAATTTAAGAAGATCCCTTAACGCTTTATAAATTAAAAAAAAGAATTTTTCATTTAAAATTTTCCCGTAAAGTTTCTATCTAATTTTTAAACACTAAAACTTCTTTTAATTCTTTCTTCACAACTTGATCCTTTCATTAACTAATTTTACACCACATCATTATCTTTTTCCATCTGAAGCGGAAATGTTAAAAAATAAAATTAAATTATTACAAACTAATTTATATCCTCCGATTTTTTTATCTCTGAAAAATTTATTAAGTATAATTTTTTCTCATCATATTTTTCAATGCCTGCTATTCTATAATAAAAATTTTTATAAATACTTTTTATCTCATTTAAGTCCTTTAGGGGAATTTTGCTTATTAAATCTATATAATCCTTAAAATCTCCCGATTCAGAAATTCTTATAATATAATATTTATATTTATCCAAATATATTTCCCTATCAATCACTTCTTTAAAAGGAGTTCCCTTGAAAACTAAAGATTTTTTTTTATAAATCTTAAACTTTAAAGATGGGTATGATTTTTTAGCTTCATTATAATTTATTATTTTAGGATCTATACTATGCAATTCAATATTTTCATTATCAAAACTTTTTGGAACACTTTTAAGATGTACAATATTGTATTCATCTATAAATACTAATACATTATTTTCTCTTAGTAATAGTATTGAATTGCTTCCTGTCAAAACTGTAAAAGGATATTTAAGCTCAATTTCATCAATTTCTTTCAAATTATATCCATTTAAATTAATAAAGGATGAACAAGAAAGATAAGGAATTTTTTTTGAAAAAATTTTACAATAGTTGTTTTGATAAATTACTTCAATATTTTGGCAAAAGATATTAATTGATAAAAAAATAAATATCAATATCATATAAACACCCCTCATTAGCAGAAAGATACAATTTTGCAGGATGCACGGTCTATATCAATAGAATCATAACCAAAGGGCTGTCCCCATCCAAATAACCCCAAGCACCAGCAAGTGTAATGTTTAAATTTGGCTCTACAAGAATACATAATTCCTCCTTCGATAATGCAAACCCATCCAGATGTTTCCATAATTTTTATGCATTCAGCATATATACAAAATCTTTTTTCCGGAATACTTGCAATTGCAATGCCTAAAAGTTTCATTAGATTAATTTTTTCATCGAATTCATAAAATAAAGATTTCACTTTTTTTTCTTTTATAAATATATTTAAATCTGGATTGTAATATTCATTTCCCAAATTTATAATTTTTGAATCAAGATCAAATAGTCTTGAATTAAAAAGCAAATTGTTTTTACTTGCAGAAGTCAAAAGAATGCCCCATGGGTTGTACTCGCAGATCTCGTAGATGTAGCAGAAGGATTTATCCTGCGTTGAAATGGTGAAGGGTAATGCGTTTCC
>FWPU01009505.1_pt1 | contig 15242 bp, 12 predicted proteins | sample 2228361 | NCBI WGS metagenome assembly FWPU01 (sample SAMEA103939777, study PRJEB20133) | metagenome
TTTCCGTGTCCAGCCCCCTCCCTCCCCTCCCCGCACGCGGGGAGGGGCTGGGGGTGGGGTTAAAAGCGGGGGAAGCAACCGCGTAACTCTTGATATTAACAGACTCATCGCCTTTCGTCAAGCGGTGTATGCCCACCTCTTCACGGCGCGGCGTGACGCCTTATTCGATGTGCTGGAGGCACTCCTGTCGGCGGGCAGTCTCTCTTCCTTTGCGATGCTCAGCCAGAACCATCGCTTTCAGCGCCGGTGTCCGAGCCTGTCCGCCGCCGTGGAAGCAGAACAAGTCCAGGCTCTGGCTCGCCAGCGGGCGGACTGTCCCGAAGCGCTCGATATTCTGCCTGCCGATGGCAAATACGGCAACGCGGGCTTTCTGCAGCAGGGGCAGGGCTTGCGCGTCGGTGTCGTCGAGCCGAGCGTGTGCTTTCGCAAAGAGAGCCTGGGCTGGACGCTCCCTCGCTTGCAGCGAGCGGAGCGCGGGAACACCTAAAGTTGGCGGGTGGCGTTGGCGCATTGGATGCTCTTTTCGGATTTCGGATTTCGGATTTCGGAAGCAACGCCTGACGCCGCAGCGAGTGCGGCAGAGCCTGAAGGCGATTTTCGTGCTGATTGGTTCGCCAGCGCGAGGCCCCAAACGGCGCGGAAAACCGCCCGGCTGGCCTACAGGCAGGCCGCGCACGCCCAAGCCGCGCTATCCGGTGGTCAAAAAGGGCGTCACAAGGGCGCAAACCGCTTGAAATGCAAGTTGGTAAGGTGCTTTCTCTCACCCTGACGAACTGTCAGGGGAATGGCGTTTGTCTAAACTCGAGTAGGGTCAGTCGGAAGTTTATTTTTATTATCGTAGGGGCCAGCAGACCGCTCAATGAGCGATTTTCTAATGCCGTTGATTTGACGGGCGACCATTACAAACGATGAGCGAAGCTGCGCAAACATTGCATTTACGAGCAAGCCACCGACACCTACAGCCAAAGCAACAGCTGCCACCAGTATGTGACGGGATGACTGATATTGCTTGGGAATAGCCGTCCAAAGTGCCGTCGCTATGGTGATGCCAAGCGAGTAGAACGATAGCCCGAATGTGGCAAGCGTCTCGCGGCTCTTATCGTAGTGGCGCATCTGCTCGAAGGCTTGTTTATATTCCTCCATTACCCACTGGAGCGACTGCTCAGGACTCAACAATTCTGGTGACTTCTCTTCACTCATCACTTGTCACCTATACGCAAACATAGTTAGAACCGATCGCCTTGTGGCGATTGCCTCTTTCAGTAATCTATTCGCCGCCACTATCAACCTTCCTTCTCACTGCCTTTGAACAACCCCGCCTTGCTCTCCGCTCCGTTCGCCCCATTGCCATTCATCTTGGGTTTGAAGAAATACTGCGTCTCGCCCGCGGTGTTGATGCCGCGCAGGGCTTTGACTTTGATGATGATGGGATACTGGCGGGTGCAGGTGCCAATCACCATCGCGTGATGTCGGCGCAGGCGTTTGACGAAACTGCTCATCGTCTCTTGGTCGGTCATCGCGGACTTGCCGATGTGGCGCACGTCGTCGTCGAAGGGGAGGTAGGTCATAAACAGGTTGTCCGCCTGCCGCAGCACGCTTTCGTCCAAGCCGCCGACCATGTTGGTGATGAAGAAGCAGGTGATGCCCAAGTGCCGCGACCGCGTGACGATGTTGGTGATGGTGTTGCGGCTGATGTAGAGGTGCGCCTCCTCGAAGAACACGAACGGAAACCGCGCCGTGCCGCTCTGGATTTCTTCCTCGCAGATGCTCTTGACGATTTCTAAAATCGCCTGTGTGAAGCCGAACCGCGCGAGGTTGCTCAACGCGCTCACGTCAATGACCAGCGCGCCGCCGAAGCGCACCTTTTTGTATTCCTGCCGCAGGTCAATCGCCTCTTCGGGTTTGGTAGCAAACACGCCGGTGTTGCGCACCGACAGCAGCCGCGAACGGATGGCGGCGTTGACGACCTCGTTCGGCGCAATCTCGTTGTGCTCCGCCATTTCAATCAGGTGCTCGATGCCGATGAATGGGACCTTCATGCCCTTCTTTTCCAGATAGTCCATCTCCTCAAACAAGCCGAAAAGCCTATTTTCGAGGTGCATACAGGAGACTTCGGGCAAGCCGTATTTTTCCAGCATGGTGATGAGCGGCTGGATGCCGAACTGCCGCAAACCCAGTTTGAGGTTCGCGCCCGCCTTGAGGTGAATGATGCCGCGCCGCACGACCCTCCCCGTCAGGTCATCCACTTCGTGCGGCGGAAGATGAATGTATTCCTTGTTCAAATCAAAGACGATGCAGGGCGCGCCCGCTCTAATGAGTTCGAGCAGGAGAACTTTGGACAGGTGCGACTTGCCGCTGCCCTTGACGCCGGTGACGATGTTGATTTTCTCAATCGTCTGCCCTTCAATCGTGAATGGCTCGCCGCGCAGGGTGAAGCCGAGGTCGAGGTGGTTGCCGAGGTCGGCGACGCAGTTCTCAAACAGTTCCGCGTCGGCGGTGCGGGTGATGACCACGTCGCGGTGCGGAATCCAGCCGTCCCACTGGTCCCACGCCGAACCCGTCAGTTTGCGGATTTTGCACACGGCGATTTTCAGGTTGCGCTCCTGAGACAGTTGCATGACGTTGAGCGTGTCCTCCGACGAGAGGGCTTCGGTCAGATTGGTCATCATCTCCAGCGTCTCTTCGGGATTGTTGCCCACTCCGTTATGACCGTTCGGATGCCCGTTGTGACTCTGCCCCAACACCATGCGCAGAAGTTCCTGCACGAGGCTGGGATACGTGACCATGCGGAACTCTAAAATCTGCACGACCAACCCCTGCCCCGTGTCCCGCTCCTGCACGGTCAGCGTCTCCCCCACCCGCAAATCCTCCGCGCGCGGGTCGAAGATGAGTTCCATGATGTCGCCTTTGACCTGGTAGACTTCGATGCTCATTGCTACGACTCCTTCATCCACGAATCTCCGCGAATGAGCGCGAATCGAACAACTCAGACTCGCGCTCTCTGCGGTGCGCTTGCCTCCATCTGCTCAACCTGCGAAAATGACATGGTGTCATCGCCTTCGCTGAAACTCTGACTGACTGCCAGCGCGGACTCCGCGCCACGCTGGCAGACTGGATTTTGCTTGGGCTACCAATGGGTCATCCTCTCCATCTATGCCATCGTTAGAAAATGCCCCTCTCTCAGAGAGTGTTCATCCCTACTCCTGCACAGGCAGCATCGCGCTGAACTGCTCCAGCGACGTCGGCGAGTGTCCAGCGTAGTGGTTGTTGAAGTAGCCAAACACCGTTGTGCCTCCGTTCAGCGCTTTCTGCACCTCCCCCGCCCACCATTGCAGCGCCTTTGTGCGGTCAAGTTTGATCTGATTGAATGGCTCTTGCACCTGCTTGCGGTCGCCGAGCCAGCGGATGTAGGTGAAGGGGGCGGTCAGTTTCGTCAGGCGCGGCATCCACGGGTGGTCAACGAGAACGAAGGCAACGCCGGTGTCTTTGAGCAGGTTGAAGAATGCATCCGTCAGCCACTTGCGGTTGCGCACCTCGACGGCGAACAGGAAACCTTTGGGCAGACGGCGGAGGCATTTCTCAAGGTCGCCGAACTGCTCTGGTTTGAAGTCGTAGCCGAACTGGAACAGAATCGGACCCAGTTTCTCGCCCAGCCCTTCCATCGCTTTGAGGAAGTGAGCAATAGACTCTTCGCAGTCAATGAGATGTTTTTCGTGCGTAATCTCGCGGGGCACTTTCGCCGCGAACAGGAACCCGTCGGGCGTGGACTTCACCCAGCGCGAGACCATCGTGGGCGTCGGCGGGCGGTAGAAGGTGCTGTCAATCTCCACCGTGCGGAACTGCTGCGCGTAGAAACTGAGGAAATCGCCCGAAGCCATTCCCTCCGGGTAGAAGTTGCCCAGCCAATCTTCGTAACTCCAACCGGAGGTGCCGAGATAAAGGTGGGGGTGCATAAGGACCTCCCCAAGTGGGTGGAGTGGTGGAGTGATGGAGTAATGGTCTTTCCTTCCAACACTCCATCACTCCACCACTCCAACTCTCCATTGCTACGCCTGCCCGCTAATGTCCTGCACCAAATGGAACAGATTGCCGTCGGGGTCTTTGAACAGAGCCAGTTTGACCTGACCGGGCACTTCCATAATATCGCCGACGAACGCCACGCCCTTGGACTCCATGTCCGCCTTCGTCGCTCCGATGTCGTCCACCGTGAACGTGACGACGGCGTTCTGTCCGGGCGATAATCCGTCGCCTTCGTGACTCTTCGCCACGCCCAACAGCGCGCCGCCCCCCGCTCCGCGCAGTTCCATCCAGCCGTAATGCTCCTGAACGGAGACGACTTCCAGCCCAACAACTTCTGTGAAGAAAGTCTTCGCTTTCTCCCAGTCCGATACTGTAATCCATGACAACTCACTTTTCTTGACTGCCATAAATGTCCCCTCCTGTTTCACTGAAATCATTGAACACGATTTTAGCAGAAAAAGTTTCATCTGTCAACAGTTTTTTGTTAAAGTAAAGAAAAGCGTAGTGCCGACGTCCTGTCGGCATCACGCCGCATGACAATGACGGCATAGGATGCCGTCGTGGTCTGTCGTGAACGAGGGCGAGAGACCACGACGGCATCCTATGCCGACGATTCTCGGGTGCGCGTGACGTGGGCGTCGGGCGTGGCGCGTGGATGAGACCACGACGGCATCCTATGCCGACGATTCTCGGAGGAGGTTTTGATGAAAAGATACGGATTCCTCTCGATGGTGTTGTTGACGGTCATCGCCGTTCCGTTGTGTGCACAAACATCACAGAAAAAGATGAACGTGCTGTTCATCGCGGTGGACGACTTGCGTCCTGAACTGGGCTGCTACGGCAATGCGATGGTGAAGACGCCGAACGTTGACCGACTCGCGGCGCGAGGGGTGCGCTTTGACCGCGCCTACTGTCAGTTCCCGCTGTGCAACCCGTCGCGCACATCGTTGCTGACGGGGCGGTATCCGACGACGACGATGGTGATGGACAACCTGAAATACTTCCGCGACCTTCTGCCCGATGTCGTGTCGCTGCCGGAGCATTTCCGCGCGAACGGTTACGTCACGGCGCGGACGGGAAAAATTTATCACGGCGGGATTGATGATGAGAAGTCGTGGGATGAAGGCGCAGAGCCGCGCCGCCCGCCAGCGCCGCGCACGCCGCAGCAGTATCGGCAGCAGTCCGACCGCTGGGTCGCTGCCGAGAGCGAGGAGAATCAAGGGGATTACCGCACCGCCACGCGAGCGATTGAGTTGCTGGAGAAATACAAGGACAAGCCGTTCTTCATCGCCGTCGGGTTCGTCAAGCCGCACAGCCCTCTGATTGCGCCAAAGAAATTCTTCGACTGGTACGACCCCGCGAAAATCCCTCTGTCGCCGGACTTCGCGCCCCGACCGACCGTCGGTGAAAACGTGCCCAAAGAGGCTTTGCCGCCGCAAAACAGCGATCTGTTCATCGGGCGCGACGCCACGCCGCAAGAGGCGAAGGAGATGATTCGGGCATACTACGCCTGCGTGTCGTTCATGGACGCGCAGGTCGGGCGCGTGCTGGACGCGTTGGAGCGGCTGAAACTGCGCGACAACACCGTCATCGTTTTCTTCGGCGATCACGGCTACCATCTGGGCGAAAAAGGCAAGTGGTCAAAGCACTCATCGCTCTACGAGGTCGCTACGCGCGTGCCGTTGCTCATCGCTGCCCCGAATGCGCCGGGCAACGGCAAAGTCTCCCCTCGCACGGCGGAGTTCGTGGACCTCTACCCGACGCTGGTGGAACTGTGCGGTTTGCCGATGCCGAAAGGGTTGGAAGGGCAGAGCCTCGCGCCATTGCTGAAGAACCCGAGCGCGACGTGGGAGCATCCCGCCTACACCTTTGCCAGACGCGGGAACGTTGTCGGCAGGACGGTGCGCACGGAGCGTTACCACTACACGGAATGGGACGACGAGGGGAAGAAAGCCGAACTCTACGACCATCAAACCGACCCGTACGAAATGCGCAACCTTGCCAACGACCCACAGCACGCGAAAACGGTGGAGGAGATGCGGCGGTTGCTGCGGGCGGTGAAATGATGGACACGTCTGACATTTCTCTCATCGCACGCGCTGAACAGTACGGCGAACGCGCTGCCATCATTGCGGCGGAAGGATGTTTTTCTTACCAGCAGTTGCTGGATGCTTCGGCACAGGTCGCCGCACGTCTGCTGGACGGTGCGGACGACTTGCGCGAGGCGCGCGTCGCGTTCATGATTCCGCCGGGGTTTGACTACGTGGCGACGCAGTGGGGCATCTGGCGGGCGGGCGGCGTGGCGGTTCCGCTGTGCGTCACGCACCCGCGCCCGGAGTTGGAGTACGTGATTGACGATTCGCAGGCGGCGATGGTCGTCGCGCACCCGCAGTTTGAGGAGATGCTGCGTCCGATGGTGGAGGAGCGTGGGGTGCGATTTGTGTTGACGACACAGACAATGGGAACGGCACAGCGTCCATTCCCTCCGATTGACCCGAGCCGCCGGGCGATGATGCTTTACACCAGCGGCACGACCAGCAAGCCGAAGGGGGTGGTGACAACGCACCGCAACATGGCAGCACAAGTCGCCAGTTTAATTGAGGCGTGGGAGTGGACGCCCGATGATTACCTCCTGCACGCGCTGCCGCTGCATCACATTCACGGCGTCGTCGTCGCGCTGACCTGCGCGCTGTGGGCGGGGGCGACGTGCGAACTGCTGCCGCACTTCGACGCGGAGACAGTGTGGGAACGAATTGTCGAAGGCAATGTGACGCTGTTCATGGGCGTGCCGACCATGTATGTCAAACTCCTCGCGGTGTGGGAGGCTGCCTCTCCAGCACGTCAACAAAAGATGTCCGAAGCCTGCGCCAAGTTGCGCCTGATGGTGTCCGGGTCTGCCGCGCTGCCGGTGTCGGTGTTGGAAAAGTGGGAACGCGTGAGCGGTCACGTGCTGCTCGAACGCTACGGCATGACGGAAACGGGCATGATTCTGTCCAATCCCCTGTGCGGTCCACGCCGGCCCGGCTGCGTCGGCGCGCCGCTGCCCGGCGTGGAAGTGCGGCTGGTGGGCGACGACGGCAACGACGTCGCCGCCGGCACGCCCGGCGAAGTGTTCGTGCGCGGCGAAGGGGTGTTCATCGATTACTGGAATCGCCCCAACGCCACCGCGCAGGCGTTCCGCGATGGGTGGTTCTGCACGGGCGACGTGGCGGTATTGGAAAACGGCGCCTATCGCCTTCTCGGCAGAAAGTCAGTGGACATCATCAAAACCGGCGGCTACAAAGTCTCCGCGCTGGAAATCGAAGAAGCGCTGCGCGAGCATCCCGACGTGGCGGAGTGCGCCGTCGTCGGCATCCCCGACGCAACGTGGGGCGAGCGCGTCTGCGCCGCGCTGGTGCTGAAAACGGGGAGCGATTTGACGCTGGAGTCATTGCGGGCTTGGGCGAAGGAGCGGCTGGCGGCTTACAAGGTGCCGACCCGAATTCTCACGTTGGACGCCTTGCCACGCAACGCGATGGGGAAGGTGACCAAACCAGAGGTGGCGCGGCTGTTCGTCCGCTAATCATGGCACGTAGCGGTAAAGAGTGGCTTGGTCGTCTGTCACCTTGTCTGCGGGGTTGACGGGGGACAGCCGAAGGGGGACGGCGATAAGTCGGCTTGCGTCCTGCCAGTCGGGGGGCGGCACGTTGAAGAAGATGGGGCGATGGCGCGTCGCGGGATCGCGGGTCAGGAGTTGGACGATAGTTTGAGTGGAATGTCGGTCGGGCAGCGCGTTGAGCGGGGGGAGCCGCTCGGCGACTTCTTGACGATACCACGCGTAGCGCAGCAACGTTTGCAGGACGGTGACGACGTCTGGACGTTGTTTGTGGACGCGCTGGTAATACCACACCGAAAACGTCTGCCCGTCGCCACGACTGAGGTAAATCGTGTTGGGCGGGAGCGCGCGGAGGACGCCCTGCGCGAAACGCGCCGCCATGTAGTGCCCCCGCAGGCTGACGCGGGGATGCGGCAGCAGCAGTCCGCGCGCGCGCGGCGGCAGGTAAGTTTCTTCTATCTCCCGCAGAAAGCCGTGAACGTGCGGTTCCTCTTTCAGCAAGGGCGCGAGGATGAGCGCAGCGAAAACAACGCCGCACAGAACGCGCCAGAAGGTTGCCGCGTTGTCCACGCTTTGCTCCACCACTGACCAACCGATGCCGATGGCGATGGCAAAAACGAGAAAGACAGGAAGGTAAATCGCCTGCGGGTCGGGGATATGGTAGCAGAGGATGAACGCCAACTGCGCCGCGCCCATGAGCGTCAACCCCATCAGAGTTCGCCCCCTGTCCCCTGTCCCCTGCGGAATTGATCCATTGACCCATTGACCTATTAACCAGCAAAATCCCAACACGCCCAACGCCGCGCCGACCCAGCCGAATTCGACGATGAGTCGAAGGGGAAACAACTGCAAACCGTTAGCGACCTGTTCCCTTCCTTCTTCCAGCAAAAAGTGATGATATTCGCCACCGCTGACCATTGCCCACCAACGCGGAAGGCTGGACGGATTGCCCCAGTTGTAGAGCGGTTTTTGCAGAGCTCGCAAAGGCAAGTAGAGATAAGGCAGAAGTCCTGCCACATAACAGCCAACGAGCGCGGCAGCCGTTCGGAGGTTGCGCATTGTCCTCAGCAACGGGCGAGAAAGTAACACGACAAAGCCGGGCAAGAACAGAATCGTCGTCAGGTGATTCGACATGCCCAATCCCGACACGAACGCCCAGGCGTAGAGCCATCGCCGCTCGTTCGTGCGCCCCACCTTTGTCGCAAACCACAGACCGAGAATGAGCAGCAAAAGATGCAGCGCGTGAACCTCGGTCATCAGGGCATGTTCCCAGAAAGTGTAAGAGAAGGCAAAAAGCAGAGACGCCAGCCATGCGGCGCGAGTGCGCCCCGTCCAGTCGCGCACCACGACCCACAGGAACGCCACCGCCCCCGCCGCGCACAACGCCGAGAAAAGATTCAAGCGATACGCCACGTCCTCACCCATCGGCAGCCGCGAGAAGAGATGTCCGACGAGAATGAAGAGCGGATAGCCTGAAGAGTGTGCAATTCCCAGCGTCGCGGCGGCTGCCGACAGTTCCGCGCTGTCTTCGCTCAGAATGGTTTGCGGGGTGATGCGGGCGCGGCGCAGCGCGTCGGTCGGGAAGTTGCCCCAGGCGATAGTCGGAGCGAGGGTGAGATAGTAAACGATGAAGGCAATGAGACCGCCCAGAAGGGGACAAGCGGAAAAACCCTGTCCTGTGTCCTGTGTCTCGTGTCCCGTGTCCCGTGTTCTTTCGCGTCTCATCGCTGGTTTTGATTATAGCCAGTGACGTGAGAGTTTGTCAAATGCAGCGCGGATAGGATATACTAAACGACGGTGATTGGGAAGGAGTGTGAATGTCGCACCAAGAGTTAGAGACAACAAAACCCGATATTGCCGACGAAACACGCAAGACGCCATCACCCGATGAATACGTCGCCCGCAACGCGAACGTCAACTATTGGGCGTCGGCGTTGAACCAGATTCTGCTGCGCGTCGGCTGGGTGTTCAAAACCGAGACGGTCATCATGCCGGGGTTTCTGGACCTGCTCAGTCAGGGCAGCGCATCGGTGCGGGGATGGCTGCCGGTGCTGGCGCGGTTGGGGCAGAGTCTGCCGCAGTTTTTCTATGCGCACCGCGTCCGCTCCCTGCCGCGACAGAAGTTCGCGTATTTTTGGGCGTCGTTGTTCCAAGTCGTGCCGTGGCTGACGCTGATGCTGGTGATTCTCCACCTGCCCCGTGCCCATCCGACGTGGATGGTCGCGCTGTTTCTCGTCCTCTACGGGTTGTTCTGGGTCAGCGGCGGCGTCGGGGTGCTGTTGAGCGGCACGCTGCAAGGCAAACTCATCCCCGTGCGGCGGCGCGGAAGCTTGCTGGCGGTATCGAACTTTTGGGGCTGCGGGCTGGGAATTGTGTGCATCGTCGCGCTGCTGCCCGCGTGGATGAAACTGGGCAGACACGGCTACGCGCTCACGTTCGGCGCGGTCACGTTTTTCTTCGTGATTTCTGCGCTGCTCATCCTGCTTCTCCGCGAACCTGCCGACCCCAAGCCCAAAAGCGACGCGCCCGTCAGTCAGTTTGTCGCGCAGTCGTTCCATCTGCTCAAGCAGGACAAGAACTTTCGACTCCTCATCTCCGTCATCACGCTCTACGGCACGGTGCTGATTCTCTTCCCACACTACGCGACGTTTGTGCGCGTGCGGCTGGGCGTGGGGCACGAATACGACTACCTCTGGATTGCGGCGCAGAACGCGATGAACGGTCTGTCGTCGGTCATCATCGGACCCATCGCCGACCGGCGCGGCAACCGTCTCGCGCTGCGCGTGTTGACCGTCGTCGCGGGTATCACGCCGCTGCTGGCAATCGGACTGAGCCACCTGCCATCGCCGATGGGCGCGCACCTGTCGTGGATGGTGTTCGTGCTGCTCGGCTTCACACCCGTCTCACAGCGCATCATCACCAATTACACGCTGGAAATCTGCGCCCGCGAACAGCACGCGCAATACCTCAGCACCGTGCAACTGTTTCAAGGCATGACGCAGCTCCTCTCACCGTTTGTGGGATGGCTGATGGAACGGTTGGGGTTTGAGATGATTTTCGTCGCCAGCGCTGCCCTCATGTTTTGGGGCGGTCTTCTGGCACAGGGATTGATTGAGCCGCGCCGGGCGAAGGTTTAGCCACGGCATCATACGGCAAGGAAGAGAGGAGGGCAATACCATGATGTGCGCCAGTAAGTTTCTGATCGTTGTCGTCGCTCTCATTTCGATAGTCGGCGTGTCATCGGATCATTCTGCGCCTTTGCCCAAAATCAAGCACAAAATCGCCGTCATCGCTCATCGCGGCGGGAAGGCACTTGCCCCCGAAAACACGCTCGCGGCGTTTCGCAAGGCGATGGAACTTGGCTGTGATTACGTAGAAATTGACGTGCGCGAAACGAAAGACAAACAATTCGTCATCATGCACGACCGCACCGTTGACCGCACCACCGATGGCGTGGGCGCAGTCAGCGCACTGGACCTCGCCGCTATCCGCAAATTAGACGCCGGGAAGAAGTTTTCGCCGCAGTTCGCGGGCGAAAAAGTGCCGACGCTGGACGAAACACTCGCGCTGTGCAAAGACAAAATCAACGTCTATCTCGACCACAAGGACGGTCCCGTCGCCGACATTCTGCATGTCATCCGCAAGCACGGGATGGAGAAGCAGGTCGTCGTCTACGGCGGCGTAGATGCGCTCAAAGAGTGGAAACGTTTAGCCCCCCACATTCCCGTCATGTCCACCCCGTCCGCTGAGTTCCGACGCAAAGGCGGACTGGCGGACTTCAAGAAACTCTTCGCTCCTGAGATTCTGGACGGCAACGCAGGGGGATGGACAAAGGAACTCGTTGACGAAGCGCACGCCAACGGGATGAAAGTTTACGTGGACAACCTCGGTCCGATGGACACCCCCCACGGCTTCCGCAAAGTGATGGAGATGGGCGCGGACGGGATTCAGACGGATTATCCTGACAGACTGCTGGAGGTGCTGCGGGAGGTCGAGAGAAAATAAACCGTTGGGCTTTCGATTCTTCTCGTCAATTCCTCATACCGCAGAGCCCTGCTATCTTGTCCCTTTTTTGCCGTCGTTAAAATCCATGCCATCCGTGGATGATTTTACTCATACGGCACTTTCTCCGCCTTGCCGCTCTTCGCGGATTTCTCTGCCGTCTCGATGACGCCAATCACACGGCGGGCGAGTTCGGGTTTGACGATAAGTTCCTCCCCGCGCAGCAGGTGGGCGGCGATGTTGCGATAGTAGGCGTGCCAGTCAGTTTGCTTGTAGCGGACGGAGCCTTCAGTTTGGATGTTGCCGACCATGACGCGCACTTTGAAGCTCCCTCCGCCTTCATCCACAATCGCGCCCTTCGTGCCCAAAATCCACCAGCGCGGTTTGCCCGCCATGCTGATGTGGCTCATGTGCACGTGCGCGCTCTGCCCGCCTTTGAAGCGAATGAACGCCTGCACGTCATCCTCGTTGCTCGTGTCCTTCCACACGAGGTCTTGCTGAAACACGCCCGTAATCGTGTCAATTTTGGACGGGACGATTTGCAGCAGCCACCAGATGTAGTGCGTGCCCCAGTCGTAAAACGCGCCGCCGGAAATTCTCTTGTCCGCCCGCCACCAGATACCGTGATGGTGATAGCCGCCGCCGTACATCTCAACGTGAAAAACCTCGCCGATGATACCCTTGTCAATCGTCTCCTTAATCGCCATGAAATCGCCGTCCCAGTGGCGGTTGTGAAACGTCGAGACCATCACGCCCGATTTCTTCGCGGCCGCTATCATCGCATCGGCTTCCTTAACCGTGATGCACATCGGCTTCTCGGTGATGACATGCTTGCCCGCCTTCAAGCATTTCAACGCCAGCGGTGCGTGTGTGTTGTGCGGCGTCACGACGGTCACGAGGTCTATGTCTGCCTTCTTCAACATCGCGTCCACGCTGTTGTAAACTTCAAGGCTCGGAAAATCCTGCCGCGCCACCGCCGTCCGCGTCGGGTCAATGTCGCACACCGCCACGCACTTCAACCCTTCCGTCGCGTTCATCCACTCCGCGTGCGCCTTCCCCATGTTGAACGCCCCGCCGTAACCCACCACCGCGCCCCGAATGACGTCTGTCTTCATTTTCGTTCTCCTCTCTTCTCTGATGTGTGACGGTGATTATACACGAAACGACGAGTTTTTTCTAACGTGGGGACGATAAGGGGAAGTGGTGTCGAACAGTTCATGGAACGGTGGCGTCATGGAGTATTGGCGTTGTGGAAGAATCCCATCACTCCATCACTCCATCATCCCTTGAGGTTTGCTCATGCGCACAGCCATCATTCTCGCTGCTGGTATCGGTCACAAAATTTTTCCCTACGACACGCTGCGGCAAAAAGCCGCGCTGCCCATCGCCAACACGCCCATCGTGCGGCGGCTGGTGGAGGATCTGCGCACGTTGGGCGTGTCGCGGTTCGTTGTCGTCGTCGGGCACTTCGCGGGGCAGGTGCGCGAGGCGTTGGCGGGTGTGCCAAACGTGGAGTTTGTCACGCAGTCGAAACCCGACGGCACGGCGGCAGCGGTCAGTCTCGCGTTGCCGCACGTTGAGGATGAGACCTTCCTCGTCGTTTATGGCGACATTGCGACTTCCATCGAAAACCTCAAGAAAGTCGTCACGACATCGCTCGCGAACGACGCCGAGGCAGCCGCGCTGGTGCAGCCAATGGGACGAAGACGTGCCGGTGATTGGATTTGCGCCGAAGTCAGCGGGGATTGTGTGCGCGAGTTCTTGGGGCATCCGCGCGATGCTTCGCACCGCGTCGGCGGCGTGTTCGCGCTGCGCAAGAGTGTCGCGCCTTATCTGGAACGCAACCCCGGCTTCATGCGCTCGGTTGAGGTCGGCGACATGCCCGCGCCCGCCGCGGAATTGGAGCAGTCGCTTCAGCTGCTGATTGAGGACGGGCGCGAAGTCGAAGCCATCGAAACCGTCGGCTTTCATGTGGACGTGGACAAACCGTGGCACATCCTTGAAGCGAATCACGCGGTGATTGCGGAGATGGCGAAACAGGTTGATGAAGATGTGATTCCCGCCTCCGCCAAAATCTCGGACAAAGCCGAAATCGGCGGGCGCGTGATTTTAGGCGAGAACTGCGTCATCGGGGCGCGGGTGGTCACGTCGGGCGTGCTGTGGGCGGGCGCGGGAACGGAGATTACGAACGGCGCGATGCTGCAAGGGCACGCCGTCATCGGGAAGAACTGCCGCGTGCGCGATTACTGTCAGGTCGGCGGGCGCACGACGCTCGGCGACCACTGCATCTTCGGTCACGGCGCGGAGGGGTCGGGCGTGTTCTTCGACCGCGTGTATCTGTATCACTACTGCGAAGTCTGGGGGGTGTTCGGCAGCGCGCTGGACGTGGGCGCGGCGACGGTGTGCGGCAACCTGCGCTTCGACGACGCGGAAACGATGCACACCGTTCACGGGCGGCGTGAAATCCCCGAAGTCGGCGCGAACGCCGCATATTTTGGCGACTACACCCGCACCGGCGTCAGCGCCATCATTATGCCCGGCGTCAAGGTCGGCTGTTACAGCATTGTCGGTCCAGGGGTCATTCTCTACGAAGACATCCCCCCGCGCACGCTCGTGCTGGCGAAGCAAGAGCTCATCAAAAAGCCGTGGGGACCGGAACGATACGGATGGTAGAGTCGAGGAGGGGGAAGGAGGGAGAAAGAGGGGGAAGGAGGGGGAAGGAGGGGGAAGGAAGAGGAAGTAAGGGGAAGGAGGAGGGAGAAACGACAGCGGCATGTGTTGTTTCCCCCTCTTTCCTCCTCTTTCCCCCTCCTTCCCCCTTCTTCCCCTTATACTGATGGCCGCTGACGTTTGGAAACAACGCGACGTAGCCGCCGCGTTCCTCAACGAACGCTCGCTGCTGATTCCCGACCGGCAAAGGCAATTGGAAGTCGCTCTGCGCGTGATGCGCTTTGCGCCACGAGAGCCGCGACGGATTTTGGACTTGGGCTGCGGGGATGCCATCATTTTGGCGACCGCGTTGGAGGCATTCCCGCAGGCGACGGGCGTGGCGCTGGACTTTTCGCCGTTGATGCTGGAGCAGGCGCGGAAGCGGCTGGCGAAGTTCGGCGATCGGGCGACGACGGTGGAAGCGGATTTGGCTTCGTTGGGGTGGCTTGAGGCAGTGGAGGAAAAGTTCGATGCCGTGCTGTCAGGATTTGCCATTCACCACCTCACACACGAGCGGAAACGGAATCTTTACAGGGAGATTTATGACCTGTTGAACGACGGCGGCGTTTTCCTCAACCTTGAGCACGTTTCCAGCCCGACGCCGCGCGTGGAGGAAATGTTCAACGAGGCGATGACGGAGCATCTGTTCATGCGTCGCCGCGAGCGGGGCGAGGAGGTGACGTTCGAGCAGGTTTACCGCGACTTCCTGCAACGCCCCGACCGCGCTGCCAACATTCTTGCATCGGTTGAAGAACAGTGCCGATGGCTGCGCGACCTCGGCTTCGTGGACGTGGACTGTTTCTGGAAGTATTTCGAGTTGGCGGCGTTTGGTGGATTTCGAGGCAGCCGTGGTTAATGCCTTTTCGCCGATTTAGAGCCTATCCGAAAAGTAGCGCCGACATCCCCCCGTCCCCCG
>FWPU01005224.1_pt1 | contig 15237 bp, 9 predicted proteins | sample 2228361 | NCBI WGS metagenome assembly FWPU01 (sample SAMEA103939777, study PRJEB20133) | metagenome
GAGTGCTTTTCACTCTGCTCGAGAAGCTCGAGCGCATTCGCAAGGATTTACGGTCGGACAAGGTCTTCGACGTCATCGGGCGGCTGTTCGACGACATGTCCGAGTACATGGACCGCATCGTGTTCGGCTCGGTCGAGCAGGCGACGGCGCTGATGGAGGAGAGGCTCACGAAGGAGCAGGTCGAGGCGATTCACGAGCGCGACCGACGCATCTACGGCCGGGGGGGGGACGTGGCGGCCGAGCTGCCGCGGCTTCGGGCCGAGCTCGAAGCCGACGATCTGCGGCGACTCTTGCCGGGCTACGTGCGGAGGTTCGTCGAGAAGGCGTGCCCACTACTCGGCATTCGCGTCGACGGCGACATGGACGCCGTCTTTTCGTTCGTGGCCGAGCGTCCCGGGGCGCTCGACGTGCTCCTGCCGGTGATCGAGTCATACCCCGTCGACCAGCAGAACCGGTTCTGCGTCCGCAAGCTCGGTAGAGACGACGCCGTCTATCTGCACCCCGGAGAGCCGGTCTTCGAGAGGTTGCGCGCGTTGATTCAGGCTCGATTCGAGCGCGACGCACTCAAGGGAGCGGTATTCGTGGATCCCCACGCGCAGCGGCCTTACCTGTTCCACCTGGCGCTCGTGACGATCGAACGAGCGGCCGACCCTTCGTTGGCCCCGCTCGGGCGCGCCGAGATTCTCGAGCAGCGGCTCATCGGCATGAGGCAGGAGGAGGGTGGTCGGCTGGAGGCATGCGCGCTCGAGCACCTTCTCTTGCTCAAGGGTGGTGAAGGCGTCCCCGTCGCGACGCGGGCATTCGCCGAGACGGCGCCGATGCGCATCGACGCGGCGAACGCGTTCGCTCGCGACCAGCTCGCTCGCGGCATTGCCGAAGAGCATCGGGCGCGGCTGCTGGCGCTCGCACCGGAACGGGAGCAGCGGATCGCGCTCGGATTCGATCACCAGGAGGCCGAGCTGGCCACCACCCGGAACCGGCTCGCGGAGAGGGTGCGCGACGGCGACGTGAGAGCGAAAGCCGAGCTGGCGCGTGTCAAGGAGCTGCAGAAAGCACTCTACGCCCGGCGCGAGCAGGAGCTGGCAGCCGTTCGACGCGAGATCGACCTGATTCGCGCGACCGACGTCCAGATCGTCGCGCACGCGATGGTGGTGCCGTCGTCCGACCCCGCTGACGTGCGCCGCCACGACAGCGAAGTCGAGGCGTTCGCGATGCGAGTCGCCCTGGTGTACGAGGAACAGTGCGGCCGCGTGGCCCGCGACGTGTCCACGCCCGATCGCGCTCGTGGGGCCGGTCTGCCGGACTGGCCGGGGTTCGACATTCTCTCGATCTCGAAGGAGGGCGAGCGGCTCGGCATCGAGGTGAAAGGACGCGCCGGCGTCGGAGAAGTCGAGCTGACCGAGAACGAGTGGGCCCGCGCATGTACGTTGCGGGGCGGCTACTGGCTGTACGTCGTCTACGACTGCGCCACCGAAAGGCCGCGGCTGCACCGAGTGCGCGATCCGTTCGGCTCGCTGGCGTTCAAGCCGCGCGGAGGCGTCGTCATCGAGCCGCAAGAAGTGCTGGCGGCCGGCCCCGCCTGGCATTTCGAAGAGCGCAACGCGCTACCAGAGTACGTTGCTCGCCTGCTGTCGGAGTACGGCGACCGGCTGCTCTCATGGGAGCGAGACCGCGCGACCATCATCGAGCGCGTGCTCGCCAGAGGCGGCTGGGAAGCAATCCGCTGGGTCCGTTCGCGCGTGCGAGACGACGATCTGAAGCAGCTGCTCGTCGAAACCCGAGGCCGCTCGCTGGACAGAAAGCAGCTCGCGTACTGGCAGACCGTGCTCGACCTTCCGCAAGGCGAGGTCGAGGCGTGGCTGTCGGATCCTTCGCGGCGTGAGTGGGAGGACCGAGCGCGTTGATTTCGCGCCGCTTCTTTCCGGAAGTGCTGCCAGGGGCACAATGGTCGGTGCTCCATGCGCTCGGGCCGGAATGCGCGAGTCGCGGCTATTACCTCGCTGGTGGCACCGCTCTCGCGCTTCAGCTCGGCCACAGAAAATCGGTGGATCTCGACTGGTTCGGGCCGTTGCCGATTCCCGACGGGCCGAGCATCGATGCGTGCCTGCGCGCAGCGGGCCACGCGTTCGACGTCGAGCAGGAACAGGAAGGGATGCTGCTCGGCTCGGCATCCGGGGTTCGAATCAGCTTCTTTGCGTACAAGTATCGCCTTCTCGAGCCGTTCGAACGGTGGAGCGACGCCGGTTGCAACCTGGCTTCGCTGGCCGACATCGCGGCCATGAAGCTGAGCGCGGTTGCGCAGCGCGGAGCCCGCAAGGACTTCATCGACATCGTGGCACTGATGAACGCCGGTTTCACGCTGCTGCGAATGCTCGACCTCTACAAGCTCAATTACGAGACGAAAGAAATCGTGCACGTCATGTACGGCCTTTCGTACTTTGCTGACGCCGAAAAGGAACCCATGCCCGACATGCTCTCGCCCCTGACGTGGGAGCAGACCAAGCGCGCGGTGCAAGCCGCCTTGAAGGTGATTCGATGACCGACCGCCCGAGACTGATCGAGGTCGCCTTTCCCCTCAGGCAGGCTTCTCTCGATTCGGTTCACGAGAAGAACGTCCGGCACGGCCACATTTCGACACTTCACATCTGGCCGGCGCGGCGGCCCCTGGCGGCGGCGCGGGCCGCGTTGATCGCGACGCTGTTGCCGGATCCCGGCGATGCCGAAAGGCGGAAGAGCCTGCTCGAGCGAATCGGAGGCAGGGTGGTTCACCGCATCGAGCGGCGCGGGAAAAAGGAAGTCGAGAAGGAGGAGACGGCCGGCGGCATCTTGCATTGGGGCAACGAGACCAGCCGAGATCTCGAATGGTTCCGGCAGGAGATCCGCAATGCATACGGAGGCCGCGCGCCGCGGGTGCTCGACCCATTCGCGGGGGGCGGGGCGATTCCACTCGAAGCGATGCGGCTGGGGTGCGAGGCCACGGCCATCGACATCAATCCCGTCGCGTGGTTCGTGCTCGAGTGCACGCTCGAGTACCCGCGCGAGCTGGCCGGCCAGAAACGCCGGCTACCCGCGTTCGCGCAGCGCGACGCGGCTTTCATGGAGGCGTTCTGCAAGCGAGCTGGCCTGAAGAAGCGGCGCGGTAGAAAGGGCGCGACGGGGCAGGACGAGCTTTTCGGCGAATCGCTCGATGCCGACCTCGCCTGGCACGTCAGGGCATGGGGACACTGGGTGCTCGAGCGAGCGCGTTCGGAGCTCGAGGACTACTACCCCACCGTCGGCGGCCGGCCCGTCGTCGCGTACCTCTGGGCGCGGACGGCGAAGTGCAAGAACTGCCGGGCGACCATTCCACTGCTGAAGACGCGGTGGCTGGTCAAGAAGGACGAGAAGCGGGTCGTCCTCGAGATGGACGCCGAGCGGGGCGGGCACCCGAAGTTCCGGGTTCGTTCCAACGTTCCGGTCAAGGGCCGAACCGAAGCCGAGCGCAAGAAGTACGACAAAGAGCTCGGCGGAGGCACGATGTCCAGGTCCGGAGCGAGTTGCCGCGCGTGCAACTCCAGCATCATGACGATGGAGGACCTCCGCATCGAGGGCCTGAATGGCCGGCTCGGTGAAGTGATGACGGCCGTGGTGGTCGACGATGACGATGGAAAGGCATACCGCTTGCCTCACCAGAAAGAGTGTAATCTCATCACGCGCGCCGCAAAGGATCTGAAGAACGTCGCAGCGCGAATTCCCCACGGCCTGCCGGACGAACCGATGGCGTCGACCGACGCGCTCGGCTTCCGTGTGCCTCTCTATGGTTTCGATCGTTGGTCGAAACTCTATTCACACCTCGCCAGCTCCTCGCCCTCTCGGTCTTCCTGGACGCGACGCGCGCGGCGCGAGCCGAGATGGCACGACTCGGCTATCCGCCCGAGTGGCAGCGCGCGCTTACGGCCTATCTCGCGCTGATGTTCGATCGGTTGGCCAACCAGTCGAGCTCGGTCGCCCGCTGGAACTCGAAGGGAGAGAAAATTGAAGGTACGTTCGCGCGCTTCGCGCTCCCCATGCTCTGGGACTATGCCGAGGTGAACCCGCTCGGTTCGACCAGCGGCGGTTACGCGAGCGCCATCGACTGGGTGTCGCTCGCGGTCGAGCATCTGCTCTCGGCGTGCGCTCCGTCGCCGGGTGCGCGCTGCCTCCGCCGGAGCGCGATTCAGGGCGTCGACGATCCGGTCGACGTCATCGTCACCGACCCGCCGTATTACGACGCCATCCCCTACTCCGACTTGATGGACTTCTTCCAGGTATGGCTGCGGCGAACCGTGTCCGGGCTCGAGCCCGAGTGGGACGAGGCCTTCGCGGCGCCGCTGGGGCCCAAGTGGAATGCCGAGGCCAAAGACGGCGAGCTGATTGACGACGCCAGCCGCTTCGGCGGAGACCGCGCCGCGTCGAAGCGAAACTACGAAGACGGCATGTATCGCGCGTTCTGCGCCTGCCACCAGGCGCTCGCGCCCGACGGGCGGCTGGTCGTCGTGTTCGCGCACAAGGACCCGGATGCCTGGGAGGCATTGGTGGCGGCCATCATTCGCGCCGGCTTCGTCGTGGACGGGAGCTGGCCCATTCAAACCGAACGAGCGGCCCGCACACGTTCGTTGTCGTCCGCCGCCCTGTCGTCGTCGGTGTGGTTGGTCTGCAAGAAGCGCCCCGAGGTGGCCCGACCCGGGTGGGACAATCGCGTCATCGAGGAGATGCGCGAGCGCATTCACGTGCGTCTCAAAGACTTCTGGGACGCCGGCATTCGCGGGCCCGACTTCGTGTGGGCGGCGACGGGCCCTGCGCTCGAGGCGTACAGCAAGCACCCGGTCATCAAGAAGGCCAACGACCCGGGTCAGACGATGACCGTGTCCGAGTTCTTGCGTCTGGTGCGGCGCATGGTCGTGGATTTCGTCGTCGGGCGCGTGGTCGCCGCGGGCGACGACGGGTCCCTCACCGGGCTCGACGACGTCACGACCTACTATCTTCTGCATCGCCACGACTTCGGCTTCGACAAAGCGCCCGCCGGTGCCTGCATTCTGTACGCCGTCTCGTGCGGGCTCTCGGATCGCGATCTCACCGACCGGTACGAGTTGCTCGCTCGCGTCGGCGGCTCGCCGTCGGACGACGAGGAGGAAGACGATGATTCGGTCGGCGCTGACGAGACAGACTCGGATGGCAAGGCGAGCAAGTTCAAGCTGCGAGCCTGGCATCAACGCCGCAGGCGAACCATGGGCTACGACTCCGACGGGCGCCCGGCTCCACTGGTGGACCAGATCCACCGCCTGATGCATTTGTGGAAGGCGGGCGACGTCTCCAACGTCGACGAGTACGTCGAAGCACGCGCGCTCGCGTCGAATCGGCTGTTTCTCCAGCTCCTGCAGGCGTTCATCGAGCTGGAGCCCGCGGGCAGCGAGGAACGGTCGCTGCTCGAGAGCATCTCGAACCATCTCGCGAACGTGAAGCCGGTCGTGAAGTCGCGGCAGCTCGGCCTCGACATCGCGGTCGAAGGGGGCGAACGATGAAGAAGACCTCGACGACGCCGTGGCACGAGGTCGTCACGCTGCGCGACGACGTCCGAACCGGCGAGCTGACGCTGGCGACTTTCGCGGCCGACCTCCATGACGTGGCGCTCGGCCGCGGCAGGCGCGTCTACCAGGAACCAGGCGAGTTCTTCGCGCTCACGTTCCCGACCTACAACCTGCGGGAGCTCTGCAAGGACGTCGTGCTCCGGCTGGCGGGCAAGAACGACAAAGCCGTACGCCAGCTCGAGCTGACCTACGGCGGTGGCAAGACGCACACGCTCATCACGCTCTACCACCTCGTTCGTGAGCCCTCGAAGCTGCCCAAGCTGCCCGCCGTTCAGCAGTTCTTCGAGCACATCGGCCTGATGCCGCCCAAGGCCCGCGTCGGCATTCTCGCGTTCGACAAGCTCGACGCCGAAAAGGGCATGGAAGTGAGGGGCCCCAGCGGCAAGATTCGCTGGCTCAAGCACCCCTGGAGCGTGCTCGCCTTCAACCTGGCCGACGCCGAAGGTCTCCGCATGCTGCACCCGGACGGAGAGGACAAGGAGCGCGACAGTGCTCCGGCCGAGCCGCTCCTCGTTCAGCTCCTTTCGGTTCCCCAGAAGAACGGCGAGGCGACGCTCGTTCTCATCGACGAGGTGCTGATGTTCGCGCGCGAGAAGGTCGCCAGCGACAAGGCGTGGGAGGACAAGCTGTCGAACTTCTTCCACCACCTCGCCCAGGCCGCGACCAAGGTCGATCGTTGCTGCATCGTCGCCTCGCTCCTCGCCACCGACCCCAAGAAGCACGACGCGCTGGGCAAGCGCGTCCTCCAGGAGCTTTCGGCGCAGATCGAGAGGGTCTCTGAAGAGGCCGTGGCCCCGGTCGCGAAGGAAGACGTCGCCGAGGTGCTGCGGAGGCGTTTCTTCACGCCCGACAGCATTCGCGATCCCGAAGCATTTTGGCCGCACGTCGTGAATGCGGTGCGGGCGATCGCCGAGCTCGACGAAGCGACCGCGCGCGACAGGAAGGGCGCCGAGGAACGCTACCTGAGGAGCTTCCCCTTTCACCCGGACCTCACCGAGGTGCTGTACCAGAAGTGGACCAACCTCGAGGGGTTCCAGCGAACGCGCGGCGTGCTCCGCACCTTTGCCCTGGCGCTGCGCTCGGCCGAGAAGTGGGATCCGTCTCCGCTCGTCGGGCCCTCAGCGTTCCTCGCCGCGCCCGGAAGCTCCGGGCTCTCGGAAGCCGCCCGGGAAATGGCCGGCGTCGCCGCCACCGAGGAGTACGAAGGCAAGAAACAGGAGTGGTCCGCCATCATCGAAGGCGAGCTGGCGAAGGCGCGCGACATTCAGGCCGAGCTGGGCGGCATCAAGCACCGCGAGCTGGAGCAGGCCGTGTTCGCGACGTTCCTGCACTCCCAGCCCGTCGGGCAGAAGGCGTCGACGCGTGACGTTCTCGTGTTGGTCGGTGCGACGTCGCCGGACAAGATCGAGATGGAGAAGGCGCTCGTCCGGTGGGCCGAGGCTTCGTGGTTTCTCGACGAGGACGCGCTGACTCCTCCAGATGCCGCCGGACAGCGGCAGCTCCCGAAGGTCTGGCGCTTGGGATCGAAGCCGAATCTCAAGCAGATGCACCACGACGCGTGCCAGAGAATTCCCCCCGACCTCGTCGAGGCACGTCTGCTCGACGAGATCGGTCGAACCAAGAAGCTGACGGAGACCGCGTCCTCGTTGGGGGTGAAGGTTCACCCGCTGCCCGAGAAGCCGAGCGATCTGGATGACGACGGCGAGCTCCGATTCGCCATCCTCAAGCCCTCCGCGGCGTCCGAGCCGGGTCGCCCCAGCCGAGAGGCTTGCCGCTTCATCGAGGAGAGCACTCGCCCCGATCGACCGCGCGTCAACAGGAACGCCGTCATCCTCGCGGCCCCATCGCGAGACGGCCTCGACATCGCCAGACAGAGAATCCGCGACCATTTCGGATGGGAAGAGGTTCGGGCCCAGCTCAAGGGAAAGGAAATCGACCCCATCCGAAAGGAAAAGCTGGAGCTCGGGCTCGCCGAATCGAAGAAAGCGATTCCCGCCGCAATTCTGCAGGCCTACTCCGTCCTCGTGACGTTGACCGACAAGAACGAGATCGGAGCGTTCCGGATCCCGCCTGGGGACGACGCGCTGTTCGTACGAATCAGGTCCATGCCGCAGGCCCGGATTCAGGAGACCGCCATCGATGCCGAGGCCCTGCTGCCGGAGGGGCCGTACGACCTATGGCAGCCCGGAGAGACTTCGCGCCGGGTCTCGACGCTCGTCGGTGCCTTCGCTCAGTTCCCGCACCTGCCGAAGATGCTCAACCGCAAGGCGATCACCGACACGATTGTGCAGGGTTGTCGCGATGGCCGGTTCGTCTTGCGGGCGCTGCGACCCGACCGCACCGTCAAGACCTACTGGCGGGACGAGCCCACCGAAGCCGACATGAAGGAACCGAGCCTCGAAGTCGTGCTTCCCGAAGCGGCGACCCTCACCGAGGTACCCCCGGCGCTGTTGTCGCCCGGCGTGCTGCCCGGCTTGTGGGTCAATAGCGAGCTGCGGTTCTCGGCACTGTGCGAGTACTTCGCCGGTGGCAAGGCCGTGAAGATCAAGCGCGATGGGTACGATGAATCGATCGTCACTCCCAGGGCCGACCGGTCCGTGCTCGAGCGTGCGGTATCCGAAGCGGTCCACGCCGGGCGGCTTTGGTTGATCTCCGGTGCAGCGAGTGTCCTTGGAGAGCCGATCGGTCCAGGCTTGATCACCGAAGACGCGCGGGTGCTGCCTCCTCCTCCGCCCATTCCTGCCTCCGATTTGCTTCCTTCTGCGGTGCCGGAGGCATGGAAGGACAAGCGAGCGAGTGCGGCTGCCATTGCATCGGCGTTGTCATCGAAAGCGGGACGACCGCTGCCATGGACTCTCATCAGCGCAGCCATCGATTCGGCGGTTCGAAGCAGGTTGCTCGAGCCCGCCCCGGAATCGACGGCCTGGCCGTGTGACGTCGGGTCCGCGCGAAGCGTCGTCTTCCAGGTGCCCGAGAGGGTGAGCGGTGCTCCCGTGCAGACGGCAATGCCGCCCGCGGGGACGAAGGCCGCCGAGGCCGAGTTGCGAATCAACGAGCTCCAGGAGCTCACGGAACGCCTCGACGACCTGCGGCGCGCGGCGGCTGGCCACGAGCTGAGGTTCACGCTTCGGATCGAGGTCGGTGGTGCCAAGCCGGTCGCCGAAGACGTGGCACGGCGGCTCAATGCGCTGCTCGCAGAAATCGCCCCGAAGCTCCAGATTCGTTGAAGTCGCTTTGGTGCCGAGAGCCCGACGTCGTCCCGCCCGGGGTGGTCCCGCGCTGCCAGGTGCCTGTCACCCCGGGCACCTCCGCGTGCCGCGTTAGCCGGAATCCGCCCGGTTGCGCGCTGGAATCGCGCTTGCTTGATGTGCGAGGTTCGCGGCCAGGAGTGCCAGCGGGCTGACGGAGCCGACGTGCGCTACGGGTGGATCAAGGCGTGTTGGGGACTGCTCGTTCTGGTGTCGGCCTGCCAGTGCCGGCCGCCGGTGGAGCTGCCTCCGCCCGAGCCTCCGAAGCCCGAGCCTTGGCGGCCCGACGCCGGGAAGCAAGAGCCCGAGCCGCCGCCTCCGCCGGTCGATGCCGGCGTGCAGCTCGGCGACAGGTGGCCGGGCGAGAAGTGCCCCGAGGGCTCGTTCGGGCCGACCGATGGCGGCATCACCTTCGGGCTGTGCGTGGCCCTGAGGACGCTGTCCGGCGTGGCCCGGCTCGACGGCAAGCCGCTCGATGATGCGATGAGCCTGCGGTGGGAAGCCGGCGACTGCGAGAGCGAGCTCGACACGCTGGCGGATTCGACCGGCCGCTACGCGGGACGGGTGATGCGGGCGCGCTACGACGTGCTCGAGTACCACCCCTCGGGCATCTTCCCCACGCACGAGGGGCACCAGCAGATGGGCCCTCTGGACATGACGCAGGACCGCACGCGCGACCTCGACGTGAGGACGCACGCGCTCCGCGGGACGGTGAGCTTCGCGGGAGTGCCCTGGCCGGGCCTGTTCCAGCCTCCCGACGTGCAGCTTTCGGCAGTGGGCTTCCCGCAGGCGCAGCGGGTGAGCGCGACGAACCAGGGTGGGGCGTACCAGGTGTCGTTCATCGAAGGGCAGTTCGCCGTCGGCCTGTCGGTGCCGCGCGAGGCGCTCGGGGAGACGGAGCTCGCCGGCTACCCCATCGCGCCGCTCGTCACGCTCGACAAGGACGTCACGCTGAACGTGCACCTTCCTTCGGCCGAGCTCGAGGGAGAGCTGCTCGTCGACGGCAGGCCCTTCCCCGATCGGAAGGCGAACGGCTTCGACTACCAGCTCGAGTACGTGTTGAGCGGGCAGCCCGAGCCGTCGGTGGTGACGCACCACGAGGGCGGCACGCCGCAGCTCAAGGCCATCGTGCCGAGGAACAAGTACGCGGTGCGGCTGCGCATGGAGTCGTCTCCCGACCGGTCGCTCCCGTCGATGCTGTTCAACCGGCAGCTCGCGTCGCAGATCGACCTCACGCAGAACGCCTTCGCCCGATTCCAGCTCTCCACCTTCGCCATCGAGGGGGCCATTCTCGTCGACGGCGTGCCGGTGCGGCCTTCGCCCAACTACAACTGGCTTCTGTACGCGTACGGCTACCCGACGCAGAACGCGCCGTGGTTTCTGGCGTACTACGAGGTGCCGCTCACGTCGGCGGCGTTCGAGCTGCGCGGGCTGCCCGGCGACTACTTCGTCGCGCTGTGGATCGACGAGACCTTCCACCCCGAGCTGGTCGAGGGCTGGTACCTGGTCGACGACCGGTACCCGCTGTGGGCCGACTCGAAGATGCCCATCGACATCGCCACCTCGAGGCTCGAAGGCAAGCTGCTCATCGACGGCCAGGTGCCGCCGACGAACGCCAGCGCGGGCATCGTCTCGTTCCAGGCGCGCGAGGGCGGCTGGTACCGGAGCCGCGTCACCACCGGCCCCGACGGCAGCTTCTCGCTGCGCGTGCCCAAGGGCGAGTACGACGTGTACTTCGAGATCGACGACAAGACGTACCCCGAGCACGCGGTGGGCATGCAGCGGCTCGTCTCGCGCCTGTACCTGCTCGAAGACCAGCGGGTGGCGCTGGACTACAAGACGGTGCGGGTATCGGGGCCGCTCCGGGTCGGCGGGCAGCCGGTGGCCGACACGCTGGCCGGCCACGAGGTGGGCCTTGTCATGCGCCGCGTGCTCGACGGCCGCACCTTCCGGTGGACGTTCAATGGCGGCTCGCCGACCTACTCGCTGCGCGTGCCCGAGGGCGAGTACGCGCTGACCTTCGTCATCGAGAAGGACGCCATCCCCGGCGTGGCCGGGGGCTTCTGCCCGATGGGCGTGCGCATGGGGGCGAAGTGAGCGCGCACTTCCGGGAGCCGGCGCCTTCGTGTGCGTCAGAAATCGCCTTCCCTGACGTACGCGTGACTCCAGAGCGCCACCTGCAGGAGCACCGACTTCACGCACGCCTGGCCGGTCGCGTGGTCAAGCGCACGCGCGAAAAACGCACGGCCACCGGGCGCCCTCGTCAGCGCCGCGGTGGCCGAGCCGCTCCTCGTCGGAGAGGAATGGGTGTCGCTCAGAAGACCGGCAGCACGGGCAGGTCGTGCCGCTTCTGCAGCCGGGCGTACTCGCGCTGCGCGGCCTCGGTGGCCATCCAGCCGGCGCCGGTGAAGAGGCTGGCCCAGTTGCGGGCGATGGCCATCTTCTCGTCGGCCGACAGCCGACCGTCGTCCTTCAGGCCCTCGCGCACGGCGGCGCGGAGCTCGAAGTAGCTGACCCTGGCGCCGGCCGGCGACGATGGGCGGGTGGCCTCGGCGAAGGCCTGGTCGATCTTCTCCACGGTGCTGGGCCGGCTCGGGCCGGTCTTGACGATGCGGAACATCACCGAGTCGTCCCACATGAACGTCGGGAGCGGGTCGACCGCGTAGCCCGAGGGAAGCTTCGCGCGGATCGCCTGGAGCGTCTCCGACGGGCTCATCCCGCGGCTCAGGGGAACGCTCAGGGTGTGGCCCTCGAACGAGAGGGTGAGCTGCGAGGGCACGATGCCGTTGTTCGAGGCCTCGCCCTTGATGTGCACGATGCGGTCGGCGTTGACGGTGACGCGCTGGCTGGGGTCGTTCGAGGTCGCCTTGACGTCGACCGGGTACCGGAGCGGAGGCGGCTGCGGGAGGATGGGAGCGGTGCGAAGAACGGAAGGCATGGCGTGATTCCTTTCCAAGTGGTTGGTTGCCTGCGTTGTCGCGGTGCACCGCGCCCGGTTTCGCGGCAAATTTGCAAAGTGCGTTTGCAGCCGAGCCGACGATGCTGAGCCGAAATGCGCGGCCTTTGGGCGACGTCGTCGTCTGGGCCGAGGGTCTGGTGAAGGGGTTCGGGCGCGTGCGCGCGGTGGACGGCGTTTCGCTTCAGGTCCGCGCCGGCGAGGTGGTGGGTCTGCTCGGGCCGAACGGGGCGGGCAAGACGACGACGCTGCGGTTGTTGGCGGGGCTCCTCACGGCGGATGGGGGGAGGGCCGCATTGTGCGGGCACGACGTGGCGCGCTCGCCGCTCGAGGCCCGGCGCCACCTGGCATTCCTCACCGCGAGCACCGCGCTGTACGAGCGGCTCACCGGCCGCGAGGTGTTGTCGTTGTTCGGCCGCCTCAACGGGCTGGACGGCCCGGCGCTGAACGCGCGCGTCGAAGCTCTGTCGAAGGAGCTCGAGCTGGAGGGCTTCCTCGACCGCCGCTGCGGCACCTTGTCCTCGGGGCAGAAGCAGCGCGTCTCCATCGCGCGGGCGGTGGTGCACGACCCTGAGGTGTACGTGCTCGACGAGCCGACCGCCTCGCTCGACCCGCTCGCGTCGCGGGCCATTCTCGAGCTGGTGAGGAACGCCGGCGCGCGCGGCAAGGCGGTGCTGTTCTCCACGCACCGCATGGAGGAAGCCGAGTTCCTCTGCGGCCGGCTGTACTTTCTCATGGGCGGAAGGGTGGTGGCGCACGGGAGCGCCGCCGAGCTTTTGCAGAAGAGCGGCCAGGCGTCGCTCACCGGAGCGTTCCTTCACTACGCGCAGGGGGTGGCGGCGTGAAGGCGGTCAGGCTGCTTCTGGCGAAAGAGCTCACCGACAGCCTGCGCGACCGGCGCACGCTGGTACTGATGCTGCTCGTGCCGGTGCTGCTCTACCCGGCGCTGACGGTGTTCGTCGCCTTCGTGGTGGTCAAAGGGCGCGAGCGACTGGCGCGCGAGCCGCTGAAGGTGGCGGTGACGACGGACGATGCGCGCGAGCTTCTGGGCGAGCCGCCTCCGCACACGACGTGGGTGGCGATGGACCGGCCGTCGGCCGTCTCGGCGATGCGAAAGAAGGAGGTCGCCGCGATCGTCGAGGCTCCCGAAGGCTCGGTGGCGGCATTGCGCGGGGGCAAACAGGCGAAGGTGACGGTGCTGTACACCAGGCGGCACGACACCTCGAAGGAGGCCCTCGACCGGCTGGAACGGGTGCTCGAGGAGCGCTCCACCGCGCTGGTGCGAAAACGGCTGCTCGACGCCAGCCTGCCCGAGACGTTCGCCACCCCCATCGACACCGAGCCGGTGGACGTCGACTTCCAGAAGAACCTGGGCCCGTTCATCGCCTCGCAGATGCTGCCGGCCATCCTCCTGGCGATGCTCTTCCTCGGGACGCTGTACCCGGCCATCGACGCCACCGCCGGCGAGAAGGAGCGCGGCACGCTCGAGACGCTCCTGTCCGCGCCGGTCTCGCCCACCGAGGTGATGACCGCCAAGTTCCTCGCCGTCTCGCTCATCGGCATCGCGGTGACGCTGATGAACCTTTCCGCGATGACGCTGAGCTTCGGCTTCGCCTTCAGCCTGGGCCCGGCGATGGAGGTGTCGCTGTCGCTCTCGGCCGGTCAGGTGCTGACGCTTCTTTCCTGCCTTCTTCCCGCTGCCCTGATGTCGGCCGGCCTGTCGCTGGCGGTGGCCTCGCTCGCCAGAAGCTTCAAGGACGCGCAGAACCTGCTCTCGCCCGTGATGCTGGCGGCGACGATGCCGGGCGTTCTGGCGGTGATGCCGGGCATCGAGCTCAACGCCGTCACCGCGTTGGTGCCGCTCGTCAACATCGCGCTCCTCGTCAAGGCGACGATTCTCGGAGCCGCCCAGCCGCTGCACGTCTTCTTGACCGTGGCCACGGTGGCATCGTGCGCCTTTGGCACCATCGCCTTTGCCGCCAGGGCCTTCCAGAGCGAGCGGCTGCGGTTCGGCGGGGCCGAGAGCTGGCGCGACCTGTTCCGCTGAAATGGAAATGGGTCGCCCGCCCCGCGCGTAAAGACCGTGAAGTCCGGCCCGATCGTATAGAGTGTGGACAAAGGCGACAGACGGTCGGTCGGAGAACGGCACATGTCCATGTGGAACCGGTTCAAGAGGGCGATGCGCAGCTTCGTGGGTTTCTTCGTCAGCTCGATCGAGGACCCCGAGCTCATCCTCGAGCAGAACATCCGCGACCTGAACGACCAGGTCCCGAAGATGAACGAGTCCATCGCCATGGTCCGGGCGAACGTGACGCTCCTCGAGAAGGAGAACGCCAAGTACAAGGCCGAGGTGAACGACCTCACCGCCAAGGTGAAGGCCGCCATCCAGGCCGGGCGCGACGACCTCGCCGCGCAGTACGCCACCAGGCTTCAGATGGAGAAGGGCGCCCTCGCCCGCAACGAGGCGCAACTGGCCACTGCCCGCGCCGCCTACGAGAAGGCCCTGAACGTCAAGAAGGCCTTCATGCGCGAGAAGGAGCGCAAGACGCAGGAGGCGATGAACGCCATCCGCGACGCGCGAAGGGCGAAGTGGCAGGCCAAGGTGGCCGACGCGATGGAGTCGTTCGAGGTGGCCGGCATCGACGCCACCCACGACGAGATGATCCGCAAGGTCGAGGAGCAGACCGCCGTCAACGAGGCCCGCATGCAGATGGCGCTCGAGTCCGTCGACCACCAGGCGGTGAAGATCGAGGAGGAGGCCGAGAAGATTCAGGCCATGGAGCTGGTGAAGCAGTTCAAGATGGAGATGGGCCTCACCAGCCCGGCCCCGGTCTCCGACGTCAACGGCGGCCAGGCCGAGAAGACCATCGGCAAGAAGGTGGAAGTGAAGTAGTGGGGCGGGGCGCTTCCCCTCGCCCCTGCTCCGCCTCTTTGCCTCAAGGCCGGGGATGCGCAAGAGCGGCCTCGTCGTCTTCTCATTGCTCCTCGTCGCTCTGGGCGGCTACTTCGCCGCCTCGCGGCTGGGCTACCTCGATGTCCTGCAGGCGAAGCTCCTCGGCCCGCGCGCCAAGAGCCGGCGGCTCTCTCCCGGTGACTTCCCCGCCGGAGTGGCCGCGCCCGTGGGCGACATCGTCTCGGTGCCGCTCCGGCCCACGTTGATCGGCTTCACGCCGCGCGGCTCGTCGGCGTCGCTGCTTCTGTGCACCGGCGGAGCGGGCGCAAGAGGCACGGCCGGAGTGTTCCGCTCGGCGTACGCGCTCGATGCGCAGGCGGTCGTCTTCGCCAAGGAGCAGGAGCTGCGCGACGCGCTGTCCTTCGGCGCCGAGCGCGGCGGCGTCGACTTCGCGGCCATCTCGGTCGACCGGCTCGCCACCTGGTGGGGACGGCTCCGCGACGCGGCGCCCCGCACCGTGCTGCTCCTCGGGCG
>FWPU01009506.1_pt1 | contig 15237 bp, 16 predicted proteins | sample 2228361 | NCBI WGS metagenome assembly FWPU01 (sample SAMEA103939777, study PRJEB20133) | metagenome
CACCGTTTCCGCGGTATTAAAACCGCGGCCCCATTGAAGCATACAAATCATTTAAATCACCTAAACCATCTAAATCACGTTTCCGCGGTATTAAAACCGCGGCCCCATTGAAGCGCTGCGGCCATGGTGGAGTGCCGGAACTCAAGGTTCCGTTTCCGCGGTATTAAAACCGCGGCCCCATTGAAGCATGGAACCTTTGGAACCTTCAGCGACTGCCGGGGGGTTTCCGCGGTATTAAAACCGCGGCCCCATTGAAGCGAGCTGGGCCCGCTTCTCCGGATCCTTGGAGATGCGTTTCCGCGGTATTAAAACCGCGGCCCCATTGAAGCGAGCTGGGCCCGCTTCTCCGGATCCTTGGAGATGCGTTTCCGCGGTCTGAGAACCGCGGACCGCCAAGGACGGGCCCGAGGCCGCGTGGGACTGCGCCGTGCCGACGGCATCGGGGAGGAGCGCCGAGTTTGTCGCACGCCTTCAGCGTGCTTCCCAACGGGTGGGTGTTCCCTGTCCCGGGGCTCGCCGGACGGCTCGACCCCGGGCTGCCGTGGTCGTACCCCCTCGGCGTACTCTCCGCAATTCCCGCCGCCGGTGAGCAGACACCGGAGGCCCCCGCCCTCGTCGCGCAAACGGGCGGCCGGCGCGCGCTGTAACCCCCCGGCGAACCGATGCAGCGACGCCGAAGGCGGCGTCCTGGCCGACCGCCTGACCCCTCCACCGCGAACAACCCGGCGCCGACACTGTTGAACCTTCGAACCCTCCAACCTCCGCTCCGGACCGCAGATCCCCGAAGGGGATCGACAACGGCAACCGTCCAACGGCACCGTCGTCACCTCCAAGATGCCGACCCACCGGAAGCGCCGGAGGCGCGACCCAGACCGAGCCCAGGCCTTCAGGCCTGGGTCTTAACCGGCCGCCGACGATCGGATTCAAGCCCCGGAGGGGCGGCCGAGCTGATCGACACCACGGCTCAACCGTCCCTCCGGGACTTGTCCTCCTGGAAGGCAACGGGGCCCGACCAAGGACTGAACTCCTGGGCTGTCCTCGGTCGCCCCTCCGGGACTCCCAGGGCCTTCGGATCATCGCAGATCCCCGATGGGGATCGACAATGGCAGCCCGGGGTCGAGCCGCCAGGCGAGACCCCGGGAACGCGCCCCCCAACACACCGAGACAGAAGCCTGAAGGGCTGCGACAAAACGCCCCGGCGCCAAACCGTCCACCCGCCGCCAACACCTTTCAACCTTTGAACCTTTCAACCTTTGAACCCCTCGAACCCTCCCACCTGCGCCCCCGGACCGCAGATCCGCGAAGGGGCCCAGGCTTGGGCAGGGCATCCCGGAGGGACGCCAGACAGCAGGCGGAGGTCGCAGCGCAGCGGAGAGCTCCGGAACGCCGCGCCTGAGAAATGAAAAACGGCACCCTGTAGGGGTGCCACAGGTTCAATCGCGACCATCCCCCGGGCGGCCCGGCGGCATCCTCCGGGTGCCCCCCGCAAACCCGCAACCGGCAAAGACACACCGAAGGCGGCGCCGCCAGAGGCCGTGCGGAGGAGGCGCCGCCCCTTTGCTCCGTGCCGGCGGTTTGCCTAACATAGGCGGATGCAGCCGGATTCCCTGCTGGCTCCCATCCTCGACCCCCGGACTGAACAGGGCTTCTTCCTCATCGCCGGCCCCTGTGTCATCGAAAGCGAACAGCACTGCCTCCAGCTTGCCGGACAACTTGCCGAAATCACCCGCTCCCTGGACATCCCTTTCGTCTTCAAGGCCTCCTTCGACAAGGCCAACCGAACCTCCCTGCATTCCTTCCGCGGCCCAGGCCTCGAAACAGGTCTGCGAATCCTCGCACGCGTCCGCCGCGAGATCGGCGTCCCGGTAACCTCCGACATCCATGAAACCGCCCAGGCCGCACCTTCCGGAGCCGTGCTCGACATCATCCAGATCCCTGCGTTCCTGTGCCGCCAGACCGACCTCCTGGCCGCCGCCGCTGCCACCGGGCGCCCCGTCAACGTCAAGAAAGGACAGTTCCTCGCCCCCTGGGACGTCCGCCACATCGCCGACAAGCTCCGCGCCGCCGGCGCCCGACACATCTTCCTTACCGAACGCGGCACCACCTTCGGTTACAACAACCTGGTGGTGGATTTCCGCAGCCTTCCCCAAATACGGGACCTCGGCTGCCGTGTCATCTTCGACGCCACCCACTCCGTGCAACTGCCCGGTGCCGGCGACGGCCGCAGCTCGGGACAAGCCCAGTTCATCACCGTCCTCGCCCGCGCCGCAGTGGCGGTGGGCGTCGACGGTCTTTTCCTCGAAGTCCACGAACGTCCCGACCAGGCGCTCAGCGACGGGCCCAATTCCCTGCCCCTGTCCCGCGTGGCGGCAACCCTGGAAGCTCTCAAACGCATCGAGGCCGCCGCGCGCGCCGTGTGAGGTGCCATGTCGCTGGAACTTGCCCGCCGAGTCCTGGAAATCGAGTCGCAGGCCATCCGTGAGCTGATGTGCCGCCTCGACGACCGTTTCACTGCCGCCGTCGAGCTGCTCATGGCCTGCCGGGGGCGGGTCGTCACCAGCGGCATGGGCAAGTCCGGCATCATCTGCCGCAAGGTGGCGGCAACCCTGGCCAGTACCGGCACACCGTCCCTGTTCCTCCATCCCGCCGAGGCAGTTCACGGAGACCTGGGAATGCTGGCTCCCGGCGATGCCGTCCTCATCATCTCCTACAGCGGCGAGACCGAAGAGCTGATCCGCCTGGTGGGAACCATCAAACGGCTCGGCATCCCGCTGGTGAGCCTGCTGGGGAACCAGCAGTCCACTCTGGCCCGCTTCTCCGATGTGGTGCTGGATGTAAGCGTCAGTCAGGAGGCCTGTCCGCTGGGTCTGGCACCCACCGCCTCCACCACCGCGGCGCTGGCATTGGGAGATGCGCTGGCACTGGCGCTGTCGGTGCGCAAGGGTTTCAAGGTGGAGGAATTCGCCCGGCTGCATCCCGGCGGCAAACTGGGCAAACGTCTGGCCCGGGTTGAAGAGCTGATGCACAAGGGAGAACAGGTGCCGGCGGTGCATCCCCACACCCCCATGGGGGAGGCCATCGTGGAGATGTCGCGCAAGGGGCTGGGCATCACCGCCGTGGTGGACTCCGCCGGGAAGCTGCTGGGAGTGCTCAGCGACGGCGACCTGCGGCGGCTGCTGCAGAAACGGCGGGAGGGGCTGCTGGACGCGCAGGTCGAAGACTGCATGACGCGCCACCCGGTGACCATCCCGCCCTGGGAGATGGCCACCGCAGCGTTGAACCTGATGGAGAAGCGCAAGATCACGTCACTGATGGTGACGTCGGACGACGGGACGCTGGTGGGCGTCATCCACCTCCACGACCTGTGGGGGACGGAGATGTTTTGAGCTCCTGGTTCACAGCTGGCACAGGTTGTGGACTGGATCCCCTCGGATCTTCTGTGAAATCCGTAGACCCGTGGCCTCACATCACGTGTGCGAGCCGCGCATCCAGGCCATCGCAAAATGGATCGAAAGCCGCAGGTCCAGGAACAACCGTGAGCAGAAAGTCCGCACCGGAATCTTCCACAGCCGGCCCCGCTTGAGCTGTTCCAGGTGGGCCCGCCAGAAGCCCATCACCTCCTCCGGTGGATAGAAAACCACCGGGGCCTTGAACGGGTTCCACTTGCGCACGAACAGCCGGAACCGTGACGGCACCTGCAGTTGCGGCAGGGCCTCCCGTGCCCGCAGGTAGGCGGCCTGGATCTCCGCCAGCCTGGCCCGAATCAGGCTGCCGTCGCGCAGACGCCGCAGTTCCTCCAGCACCCGCTGCTCGGCCGGTGATTTCCGTCGGGTTTCCAGCCAAAGCAGCTCCATTTCCAGCAGCAACTGGAGGGTGGCCACCGTCAGGAAGGCCAGTTCCCGCACCCGTTTGATCACATAGGCCGGACGGGACAGCGGCTGGACACCCGGCCGCAGATCGGTGCGACCTTTGAGCCGCAGGAACCCGGTCATCATGGGATGCCTCCGCTCGATCAGCGCCGCGCTGCGATACCACATGAAGTTTTGGAACAGGTTCCAGTAGTTGCGGGCCGGCGCACGTTTCAGCACCCGGGCCAGATTCTCGAAGCCGTAAAAGGTCTCCCAGGCTTCCTGGTACACCGCCTGCAACTGTCCCGGTTCGGGGAAGCCGGGATAATCCATCGTTTCATGCTGGGAGTCGTAGCGGTTGAAGTCAGCGTCCATCCGCTCCCCCCGCAGGCTCATCTGCTGATGGTCCTGGGAACCCGGCAAAGGAGTGAGGATGAAAAAGGAGGCCATGTCGACCCGCACCTCATTCATCAGCCGGTCCAGGTCGCGACGCACTGACTCCGGCGTGTCGAACGGGAAGCCGAGGATATACCCGACGTGCGTAGCAATCTCGTGGGAGCGGTAGTCGTCGATCAGGGCGCGGAAGTCCTCCGCCTTGTTCTGACGCTTCCCGGCAGCCTGGAGGTTCCCGTCATTGAGGCTCTCCATGCCGATGAAGACGTTGCTGCAGCCGGCGCGGCGAGCCTTCTCCACAAACCCCCGCAGGCGGTTGGAGAGGACGTCCACCTGCATCATGAATTCCACCGGGATGCCTTCCTTCTCGCGGAGGTGGATCAGAGCGTCAAAGATCTGTTCCCACATCCGGTTACGGGCGAAGTTGTCGTCCGTGAAGAAGTAGAACGCAACCTTGCTGCGACGCCAGTTCTCCCGGATGGCATCGGCGATCTTTTCCGGGGTCCGGAAGCGCATCTTGCGTCCCTGCACGTTGATGATCGTGCAGAAGCTGCACTCGAAGGGGCACCCGCGTCCGCAGTCGATGGTTCCATACTCGGACGCCACGAACCGCTGCAGCAGGCGCTGGTCCAGCAGCGGAATCGGTGCCTGGCTGAGATCCGGCTTGTTGGCGGTCAGGTCATAGATCGGCTGAAGCCGGTTGTGCACCGCATCGGCCAGAATCCCCTCCCAGGTTTCCTCCACCTCGCCCTTGACCACGCTGACCCCCAGGTCCAGCAGCTCCTGGATTTCCGGCGGAATGCCGGGGTTCATGGCGAGCTGTCCGCTCACATGGAAACCGCCGATCATCACGGTGATTCCCGCCCGGCGAAACTGCCGGGCCAGATCGGCCGCCCGCGGGAACTGATGGGTCTGAACACCCACCAGACCGACGATCACGCGATCCGTCGACCCGGAAGCAGCATGGCGGCAGATTCGCTCGACGTCGACCCGCATCACCGTCTCGTCGAAGAGGTGGATGTGCAGGTCAAAATCGATCAGAGCCGGGCTGCGACGGGCGTCTTCAGTCAAGGCCGCCAAACACGCCAGGGTGTTGCTGGGGAGGACGCCGCGGAAGTGGCGGACCACATACCCTTCGTCGTCATAACACGAGGGTTTGATCAAATAAAGCTGAACCGTGGGGAGGGTTTTGCTGGAGGCGACCTTCATCAGCCTGGACACATCCTTGCCGGGCGCGGCGGGCCGCCGCCCAAGGAGATCTTGGATCGGGACCTGCGTCCACGCAACCCGAGAAATTTCTCGCGCGGGGCAGGTCGGATACGGGAAGGGCCGTCGGCGGCGGCCCTTCCCACCGAAAGATCCGGGGATCCTACCAGCGCTTGCGGGAGCCGTGGTCACGGTCCCGGCCGCCGCCGAATTCGCGCCGGCCGCCGCCGCCACCACCGCCGCCGGGCCGCGGGGCCCGTTCCTGGGCCTCGTTGACCGTCAGGGTCCGCCCCTCGTACTGGTTGCCGTTGAGGGCATCCATCGCCGCCTGGGCTTCGGCCTGAGAGCTCATCTCGATGAACCCGAAGCCGCGGGAACGACCGGTCATCCGATCGGTGATGATCCGGGAGGACTGGACCGTCCCGTAGGCAGAGAAGAGCTCTTCGAGCTGCCGATCGGACATCGAGTAGGGCAAACCACCAACATACAGTTTGGTACCGTTCATTAAAGAAACCTCACAAAAGAAACAGGTCGGTCTTCATCCCTGGGAAACAAGGGCCCTTCACAGGCAGTTCGGAGAGCTGTACGCCGCCGGCTGGTGTTGCGAGACCGTTGACAAGGTGAGACTGACTTCCGGTCTCTATTCTCATCCACTCCGGAACCTCTTCGGGAGACCGCCACCGAAGAAGCTGGCAGCAGCTTACGCGATCGGCAAACCTGAAGTCAAGCAGTTTCACCGATTTTCATTTTCCGACGCGGTATGTCCCGCCGCCCCCGGCCTCGGGACCGGCCCGCAGACCGGGAGGACCCACGTACATGATCCCCGCCCAGAAGAAAGGGTGGCGGCAGGCCGAATCACCGCCACAGCGCGCCAGGTACGCCCGCCGGGCCGCCGCCAGGGACTCGTCGATCGCACGGCCGGCTTCCACATCTTCCAGTGCCTGCAGGAGGATGGGCACCGAGCGCTCATCGAGCTGCCAGCGGCTGAGCAGCAGGGAGGAGCTGCCGCGACTCAGCAGCAGGGAGCTCAGGCCCAGCCAGTCGGCTGGATGGCCGTCCTGGACCCGACCGCCGTCGCAGGCGGCCAGCACCAGCAGCCGGCAGTGCAGGCGCCGGCGGACCAGCTCGAAGAGCCGCAGCTCATGGGACCCGTCGGTGAGGCGGGAGAGGTGCCAGAACCGGGGGTGCGGGATGAGATGGGAACTCCAGTAAAGCCACCGCGCCCGCACCTGCGTAGGCAGCCGGTCCAGAGTGAGCACGGGCACGGGTTGGGGCCGGCCTGCCAGGAACTCCCGTTCCCGGCGCCCGCCGTCCCGGCTGCGAAAGGATTCCGGCACCACAGCCAGCGGAGGTTCGCGGGAGAGTTCAAGACCCGTTGCCGGCACCACTCCGGCTGGCAGATAGCTGAGGATCCAGCGGTCCCCCATGAGTCGGCCGGAGGCGGTGGTCAGGAGCTCAAACGGGAGGCTTCGCAGTACACCGTGCGGTACCAGCACCAGGCGCGCTGCCTGCAGCTCTCCCTCCAGGTTGTGCACCAACACCCGGGAAAGCTCTTCCAGCTCCCGAGCCGAGGGAGCCGGCGGCAGCGCACGGACATCCGGGGCCGGCCAGCCCAGCGCCGTCCTGGGGACAGTCCCCTCGAGCCGGCGGAAACGGATTCGTCCCTCCTGCTGGACCCAGGCCAGGATTTCCTCTCCGTCCGGCCAAAGCTCCAGCAGCACGGTATCCGGCGGCAAATCCAGTTCCCCGGCCCGCCAGGCGGTGACTTCCGAGGCAGCTCCGGTCAGACGGTCGTAGATTTCCCACTCGTCCTCAATCTCCCCCGGTTCCGCCCGATCCCAGTCGGCGGCCTCCAGCAGCCGGGTCCGTGCAGCGGCGATGCCGCGGATCTGCGCCAGAGCTTCCGCCGGCTGACCCGACCGGACCAGGCTGCGTACCCAACCCGCAAGGTGAGGCGCCAGCGCCTCCGGGAACGGGAAAACCCAGGTGGGAGAAACCACCAGTTCGGCACGCCGGATGGCCTCACCGTAAATCCCGGCTGCAGCTGCCCACAGGCCGCGCCGTTCCAGCTCCCGGCCCAATTCCAGACTCACCACCCGTTCCTGGCGTCGCAGGCCGTGACGGCGGCAGAATGCCAGCAGGTCTCCAAGGCGCCCGACGAGATCCCCCGATCCCGGCCAGCGGCGCAGGCGCAGCAGCTCGCTCTGCGCCTGGACTGAAGGCTGGGCCCGTTTCGCCGGCAGGCGTTCGATGCGCCCTTCGATTTCCGCTTCCGCCAGGGAGAATTCGGCCTCATCCGCTGCGCGGTCAAAAGCGGCCAGCCTCAGAAACGTCCGGGATCTGTCCACCTCGCCGCGGCGATGCAGAAACTTCGCAAAGTTCAACAGCACCTGGAGGCGGATCTCCGGATAGGTGTCCTGGGTGACCTGGGAAAGCGCTTCCAGGTAATGAGCTTCGGCGTACCCCTCCATCCCCAGCTCCTCGTAAAGCGCGGCCAGGTTGTTACGGCACGCCAGGCGACCCATGGGAAAGCCGATCCGCTCCCAGAGTCGGGAAGCGACGGCAAAGGCCCGGGCGCTGTCGGGAAGGCGGTCCAGGAACCACAGACTGTAGCCCCGGCTCTGGTGCAGGAGCGCCTCCAGGTAACGGAAGTTTTCCCCGTCCGCCAGCTCCAGGGCGGTTTCCAGTCTGGCGAGGCCCTCCGGGTACAGCTCCTGTTCGGTCAGGATCTCCGCAATGAGATACTGGCAGAACGCCAGTTCCGACCGGTGCTTCCGCGGGTCAAGCAGGCGGAGGGCCGACTCATAGCCGCTAATGGCGGATGTGCGGCGCCCGGACTCCCAGTCCTCCAGCGCCTGCGACTGCAGTTCCAAGGCACGCCGCAGGGCGGGGTCCGCCTCCAGGAGCGCGCTGAAAGAGCGGTCGCCGGTCCGTTTCTCGAGAAGTTCGATCTCGTGGCGGGGAACTCCTCCTGCCAGCACCTGGCGTTTAAGCCGCTGGTGAACGGTGGCGGGAGAGCGGCGATAGAGGTCGACAATTGTCTCCCGATGCGGTGAATCCCTCTCGACAGCCATGCCGGAGCCCGACGCGGCAAGCACGATGAGGCAGCATCCCCATGCGGTGGAAGCTCTCATTCAGGTTTCGGCAGTTTCGCCAGCAGTTCGGCGGCGGCAGGCGCGTACTGTCCGCCGGACGCAGCCAGTCCTTCCAGTAGGAGAGCTGCCGCCTCCAGGTCACCCAGCGCCAGGCACGCGGCAGCTTCGTACCAGCGGGCCGGCTCCCGCCAGGGACCCGGCACCGCAGCCACGGCCGACAGCTGTCGACGGGCACTTTCCGGGTCCCCGGCCAAGTACTCCGAGACCCCCTGGAAGAAGTCGGCTTCGGCGCCGGACGGACAGTGACTGAAAGCCTCTGCGGCGAGGCGGTAGCGGCCTTCCCGGTACAGCTGGTAGGCCTCACGACACCGGCCGCCTGCAGCTTCCGAACGGGTGTCCAGGAGAACCAGCGGGTAAGGCTCCCGAGGGGCAAGCGCGGCCGGGTCGAAAGGTGCCGGGCTGCCCATGCGCAGGATCACCATCGCCGCGCCGGCCAGAGTCAACACCGCAACGGCGGCCACGGCGTACCAGTTCTTCCCGCTGCGGGCCCATCCCATGCGCTCCCTGCCGGCCAGCTCCAACAGCGACATGACCCGCACCCGTTCCCGGCATTCCCGGCATTCTTCCAGGTGCCGCAAGGTAATCTGGATCCGTTCCTGGTCCAGCTCGCAACGCACCAACTCAAGCAATGGCACCTGCTCGCAGCTCATGTCTCCTCCTCCAAGACCATCTCCACCCCTTCGTCCTCGAGGCACCACTGCAGCTCCTGCGCTTCCTGGCGCAACTGCACGCGGAGCCGGTCGATGGCGCGTTGCATCCGCCGACGCAATGCGGCATAGGTGGTGCCGCGTTCCCGACAGTAGTCCCGCACCGGCCGGCTGCGAGGGCCGAAAAAGATGTCCAGCGCGTCCCGATCTTCGGGTTCCAGCCGCTCCACGCATTCCCGGAGTCGTTCCAGGAGACGGCGTCGGTAATCGGATTTCTCCTTGTGCAGCAACATCTGCAACGGGGTCAGGAGGTCACCCTGTGCCTCCAGACCCTGCCCGGGAGTGCGGAAGGTGTCAAGGTAGCGCCGCTGCCTTCGGTAATGGTCGATGGCGGTGTTGATCACCGCGGCCCGCAGGTACTTGAGGGTCTCGCTTCGATCGGCGAAGCTCCGGCCGTTACGGAGGACACGGGCGAAGGCTTCCTGCATGATGTCGTCCACCCGTCCGCGGTCGCCGATGATCGCCACGGCCAGCGCCAACAGCATCGGCTGTTTCTCCAACCACAGTTCAATCAGGGACAAACCGATTGTGGCGCAGATCCGGCGGGGTCCTGCGTTAATACAGGAGGGGGAACCGAAGCGAGGAAATCATATGGACAAGACCAGCGGAGTGTCAACCATCCAGACGCTGGAATTCTGGCGTGCGAGCAACCGCTACGCGATTCTGCTTTCATTGGTCCGGCGCAGCCTGAGCCGGCGGAGCTTTCACAGGCTGTTGGAGGTACACCGGGGAGCGGCGGAACGGGTCGCCTGCGAGGGATTTCGGCTGCAACAGGGACGGGAATGGCTGCAGCGGGTGGAGCTGTGCCTGGAGCAGGCCTATGGGGAACTGGAGGCGGGGGCGATCGGGCGGAGCTGGCTGACTCGGCTGGACCACCATTTCGCCCACGTGGCCGCCGGAATCGGCCGGCCGACGGGGCGGCAGGCGCAATCTGCGGGCAGCGGTGCCGACGGGATCAGTCTGCGATTTCGGCGGTGATTTCCCGCCAACCGATCTGGCGCAGCGGCAGAAGGTTGTAGGCCATGCGCACGCTGTCGCCGCGGAAATAGAAGTTGGAGTTGCCCGCCAGCGTGAAGGACGGTACACCGAACGAAGGATTGCCTTGCGCATCGGGCTCCAGCCGGGCCACGTAGACGCCGCCGATGATCGACTTGTTGGCACCTCCGATTTCCAGGTGGCCCTCGCCGATGACCAGAATCAGGCCGTTGTAGTTGAAAGCTCCCTGGTAGTTGAGCGAACCCTTGACGATGAGCAGGCCGGCTCCCGACCCGTTTCCTGCCAGAGTCAGGTCGCCTTCGCAGACCACGATCTGAGGGTTCTCATCGGTGCCAAGTACAACCTCGCCTCCACTTAGAGTCGTCCCATCGGGATAGACCGCGTCCGCCGCCGCCGTCACCCGCTTCAGGAAGACCTGGAGGAAGTAGGCATCGAAGATGTTGGTGGCGTCCTCGTTACCCGAGTTCCGGACGTTTTCGGTGTCGTCCCGGATCGACGGCTCTGGTCCGAAATCCCCGGCTGCACCCTCGACGTTGTCGTACTGGTTGCTGCTCATCCCGTTGTAGATGGTGGAGGCGGTGACCCGGCCGTCGTTCATTTCCGGGTTGTCGTTGAGCACCGAGATCGCCGGTTGCGCCGCCATCTGCCCGTTGTGGGGGTGCCCTCCCCGCAGAAGCTGCTCCACCGTCATGTTGGAGTGGTCGTAACCGTCGATCTTGAATGAGTTTCCGTCGAAGAAGCGGTTTTGGGCTGGAGTGACAGAGGGCCCGTAGACACTGAACGGCGACTTGACATCGAACACCATCACCCGCTTCAGGGTTGCTTCCACCATCACCACCGAGTTCTTGCGGTTGCTGTTGAGGCTGACAAACTCCTGAGCCGGACCCGGCTCGATGCCGACCACGCGGATGAAGACCCGCCCGTCGGTGTCGGCCAGCAGATCGCCATCACCGTCGTCATTGTCGCTGAGGCGGGCAAAGTAGCGTCCGGTGCCGCTGACGACTCCGCCAGGGGGGGTGAGCAGTCCGGACAGGCTTACGGTGGAGACGGGATTGGGGAGGCGGGCAAAATCGACGCTGCGCGCCTCGACAAAACTGATGGGATCCCGATAGTAGCCGGGGCCGACACCGGTGTAGAGCTGGACCTGCCGGGTTTCGGCCAGAGCTGAACTGAGGTCCAGCCCCCGCAGGCCGCGCAGAGCGGCTGCCAGCCCCTCTTCGGCCGTCAACAGGGCCCGCTCGCGGGCCTCGAACTCCTCGCTCATGGTGAAGTCACCCAGGGAGGTTATCGAAAGTCCCAGCCCCAGCACCAGCATGACCGCGGTCACGATAAGCGCAAAAATCAACGCAGAGCCTCTTTGTGGATCCGTCATGGACGCTCCTTTACGGCATCACCTGCGGGGCCCGGCTCCGCAGGAAGGCTTCCGAAGTCAGCGTGAAAGCGTAGCGCTCACCCATCTGCATGTCGGTGCCTGCCGTTTCACCCACCATCAGGACCTGGACCTTGGCGATCTGGTCGGGATCGAGACTCGGATTGCCGTTGAGGTCGGTGGTGACGAAATTGAGGCTGCTGATGCGCTCCACCAGCACCGATTCACCGGCTCCGAAGTCGGCCAGGATCCGCTGCCGGTTGGCGTCGTACCGGAAGGTGACCACCTCGAAGAGAGCGGTGGCGGCTCCGTCCGGATCACCCGTTCCGTCCAGGGTGCCGGCTCCCGCGTTACTGCCGGTGATATCGCTACGCAGCCGGAGGTGGCCGGCTCCCAGCACCTCCACTGCCGGTCCGATGTCCGCCACCGGCTCGTTTCCCGCCTGACGGATGGTCCGGGTCATCTGGGCCATGGCGATGCGCATTTTCTGCAACAGTTCGGCCTGATCGGTTTGAGCCAGAAAGGAACTTTGAGTCTGCCGGAAGACGACCACCAGCGGGCTGGTGAGAATCGCCAGCACGCTGATGGTGACCAGCATTTCGGTGAGCGTGAAACCCGCGTGGCGGGTCCACGATTCGAAGGTACGTCGGGAGTGGATCATGGCGTCAACCGTGTGGTCACTGTGATGGTTTCCGTCTGGTGGGGGATGTTGACAGCCGGAGTCACGGTGATCACCACCGCTTTCTGCCCGGCGCCCAGGTCCTGCACCTTCCAGCTCACCTGAAAACTGCGCTGGCTCTGGATGCGATCGTCGGGACTCTCCAGCTGAACGGTCGCCGGACCGTGACTCCCCGCACTCAGGTCGGCCGGGGACTCACCCGTCGCCACCGACCTGCCGAACAGGTGCCGCAGTTCCTCAACTTTGGCCTGGGCGATCTGGATCGCCTTGGTGTCGTACTTGGCGGACTCGCTCCTGTCCAGAGACACCATCATGAGCTGCGCCACCGCCAGCAGCCCGATGGACAGAATGAACAGTGCGATCAGGGCTTCGATCAGCGAAAAGCCCCGCGCCTTGAGATCAGTACTCATGGGGCTGGTCTCCCGTGGTGAACTCCCTGATTTCCACCATTCCTCCAGCGGAAACCGCGATGACGACTCCCTGCCCGTATTCGTCCGCCACCTGGACCTCCCCCGCTTGCGCGTTGCCTCGCGGAAAGAAGCGGATGGGATTCACGGGACGCTGGACGAACTGCACGCCCGGCTCCAGGAACTTCCTGGTTCGGGGTGGGTTGTCCGGATCATCAGGGTCGACGACCTGGTAGCTGTCGGTGGTGAACTGGACCTCGAATACCGCGTTGCGCGACAGCGCCATGGTCCGTGCGTAGTTCAGTTCCGTCGCCACCTGGACAGCCGAACTGTGGACCCGGTTGGAGGCCAGACTCCGCTGGACCTGGGGCACCACGATGGCGGAGATGAGGCATCCCACCGCGATGACCACCATCAGCTCGATCAGCGAGAATCCACGGGCATGGGGAAGCATTCCGGCGGGACGGTACCACACGGACTGTGCCGTTCCCGGTGATCGGGATCACGGCGGGGCGGGAGGTCAGGAGCCGGGAGACGGGAGTCAGGAAACAGGAGACGGAAAAAACCCATGGGGCGGCCTCCTGGCTTCCGGCTCCTGACTTCTGACTCCCCTTCTCTCTCAGACGCCCAGCCTCGAACGGACTTCCTGGAGGAAGCGGTGCACGAGGCCCCGAGCCGGGTCCTGAAGGTCCACGAATTGCAGGCCCAGCAGCAGCCGCTCTCCGTCGCGGCTCAGGTTCCGCACTTCCACCTGCGCCGGGACGTTCTGTACGGAGCCCGGGAGCTGCATACCGAGTTCCAGACGGGACCCGACCTCAGGGTTCCACTCCTCAATGCCGGGAGCCCGCTCCAGGTGAAACACCAGCCGGACGCCCTCCTCGCTCATGTCGGTGATCATCCCGGGAAAGGACTTGCCTTCGAAACTTGCATCCGCCGGTACCAGACACTCGATTCGATCGCAGCGGCGCAGATCATGGTTCTCGACGGCGTCGGGGAAGGACACGAAAAGGACCCGGATGTTGCCGGTCAGGCTCTGCAGAATCCGGCAACGAAAACCCCAGACCGAACCGCCGAAGACATAACGGATGGTGAGAAGAGTGCCCGGAAGCAGGTGACTGCGTACCATCCCTGCTGAAACCCCGATGGGAGTCCTGACCACCAGATAGGTGTCCGGTTCCATTCCGATCAGGACGCTGCGAAAACGTTCTTCGACGCCAGGGAACTCGATCTGCAGTGCAGTGCCCAAACTGATGAAATCACGTCTGAGCATGCCGGTCATTTTGCCTCACAGGACCGACAAAACCCAATGGCACTTCGGCAAGCGGCCTATCCCACCCTGAGCTGCCGCCTTTCGTGTGCAAGCTCCTGCTCCAGCCGGCCCACCACCTGCTGAAGAGCGGAGGGAGTGAGGTGCAGCAGCCAAGATGCGGAGGTACTTAACGGATCTACGTCCGGCTGTGGCATCAGTCCCACTCCCGACCGCAGCGCCAGCAAATCCGCCAGGTGAACCACTGAGCACAGCCGCGGGTACGCGTTCGAGAGCTCCGGATGATGGTGGAGCAGAATCGCCTCCGCCAGGCCCGGGGGCAGCCGCCAGAACAGGGCCACCACTGCGCCCGCTTCGGTGTGGGTGGCGCCGATCAGTCGCCGTTCGGTTTCCAGTGGGGACAGGTCCGGATGTTCCCGCAGCAGGCGTACCACTTCGGCGAATCGCCGGGGATGCTGGCGGTCGAAGAGGCTCTTGCCCACGTCATGCAGCAAACCGGCCACGAAGGCTTCCTCCGGGTCGGCGTCGCGAACTGACGACGCGATCAGCCGTGCGGCGAGGGCGACCGCCAGGGCGTGGTCCCACAGGGCTTTCCCGATCGGACTGCCGGACAAGATCGGTTTCAGGGCTGCGGTCACCACCAGGGAGCGGATCTGGTCGTTGCCGAGCAGCGCGGCGGCTTCGCGCACGGTCTTCACCTGACGGGACCGCTGAAAGTAGGCGGAGTTGGCCAGCCGCAGGACACGCGCCGTCAGTGGCTGGTCCCGCTCGATGACCTTCTCCAGACTGCGGGCGCCGGTATTGGGATCCGATGCCAGGTCCAACACTTTCCAGACCACTTCAGGAAAAGGAGGAAGGTCTTCCGTACGCAGGACGAGCTCGGCGGGACGGGGGTGCCTGGAAGCAGGCACGATTGCCGGTTGCGTGCTCATGATCGCAGCATCAGATCACGATTTCAGCAGGGAACCGCGTGATCCGGGTCACGGAGACAGGAGTCGGGAGGGAGGAGTCGGGAGGGGAGTCAGGAGTCGGGAGTCGGGACTCAGGAGGTCGCGCCACCTGGCGTTCCCTCCCGTCTCCTGTTTCCTGAGTCCCATCTCCTGAACGAGCAGGCGGTCACGGAGACAGGAGTCGGGAGACGGGAGTCGGGAGGGGAGTCAGGAGTCGGGAGTCGGGACTCAGGAGGTCGCGCCACCTGGCGTTCCAGACC
>FWPU01008172.1_pt1 | contig 15234 bp, 13 predicted proteins | sample 2228361 | NCBI WGS metagenome assembly FWPU01 (sample SAMEA103939777, study PRJEB20133) | metagenome
GCAACTTTTGGAAGAGAAAAATCAACAATAATTTTACAAAAAAATTGTGCATTAAAATTTTTTTTGTATCTTTGCCACTCATTTGGAAAAAGCATACAAAAAATTAAAATTTTACGGCAATGGCGAAGAAAAAAGAAAATCGTGTGCAAGTAATTTTAGAATGTACCGAACACAAAGCATCGGGTATGCCGGGTATGTCTCGTTATGTTACTACCAAAAATAAAAAAAATACCCCTGAACGCTTGGAATTGAGAAAATACAACCCTATTCTCAAAAGGTACACTATTCACAAAGAAATTAAGTAACCTTAAAACCTTACAGCAATGGCAAAGAAAGTAGTTGCGACCTTGAAAAAAGAAGACCCCAATGCCAAAAACTTTGCAAAAGTAATCAAGGCAGTAAAGTCTGAAAAAACAGGGGCATATATCTTCAAAGAAGAAATCGTACCCCTTGACCAAGTGAAAGAAACCTTGAAGTAAAACACAAAACCTATAAGAATAGCTCAACTCTTATAGGTTTTTGTTTTTTAGTCGTAATGATTTACGTTCAGGTGTGCCGAATCCTTTTTCCTGCTTCCTGTTTTCCTGATGCAAATCAAATTAGACAAAAACATTACTTTTAATCTTGGGTAGATTTTTGCAAAGAAATGTTAAAGATAGCGTTTAGGATAATACCCGTATTGTTTTGCAAGATATTTACGCCATTCACTTCCCTACCCAGCAAGAGTATCTGATTAAAAAATCAAACTTCTACTTTGAAACGCTTATCAAACTGATAGCCAAGCAGTATTTCAAAATTCCTAATATTGTACAATTCCCTCACAAATATTCAAAATTTTCCATTTTAAGGAGGTAAAATTTCACTTTCATTCAAAAAAATTCCTAAAATGTTATGCAATTTGTTATGCAAATTTGTATATTTGCACTGCATAACCAACCAAGTATGAAAGTAGGAGTTACGTTTTTATTAGACACCCGCCGAGAACTTAAAGAGGGGGGAAAGGGGGGAGTATTTCCTATAAAGTTGCAAGTAATTTACAAACGTCAAAGTCGTGTCTATAAAACGGGATTTGCTTGCACAAAACAGGACTTTGAGAGGGTTTTAGCACCTCGTCCCCGTGATGAGTTCAAAATGCTGAAATTACAACTTTCTGAAATTGAAAGGAAAGCTATTGCCATTGTAAATGAATTGAGGGATAACTTTTCTTTTGAGGCTTTCAAAGAGCGAATGTATCCCAAACAAGTCTTTCATAAAAACCTTGTAAGTTACTTTGAGGAGTACATACAGCAATTAAGAGCTGAAAATTCTATCAAAACAGCCTTGACTTATCAAAATTCCCTTAATTCCCTTCTAAAATTCAAAAGAGGTCTTGATTTCAAGGATATAACCCCACAATTCCTTAAAAGGTACGAAATACACGAATTGCAGAAAGGGAATAGCCCCACAAGTGTAAGTATTTATTTGAGGTGCTTGAAAGCCATTGTAAATTTAGCCATAAGGAATGGAGATTTTGAGCTTTCCAAATATCCGTTTGGCAAGAATGGTTATGCTGTACCCAAAGTTAATAACATTAAGAAAGCCCTAACAGAAAACGAATTAAAGGCACTCATAGCATACAGCCCGCAAAGTGAAAATGAAGCCTTTGCAAAGGATATGTTTCTGTTTTCATTTTACTGCAATGGTATTAACTTCAAAGATGTTGCCCTTTTGAAATGGCAAAATATTGAGGGCGATAAGGTTACCTTTGTAAGGGCAAAGACTTCCAAAACAAGAACGGCGGGCAAACCTATTACCTTGTACCTGAATAGTAGGGCAAAGGAAATACTTTGTAAATACGCAAACACTGATAAAACCGCTGAAAATTACGTATTTCCCTTTTTTGAGCCACACCTTACGGCAGAAAAACAGGTTTATAGACTTATCCAAATCATTAGCAAGATAAACAAAAATTTGAAGGTAATAGCAAGCAAATTAGACTTTCAGAAAAACCTAACAACCTACGTGGCAAGACACACTTTCGCAACTTTATTAAAGCGAAAAGGATTACCTACGGCACTCATAAGTGAGGGTTTAGGGCATAGTTCCGTAAAGATTACTGAAAACTACCTTGATAGTTTTGGGAATGAGGTTTGGCAGGAAATTGCTAAACAGCTTGAAAGTTTGTAACTAAAATAAATACCCCCCCTTTCTTTAACCAACCAAGTACAGGGGGGGATAAAACATAAATACTTATGGGCAAATATACAGAATTTGAGAATATCCACCAAATTTTCACCTCTGAAAAATGGTTTGAAGTTGAAAATATTTTTTGGGAAATTGAAAGCAAGTGTTTCAAACATAGACACGGCGATTTTGATTTCGTTTCCTATTTTGAACAAACACTCAAACCATACAATAAACCTCAAAAGATAGCCATTCTAAAAGACCTTGAACAAAGAGCTTTGCACGTTTCTAATTGGTCTAATACTCACGCTCATCGGGTACTTTCAAGCTACTTACAAAAGATTGAGCAAAGTCCTACTTCTATTCCCGATATGCCTTTGGTTTGTGGTAGAAAGCAGACAGCTGTTGCCAAACTTATCAAGTCTTACTACTTGTACCGAGTAGGGCTATTTGATTTCGGTAGTGAAAAGGCTTTTAAGGAAATGTTCGGCAATGAAAGTGCTTACAATGCCAAAAAGGCGGATAAACATACAGATAGACTGAAAGCAGAATACTTACCCTTAACCAAGTGGGTAGCTGAATATTGGTTAGCAGAATATCCTGACGCTCAAAGGATTGCATTTCAAGAAATTAGCGAGGCTGAAAAGAAATTAAATAAAATTTAAGTGCCGTATAGATTACGTATAGCAGGCGTATAGATGAGGTTTCCCTTTATGCTCAAATTTGCATAAACAATCTAATACGCCTATGAACAATCCTTTTGAACATTTGGACAACAGACTGCAACAAATTGAGGAGTTGCAGTATATCCTTTTGGGCGAACTCAAAAAATTGCAAAGTCCTGAAAAGGATTACTTGAATATTGATGAGGCAAGTAAGCTACTTTCGCTTTCAAAAAAAACACTTCACAACTTTACAAGTCAAGGTAAAATCCCACACTTCAAGAAAGGCAACCGACTTTACTTTGAGCGTACAAAACTGCTTGAATGGCTAACAAGTGAAAGGGATATGTTCAAAATAAAAACCCCTACAAAGCGAGTAGGGGCTAATGGGTAATAGTATTTAATAAATTAAACACACACAAACATATGGAAGTGAAACAAAAAAAGCAAATAAAAGGGCAGGAACTTGTTAGGGTAATTAACGAAAGTGCTATAAAGCTACAAGAGGCACAAAGTAATGAGGAGTATTACAACCCATTTCCGATTGATGTATTTCCGAAGGCTATTCAAGAAATAGTAAATGCACTTGAAAACGAACTTAATTTCCCGAAAGACTATACTGCAAGCTCCATTATTTTTGCTTGCAGTGTAGTTGTAGGGAACAAGTGTCGTATAAACGTTAAGGGGGCTTGGAAGGATAAAGCTATTTTCTTTTTGGCTTTGGTAGGTTATGCAGGTAGCAATAAAAGCCACCCTTTGAAAACAATCATAAGCCCACTTGTTGCACAAGATTACTTCCATTTCCAAGAGCATAAGGCAATGGAAAAGGAGTTTAAGGCTCAAATGGAAAAGTACGCTTCACTAAATAAAAAGGAAAAGCAAACAACTGAAAAACCAACGCCTCCACCCAAGAGATTTCAGCGTTTGCTTCAAGACTTTACAACGGAAGTAATAGTCCCTATCCACGAAAACAACCCAAATGGTTTAGGGGTTTATGTAGATGAACTTGCCACTTGGATACAAAACTTTAACCGATATAACAAAGGTGCTGATGAGCAGTTTTGGCTTTCAGCTTGGAATGGTAGCTCCCTACAAGTAGATAGGAAAACAGCAGGTTCATACTTTGTTAAGGACAGCTTCCTCGCCGTGATTGGCACGATACAGCCCGATGTAGTTGCAAGCCTAATGAAAGACCGAACTGCTAACGGCTTTGTAAGTAGGATTTTATTCGCCTATCCTGATGACATTTCCAAAAAGAAAATCCAAGATAGCTACCTAAACCCTGAATATTTTGAGAATTGGGAAAGGATTTTGAATAAACTCATAGGCTTACCTTATACCGCAGACGAACCCTTGATTTTACCCTTTGATGAAGCAGGTAAGCGGGCTTATTATGCCTTTCAGCACGAAAACACCGACAAGGTGAATGAATTACAAGACGAAGGGAATAGTTTAGAAAGTGGTATCCTATCAAAGTTTGACACACATACAGCAAGACTTGCTTTGATTGTAGAAATGATTTACTACGCCTGCGGGGAAAGCGATTTACAGGCAGTTACCGAAAGAAGTGTAAAAAGTGCCATAACACTAACCAAATATTTTCAGAATACAGCACTTCGGTGTGCTAAATTACTTAACCCGAAAACCAAGCAAAAGGCAATGCTTGCAACTAATAAGAAACTTTTGCTTGATAACCTTCCGAATGAATTTACAACTGATGAAGCTATACGTATAGGACAAAGGTTCAAAATTAGTGAAAGCAGTGTTAAACGCTTCTTAAAAAACTTCAATTTCTTTGAACGAATACAGCAAGGTAGGTACAAGAAAATCAATGATTAAACAAAACAGCTTGACACTTTTGACATTTTTGACACTTTGGAATATAAAGTTTTTAATACAGCGAAATAAAGCGTTTTTTTTGAATTTCAAAAGTGTCAAGAAAGTGTCAAAAGTGTCAAAGCCAAGTTGATACTTTCGTGTCAAAGTTCAAGAGAAAGTGTCAAAAATGTCAAAAGTGTCAAGAAAGTGTCAAGTATTTTTAGACTGATAAGTAGTTGATTTACATACATTTGATTTTCAAAGTGTCAAAAGTGTCAAAAATGTCAAGCACTTTTTTATGAACCTTGAATTTTTGTGTTATTCAAAATTAGGGACTTCTAAAAATTGTACAACTATGAATGACTTAATAACAAGACTAAACACTGAATTTGGAGTGCAAATCTTTTCTGAACTTTTGGGCTTTATACCCAAAAAGAATGGGGAGCGGGTAAGGTTGTTTGATAGCACCCGCACAAGTCAAGATTTTTTTTATTTCAACGGAAAAAAGTTAAACTTTCCACACGTGCATAATTATAGCAGTGGTGAAACATACACCCCGATAACAGCTTACGCAAAGGCACACCGATTGAATAATTCGGAGGCAGTTAAAGAACTGAAAGCAAAGTATATTTTAGACACTTATACTCCTAAACGAACTTACACTCCACAGGTAACCTACAAGCCAACACCAAAGCCCCCTTTGGAAATAGACCGACAAGATTTTATTTTCAGTATTCAAAACCAACACAATAGCAATTTAGTAAAGTTTATGCAAAGCCTTTTTGGCAATGAAGTAACCGAAGAGGTTTTAAGATTTTATTTTGTAGGTAGTACCAAGTCTCCCCAAAAATATGATACAGCGTTTTGGTATTGCGATAGCACTTTAAGCCCCCTAAATGCCAAAATAATGGCTTATAGTGCTGAAAGTGGTAAGCGTAATAAAAACATTAACCCTAATTGGTATCACTTCCTAAAAGGCAAAGAAAAGCCAAATTTCGGCTTTTTTGGTGAGTATTTAGACGCACCTACTATTTGGATAGTAGAGAGCGAAAAGACTGCATTATTTGTTAAAGCATACTTCCTTTTGAGTGGAATTAAGGATATTGCCGTTTGGGCTTGTGGTGGTAAGCAATTTTTGCGTAGCAGGTTTGAGCAAAGTACAAGGCAAGATTTATACGAAAAGCGATTTATACTTGTCCCTGATTGCGATACAGAAAACAAAGACTTTCAGGCTTGGCAAAATATAGGGGCTGAAATTGCAAACGATATGAAGCTAAATATTTTGATTTCACCTTTCCTTTCTGAAAATCTTACCCCTGAACAAAAGGCACAAAAGTACGATATAGCAGACTTAATTTGCGAACTTGTGCCACGTCAGAAAATACCTTACAGGATTATTAAATGGTTTAACAACTTACCCCACTCAATAGCTGAAAAGCCTATTGTTTGGGAACGTGGCGAGCAAGAAGTGCTTGATATTGCAGAAAATTGCTCAAACTTGCGAGATTATGTAGAAAGCGAAATGAATAAGGAGTTTCCCGATATTGAAAAGTTGAATAAAATCAAATCCTTTTCCGAAAGATTTGGACTTATTTAGTTTTCGGACACCTAAAAAAAGGGATAAACCTCAATATCTTTGCGAATGTTATGCAAATTGTTATGCAAATATTTTAAGACTTTCAGAAACAGATTTCTAACTTATTGATTTTCAAAACAATAAAACAAATTAAATAAATATAATTATTGTTAGCCAAGCAGTATTCCCAAACGATTTTGGTCAAAAATATTTTCACCTAAATTTTTTCCAAAGCCTATAAAAATTTCATCATAAATAGCCGCATAAGGAAATGCAGTATTCGGCTCTTTTGCGAGTGGTGCTTGTAAGCGAAACATATATCGCAAACGATTGAGGAAAATATACCTATCTTCTTTTTGCAAAGTTGCATCAGAGTAAGCCCCGAGCCACCTTTGTTCCAACATAAAACGATGCAAAACATCTACACGAGGCAGTTTATCTGTGAGTGTAACCGCCTGAAAAAGCCGATGTTCCGTAAAATCTTTGCCAAAAGTATTGATAGGCGTTTGGCTATACGGAAAAGTTTCAATCCAGCCGTAGCCAACTCTTAGCTGTACTTTGGGGTGCAATTGGTAATTCAACCCTACACGCAAGAGGCTTTGTTGCCAAGCGTTTATCCATTCGGTACGCCGCCACTGATATTCAGTATGGATGCTCCAAGTTTTAGAAAGCCCAAAAGTGCCAAAATAGTTGTACCAGCCTATGGTATTATACTCATTGGTTCGCCCATTTTGAGCCAAAGCAAAACCAAACGAAAAAAATAAGATAAAAAATGCGAAAAAATTATTTCTGTATCTCATAAGGTTATATTTTGAAAAATAATCACAAATATAAACATATATTTTTATTTTTGTAATTTGTGTTAAATAAAAAATTATGGCAAGCGGCAAGGTCGCTATTGTAGCGACTTTGCCACTCACAAAGCAAGCAAGCAAGAAGGACTAATTATTTACCATTACAAAAGCCCCCCAAAAGTAAGGTTGTGGGAATTTTTTGCGAGTTTCTTTCATTGCATTATGCAGAGCATCATATTTATTTGCTCCTTTTAACCAAGAAGCATAGAAATTGGTCATCAGAAACTCCGTAGCGGCATCATCTACCTTCCAGAGGCTGGTAACCACAGCATTAGCACCCGCCACTTGAAAAGCCCTTTGTAAGCCGAAAATTCCTTCGGTATTTTTTACTTCCCCTGCCCCTGTTTCACAAGCTGAAAGAACAACCAAATCCGTTTCGCCTAAATCTATGGTCTGTGCCTCAAAAGCTGTGAGCATTCCATCTTCATTAGGCTTTTTTTCTTTTCGCAAGGTTTTTTGTACCCCCGCCAACAAAAGCCCTGAACGAATGAGCGGATTGAGATTTTTTATTTTGTTTTCCCCTGTTTTTGCCTCGTTCAAATCTTCTTCTATATCTTCCAAGAAATAGCCGTGAGTAGCTATATGCAAAATACTTGGGCTATGAGCATCTTTTATGCTTCTTTCATTCGCCTTTTTGTCTGTAAGTTTTTGAGCCTCTATGTTTTTAGTTTTTAAGATTTTTTCAATAGCTTCTACTTCTTTTTTGGTACCGGGCAAATTTACAACAGTGCTTCGGTAGCGGGTCATATCATCTAATTCGGCTAATCTAAGCGTATCCAAAGGGGCTGTAACCCCATCTGCCTCATCTTCTTCGTAGTCGGGATAGCCCAACAAGATAGCATTTTTCAAAGTAAAATTCTGTGAGCTATTCTTTAATTTTACTACATCTCGGGTACTAATTACAATCTGCACGGGGCGTTCATCTATCAAATATTTTTTAGTTTCAGGGTTCAAAAGTGTATTCGGATTGATAGCATAATACACCCCATCACAAGCTAAATATACTTTTTTAGCATTGGGATTGATTTCACGAATTCTCTGTTCAATAGGCTTCCAAAATAGGTCGTAAGATGCCAAATCCTCTTTGCGGGTACGAATAGAATTGCGATAAAACGCAAGTTCTTCTTGCTCTATTTTCGGGGTAGTACGCCATAAGAAAGCTAACTGCGGCTTGGCATAGTTCTTGGACGCTACAAAAGCCACGTAATAAATGCTGTCTGTAAATCGGTAGTCAAATTTTTGAAAACGCACAATTTCTACCGCTACCTCGTCTAGTCCTAAGGCACTTTGCACTTCTTTGAAAGTGGTAAATTTTTTTTGTTGGGTTTGAGCAAAAAGTGCCGATTTGAGCGAAAGTTGCTTTTCTATTTCCTCTATTTCTTTTTCCAAAGGTTCTGTATTGATACGCACACTATCAGTTTCATTGTTTTTCATATAAATTTGAGCCAAAGAATCTTTTTTAGCTTGCCATTTTTGATAAAGGCGAGTCAGTTCTTGGTCTTTGCCTTTGAGAATAATATTTCGCAAGCGATTTTGCTCCGAAAGCATAATTCCTTTGATAGCCAGCTGGTTGTTGTAGGCTTCTTCTATCAAATTGGAGTTAGCATCTTTACGCAAGAGCATAAAAGAATGGAACATCACAAAAGATTGCTGAAAATACTTGAAAAAAACTTCCTTTTCTTTTTCAGAAAGCGTAGCAAAGTTTTTGCGAATTTGGTCTAAAAAAATGCGATTAGCTTCTGTGTAGTAGGGCTCGGCTTTTTCGTATTGTTTTTGAACGTAATACAATTCGGCGATATTACGTAAAGTTCTGCCATATTCTAAATGCTTTTCGCCCAAGGTTTCTTTTCGGATTTGAGCTACTTCGGTAAAAAGTTCAATCGCTTTTTCAAATTTAGCTTTCTGTCGGTACATTACAGCCAAATTGTTCAAAGAGCGTGCATACGCGGGGTGTTTTTTACCTAAATTTTTTCTTGCAATTTTTAAGCCTTCTTGATAGAGTGGCTCCGCCTTTTCAAATTCGCCTTTGTTGTTGTAAATATTGGCAAGGGCATTCAGCACTGAGCTATAGAGTTGGGCATCGGCTGGGTTATCGCGGCAAGCGGCAAGGGCTTCCTGATACATTTTTTCAACTCGTTCGCTTTGTCCATCTTTACGAGCATACAAGAGAGCCAAATTGTACAATGAACGAGCATAATCGGGGTGCTTGGTGCCGTAAATTTCTTTGTTGATTTGAATAGCCTCTGCGAGCAAAGGTTCTGCTTTATCCAAAAGCCCTTGCATACGATAAATGTTTGCCAAATCATTGATAAGCGAGGCATACTCCCGATTGTTCTTGCCACGTACTTTTAGAATGTCTATGGCTTGTGTAAAAACCTTTTCTGCTTCGGCGTACTCGCTACGAATGTAATAAATTTTACCCAAATCTTTCAGAGCAAGGGCATAATCGGGGTGCTTATCACCTACGTTTTCTCTGATAATATTTCGGGAAATTTTGTAATACTCCTCAGCTTTGGCATATTTGGCTTGCATAAAGTACAAATCAGCCAAGTTTTTTACTATTGTGGCATACGCCGAGCTTTTTTCGCCCAAAGTTGTTTTGTAAATGCCCAGAGCCTCTTCGTAAGTAGTTTCGGCAAGGGCGGGTCTGCCCGAAACTTTGTAGAGAATAGCTAAATTATTGAGTGTATTGGCATATTCGGGGCTTTGCTCTTGCTTATTTCGCTTGCGAATTTTGATAACATCTTTGAAATAATCTTCGGCAAGCGTAAATTTACCCTCATTCTGATAAAATTTAGCCAAATTCTCCATAGCCGCCGCGTACGCAGGGTTCTTTTCTCCTAAATTATCTTTCTGCAATTTGAGATGCTCAATGTAGAGGGCTTCGGCTCGGTCGCGTTTGCCTGCTTTTTCGGCAAGTTTGGCAAGACTTTCCAGAGCCTCTGCATAGCGAGGGTCTTTTGTGCCAAGCACTTCTTTATTGAGAGCCAAAGCCTGCGAATAATACTCTTCTGCCAAAGTAAATTTACCTTGCTGTTGGTACAGATAGCCCAAGTTTTCAATGGTAGTGATATAATTGGCATCTTTTTCGCCTACGGTAGCTTTGTAAATATCAGCGGCACGCTTATAGCACTCTTCGGCTTTGGCAAAGTTCTGCATATCATCATACGTAAGAGCCAAATTATTCATCACAATCGCATAATTTTTACTTTTAGGCTCTAATTTGGCGAGTGCCTTTTCAAAGGCACTGATTGCCTCGTTATACTTTTTTTCTTTGCGAAGTTGCCTGCCTTGCTCGTTCAATTCTTGCCATTTTTGAGCAAAGGTTGCAAAAGAAAGCAAGCAAAATAATACTAAAGTAGATAGGTGTTTCATCGGTGCTTTTGAATTAGTGAAGTTTCCAAATTTACAAAAAGTTTGGGGTAATTCGTAAAGAAAAACGAATTTTGTATTTTTGTGCAAATCAAATTTTGTACCAAAATTCAGTAAATTGTATGCAAGAACGTATCCAAGAATGGCTCGCTCATACCGATATAGCCACTCGCCAAATCATTGCAGAAATGCAACAAAATGCCCCACAAGAATTGCAAGAAGCCTTTTTTCAAGATTTAGAATTTGGCACGGGGGGCTTGCGAGGCATTATGGGAATTGGCACCAACCGAATGAATAAATACACCGTTGGACTTGCTACCCAAGGACTTGCCAATTATTTGAAAAAAACCTTTACCGAACCTATCAAAGTTGCTATTTCTTATGATAGCCGCAAACAAAGCCGAGAGTTTGCTCAAATTGTAGCTGATATTTTTTCGGCAAATGGTTTGCAAGTATTTATGTTTCAATCTTTACGTCCTACGCCTTTGCTTTCTTTTGCTATTCGCCATTTGGGTTGCCAGAGTGGTGTGATGCTTACTGCTTCGCATAACCCCAAAGAGTATAATGGCTACAAAGCCTATTGGGCTGATGGCTCTCAACTCGTCAAACCTCACGACGAAGGTGTTATTGCCGAAGTCAAGAAAGTAAAAATTCAGGACATCTGTTTCAATCCTCAAAGCCACCTCATTTCTTATATTGATGAAACTTTTGACGAAATATACCTTCAAGAAGTGCAAAAACTTTCGCTCAATGCCGATTTGAACCAAAAGTATAAAAATCTGAACATCGTTTATACTGCCCTACACGGCACAGGTATTACGCTTGTTCCCAAAGTTTTGGAAAGATTTGGCTTTCAGAATGTTCATATCGTTCAAGAACAAGCCGAACCCGATGGAAATTTCCCTACGGTTGTATATCCGAATCCCGAAGAAGCCGAAGCTCTCACACTTGCCCTGCAAAAGGCAAAACAAATCAATGCTGATTTGGTGCTTGCCAACGACCCCGATGCCGACCGAGTAGGTATTGCTGTAAAAGACTTGCAAGGCAATTTCGTTTTGCTCAATGGCAACCAAACAGGGGTGCTTCTGATGTATTATTTGCTTACAATGTGGCAAAAACTTGAGAAACTGCAAGGTAAAGAATACATTGTGAAAACTATCGTTACTACCGAACTCATTGATGCCATTGCAGAAAAGTTTGGTGTAAAGTGTTACAATACCTACACGGGCTTCAAATACATAGCCTCTGTAATGCGTGAAAATGAAGGAAAAACTACCTACATAGCGGGTTGCGAAGAGAGTTATGGTTATTTGATAGGTGATTTTGTCAGAGATAAAGACGGCATTTCTGCCTGTGCCCTTATTGCTGAAATGACCGCCTACGCACAAGAAAACTACGGTAGTTTATACGCTATGCTTTTGCATATTTACAAAGAATTTGGCTGGTACGAGGACGCCCTAGTTTCACTTACCAAAAAAGGCATTGCAGGAATGGAAGAAATCAGGAATATGATGACAAGTTTTCGTCAGAATCCCCCTCAAATGCTTGCAGGCTCGCCTATTCTGAAAGTAAAAGATTATCAGAGCCTTACGGAAAAAGACTTGCAGAGAAATCAGGAGCAAAAGTTGGATTTTGACGAAAAATCAAATGTTTTGCAGTTTTTCACTGCCGATGGCACAAAAATTTCTGTTCGCCCTTCGGGTACAGAACCCAAAATCAAGTTTTATTTTAACCTCAAAACAGATTTTCAAGAAAACACTCAGCAAATTCAGAAAACTTTACAAGAAAAAATCAAAGCTATCAAGCAAGATTTGGGTATTTGAGGTTAGTTTGTAAAAGATTAAAATAGAAAATCGCAATTTAGAATTTTTCTAAATAATTCATTTTTGCAAAAAAAATTTGCAAAAATTTTCATAAGTGTAAAAAATGAGCCTTAAAAACAGGGAGATTTGCGTTCAATTTTTCTTTTTTGCGAAAAAAATTAGAAAAATTTGATTTTTTTCAAAAAAAATTATTAAATTTGAATTGCTAAAAAGATACACGTATGGCGGTCTTATCTCAATCCAATAAGCATAAAAATTTCATTTACGATAGAGCCAAGCATCATTTTTTAGGAAACTTTCCCAGTGTCTTGCCTATTGAGCAGGCGTATGTACATATAGGAATGTTTTTAGGCTGGATTTGCGAAAATGATTTGTACAGCGATTTCTTTGAAGAAGAAGCGGCTTTACAAATTTTGCGTTTTCGCCGTAGGCAAATCAGTTGCTCAATTCTCAGTGCTGTATGGGACGGCTATTTGGGTTCGGAGCTTTTCAATGAAGAAGGAAACGAATTTTGTCAGTATTATTACCAAAGTGGTAAATACAAAAAAGACTACGAAAGAACCCTTGCCGCCGATTTGCCTTCCATTTACCACGTAGAGGATAATTGGAAAAATTACGAAAAAATTGCCCGTAAAATTTCTGCCCGTTATAGAAAGTGGAAACAGGGCATCACGGGCGAAACAGATGCTGATGAAAACGAAGCCGATGCTTCTTAATAAACCTTCCACAGAGGAAAGAAACAAGACTTTGAACTATCAAACTCTTGAACCTTCAAACCTTCTGCATTTTTGAATGTAAATTTTACTACAAACTTATAGTCATTTTACCAAAACCTTATAGGCTTGCAAACCTATGAGGTTTTTTTGTTGTTGTAGCAAAAAAGTATTTCAATGAAAAGGCTCAATGCTCAGAAAATAAATACCCTCACGGGGCATCGCGATTGTGTGTATAGTTTGGAAAAAGGTATTAGCGACTATCATTTTTTTTCGGCTGGTGGCGATGGTCTCATCGCCATTTGGGACTTACAAAAGCCCGAAATTGGCAAGTTGGTTGCACAAGTTCCTCATTCTGTTTATGCTCTACTCAGTATTCCTCAATACGAATCCCTCATTATTGGGCAAAATATGCAAGGCTTGCATTGGATTGATATAAACCAAATGCGAGAAAAAAAAACACTTAAAACCACCTCAAATGCTATTTTTGACCTCAAACACTACGAAAACTATCTGCTCGCCGCCAATGCCGATGGCTCTGTGCAAATGATTGATATAGAAAATTGGCGTATTCAGCACACCTTTCTGGATAGTATGCTTTCTGCACGCTCTTTAGCTTTGCACCCCGAAAATAGGCATTTAGCCGTAGGTTACAGCGATTATCATATCAGAGTTTTTGATGTAAAGCAAAAAAAACGCTTGTACGAATGGCAAGCTCATAAAAATTCGGTTTTTTCGCTGATGTATAGCCCTTGTGGAAAATACCTCATCAGTGGCGGAAGAGATGCCCACCTAAAAATATGGGATATAGCCCAAAACTATACTCTCGTAGAGGATATTCCTGCCCACTTGTTTGCTATCAATCATATAGTTAGTAGCCCTTGTGGAAAGTATTTTGCTACGGGCAGTATGGATAAATCTATTAAAATCTGGGATAGTCAAACATTCAAACTGCTGAAAGTAATTGATAAAGCCCGCCACACCGGACACGGCACTTCTATCAATAAATTGCTTTGGCACAAAGCTACTCAGTGGCTTCTGAGCGGCAGTGATGATAGAACCATCAATATTTGGCAAATTGATAATGTAACCTAAATTTTATCCCAAAATTGTGCTTATTTTAACGCCTGTAAGCATTTTAGGACAAATTCAAGATTTTTTTTAACTTTTTTGCTAATTTTTTGGTTACCTTTACAGCGGAAAAAGTATCTATGTACGAGAATAGATACTTGGTTATTCAAACACCTGTTTAACACTTTTTCATACGGAAAAAAGCCTTTCTTGTGGAAAGGCTTTTTTTACTTTGGCACAAATTTTGATGTTAGTTTGGCGTAAGTTTAACCCTTAAATCTCACAATTATGTTTCAAAAAATCCTCTCTCTTGTCGTTTTCGTTAGTATTCTTTCTGCTTGTGGCAAAAAAAGCAACAATGAGCCAAGCACAAACCCCAATAGCTTTGTGCGTTTCAAAGTCAATGGCGTATTGGTAGAAACTTCTGCTTGGAATGCAAGCTACGGCAATCTTGTAGGCTCTATGCTTACCTGCAATATCACCAGCAATATGCACCAAAACGAAAAAACTATCAACATCAATGTAAATGCCACCCAAGTAGGCGAATACGACCTCTTACTTACAGGAGCTACCAATAGCCCGAACAAGGCTTATGGTCTTTATTATCCCAAATATAGCAACACCTTTGATACTTACTCTTTCAAAAATGGCAAATTCACTATTACCGAAATAGATACGGTGCAAAAGGTTTATGCAGGAAAGTTTTATGGTACGGTAGTCAATGACTCGGGAGCAGAATTGCAAATTACTGACGGAGAGTTTCGCTCTACGAGTTTGAAACGCTTCTAAAATCTGCTTGTAAATCCGAAGTGTATTTTAGATTTAGCTACGCTCAAATTTTGAGTTTCAGATTTTCCCAAAGCATACGTTAGGTTAAATATCCCCCCTTTGGTGCGAAAGCTAATCCCCCCGCCTATGCCCAAAGGGGTTTCTTGTGAGCGATTTTGTAAAATTTGCGTTTGCAAAAAGGCTTGGTCGTAGAAAAAGAAAAAATAGGCTTCTTCTTCCCAAAAAAAGCGGTATTCCAAAGTGCCAAGCAAGTAAGCCGAGGCAAAGAAAAAATTCTGATTAAACCCTCGCAAATTGAGCAAGCCCCCCAAACGATACAATTCATTTTGCACCAAATTCGGATTAAATAACTTTGCTCCCCCCAAGCGTGCATACATACCATTTTTGCGATTA